>Ga0206918_1024_pt1 | contig 43635 bp, 34 predicted proteins | sample Alteio_BWOrgHeat_69_FD_152950 | JGI IMG/M metagenome (GOLD analysis project Ga0206918, IMG submission 152950) | Enriched cells from forest soil in Barre Woods Harvard Forest LTER site, Petersham, Massachusetts, United States -... | ecosystem: Environmental > Terrestrial > Soil > Temperate forest >... | reverse complement strand
GGCACTTGCCAAACGCTTCCGCACACGCAACCTGAATGCCATCTATCATTCCTTCAGCCCGGAAGAACAACTGAACGAAAAACTGATACTTGCACTCAAACAGCTGGATGTGAATGTTAATATCAACTGGAAACTGAGTCACTATAAATCTGCCGTGCGTTACCTGCAAAAAGATCCGGTAGACATTGCAGCCACCGGAGGAACCAACTGGCAGAAATACCTGCCTCCCCGCTTTCAAAAACTAAGTTTCTTTCCCGACCTCTGGAAAAAAGAAGAAATGGATAACTGGGGCAAGAGCTGGGTGAAGGATAATGTGTTTGGAGAAAAAAAATAATTCCTGTTCCGGTGCGGAAGTTCAGTTGAAGCAGGAGTTCGTCCACTCATTTTCGCTGAAATTCTTGCGGAACGTTAGTCCCAGAAAAAGCGAAAAGCCCACCAGAAAAATCAACGTGTGCACGAAATAGGCAATCCGGTAATAGGTCATCTGTTCCGGATTGGTCTCGTTGCGTATAATCCAATCCAGTGGAGTTACCCAGGTTAAGAGTAACGACACGGCAATGAGTGTATAGGTAAAGGTGTAGATGGTTTGCAAGGGCCATACCAGCAAGCGCCTGTACCAGGCCAGGTCTGTCCCCCACTGATGTAACAGGTAATAGGTTTGATCATTCACCTGGGCAAAAAAGCAGGGGGTCTTTTTTGCACCGGTCTTCCAGCTTGAACATATCGGGAGGAGCAATCAGCTTGAACTTTTCAATGTGTACCCCGTTGTCTTTCTCCAGGCGGTTGATTTCTGTAATGGCCGCATAAGGAAAATCATTTTTGAAAAAACTGCTTTCCAGAAACCGGAGACGGTAGCGGGTACAGATCCGGTGTATCTCCGAAGCGGAAAATAACCGGTCGGCATCGTATTTGTAAAGGACCAGATCGGCAGGAGAAGTATAGTTCGGAACCTGCAACCGGTTTAATACTGCCCGATCGTTTTCAGCAGCACGTTGCAGCACGGCAGCCGTTTCCTGAAGCAAAGACTGCTCCTTTTTTTCGCTTAACTCCCGTTCCCGGAGAAGGGCGTGCCGGATATTGACAGGTTTGAAAAACATGCTTTTGAGTCCAGATTTTACGGTTAATAGCTGGCAAAGCCGGATCGAAACGTAGACAAGTGTAAATTTAATTGATTTCTATTTTTTATCAAAGGAAAAAAGAGGGTTCAAAAATGGAAGTGCGGGAAAACAGAAAATTAATCACATTGAATATCAGTTAATTGCAATAAATTTCCATCGCCATTGAGACAAAACGGCCTTTTGGAGTATTGTACCGTTAGAAAACAGTTCGAATAAAGGAAAAAACAGTGAAATGACAATAGAGGAATACAACCAGTCATTAGATCTTTACTCGGACGGACTGAAAAGGTTTGTGGAACGATTAACCATGAATAATTCACGTGCAGAAGACATTGTTCAGGATACTTACGAGAACCTTTGGATAAAACTGGATAAAATCCAGAACAGCAATTTGAAATCGTATTTGTTTCATTCAGCGTATCAATTCTTTTTGAAAGACAAAATGAGAGACTCTCTGATTTATAAGGAAAACATTGATTCAGAATCCGATTATAATCATACACCTGCTTATACGGATATAAAAGACATACTCCATCAGGCAATTGATACGCTGACCCCAGTGCAAAAAACGGCTATCATACTGAAAGAGTATGAAGGGTTTGAATATGAAGAGATAGGTGAGATGATGGAAGAAACAACATTACAGGTAAAGCAACATGTCTTCCGGGCCCGTGTGGCACTGCAAAAATATTTAGTCAAATCAGACAACGTTATTTAGTCATGGAAAAGATTCACTTAAACAACTACGAGGCCTGGTTCCTGGATTACCTGGAAGGAAGGCTGCATGCGGAGGAAGTGGCGGAGCTGATGCTTTTTCTGGAAAAGCACCCGGAGTTGAAAGCCTTGCTCGAAGAAGTGGAGCCCATTGCTATTGACCTTCCCGCCACATCCACCCCTTTTGCAGGAAAAGAGAAGTTGAAGAAACCGGTGATCACACTTGAAAATTATCCTGCATTTTTTGTGGATGCCGGAGACGGGACATTGGATGCAGACACCCAACTGGCAGTCACCTATTTTCTGAAAGCACACCCCGAATTGGAACTGGAATACAAAGCCTGCACTACTATCAGACTGGTTCCCGACACCCGTATTGTCTTTGAAGGGAAGCAGAAACTGTACAAGAAAACAGCTGTCTCCAACCCTGAGCAGGTGCAGGAAACAGCTGAAGGAGAGCGGAAAGGACGCATCTTCTGGTTACCCGCTTATAACTACCTGGCAGTGGCCGCATCGTTTGCCTTGTTGCTGGGTGTGTGGTTCCTGAACGCCCCTTCAACCCGGCTGAGCCCTGCGCCTTCCTTCGGTATTGCAGGTGTTGTTATTCCTCCTGTACCGGTGTCACCATCCAATGAAGCCCCACGTCAACACCCTGCTGCGCTCGCGCCGTCGGTTAACAATCAGCTGGCCGTATTCCACCCGAATGCCGGCAAGCAAATGGTTCAGGCCGTGAGCGCACCGGTAGTGATGGCGTATATGGACCGGGAATCGTTCAGTCAGACGCTGCCAGTGTTTTTTCAGGCGGAAGAGGAGCTGCCCATGAATGCCGTGGCTGTGCAGTCGGAACCGGCTCCCCTTTCAGCCGAAGCGCCGAATCAGGAGCTGCTCAGTCTGAAAGATTTTGCTGCCAAAAAATTACTCGAACAATTTGGTGCTGACGGTCTTTCTTCTCCAGGAAAGAAGCATACAGGATGGGAAATGGCCAAAGTAGCGGCTCGCGGATTCAACCGGGTTTCCGGCAGGAAAATAAAAATCAAAGAACGGTACGATGCCGACGGAGAACTGGTTTCGTATGCATTGAACGGGGGCGGGTTGGAATATGCGCATGCCATTAAAAAATAAACGCTCGACGAAATTAACATTCAAAAACTAAAGATCATGAAAACAAGTATTCTCCTTTTTATCATCCTCATTGCAGGCACCGCTTGCATGTTTACCAGCGATACCCACAACGGACCGGCAAAAAAAGAAACCCGAACCGCCACCGGCTTTGAAGCCATCAGGGTAGGCGGAGCTTTTGAAGTGACCCTGACCCAGAGTGAGACCTATGGTCTTATAGTAGAAGCAGCAGCCGGATTGCTTCCAAAAATAAAAACGGAAGTAAGCAATGGTGTGCTCGTATTGTCTACTGTCGGAGACATACATACCGACAGTGCTATCCGGGTATTTGTAAGTCTCCCGAACCTGAAACGCATTGACGGATCAGGTGCATCTAAAATTAGCTGTTTCAACAGGCTGCATTCCCCCGAGTTGCATATCAAAAGCAGTGGAGCGGATCAGATGCAGCTGGAGACAGACTCTAAAAATATTCAGATCACCCTGAGCGGAGCCGGCAATGTGACCTTGCTGGGCAGCTGCGAAAACCTGGAAGCCGACCTCAGCGGAGCAGGCGACCTGGAAGCATTCAGGCTGGAAACCGGCAAAGCCGAAGTATATGTGAGCGGTGCTGGCAATGCCCAGGTGAATGCACAGAAATCAATCAACGGCAAAGTAAACGGTGCAGGCAGTATTACTTACAGCGGAGACCCGGCTGACAAGTTTATTGAAACAAACGGGGTAGGCACCATCCGCCATACCGGAAAGCAAGCCGGCTCTTCTGAAGAACATGAATAACAAACACCTGAATACGGTAACCAACTTTTCTGTCTGCAGCGGGAAGAAGGCGATCCGACAACCAATCAATCAACATTACTAAACCCATTAAAATCATATCCCCATGAAAACAAAATTAATCACTCTTGGTGTTGCACTGATGTTGCTGCTCACCGCTACTGCCAAAGCCACAGAAGGCGATCCGTATAAGACCTCACTGGTAGGCCTGAGAGAAAAAATAGTCAATACCGTATCAGCCCTGGTCGTTTCGCTCGGGAACCAGGAAGATGCAGAAAGCTACCTCGTACGCTTTCAGGTTACCGGTAACAATGAGCTTTCCCTGGTTTCTACCGAAGGTGCAGATGCTTATGTGTCGGCGCAAATCCGCAAGAAACTCGACGGACTGAAACTCGATGGCACATTCGATCACTCGAATGTGTATACGGTAAAAATCACTTTTCAAAAGAACGCAGACTAATCGCGCTATTCTTAAACGTTTTAAAAACAACGACTATGAAAACCCCATTCATTCAATTCAGTTTAATGCTGCTGCTGGCTGCTCCTATGGCGGCACAGGTAAAGGCAGACCGGCCGGTAGGAGAATTCACCGGTATCAAAGTCAGCGGACCGCTGGATGTAAAACTGACTCAGGGCGATGTCGCCTCCGTATCACTGGAAGCGGCCGATCAGGGAGAAATTGATGCTTTGAAGACAGAAGTAAACAACGGTGTGCTGGAAATTTATGCACAGAAATCGAAAGGCAACAGCGTGAAAGTGATGGTGACGGTGAGGACGCTGAAAAGTGTGGAGGTGAGCGGTGCAGGAGATGTCCGTACTACAGGACCAATCAAAAGCGAAGAGCTGTCGGTGAAATGCACAGGAGCGGGTGACTTGATAATGGAGTCTGAAACCAAAAAGATTTCAGTCGAGGCATCGGGTGCCGGCGATGTGGTGCTGAGCGGTTCAACAGATATGCTGGTAGCAAATGTCTCCGGAGCAGGCGACCTGAAAGCATTCAAACTAGCTGCCGCCAAAGCCGATATCAAAAGCTCCGGCGCAGGAGATGCCCGGGTGAATGTAAAACAAAGTCTGCACGCAGCTGCTTCCGGAGCAGGTGATGTCATATACCAGGAAGAACCCGCCGAGAAAGTAGTAGAGATCAGCGGTGCCGGTGATGTGCGGAAAACACACGCGAAAAGCACGGCAGGCAATGGCTCCGACACCACCAAACTCTCTGTCGGGCACCACAAAGTACTGATCTGCGAAGGCGACGACGAAGAAACAGTCAACAACAACAAAGAGCATAACTTCAAACACTGGAGCGGACTGGAAGTGGGTATAGACGGTTACCGCACGGGTGCCAAAGACGGCATGACCATGCCTAAAGGAGCGGAATACATGCAGCAGAATTATGGCAAATCCATCAGCTTTGCAATCAACCTGTTTGAACACGACTTTCACCTGTATCAGAACTACCTCAACCTGGTGACCGGTCTCGGATTTGAATTCGACCATTACGCACTTCAGAACAAAGTAAGCCTGCGTTATGACAGTACCTATACCACCGCCAAGACCGACCCTTCTCTCAGTTTTAAAAAGAATAACCTGAATGAGAGCCTGCTCACGGTGCCTTTGCTGCTTGAGTTTAACTCGAGCACCAACCCGGAAAAAGATTTTCACATCGCAGTGGGTGTCATCGGAGCCTGGAAGATAGGAGCCAAAACCCGCCAGGAGTATACCGATTCGGATGGGAAAGATGTCAAGCTTGTGAAAAGCAACGATTACAACCTCGACCCCTTCCGTTACAGTCTTACCGCACGTATAGGGTACAAAAGCATCACGTTGTTTGCCAACTACGGACTCAGCCAGCTCTTCAAAGTAAACCACGGTCCCGAATTGTATGCTGCGAACGCCGGTGTCAATGTGCATTTCTGATGACAAGTGAAAAAGAAGGGGGACTGATCTAGGTTCATGGGTTGAAGACCGACATGTAACTACCCCCGGGCGCCCTGCTGTGAAGTGCAGGGCGTTTTTCATTGGGGATAGGCCATTACGCATCCAATTCCACAAACCTTATTACCTTTGCACATTCGTAATAAAAAAGTGTAATTTCATGGACCCAATAGCCGGGGAATTGCCCCTTACATCCAATCCTAAGGAAACGCTCATGCAGAATAAAATAGACTTGCTGGATACCAAAATAGCCGAGGCCCAACTGGGTGGCGGAACCAAACGAATTGAATCACAACATAAAAAAGGAAAGCTCACAGCCCGTGAACGGCTTCACTTTCTGATGGATGAAGGATCATTCGAAGAGATAGGCATGTTTGTAACTCACCGGTCTAACGAGTTCGGACTGGAAAGAGAGAAATACCTGGGAGATGGTGTCGTGACCGGATATGGTACGATTAACGGACGCTTGGTATATGTGTTTTCACAGGATTTTACTGTCTTTGGCGGATCACTCTCGGAGACGCATGCGGAGAAAATATGCAAGATCATGGATCTGGCCATGAAAAACGGTGCTCCGCTTATCGGACTGAATGACAGTGGAGGTGCACGTATTCAGGAAGGTGTGGTTTCGCTCGGTGGGTATGCAGATATTTTTTACCGCAATACCATCGCTTCCGGTGTCATCCCGCAGTTATCGGCTATCATGGGCCCTTGCGCCGGTGGAGCGGTATACTCACCGGCCATCACCGACTTTATTCTGATGGTGGAAAACACCTCTTATATGTTTGTGACGGGTCCCAACGTGGTGAAAACGGTTACCCATGAAGAAGTGACCAGCGAAGAACTGGGAGGAGCCTCTACGCATTCTACCAAATCGGGTGTCACGCATTTTTCCTGTGCAAACGAAATAGAATGTATCAACAACATCAAGCAATTGTTGAGTTACATGCCTCAGAACTGCGAAGACGGAGCACCTGCTCTTCCGTATGAAGCTTCCGGTAGTGAAAAACGTCCGGTGTTGAACAACATAGTGCCTGAAAGCGCCAACCAGCCATACGACATGCGGGAAGTGATAACCGGTGTCATAGATAACGGATCGTTTCTGGAAGTACATAAGAATTTTGCAGAAAACATTGTGGTAGGTTTTGCTCGGCTTGCCGGACGCAGTATCGGTATCGTTGCAAACCAACCCGCTTTTCTGGCCGGAGTGCTTGATATTAATTCGTCCACCAAGGCAGCCCGTTTCGTGCGTTTCTGCGATTCATTCAATATCCCCTTGCTGGTGTTTGAAGATGTACCGGGCTTTTTACCCGGTACGGACCAGGAGTGGAACGCCATCATCACCAACGGAGCCAAGCTGTTGTATGCTTTTTGCGAAGCCACCGTGCCCCGCGTAACCGTCATCACCCGTAAAGCCTATGGAGGAGCCTATGATGTGATGAACTCCAAGCACATCGGTGCCGACATGAACTATGCCTGGCCCTGCGCAGAAATAGCCGTGATGGGAGCCAAAGGAGCAGCCGAGATCATTTTCAAAACAGAAATCACTTCCGCCAAAGACCCTGCCGAAAAGCTGAAAGAAAAAGAAGCGGAATACATTCAACACTTTGCCAACCCCTACCGTGCAGCAGAGCGGGGATACATCGATGAGGTAATCAAACCGGAAGATACCCGCTCCAAACTGATTTCTGCTTTTAAGATGCTGGAGAATAAAGTGGATAAGCTTCCCCGTAAGAAGCATGGGAATATTCCTTTGTAATCAAAATTGAGGATTTGGGATTAAGGATTTTTGTATTTCCTTGCTATTTCCTATAACGATCAATTATTCTTATTGATAAGGTTCACCACCACCTTTATCATTAAATCTTTCTCTTCCGACTTGCTTTCAGCCAGCATAAGGCACAAAGCCACGAGCGCATTATCAGCAATGCGCTTACTTCCATCTAAATGGTAAAGTGACTTATTTCTTTCCAGAAACCAGATGAAGATAAAAGCAGCGATTCGTTTGTTGCCGTCTGAAAAGGAATGGTTCTTGGTAATAAAGGAGATTAGCCGCTTTCTCTTCTATGCTAGGATAAAGCTCATTGCCCTGGTATGTTTGATAAATGGTAGATATAGAACTCTTAAAGGATTGGTCTTTCTCATTTCCAAAGAGGTGAGAAGACTTAAATTTTCTTTTCAGTTTGTGGATGGCGTCAATGGCCTCTTCGTAATTTATTTTGAAAATTTCCCGGGTAGAAGTGTGATTTACTTCGAGTTGTTCGTGGTCATATTTATCGAGGATATCTAGTGCATAGGTATAATCAGTTATTACCTTAAGTAAACCAGTCGCTTCCTGTGTATTCAGTTTTTTCTCTTTGGTTATTTTGCTGATGAGCTGAACCGTTTGCTGAAGCTCTTTTAAACGCCGTTCGTTAGTAGTAAACCCCCTTACAAGGTGTTCCCTCAAAACATTCGTAGCCCAAATGCGGAAATGGGTTCCTTTCTTCGACTTAACTCTATAACCCACTGAAATGATAACATCAAGATTGAAGAATTGAATTTTATATTTCTTTCCATCCGAACCAGTTGACAAGGATTCCTTGACAACTGAAGTGCGCTTTAACTCCTTCTCCCTGAATATGTTATTGATGTGTAGACTAATGTTTTGCTTAGTTTGTTTAAACAACATAGCCATTTGCTGTTGATTAAGCCAAACGGTTTGTTCCTGAATATGCACTTCCAGAAAGTCTCCCCCCTTTTCGGATTCATAGATTACTATGCTCTTTTGCTCTTTCATCAGAAAGTAAATGTAACAAAATTAGGAAGGATATTGTATGCTAAAAGAAATATTTTTTCATCAAAAAATCTCCAAAATCTTCACAGGTTTCCCGTTCATCAGAAAGGAGTCGCCGGCCTTTTTTCCTTTCATGGCGATGGAGATAGGAGCCTGGGGAGAAAGCATAAAAATCTTTCCCAAGGGGTGAGCCACAGCGCCTAACCCCAGCGCGATAAAAAAGAAAAACCCTTCGCACTTTATAGCCGCTCCCAGTCCGCATTGCGTATGAATGATTGTGGGATCAATGGTATTCAGAATAGCCAGGTCGGCCCGGTGTTTCTTGAGGTTGACACCGTACATCTCACTCTCCAGTTGTCCGGCAGCTCTTCCGGTTTCATATTTGTCTCCGGCAGAATTCTTGTCATCGCTGTTAGCCGACTCCTGTGCCTGCTGCATGGCCTGCATAGATGTGGCTATACGCTGCTGCAGCATCTCTTCGCAGATGGCTAAGAATTCTTTTTTGATTTGAACGTTTTCCAAGAAGAGTAAAGATTTAGGATTTTTGGATTTAGGATTGCGGGATTATAAATTGAAAGGAACAAGTGCAAGATTAAAGATTTCTTTAGCTCGCAATCACAGAATTGGCAGAAGAATTTTCTTTTTCAATCCAAAAATCCTAAATCCGAGAATCCTAAATCTGTTTTATTTCCCGAGTGTGAAGAAAAAAGTAGCCCCTTCCCCGGTCTTACCTTCGGCCCATACCTTGCCTCCATGTTTGGAGACGATGCGGTCGATAATGGCTAATCCAAGTCCTGTGCCATCAAATTCGGGTTCCTGGTGCAGGCGTTGGAACACATGAAAAAGCTTGTCGGAGTATTTCATGTCAAAACCCACTCCGTTGTCTTTGACATAATAAACTGTCCCGCTTTCGTGGCGCTCTGCGCCAAATACGATGCGGGGGTGGCTGTTTTGGGAAGAATACTTAACCGCATTTGACAACAGGTTAACCAACACCTGATAAATCATGGCTGCATCACCGGAGGCTGCAGGAACCCCGTTGGCAATAAATTCTGTTTTTGGAGTGAGGGTAAGACTAACCACTTCTTCGAATGCTTGTTTGGCAAGCTTACTCATATCCACGGGAGCCTTTTGTACCTCCTGTTTCCCCAATCGGGCAAAGGCAAGCAGATCCTGAATGAGTGCTGACATCCGTTGAGATGTTTTCCGGAGCAGTCCCAGCATACGTATGCCTTCCGCATCCAGTTTTTCGGCATATTGATCTTCAAATATCGTTGCGATGCTGTTAATGGCATTCAATGGAGCACGGAGGTCGTGTGATACGGAGTAGCTGAACGCTTCGAGTTCACGGTTGAGCTGGGTAATGGCGTCCTGATGTTTTTTAAGTTCTGTTATGTCTTCGGAGATCCCCAGCAGGTAAGCCGGCTGGCGCTGCTCATTCAGGAGCAAAATCTTTTTTGTATGGAGCCAGCGCTCTCCCTTGAGTCGTGTTTGTATCGGCTCCTCTTCAATGTTTTGAGGGAGTTGCTTGTTGAGCACTTCCCTGTCTTTCGCTGTAAAAAAGGCGGCTTGAGATTCGGGGAAGAGGTCGTAATCGTTCTTTCCAATGAGTTCTTCCCGTGGCATTCCCAGCAAATCTTCACCGGCCTTGTTAAACCGTACAAAGCGCAGATCAACGGCATCTTTGACAAAGATCATGTTGGGGATATTTTCGAGTATGGCATTCAGGAATGCATTGGTTTTAGTCATTTCCTCCTCGGCACGGTTCCTTCTCCTTATCTCCGACATGAGCAGGAAATAAATGGCTATCAACAAACATAGCGCACCCAGTGTGCCGATGAAATTAACCAACCCGCTAAGACTGGCATTGTTTCTCAGTTGTTGTGTGCGACCCAGCAGCAGGTTGCTTTCCTCATCCTGCATGTCCCGCACCAGAATTGAAATTTCATTCATCAGTTGCCGCCCGATACCGCTTTTGGAGATTTCAATGGCAGCCTTCAGCCCTTCCCGCCGGCTCGTTGCGATGTAGGCAACAAGGCGATTGGTTTTGGCAGCAGTCAATGAATCCAGTCTTTGTAACCGTTTGGTCTGAAGAGGATTGTCGGCTACGAGTCCTTTCAATGTGGCGAGCGACTGACGGCGTTGCTGTATCGACTGGTAAAAAGGTTTGAGGAAAACTTCTTCATTCGTGATCACATATCCACGGATGCCTGATTCGGCTTCACTCATGCAAACCAATACATTGTCAAGCGACTCGATGACACGGTGTGTATGGTCTATCAGCTCGCTGGAATTGGCATAGTGCTGACCGCTTTTATAAGAAGCAAAACCAATGAAGGCGAGAACAGAAAAGGAAAGGGCAAATCCCAGTAAAACCGTTTTTTCAAAAGAAACCTTCATAAACAATGAATTAGGCAACGCTGCGGTTAAAGGGCAAGGAATAACTCCTCAAACCCTTCGTCCTTTCAAATGGAATAGCTAGCAAACAATGTGATTGGAAGAGGTTTTAAATGTACACAATTTTGCGAATGAGTAAAAGGAGAAAAAAGGTATTACTGAGCGATAAATTTTCCCGCAGCTACCAAGGTCTTACCGGAAAATAAGTGGAAGAAGTATATGCCCGAAGAGAGCTTATCCCGGTTGATTTCAAATGTGTCGCCTGTCACAGCACGATTGTCAATAAGCCTGCCGAACACATCACTCACTTCCAGCCGCTCCTGAGGGAAGTTGTTATTTTGCAAAAGGTGTATGGTCGTAGAGGTGATAAACGGATTCGGATAAATCCGGACTCCGGATAGCATTTCGTTTTCGATGATTCCGGTGGTCCCGCTCCAGGAAGCAATGTAAGTGGCATGCTGGTCACCGGCATAGGTAAAGGCGCCACCGGCGTAAAGCGCCGCGTTGTATACGGAGAGACATTCGACATAAGCATCCATGCCTGTGCCGGGAGTAGACCAGGTGGAGTCGTTCCAGCTGGCAATGCGGCTGGCATTTTTCCCTCCTGCCTTCGTAAATTGCCCTCCAGCATAGAGAGCAGACTGGTAAACTGCTAAAGAAAGAACGGCACTGTCCATGCCCGAAGAAACCGAGTCCCATGCTGTTCCGTTCCAGCGTGCGATATAAGGAGAACGTACCCCCCCGATTGAGTCGAAAAGTCCGCCGGCATATAGCTTGTTCTGATAAACCTGCAAGGCATATACCGCTGATGAAGAATCCAAGCCAGCTCCGAGAGCAGTCCAGGATGTACCGTTCCACTCGGCGATGCCATTCAGTGTTTTACTGCCGGTTTTTGTAAAGGTTCCTCCGGCATACAAGTTGCCGTTGTAACCTGCGAGTGCAAACACGACATCGTTGAATCCAGAATCCAATGCTGTCCAGTTGTTGCCATCCCATGCAGCAACATTACTCGCATTTGTTGCACCTGCCACCGTAAAACTGCCACCCGCATAAAGTACTCCGTTAAATACCGTAAGTGCAGCGACTGCACCATTCAGTCCGGCACCTACAGGAGCCCAGACAGTATCGTTCCATTGAGCCATTCCATACAAGGTATCGTTTCCGGAAGAGCTGCTGAAGAGTCCACCGGCATATAGCTTGCCCTGGTATGGACATAAGGCATAAACCCATGCATTTAATCCATACCCGACAGAATCCCAGGTCGCTCCATTCCATTGGGAAATGTTGCTGACTGCCTTGGTGCCGGCAGTGTCAAAGAGTCCTCCTGCAAACAGTTTCCCGTTGTACACAGCCAGGGCTGATACGCGCGAGTTGGGAGCCATACCCGAATCCAGAGAAGACCAGGTTTGGGCAACAGCCAAACTGGAAAGAAATAGGAACAAAAACAGAAGCCTGTTTTTTATTTTCATAGGGGGCGCCGTAGCGGAGATTCTATAAATGTATAAAAAATCGGCATGCTTCCTTCCCGAAAAAGGGAAAGATGGCCGGTTAGTATGCCAGGTTCGGTCCCAGCCAGCGTTCCGTCTCTGCAAGGGTGAAGCCTTTACGTTCGGCATAGCTGACTACCTGGTCTTTCTGAATCTTGCCAATGCCGAAATAGTGTGAAGCGGGATGAGCAAAATACAATCCGCTTACAGCAGCTGTGGGAAGCATGGCGAGACTCTCAGTGAGGGTGATTCCGGCATTTTCTTCGGCGTTGAGCAGGTTGAAAAGAAGCGTTTTTTCGGTATGGTCGGGTTGGGCAGGGTAGCCTGGTGCCGGTCGTATCCCTTGGTATTGCTCTCCGATAAGCTGATTTTGTTCAAGCTGTTCGTCAGCTGCATACCCCCAAAATTCTTTGCGCAGCCGCTGGTGGAGCAGCTCCGTAAAGGCTTCTGCCAACCTGTCGGCCAAAGCCTTCAGCATGATGGCGGAATAGTCATCGTGGTCTTTTTCAAATTTATGTACCCACTCATCAATGCCTATACCGGCAGTTACTGCAAACGCACCAACATAATCAACGGCCGCAGCAGTACCGGGGGGAGCAGATTTGGGTTTGATAAAATCAGCCAGTGCTACATTGTATTGTCCTGCTGGTTTTTTAGTCTGCTGACGCAGGGTATGGAAAACGGTTTTTACCTTTTCTCCGGATGCGCTTTCATATACTTCTATGTCATCTCCAACACTGTTGGCAGGAAAGATCCCGATAACGGCACGGGCCCGAAGCCATTTTTCGGCGATGAGCTTTTGAAGCATGTCGCTGGCATCCTGAAAGAGTTTTTTCGCTTCTACTCCCCGTTCGGGATCCTGGAATATTTTCGGATAACTGCCTTTCATCTCCCAGCTGTGAAAGAAAGGAGTCCAATCGATATAAGCGGCGATCTCCGCCAGGGGATAATCGGCGAATACTTTGGTTCCTGTAAAGGTTGGCTTTACAGGTACATAGTTATCCCAGTCGGTCACAAATGCATTCGCCCGGGCCGCAGCAATCGGTATGAACTTGTTTTGTGCCTGTGCGTTTTTGTTTTGTTCCCGTAAGCGGACATAGTCGGCTTCCACCTCTTTCATAAATGCCGGCCGCAGCTCATCTGAAATCAGGCTGCTGGCTGCGGGAACCGACTTGGAAGCATCATTTACATGCACCACCGGAAAAGAATAGTTAGGTGCAATCTTAACTGCGGTATGGACGCGGGAGGTTGTGGCTCCGCCGATCAACAGCGGAATCTTCATTCCGGTTCGTTCCATTTCCTTGGCTACATGCACCATCTCATCCAGAGAAGGGGTGATGAGACCGCTTAAGCCGATGAGATCCACCTGCTGCATGCGGGCTTCGGACAATATTTTATCGCACGACACCATCACACCCAGGTCGATGATCTCGTAGTTGTTACAGGCGAGTACGACACCCACAATGTTTTTTCCGATGTCATGGACATCGCCTTTTACAGTAGCCATCAGAATTTTCCCTGCATTCTTCTGGACGCTGCCGCTTTTCTTTTTCTCTTCTTCCATGTAAGGGAGGAGGTAAGCCACTGCTTTTTTCATCACACGAGCACTCTTCACTACCTGAGGCAGGAACATTTTACCGCTGCCAAAAAGATCACCCACGACATTCATTCCGGCCATCAGGGGACCTTCGATGATATCCAGTGTGCGGGGGTATTTTTGACGGCACTCTTCCACATCTGTATCGATGTAATCGACAATACCTTTTACGAGGGCGTGACTGAGGCGCTCTTCCACCGGAGCCTTCCTCCACTCCTCATCCTTCGCTTCTTTTTGTTTGCCGGCACCTCTGATGGTTTCTGCATGCGTCACCAGGCGTTCGGTGGCATCGTCGCGCCGGTTGAGCAGCACATCTTCCACCAGGTCGAGCAACTCTTTCGGAACGGCATCATACACCTGCAGCTGGCCCGGGTTGACAATACCCATATCCATTCCTGCTTTTACCGCATGGTAAAGAAAAGCAGCATGAATCGCTTCCCTTACATGGTCGTTGCCACGGAATGAAAAAGAAACATTGGATACTCCTCCGCTCACTTTCGCATAAGGGAGATTTTCTTTGATCCAGCGTGTGCCGTTAAAAAAGTCCAGGGCATTGAGACGGTGTTCTTCCATGCCGGTAGCCACCGGAAAGATGTTCGGGTCAAAGATGATGTCTTCAGGAGGAAACTGGACCACCTCGGTAAGGATGCGATAGGCGCGACCGCAGATTTCTATTCTTCTATCCAGCGAATCGGCTTGTCCTTGTTCATCAAAAGCCATGACGATAACAGCAGCTCCATAACACTTTACTTTTTTGGCCTGTGCGATAAAAGCCGCTTCTCCTTCCTTGAGGGAAATGGAGTTCACGATGCCTTTACCCTGTATGCATTTCAGTCCGGCTTCAATAACATGAAACTTGGACGAGTCGATCATGATAGGCACACGGGAAATATCCGGTTCCGATCCGATGAGGTTAAGGAAGCGGGTCATGGCCGAGACGGCATCCAGCATGCCTTCATCCATATTGATGTCTATCACCTGTGCACCCCCTTCTACCTGGTCACGGGCGATGGAAAGAGCCGCTTCGTAATTACCGTCTATAATGAGTTTGGCAAATTTGCGCGAGCCGGTCACGTTGGTACGCTCACCCACATTCATGAAGTTGGATTCCGGCAGCAAGGTAACCGGCTCGAGACCGCTCAACCTCAGGTAGTGCTCTACCACAGGAATCTGACGTGGCACAGCTTTAGCTGCATGCGCTGCAATGTGAGCGATGTGGTCGGGGGTTGTGCCGCAGCAACCTCCCACTATATTGATGAACCCGCTGTCGAGGAAGTCATGTATCTGATGCCCCATGTGGTCGGGGCTTTCGTCATATTCTCCAAACTGGTTTGGCAACCCCGCATTGGGATAGGCGCTGATAAAGAACGGTGCTTTCTGACTAAGTTCTTCCAGGTAGGGCCTCATCTCTTTCGCACCCAGGGCACAGTTAAGCCCGATGCTTAGGAGATTAACATGCCTCACAGAGTTCAGGAAGGCTTCTACGGTTTGCCCCGACAAGGTTCGTCCGCTGGCATCGGTAATGGTACCGGAGATCATGACCGGCAGTTCTTTTCCGGTTTCTTCAAATACCGTTTGTGCTGCAAACAATGCGGCCTTGGCATTCAGCGTATCGAAAATGGTTTCTATCAGCAGGATGTCCACACCACCTGCTACCAGCGCACGTATCTGTTCGGTATATGCCGCAAGTACCTGATCCCAGGTAACGGCACGAAACCCTGGGTCGTTCACATCGGGAGAAAGCGAAAGGGTACGGTTGGTTGGTCCTACCGCACCGGCCACAAAGCGAGGTTTATCGGGACTGGTGGCTGTATATTCATCGGCGGCAGCACGTGCAACGCGGGCGGCACAAAGATTCATTTCGGCAACTAAAGCTTCCATGTGGTAGTCGGCCATGGAAATGGCATTCGCATTGAAGGTGTTGGTTTCAATGATGTCGGCACCAGCCTTCAGGTATTCCCGATGTATGGAACCAATCACTTCCGGACGGGTGATGGATAGCAGGTCGTTGTTGCCTTGCAGGTCACTCTTCCAGTCGGCAAAGCGCGACCCGCGGAAATCTTTTTCCGTAAGCTTGTATGGCTGAATCATGGTACCCATTGCACCGTCGATGACCAAAACTCTTTTTGCTAACTCTTTGCGAATGTCTGACATAGAAAAATTTAGGATTTTCGAATTTAGGATTTTCGGATTTGAAAAAGGTTGGTGATAAAGCAACGTCTCTTTCCAAAAATCAATATCCGGATAGTTGAAAACAAAAATCCCCTCTGGTAAAGTCAGAAGGGATCATCCATGCAGTTCCTGCACTTCAAATGGTTTTCTGACTTATCTCTCGCAGCAATGCTGCGGACGAATTGGCACCTTCTTCTGGATTACGGATTTTCGGATTTAGGATTTTGGATTTTCGGATTGAACATCACAGATGTCAATCGTTTAATTCCTAAATTCTATAATCCTTAGTCCTAAATCCCCAAAGGGTTGCCAAGGTTTCATAGGGCGTATTCCCTCCACCTTTCCGGATAAGTATAACAAGAACGAGGAGCAAAGATAAGGAGGATTGGTGAAATGACAAAAACAAGGAGGCAAGGAAATTGGTTCCAAAGGGGTTTAACCTTTCTGTTTAGCCCTGAACTGGCGGTATAAACCGAGTAATTGCTTGCGGAAGAGCAGGAAGAGAATGATGTAAGGAAGCGCCATCATATACAGAATGGCTTTGTTGATGCCTTTGGCTGCAGTACCTCCACCCTGTTGATCAGACATGGGCACCATTTTGCACTGGGAACAGCCCTGCGCATGAACCTCGGGAACAAAAAACACCAATGCCGCCAGCATAATGGAAAAGAAGAGGATGTAGCGGATAGCGGGTTTCATGGGACAAAGATAAGAAAAGGAAAAAGGATTAAGGGATTTTTGGATTAAGGATTGTAGGATTGTAGGATTGTAGGATTTAAAAATGACCTGTTTGCTTTGAAAATCCGAAAATTCACAAATCCCAAAATCATTAATGAGGGTAATAAGGGGAAATCATCAGGTAGACAACTACACCAGTGATAGTCACATACAGCCAGATAGGATAAGCCCAGTGTACGATCTTCTTGTGTTTTTCTACGTTCATCTGTAAACCCCTGTGAAAAGACATGAGTACCAGGGGGAGCACAATGGCGGCCAGTACAATGTGGCTGATCAGGATAAACAGGTATACCGGACGCAGGGAGTTGTCTTTCGGGAAAGTGGCTTCCTGAGGGATGAGCCAATGGTAGGTTACATAAGAAAGGAGGAAGAGGGAAGACAGCACAAAAGCGGTGATATTGAGTTTGCGGTGAGCGACGATGTTTTTCTGACGAATAAAATAGAAGGAAAGTAACAGCAAGAAGGAACAGGTTCCGTTGAGCAGGGCGTTCAGTTTAGGTAGCTTGAAAACAAACTCAGGGGTCACCGCCGGTACAGGAAGTATTTTTTTGTTAAGTATGATAACCGCACCGAATATCACTACCGAAACAGTCATGATCAGTCGAAAAATGGCCTTGTCGCTCATGGGAAATTTATTGGTTGGCAAAAATAGAGAAAAGATTTAGGATTCCTGGATTTAGGATTGTGGGATTGAAAAATGAGGCGTTTTCGTTTTTAATCCTACAATCCTAAATCCCCAAATTCTTTTTAGTAATAGTATATCAAAGTCATCTGAGCCGTTACGTGCTTGGCTCCCCAGCGTTTGATGTATTGCAGGTTTCCGAAAGAATTGTATTCGAATGTATAATGTTCGTATGTGCTTCGGTAATAATGAACGAGGCGTTTCTGCGTGTCGAATTCGGCGGGTTTGAACTGGGGGGTAGGATAGTGGGCAAGGGTTTTCTGAAGCGTGTCATTTGCAGGGGGAAACTGAAAATGCTGGATGCAAAACAGCACGTCAAACAAAGGTGCTACATCTGTACCGGTAGTATCTTGCAGATAACGTTTGTTAAATACCTGTTGCTCTCCGGTTACTTTGCCGTAGTTATCAAACTTGACAACGGTTACTTCATGTATTTGTTTTTTCTTTTCCTGAGCGGGAAGGACAGAGCAGACGCCCAGCAGCAGCAGGGACAGGAAACAAGTAAGTCTGCTCGTTCTCATTCAGCTCAGTTTGTCTCCAGTGCTTTGAAGATCTCATCCATCTTAGGGGTCAGGATGATTTCAGTACGGCGGTTTTTCTTGCGTGCCTCGGCTGTCTTGGAAGGATCGAGTGGAAAATATTCCCCGCGTCCGGCAGCAGAAAGTCTTTTAGGATCCACATCCGCTCCGGCGATGATGATTTTGACGATAGAGGTGGCACGGAGGGCACTCAGGTCCCAGTTGTCTTTGATTTCTCCCCGTCCTTTCATGGGTACATCATCGGTATGTCCTTCTACCATCACGTTGATGTCTTTGTTCTGTTCAAGCACCTTGGCCAGATTTTTCAAAGCTTCCTCTCCCTTGGGTTCTACTTTGGTGCTGCCAGAGGCGAAGAGCAGTGTCTCGTCCATGGAGACATAGACCTTTCCGTTTTTCTGGGTAATCGTGAGGCCTTTGCCTTCGAAACCGAGTAAGGCATCGGAGAGTTTCTTTTTCAGGTCGGTTACTGCCTGGTCTTTCGCTTTTAATGCATCTTCCAGCTCTTTCACCCGGGCTTCCCGGAGCTTGAGTTGGGCGCTGAGTTCTTCGAGGTCTTTCTGCTTCTGGTTCAGTTCCAGCTGTTTCGCGTCCAGTTGCGCTGCCAGTTTTTTAAGTTCGTCCTGTTTGCGCAGGAGTTCTTCCTGGGTAACGTTCAGCTCCCCGCTCAGCTTGGTGTTTTCATCGGCCATACCGTTGCGAAGCTCTTTGTTTTGCTTGAGCAACAATTCATAGTTGGACATGAGCTGACTGTATTGCTCTGATTTCAGGCGCAGGGAAGTTCCGTAGATATTGGTGTCATTGCGTAATCCCGAAAGGCGTTTTTCGGCATCTGTCATCTTCGACTTGGTTTCATTCAGGTCAGCCTCCATGGATTGCTTGGTGGTTTTTGTCGCTTCCAGCTCTGTTTCGCAGCTCCGGCGTTTGGACTGCTCTTCTTCCAGTTGACGCTGAGGTACGCAAGCAAATAGAAGTGTGCTGAGGGAAAGGGATAGGGCTATTCGTTGAAGCGGTAGACGCATGGTTTTTTTCTATGGATTTGTTCAAAATTACAACAGTAAAATAGAGCGAACGGGAAGCCATTCATAAATTTATTAACATGCAGGAAACCTTTATCCGTTCATATCCGTAAACGAACAATTAAAGCAAGTGCTCCCATGACACAACTTAGCCCGCATTGGATAACCGAGAACCACATTGATTTTGAATACAAGAAATATGTCCTGCTTGCCTGGCTCCAGGAGGTAGACAACCATTTCGAACAAGTGAGGCTTTACCCTCCATTGGCTGAACTGGTGGCCCATTACAGGAGCGCCAAAGCATTGAAGGAGAATAAGCAGCACCTGTCCGATTCGTTTTCTCCGCGTATGCAGGGTGTGGACCTCGAAAATTTCAAGTTGTTGTATGAAAAACTTGCAGCCGATGACCGGTTGATGGAGGAAATAGAAACGATACTGGACTTTTCTCTGCCACGATTTGCGCAGGCACTGGAAGAAGGCAAGAAAATTTATGAATTTGTAGAAAAAGGAACGCAGATCTTACCCGTTGGATTGGTTCCCTTACATGCCGATACCGGTTATCTGTTCCTTCGGGGTGGCAAGACTGCGAATACAGAGGTTTATGCCTATGAAGTAACGATTTTTGAACAGCCGGATGATAAATACCGCGCGTTGCATACGTCCTATGTGACAACCTATTCTTCGAGTTTGATGCATACCTATGTATCCATCAAAACCGACCTGATCCGGGGTAACTCCCGGCTTCCTAACCCGGCGGTATATGCCGTGGAAACGGAGCGGGTGATTCCTTTTGAAGAAACCTTCCTGCCTGTAGCCAAGCGATTGCTCATGCACCGGCTAAAAGCCGATGCTTCCCGTCCGGTTTAAGATCTAAATGAGTGTTGAAGACAAAAAAAGCCCTGCTGATTCAGCAGGGCTTTTTTATGGATTCTTATCCGTTTATTTCTTTTTCTCAGGTTCCAGCCATACTTTGCTCAGATCTCTGTATTCCAGAGCGTTGGCGTCGAAATTTCGAACATTCTTTTGCAAGAGACGATCAATGTCTTCGTAGTATATCGGCATAGAGGCAGCATCATCGGTAGCCACCTGGTCAGCCATTTTATACAACTCAAACCGGTGTTTGGGATCAATTTCTTTTTTGGCAGCATCAAAGATGGAGTCAAACCGGGGATTCCGGTACCTGCCCAGGTTGACATAGGATTTGTCTTCCTGTCTGGCAGGAATGTGTTTGCTGTAAAGCAGATCGAGGAATGTCTCTGGATCAGGATAATCCGCTACCCAACCTGTACGGAAGAACAGGGATTTGCATGTTTCCATGTTTTCAATGTGCTGTACCATTGGCATCTGGTCTATTTTCACCTCGACATTCAGGTTTTCTTTGAGCATTTTGCAGATTACTTCCGCTACACTCAGGTTACGGTCTCCACCGTTACCATTGATTTCCAAAGTCATTACAGGAAATCCTTTGCCATCCGGGTAACCTGCTTCGGCCAGGAGTTTTTGTGCTTTTTCTTTGTTGTAATGGTGGCCTCTGAATCCGGTAGTATCAAACTCTTTAAATGCGGGAGGTATCATACCATATTCTCCTGGTTCACCTTCACCCTGAAGCGTATAGTTTACAATATTCTTTCGGTCAATTGCGTAATTGAACGCTTGACGTACTTTAATATTGTTAAACGGAGGAAGCGTTTGTTGGAAACCGTAATAGGTGATACGCAAGGCAGGAACCGATTGCATTTCGAAATCCGTACCGCCATTTTTCGCTTCTTTCAGCTCTCCCATGAGAGAGTGTATCATTTCAACAGGAATCTTAAACACCATATCCAGCTCTTTGCTTCTGAATTTCAGCAATTCGGCCTTTTTGTCCTTAATAAATGTGTAATGCAATACATCGAGGTAAGGAAGCTGGTTGCCATAAGCATCGGAGGCCCAGTATTTATCATTGCGCTCAAGAATAGCATATTCTCCGCGTTTGATACTCTTGGCTCTAAAGGGTCCGGTACCTACGCAGGTTATATTCATGTCCTCTTTATACTTATCCAGGGCTTCTTTCGGATAGAGCCAGCAACCCGGATGAATGAGGATGTTCAGGAATCCGGAGAAGGATTGTTTAAGGGAAATTTCAAGGGTGTTTTCATCTATCACTTTCACACCGGAAACGCCTCCGGGAAGTGGTTTCTTGTCGACAGTGGATTGGAAATATTCATCAGCGCCTACTACCCGGTTTTTAAAGGTAATCGGAAATACTTCATTGTTTGGGCTCATTTCACAGAGCTTGTCAAAGCACCATTTGAAATCAGCCGCTTTTACTTCCCGGCCTTTCCCGTTAGGAAAGCAAGGGTCATCGTGAAAGAAAACGCCTTTTCGGATATGGAAGGTGTATTTGGTTGCATCTTCATTGACTTCATATTTATCGGCGATGCATGGGAGAATGCTCAGGTCTTTCTGGTTCAGTTTAACAAGGCCTTCATATACCTGACTGGCAACATGGTACCCAATTTCCTCCGTAACACTCAGGGGGTAAAGGTTCCGGAAGTCATCTACTTCATTCATCCTGAATACACCACCGGCATGAACAGGACCATTGGTCGCACGCTCTTTGTTTCCCTGATGAACATCGTTCCCGCAGGCCGAAAAAAGGAGGGCTGCCGAGAGAAAAGGGACGATAAATTTCTTCATATGAAAATAAAATAGGTTCTGGTTAGAGAGGCTAAAGTACAAAATTATTGTTTTCGAGGCAGTTTGGGGCTTCATAAATCATAAAAAACCGTTTAAAAAGGACCTCGAACTCAGTCAATATCAAGGTCAACGCTCAGTGGACAGTGGTCTGAATGTTTAGCCAAAGGAAGGATGGCTGCATGTTTGAGCTTATTCTTCAAATTGTCGGTAACCAAGTGGTAATCGATTCTCCAGCCGAGGTTTTTGGCCCGAGCATTGGCCCGGAAGGTCCACCAGGTATAATGGTGAGGATCCTGGTTAAATGCCCGGAACGAATCGGCAAATCCGCTGTTTATAAAGCCATCAATCCAGGCCCTTTCTTCGGGGAGAAAGCCGGATGAATTGGCATTGCTTACCGGATTGTGAATATCAATGGCCTTGTGACAAATATTATAGTCCCCGGAAATGATCAGCTTTGGCCTTTCCTGCCGGAGTTTGGTGATGTATTGCTGGAAGTCTGATAACCATTTCATTTTAAACGCCTGACGTTCCTCCCCACTGGATCCGGAAGGCATGTATACACTGATTACTGAAATATCTCCATAATCAGCCCTTAAAACCCGTCCTTCTGAGTCATAAATAGGCATTCCGCAGCCGACAATCACCTTATCTGGTTTCTTCTTGGAAAGAATGGCTACGCCTGCATACCCTTTCTTTTCGGCCGGATGCCAGAAATGGTGATACCCGGCCTTTTCGAACAAGGTCAGGTCCAGCTGTTCGGGGTTGGCTTTTATTTCCTGAAGGCAGACGATGTCGGGATCGGCTGCCTGGAGCCATTCCATCCAACCCTTGCTGATTGCCGACCGGATACCATTTACGTTGTAAGAGATAATTTTTGTCATGAAATTACGTATTATAGAGAACCACGTGCCCTGCCGCGGGCAAAGGAGATTTGGTCGAAATATACGAATTCAACGCATGCTCTCCGGATGAGACGGATAGAATACCTGTGATTATTCGTACATTTATACCAATCGCAAACGGGCGCGTGTCAATATCATTGCGTTTTTCGAAACACATATTCCTTTTTACCTGTTTCCTTTCCTTAGCCCTGTTCAGCAGCGCTCAAAGCGGAGGTCAGGTTCGTGTAAAAAAAATCGTCGTTTCTGCCGACACGCTTACGATCGATACCTTGAGCCTCATTCCCGGAACGATTACTCTCAGCCTGAGGGGTAAAACACTCGATACAGGATCATATACCATTCTGTACAGCCAATCTCAACTCGTTTTCCGCAAACGTCCTGTCGATACCCTTCAGATTCAGTACAAAGTGTTTCCCTTCCTTTTTTCGGAAAGCCACAAGCACAAAGACGTACGCCTGTTAAGACCCGACAATAAAGGAATCTTTAATCCCTATGTGTACACCGCCTCGAATACTGATGCCGACATCTTCCGAATGGAAGGCCTCACCAAAAGCGGAAGCATTTCCAGGGGTGTAAGTTTCGGAAACAGTCAGGATCTGGCGGTCAACTCCAGTCTTAATCTCCAGCTTTCCGGTAAATTGTCAAACGATGTGGATATCCTGCTCGCAGCATCTGACCAGAATATTCCTATCCAGCCTCAGGGCAATACGCAAAACCTGCAGGAATTTGATAAGGTATTCATTCAACTTTCAAACAAGACATCGAAGCTGATAGCAGGAGATTTTGTGGTGACCAAACCCACAGGCTATTTTCTTAACTACAACAAGAAGGCTCAGGGTGTCGGGTTTTCTACCGTGTTTGGTACAGCTATGGATGCGAAAGATACTGCAGGGCAGGGGCATATGAGGGTGTCAATGAGTGCTGCCATCTCTAAAGGAAAGTTCGGGAGACAGGTGCTCGAAGGTGTGGAAGGAAATCAGGGCCCCTATGTGCTTCGGGGAAATGAAAACGAACCGTTTATCATTATTCTGTCGGGAAGTGAAAAAGTGTATATCGACGGGCAACTGATGAAACGTGGTCAGGAATACGATTACATCATCGATTACAATGCGGCACAAGTAACCTTTACCGCCCGAAATCTGATCACAAAAGACAAGCGACTCGTGGTGGAGTTTCAGTATTCTGATAAAAATTATGCCCGTTCACTTGTCAACTTCAATGACGACTATGTCAAGAAAAACCTTAAGATACACTTCAATATTTATTCGGAACAAGACAGCAAGAACCAACCGGTACAACAAAGTCTGAATGACCAGCAGAAGCTGTTACTTCACAATATCGGCGATACACTGACCAAGGCATACTACCCTGCAGTGGACAGTGTAGCCTGGTCCAACAGTCTGGTTCTTTACCGCCGGCCTGTTCATGGAGATACGGTGGTAGCTGGAATTACCTACCCAGGTGTTTTTGTGTTTTCGAACGATCCGGTTGTTTCGCATTTTCAACTTAGTTTTTCTGATGTGGGCCAAGGGAACGGCGACTATGTTTCCATTCCTTCGAGTGCCAACGGGCGTGTATTCCAGTGGCTGGCACCTGTCAGTGGGGTACATCAGGGCAATTATGCCCCTATCCTGTTACTGGTGACTCCCAAGAAGAAACAGATGGTGACACTTGGAGGAGAATACCTGTTGAATAAAAACACCTTGTTGTCCTTAGAAGGGGCGCTGAGCAATTACAACCAGAACACGTTTTCTCCATACGATCACGATCACGACCTGGGTCAAGCGTTTAAACTCAGTTTCCAGAACAAAACGTTTACCTGGTCGGACGTTACCGATACGGCCGCTATACGGAAACAACGGGAGGTTTTTGACAAAGAAAATAAAGGAAAAAGCAATGTACCCACGTTTGATCCGGTACAGGCACTGGAAAGTAAATGGACCTTTGTCAAAACGCTGAACTATGAATTTACGGAACACGACTTCAGTCCCATAGAACGTTACCGCTCGGTGGAATTTGAGCGTGACTGGAACATCACCAACTTGCCTTTTGTGAGTGATCAGCATGTGGTATCTGCCAACATACTTGCATCCAGGACCCATTACGGTTCGTTGGGATATACACTCGGCAGCCTGGTGGAAGGAAGCGAGTACACCGGACTTCAGAATGGAATTACCGGACAGTATAACCACAGAGGTATACTCATTAAAGCAGATGCCAGCTTATTGACAACATCGGGCTCGCAAAGCAGCTCCCAGTTTCTGAGGCATAAAGCGGATGTATCGAAACATTTCAATCGGATTACAATCGGAGTGAATGAACAGCAGGAACGGAATCTGATGCACTCACCATCCAATGATAGCCTGCTGGCATCCAGCTTCAACTATTTCGAATGGCAGGCGTATGTGGAGAATGCAGATACAATAAAGAACCGTTACCGTGTGAGCTATAAGCAGCGCCACGACTACGGTCCTCTGCAGAACCAATTGGCTCCGGTATCGTATGCACAGGACATGGCCTTTTCTATGGCTCTGGTCAAGAACAAAAAAAGTGAGCTGAAGACGAATCTGACCTATCGGGAATTACAAATAACCAATACCGCAATTACGACGCAAAAGCCGGAAAATTCGTTAGTGGGACGTATAGACTATAACCTGCGTCTTTGGAAAGGCCTGCTCGTTTCCGGTACGTTTTACGAAGCAGGATCGGGACTTGAGCAGAAGAAACAATATTCCTATGTATTGGTACCGGCAGGCCAGGGACAATATACCTGGGTGGATTATAACAATGATGGAATCAAGCAACTGAACGAGTTTGAAATAGCCCTCTATCCCGACCAGGCCACTTACATCAGGGTATTTACGCCAACAGATGAATACATCAAAGCGTTTACGAATCAGTTCAGTCAGAATTTGTTGTTGAAACCGGCAGTATTGTGGGCCAATAAAACAGGATGGAAGAAAGCGATGAGCTATTTCTCGGATCAGGCCACTTATCGGGTGGATCGTAAGACGACGGATAATCATCCGGAAGAAGCCTACAACCCCTTTTTGAAATCCGTTCTCGACACCTCTCTGGTGACATTGAACTCCTCTTTCCGGAACTCACTATACTACAATCAGAACGACCCGGTATTCGGAGTGGATATGAACTTTCAGGACAACCGTGGAAAATCCTTGCTGACCACCGGTTTTGAGTCACGTGTAAATGATTTTTACGAGTTGCGTATACGCTGGAATATGAATAAAACGTTTGGGTTGATCCTTACAGGAAAAGACGGCGAGAAAAGCAGCAGCTCTCAGTTTTTCACTTCACGTGACTACCAGCTTAGCTACCTGACTCCGGAAGCCAAACTAACAATGCAGCCAAACATGAAATTTCGCGTGTCATTGGATTATGCCTATACGGAGAAGAAGAATGAACCGTCGGAAGGCGGAGAAACCGTGTATTCCAATAACCTGGGAGCAGAGGCAAAATACAATATTCTTACCAAGGGAAGCATCAACATTAAAGTGAATTATATTCAGATGCGTTACAACGGTTCACCCAACAGCGCAGTGGCTTATGAAATGCTGGATGGATTAAAATCGGGTAAGAACGCAACCTGGTCGCTGAGCTACCAGCGAACGTTGTCGAATAATATCCAGGTAAATATTACCTATGACGGACGGCAGAGTGAAGGCAACAAGATGATCCATACAGGAGGAGCCTCTGTGCGTGCGTTTTTCTGAACTTAACGAACCATCATTTTCTGACTAAGGAGTTGGTTGCCGACCAGGAGGGTAACGAAATACATTCCTGCCGGCAGTTTATCTGATGCGGCAAAAGTGAATTTGTGTTCACCGGCTTCCAAATGCTGATCGGCTACGAGCAAAACATCCTGCCCTACCATGTTTCTTACGGAGATGATAACATGTTTGGCTGCAACCAGAGAAAATTCAATGTTTGCCGTCTCAGACGCTGGGTTTGGATAGAGCAGCAGGTTGTTAACACCGGCAGCCTCTTCGAGTATTCCATTAAAGGAAGAGGCTACATTGATGTCATCGACATAAATATCGTTACCGGCATCGGTAAGCATTTCAAATTTCACTCTTGCGTTGGAATAAGTATTCACAGCACTCATACTGATTGTTTCTAATCTCCACTGGGCTGATGTTGGAACAAAACTACCGGTGGTAACAGGGGCAGTGGCCAAGGCGCTTCCACTTTTAAAATAACGAAGCAACCAGGTTTTGCCACAATCGGCAGAGAAGCCTACGGTAAGCCTGTCGGCATTGCCAGTGGCTTTCAGTGCAAAGGCTACTTTAAATGTAAGTGCAGGGCTGGGTATCCCGGCAAAATCAATGGAAGGGCTGATGGCCGTAGTGACCTCACCTTTGAGATCTGTCGAGTTTTTCAATTTCAGAGAAGCTGTTCCGGTGGCAGCAGCTGTTGTCGTCCGTGCCCAGGGATTGCCATAGGGAGCAAGGAAAATCCAATCGGCACCTACTGTAGCGCTGTTCTCAAAACCTTCGGAATAAGATGTGGTTGCATATTGAGCCGTGGTAGGGCTGACGATAACAAGGCCAGTTCGTGTACGGGAGTTGCTGCCGTTGGCGTTGCTTACCGTAAGTGTGACAGAATAGGTCCCGGGGGTATTGTACTGAATCAACGGGAAGGAATCGGTAGACACGGAGGGTGTTCCTCCGGGAAAGGTCCAGCTCCAGGTGGAAGGCTGCCCGTTCATCAGCAGGTATTTATACTGAGCGGTAGAACCGGCACAAAGCAGTGTTGGGGTTGCGGGAGTAAAATCGGCAAGGGGAGCGCATACCACAGGATTAGAGGAGAGACCGGTAGCAGCCAGGTTGGATGCCGACCAGAGGTTGTTTCGTCCTGCAGTTGTTGAGCCAAGCGCTGCATAGATGCGATTGGCCTGACCGATGGTGAACATGTGTGAGCAATAGGAGTAATCCATGAAATTCTGGTAGTTTTCTTCCACGCCTGGTGTGCAAATCATTGCGCTTGCCGGAGTGCCAGGGCAATGATTCCACCCTTCAGTAACAGGAGTGTCGCTTACGGCATCGTCACCGCAAGCTACACCAGGGGCATTGGTGTTGCCCCAGGGGTGTTCCAGATTCATCACATGCCCGATTTCGTGTGACAAGGCTCTGCTGGTCAGCGGTTGACTGGTACCGATGCTTCCGATATAACTGGAGAGGATTAGCACTCCGTCAACTGACGGGTTAAGGAAACCGGAAGGGTAGTAGGCATAGCCTGCTGCTCCATTCGCAATGGAAGAAACAACCCATACATTGAGGTATTGGTTATTGGGCCAGGGATTCAGTTTGGCATTGTCATCAGCATTGTATGTAAGGAGAGATGGAATGCGGTCTATGCCATTGGTACATTTACCATTGGGATCCAGCTGTGCCAGTTTAAAAGTGATGCCGACATTGGCGATCAAGGGCTTGAAGACCGAATCCACAGCGCTGGTGTCGGCATTGAGTTTATTGTAATCCAGATTCAGGATACGAACCTCATCCTTGATCTGTGCATCGGAAATGTTTTCTAAACCATAATTATGAATGACATGAAAAACAACCGGTATCACATAATTGTTGGCAAGAGGAGTTTGGGTATTGGGGTAGCCGCGCAGAAAATCGGCGGCATCTTGTTTGCGCAACTGCTCTTCCCGGGCTTCAAATTCGGCTTTAAGCTTCGGGTTTTCCCGGAAGGCTTTTTCCATCACTTCAGGTGTGCCGCAGAATTTGGTGGCCAGTACGGATTGCGCAGTAGCCGCAGTGAAGCACAACACGGAAAGTGCGAAGAGTAATTGTTTTTTCATTTAACTGGAATTAGTGTGTTAGTTGAATGTCTTTGACAGACAAAAGGACTTCATCGAATTTTTCCGGGTGATCCAGAATGTATGCATATTTTCTGGCGACAAGCTCCGGATGAGCCAACTGATCCTCTATCTTATAATTAATAAAGTCGGTCAGGCGAGCAAAGTCGACTGGATCGGCCGAGCGGATTTCTTCCTGCATGCGGGTGTCAACCACACCGGGAGCAACCGAATGAATACGAAATTTATATCCAAAGGCTTCTTTCTGCTCTTCTTGAATCACACGGCTGAACAGATCTATTCCGGCTTTAGCTGCACAGTATCCTGCCCAGCCTCCAATTGGATATTTGCCTGCACCTGAACTCACATTCACAATTATTTTTTCGGCATTGGAAGCTTCATAAGTATTCATGAAGCTATTGATCAGCAGAGAAGGGGAGACCAGGTTTACGTGGTAACTCTCAATCAGTGAATCGGCACTCATCTTTCCGCCGGGCTTGATCATACCGATCATGCCGGCATTGTTGATCAACACTACACGTTTGGCATTGTGGTGAGGAGGAAAATGGAAAACTTTTGCTTGATTGACATCCGTCAGATCTACCGAATAGTGCTCGTAGTTGGGATGGGAAATGGATTCGGTTCGGGAGATACCGATGACCTTATTATCGGGGCCGGCAGCTAAATAATGTTCCGCCAGGGCTTTTCCCAATCCGCGACTTGTACCGGTGATGTAATAAAAATTCATTGTGCTGTGAAAATGAGGGTAAACATAAAGGTACGAATCGTAAGCAAGACAACCAAAGGGTTCGCCCGACTTTAAGCGTCCAACGCCTGTTTCAGATCTGCCAAGAGGTCGGTTACGTCTTCAATACCAACGCTCAGCCGAAGCAGGGAGTCGGTCACACCCGCATGTTCTCTCTCCGCTTTAGGGATGGAGGCATGTGTCATAGTAGCAGGGTGGTTGATTAACGACTCCACTCCTCCGAGCGATTCGGCCAGGGTAAACACTTTCATCGAGGAAGCCAGGCGGAAAGCATCTTCCTGCTTGTTCCCTTTCAGTGAAAAAGAAATCATCCCACCGAAATCACGCATCTGTTTTTTCGCAATGGCATGGTTGGGGTGATCGGGAAAGCCGGGCCAATAGAGCTTATCGATCTTCGGGTGTGTTTTCAGGTATTCGGCGATGATACGTCCGTTCAGGCAATGACGTTCCATGCGGAGGTGCAAGGTCTTGATACCACGTAACACCAGGAAGCTGTCCATCGGGCCAGGAGTGGCACCGCAAGAATTGTGAATAAAGGCCAGCTCGGTATATAGCTTCTCGTCATTGAGGCAAAGCGCCCCCATGATCACATCGCTGTGACCACCGATGTATTTGGTGACCGAGTGCATGACAATATCGGCTCCCAATGCCAACGGATTTTGCAGATAAGGAGATGCGAAAGTGTTGTCCACTGCAAGAATCAGCTTGTGCTCCTTCGCGATCACAGCGCAGGCTTCTATATCGATGATCTGCATGGTAGGATTGGTAGGTGTTTCCAGCCAGATCATCTTTGTTTTTGAAGTAATGTGTTTGCGGATATTTTCCGGATTCTTCATGTCGATGAAATGGAAAACCAAACCGAAATGAGCGAATACTTTGGTGAACATCCGGTAAGTGCCACCATAGAGGTCGTCCCCCGTGATCACTTCGTCACCCGGCCGGAGCAGCTTTACAACGGCATCAATAGATCCCATACCGCTGGAGAAACAAAGTCCGTATTTAGCACCTTCCAGTTCTGCCAGGCATTTCTCCAGTGCACTGCGAGTAGGGTTTTTCCCACGGGCATAGGCATACCCCTGGTGTTTTCCGGGAGAAGCCTGCCAAAACGTGGAGGTTTGGTATATGGGAGTCATGACAGCTCCGGTTGTTGGGTCAGGCTCCTGGCCTGCATGGATGGCTTTTGTTCCGAATTTCATGGGTTGAGAATTAGGTAATATTCAAAGAAACGGAGTAAAGGTAATATTTATACTTTTGGCTTCAACTTCTGGCTTTGACTCCGCTCAGCCATCCTTGTATTCACAAAAAGGTTTCGGGTTAACTACCTGAGTGCTATCCCAGAATCAAAAAACGATGAACAAAATTTATTTCCTGAGCACCTGCTCCACCTGCAGCCGAATCATCAAAGAATTGGGGATAACTCCTAAAAACATGGAGATGCAGGACATTAAAACAGAACAGATAACCCCTAAACAGTTAGATGAAATGAAAAAACTGGCCGGTTCCTATGAGGCACTATTCAGCCGGGTGGCACTCAAGTACCGGGCATTGGGGTTAGACAAGAAAGTACTTACTGAACCGGACTACAGGAAATATATCCTGGAAGAATATACTTTTCTGAAGCGACCAGTTATCATTGTCAACGACAAGATTTTTATTGGAAACTCAAAGAATACGGTAGCGGCTGCCAAAACCGCGCTTTGAAATGAAGAATAAAACCCTAAGTGCACATCTTGCCCTGCTCATTGCAAACCTAATCTATGCGGCAAGCTATACCATTGCCCGCAAAGTAACGAATGGACCGATACATCCGTTTGGTTTGGTGCTTTTACGGGCCTGCGGAGCAGTCATTTTGTTCTGGCTTACAGGTGCTTTGCTTGAAAAAGAGAAGGTGGAGAAGGGTGATCTGCTAAGGTTTGCTCTGCTGGCTGTTGTAGGTGTAGCTATCAATCAACTTTTTTTTCTGAAAGGCCTAAGCCTCACTTCACCCATCAGTGCCTCCATCATGATGATCACCACACCTATTCTCGTGTTGATAATTGCCGCAATTGTTATCCGGGAACGGATTACTCCGTTGCGCCTGGTGGGGATCTTTACCGGTTTTGCAGGAGCGGTATTGCTGATGGCTGCGAACAGTCCCGCTGGAGGTAAACGGGACAACCCTTTTGGAGATGTGTTCGTATTTATCAATGCACTCTCCTGGGGAGCTTATCTGGTGTTGGTAAAACCAATGATGTTAAAGTACCGGGCCATTACGATCCTTAAATGGGTCTTTCTGTTCGGCCTCATCCTGGTCTTCCCTTTTGGCCTTTCCGAAGTACGGGAAATCCAGTGGGCATCCATGCAAGGCAGTGATTGGTTCAACACCCTTTTTGTGATTATCGCCACAACTTACCTGGCCTACCTGCTCAATACCTATGCGCTGAACGCCTTGAGTCCTTCTATTGTAAGTGCATATATTTATCTGCAACCACTGATGGCTGCGGCCATTGCCTTGTATGCGGGGAGTGACCGGCTGGATGGGAGCAAAGGGTTATCTGCCTTGTTGATATTCGCTGGTGTTTACCTGGTGAGTAAGCCAGGGAAGAAAGAAGCACTTTGATTTTTTAGTCTTTCTTGACGAATAACAGCCACGTGCTGAGGAAAAGATTTTTCCCTGCTGCCAAGGCTGTGTGCTGTGTTTATAATAGTTGGCGATCAAGCCCCTTTTCGTACTTTTACCGAAACAAAAATTCCGGATGATCAAGTCAATGACAGGTTATGGGAAAGCTGTATGCGAGCTTTCTTCAAAAAAAATCACCGTAGAGGTGCGCTCGCTCAACAGCAAATCATTTGACCTGAATTTACGGACCGCTTCGGTCTACCGGGAAAAAGAACAGGAGCTGCGCTCGGAGATCGCCAAACAGCTGGAACGGGGAAAAATCGACTTCAGTTTGTATTCTGAATTTAACGGAGAAGCCTCTTCGGTGAGTATCAATAAAACACTTGCTAAGAGTTATTATGCTGAACTGAAGGCGTTGGCCGGGGAATTAAAGGATTCCGGAAGCGACCTGCTGGCATTAACCATGAAAATGCCGGAAGTCATGCGTGCCGAAAAACAAGAGCTGGATGAAGCCGAATGGAAGCACGTACGTGTTGCGGTGGATGAGGCACTGAAGGATTTTCAGCGGTTCCGTCTGGATGAAGGAAAATCCATCGCAGACGACTTTACCAAACGCATCGGTTACATCACTTCTTTCCTGAAAGAGGTGGAAAAGGCAGATGGGTTACGCGTGGACAATGTGAGGGAGCGTATCCGGAAGAACATAGCTGAGTTTGTAGACAAAGAAAAGATTGACCAAAACCGTTTTGAACAGGAGCTGGTCTATTACATTGAGAAAATTGATATCACAGAAGAAAAAGTAAGGTTGAAAACGCATTGCGAATATTTCGTGAAAACAATGCAGGAAGAAAGCAGCGGAAGGAAACTTGGTTTTATTACTCAGGAAATAGGCCGGGAGATCAATACGATTGGATCGAAAGCCAATGATGCCACCATCCAGAAAATTGTGGTGCAGATGAAGGATGAATTGGAGAAGATAAAGGAGCAAGTAAATAATGTACTCTAGCGGAAATTCCTGCTTATGACAACAAGCGGTAAACTTATTATTTTTTCGGCTCCTTCGGGTGCAGGGAAAACAACGATTGTGCAGCATCTCCTGCGTACTTTTCCGGAGGCGCTGGAGTTTTCCGTTTCGGCATGCAGTCGTCCCATGCGTAAAGATGAATCAGAAGGGGTGGATTATTATTTTTTAAGTGTGGAAGAGTTTAAACACCGCATTTCCATGGATGAATTTGTAGAATGGGAAGAAGTATACACAGATAATTTTTACGGAACGTTGAAGGTGGAGATTGAACGCATCTGGCGTAAAGGCAAATGTGTTATTTTTGATGTGGATGTAAACGGGGGACTAAACCTGAAAAATATTTTCAGAGAGAAAGCTCTCGCGATATTCGTGATGCCTCCCTCTATCAGTAGCCTGGAAGAGCGGCTTCGGAAGAGAGAAACGGAAACTCCCGAAAGCATTGCCCGCAGAATGGGTAAAGCGGAAGAGGAACTCAACAAGTCTAAAGCGTTTGATAAAGTGATCCTCAATAATAAGCTGGAAGAAGCATTTGTGCAGGCCGAGCAGGTTACCCGTGATTTTCTAAGAATTCCGGCACCGCACCCATGAAAATCGGATTGTTCTTCGGTTCTTTTAATCCCATTCATATTGGTCACATGGCTATTGCCAATTACATGGCAGAGTTTACCGACCTGGATCAGGTGTGGTTTGTCGTTACTCCACACAACCCCTTAAAGAAAAAAAGCAGCCTCCTGGCCGATAATCACCGTCTGGCATTGGTAAGAGCAGCCATCGGGGATGCCGGCAAATACAAAGCCAGCAACATTGAGTTCAAGCTGCCTCAACCCTCGTACACAGTAAATACACTGGCTCACCTTTCTGAAAAATACCCCCAACACCATTTTGCATTGATACTCGGGTCAGACAACCTGGCCACTTTTCCCAAATGGAAAAATTATGAGCATATCCTGTCCGAATATCAGCTTTATGTATACCCCCGACCGGAATCGGACGGAGGTGAACTGAAATTGCACCCACGGGTAACACTTGTTCCGGCACCATTTATGGATATTTCTTCCACCTTTATCCGGGAATCAATTAAAGCGAAGAAAAACGTATGTTTTTTTATGCCACTTCCTGCCTATGAATACCTGAAAGAGATGCATTTCTACGAGAAATAGCACCATTTCCCCTTTTGCGTATGTCTCCCAAAAAGCCTAAATTCGCTGTCCTTTAAAGGAAACAGATGGATCAAAAAATCAATTCTTCCAAAGCACCTGAACCAGTAGGATTATACCCGCATGCCCGGAAAGTGGGGGATCTCCTTTTTCTTTCCGGAGTTGGTCCGCGTGAACGGGGAGTTAAAAAAATTCCTGGAGTGGAGCTGGATGGAGCTGGTAATATCCTTTCCTATGATATCGCAGCCCAATGTCACAGTGTTTTCCGAAATGTCAGGTACATTCTGGAAGACGCGGGCAGCAGTTGGGACAAGATTGTGGATGTGACAGTATACCTCACGAATATGAAAGCCGATTTCCCGATATACAACGCCCTCTGGGCCGAGTATTTTAAAGAAAATCCCCCTTGCAGGACGACATTGGAAATAAATTGCCTGCCAACGCCTATTGCCATTGAGCTGAAAGTTATAGCCACTGTATAGTACACACATATTGTCTGGGATTCTCCTCGTCGGAAGGACCCAAGAAGCACAGATTGGAGCACGCTTATGAAACCATACCCCGTATACCCCCATTTGAATCTCAGTCAGACCGCTAAAGACGTGTTGGCATTTTGGGAAAAGGAAAAAATTTTTGAAAAAAGCATCTCTACCCGTGAAGGAAATGCTCCGTTTGTATTTTACGAAGGACCGCCCAGTGCCAATGGAATGCCCGGGATTCACCACGTTATGGCCCGTGCCATTAAAGACATTTTTTGCCGCTACCAAACCTTGAAAGGGAAGCAGGTGAAGCGGAAAGCCGGATGGGATACGCACGGACTGCCGATTGAACTGGCTGTCGAGAAATCACTCGGAATTACGAAAGAAGATATTGGGAAAAAAATAACCATAGAAGAATACAACCTTGCCTGCCGCAAGGAGGTGATGAAATATACCGACAAGTGGGAAGAGCTCACCCGGGTGATGGGGTATTGGGTGGATATGAAAGATCCTTACATTACCTATGAAAACACTTACATAGAAAGCGTCTGGTGGCTTCTGAGTGAACTATACAAAAAGAATTTGCTCTACAAAGGGTATACCATACAACCCTATTCTCCTGCAGCAGGCACAGGACTGAGTTCGCATGAACTTAATCAGCCTGGATGCTATAGAAATGTGAAGGACAATACGGTGATTGCACAATTCCGGATCAAACAGGGAAGCAAAATTCTTCCAACTGATGAGGAAGGTAAAGAAGGCACTTTTTTTCTTGCCTGGACAACTACACCCTGGACACTTCCCTCCAACACTGCGCTGGCAGTAGGAAAAAATATTTCTTATGTAGCAATCAGAACAATTAATATATATACGCATCTGCCGGTTAAAGTGATCCTGGCAAAGGATTTGGTTGGCAAATATTTTCCTGAAAAAAACAAAGCGCTTACGTTCGAAGATTACAAAGCTGGAGACAAGCATGTTCCCTTCGCTGTGCTTGGAGAATATAAAGGGTCGGATCTGGAGGGAATTTCTTACGAACAACTCCTGCCATACGCGAAACCGGTTGAATCACCTGAAAAAGCGTTTCGAGTAATTCTGGGTGATTTTGTGACAACCGAAGACGGAACCGGCATTGTGCATATTGCACCCACTTTTGGAGCAGATGACATGCGGGTAGCAAAGGCTGCTGGCGTGCCACCCTTGCTGGTGATGGATGAAAACGGGAAGGCTGTTCCCCTCGTCGACCTGAGAGGCCGCTTCCGACCAGAAATGAAAGACGAGGTGTTTGGTTTGGGAGGAGAGTTTGTGAAAGAAGCGTATATGACCGATGCTGAAAAGGCGGAGGAGCTGCTCATTCAGAAGGAAAAATTAAAAGGCATTATCAAGGATACCAGCAAACTGGAATACCTGAATGTGGATAAACGCATTGCACTTAAACTCGAACAGGAAGGGTTGTTGTTTAAAAAAGAAGTCTACGAGCACAACTACCCGCATTGCTGGAGGACGGATAAGCCAGTCCTTTATTACCCACTCGATTCCTGGTTCATCAAAGTAACGGCCAAGAAAGACCGGATGGTCGAACTGAACAAAACAATTAACTGGAAACCGGAATCAACCGGTACCGGCCGCTTTGGTAACTGGCTGGAGAATGCGAATGACTGGAACCTCAGCCGCTCCCGGTTCTGGGGTATCCCGCTTCCTATCTGGAGGACGGAAGGTGGGGGTGAAGAATTGTGCATCGGATCGGCGGAAGAGCTGAAGACGGAGATTGATAAAGCGGTACAGGCGGGATATATGAAGGTAAACCCACTTGGGCAATTTAAGCCAGGAGATTTCACGAAAGCCAATTACAACACATTCGATCTTCACAAACCTTATGCGGATGAAATAATACTGGTATCACCCACAGGAAAAAAGATGAGCCGGGAAGCCGACCTCATTGACGTTTGGTTTGACAGCGGAGCAATGCCATATGCGCAATTGCATTATCCTTTTGAGAACAAGGAACTGATTGATCAGAAGAAATACTTCCCGGCCGACTTCATTGCCGAAGGTGTTGATCAAACCCGGGGATGGTTCTATACCTTACACGCCATTGCGACCATGTGCTTTGATTCGGTTGCATACAAAAATGTGGTCTCAAACGGATTGGTGCTCGACAAAAACGGGAACAAAATGAGCAAACGTTTGGGTAATGCCGTTGACCCGTTTGGAACGATTGAAAAATACGGTCCCGATGCTACCCGCTGGTATATGATCACCAATGCTTCTCCCTGGGATAACCTGAAGTTCGACCTGGAAGGCATAGCCGAGGTACAGCGCAAATTTTTCGGTACGCTTTATAACACCTATTCCTTCTTTACCCTTTACGCCAATATCGACGGGTTCTGTTGGAAAGAAGACGCTATTCCGGTAAAAGACCGCCCGGAAATTGACCGGTGGATCATATCCGAACTGCACTCCCTTATCCGGGTGGTAGAAGAGGCGTATGCCGATTATGAACCTACAAAGGCGGGCAGAGCTTTGGAATATTTTCTGGATGAACATTTGAGCAATTGGTATGTGCGTTTGTGCCGGCGTCGTTTCTGGAAGGGGGATTACAGTGCTGATAAAATTGCGGCTTATCAAACACTTTACCTCTGTTTGGAAACCATTGCACAGTTGGCATCTCCTATTGCGCCTTTCTTTATGGATAAGCTGTTCACCGATCTTAATTCGGTAACGGGAAGACAAACAGCCGAATCGGTTCATCTTTCCCTGTTCCCCGTGCATGATTCTACGCTGGTGGACAAAGACCTCGAAGCACGTATGGAGCTGGCACAGAAAGTTTCTTCCATGATCCTGAGTATCCGTAAAAAAGAGAATATCCGCGTGAGACAACCTTTGCAAAAAGTGCAGGTACCTGTATTGGATGACACTTTCCGGAAACGGATGGAGGCCGTGCAGGAGTTGATCCTTTCAGAAGTAAATGTGAAAGAAATTGAATTCGTTGATGAATCGAAGACGCATATTGTCAAAAATCTGAAACTCAATTTCAAGACATTGGGTAAGAAGTGCGGGAAAGACATGAAGGGTGTTCAAGCCTATGCTCTCGCCAACCCCGACGCCATTATTCATGGAATTGAAAAGACTGGAAGCTATCCGGTAAAGGTTGGGGAATCGACCTACGTGCTTGAACAGGAAGACGTTGAAATCATTCCGGTGGATATCCCAGGCTGGAAAGTTGCCAATGATGGACCTTTGACAGTTGCCTTGGACATTATTATAAGTCCCGCTTTGAAAGAAGAAGGGCTTGCACGTGAATTAATCAACCGAATTCAAAATCTGAGAAAGGACAAAGATTTTGAAGTAACTGACCGGATTTCAGTCAAAATAAAGTCAAATAATGCCCTGAATGCCTCGGTAAACAATAATTTACATTACATTTGCTCTGAAACTCTCGCATCTTCTTTGGAGGTAGTCAATGAGCTCAATTCAGAGCAGGCGGTGTTAGTAGAAGTAGATAGCGAGATTCAGACATTCATAAGCATAGCTAAGTTCAATTAATCAAATTTCCTATGGCTAAGAAAGCAATCAAGAAGTCTGCCAAACCGGCAGCCTCCAAAGCTAAATCAAAGGCAAAACCCGCTCCAAAAGCAGCCAGCAAAAAGGCAGCTCCTAAGGCTGCAAAACCCGTTAAAAAGGTATTAGCCAAGAAATCAGCTCCTAAACAAGTTAAGAAAGCGGTTGTAAAAGTGGCCACTCCGGCTAAAAAAGCGGAAATCAAAAAGCCCTTAGTGAATAAAGTGCCCGTAAAACTGGATGTGAAGGTGGAGAAACCAGTAGAGCCCAAGAAAGAAATGTATATGCAAAAGCCTGTTCTTAAGGTAGTTGAAAAACCTAAGGCGATTGTAGCTACCAAATCCGATCCCCGTTCAAGGTATTCTGACAAGGAACTGGTGGAGTTCAAAGAACTGATTTACAGAAAATTGGAGGAAGCCACCCGGGATTATGAACTGTTGAAAAACACCCTTTCTCACAAGGATGACCACGGTACAGACGACACTTCTCCTACATTTAAATTGCTGGAAGATGGATCGGATGTGCTTTCTAAAGAAGAAACAGCTCATTTGGCTGCACGCCAGGAGAAATATATCCAGAACCTGAAGAATGCACTGATCCGTATCGAGAACAAAACATATGGCATTTGCCGTGTAACCGGAAAGCTCATTCCTAAAGAAAGACTTCGCAGCGTACCCCATGCTACATTAAGCATTGACGCAAAGCTGGAACAAAACCGATAACTGATTTCAGTATAAATATGCATTCCGAGCCAGAACGTTGCGTTCTGGCTCTTTTTTTTTCTCTTATCTTTGCAGCCGGTGAAAAAGTCTATCATTATCATTTTATTGGTGTTGTTGGTTGACCAGTTTATCAAAATCTGGATCAAGACACACATGACCATCGGGCAGGAGTTTCACCTGGCCGGACATTGGGCGATCATCCATTTTGTTGAAAACGAGGGTATGGCTTTTGGCTGGATCTTACCAGGCGCCTACGGCAAGGTTGCATTGAGCCTGTTTCGTATTCTGGCAGTAGGAGGATTGTGTTATATTCTCTTTGGCGTGATTCGTAAAAAGCACGACACCATTGTGCTGATAGCAATGTCACTTATTATTGCCGGGGCAGTTGGTAATATTATAGACAGCGCTTTTTATGGGATGCTTTTTAACGACAGCAATCCTTACGATGGAAATGTGGCTCAGTTTCTTCCTCCCGGTGGAGGTTATGCGGGTTTCCTGCACGGAAAAGTGGTGGATATGTTTTATTTTCCTGTTTTGGAAGGACATTTCCCTTCCTGGTTTCCGATCTGGGCGAATGAAGAATTTATTTTCTTCCGCCCCGTTTTCAACTTTGCAGACTCTTCGATCACCATTGGTGTAATCATCGTCATCTTGTTTCAAAAGAAATTTTTTGGAGCAGAGAAGAAAGAAATCATTTCCCCCGCCGAAGAGCCCGATACCCACTCGGTTACAGACAATACCAAGATGGATGCTGTATTAGGAGAGCTGGCAGTTAAGAAATCTCAGGAGACTACCGAAGAGAGCAACCCTGCTCACTAATCCTGACCTTCTTTTCCCTTGTTCTGGAATTTATTCCTGTTATTTTTTAGGAGTAGGTGTGTTGGAGTTCTTCATTATTTGAAGAACAGCCTGATAACCACGTGCGGCCTCTTGGTGGTTAGGATCCAGGTGCAATGCATTTTCCCAACAGATCTTTGCGTTCGCGTAATCCGTTAACGTAAAATAAGCACCTCCGAGATTGGCCCATACGTCCGGGTTGTTTTGATCCAATGTGGAAGCCTTGGTGAGCATATCCAATGCAGTATTCAAGTCTTTCTTTCGGGCGGCTTCCAAGCCTTTATTCATGAATAAAGCACCATACTGCCGCATCAGCCCGCTTCCCGGATTCAATGTATGACCTTTTACCCAATTGGCGTAAGTGCTGTCGAGCATGCCCAGTTTATAATAAGCTACGCCAATGTTGAGGTACCCGTTTACATAGGTGGGATGCAATTCAATGGCGTGTCTTAATGGGGGTATAGCAAGTTGTACAAGTTCTTTTTCCCGTGGTTTGTTCTCCCTCAGGTTGCTCAGGTCGATATATGCTTTTCCGGCATTACCATTGACCAATACACTGTTTGGAGAGAGCGGCAGGTCGTGTGTAAAAAGTATGGAGTCGTTTTTCCAGTCGGAGTTGCGCGTAATTATCCGTAGTCCACAAAGTAAGATAAGTACGGAACAAGCACCAATCAGGGTTGTCCGTCTGATTTCCGGCTTTTCGATTTTCGCTATAAGCAGGTATGCTCCATATCCGGTAATGACACAAAAAGCAAAAGAAGGCGAATAAATAAGCCGTTCTCCCAGCGTTGTACCGATTTCTACCATCAGGTTGGAAATGAGGAAGAGGTGTGCCAGATAGAAGAGAAGGAAAAAAGAAAGCACGTGACGGCGAATAAAAAGCCATATGGTAGCAGCTACAATACCGATATGCAAAAGGAGGGAAGCGATGAAATGCCAGTCGAGAATAGTAATAAAAGGAATCTGATTATAGGAATAATCGACACACAGCGTCCTTGGATAGATTTCGAGCCAAAGATATTTACTCAGTACATAGATTTTGGTAGCAAACTTATCGATGGAACTTCCCGGAGCGATATACTGGTTATTCAAAAATTCGGTTGCATGGAAATGAGAGGCCGAGGAAAGAGGAATGATCTTAAAACGAATGAGATAGAAAACACCCATTATCGCATAATAGGGAAGAGATGCGAGCAAACTGGAAGAGATACTTCTTTTTACGATGATGTAAAAAAACAAGGGCAAGAGAACGAACATCAACACCCCATATTCTTTCGAGAGTAAAGCAAGCATAAGGCATGCCATTCCAAGCAACACATTGACAACTTTTTTCTTCTCAAAATAACGGAAAGCAAAAGTAAAAGTCATCACTGCGAATAGCAACGCCATCAGTTCGTCCCGGCTTTTCACATTGTCAACAACCTCTGTATGCAAGGGGTGTATCGCGAAAATTAGGGCGCCCCAAAAACCGAGCAATGGCTTGTCGCGAAAGACCTGTTCACGAAGAAAATAAAAAACAAAGCCAATCGTTAACAGAAAAAGCAGCACATTGGTAAAATGGCGGGCGATTGTTTCGGTATGGAAGGTGCTGATTTGGGGGCCAAGCACTTTGGCCGTTTGCATTTTTCCATCAGGGCCAACATAGTCTACTAATATATAAAAGGCATCCAATCCGGATATTTTCCCGTGCCAGGATTTGCCATTGTCGTCTTCAACTTCCACAGCATCTCCCACATTCATACCGAAAAGGGATTGTTCAATGGCAAAAGAAGCAATGGAAAGCGGGCGGTATCGCCCTCCTTCAAATTCATCGTTCGCATGGTTCTTCTCATAATAGGCAGCCATGGAATGCTTGGAGAAAATTTTCTTAAGCCCTTTCGTGCCCTCGAGGACATAGGAATTCTCTTTGATCATTACTCCATCGTCCAATGCATATTCATTAAACAAGGAGTTCGCATAAAAAACAAACCCGATGACCAGCAAAAGGTAGAGTTGTTTGCGAAACGTATCAAACGCAAAAAATCCGGTAGCGGCAAGTTCGGGAGGAGGTAAGGTAGGTGTGTTCTTGGTTTTAGCTGCTTTGGCCATGTCCTGTTATACGACGAGGTTGATTATAGGGTAAACTTACAAAATTATCTGTTTCTGACTGCGGAGTAAAAGTGACTGTTGTACCGCAAACGGTTCTTTGCTAACTTTGTGAGTACTAACCCAGCACGTGAAAAAGCTCTTCCGGAATCGTATTTTTTTATTGACTGGTGCCTTGGCTCTGCTTGGGTTGTCACATTTATCTTTTTCCCTTAAAAGAGCAGTTCCTGCAGCAGAAGCAAAACGAATTGAGGATGTCCTGCAACAGAAAGAGAAACAAATGGATGCGGAGCTGGACATGCTTCGGCAGAGAGCATCCTACTTACCATACAATCTTTTGTTCGCCCAACGTCCGGATTATTACAATACGTTGTTCAAGAACGAAGGCCTTGCGTTGCTTATTTATGATAATGATACCCTGAAATTTTGGTCAGACAATTCTGTTGCAGTAGAAAATTACATGAAAGAGGTTTGTCTGGACGACAGAATGGCTCGGTTGAAGAACGGATGGTTTGAAGTAGTTAAGCAACCCTTGTCAGCTTCCAGGACAGCGGTAGGTCTCATTCATATCAAGAGCGATTTTCCTTATCAGAATCATTATCTGGTAAATGCTTTTCAAAAAGATTTCCCCGTCTCCCCTCAAACACGCCTTGCCGTCAATGAGTATCAACCGACAAGCCCGGTTGTCCATAACCGGAAGGGGGAATACCTCTTTTCTATACACCCACCCTTTGATGGGGTGAGGAATGATGGAGGGGGAAATTGGCTGGAAATTATCATGAGTGCGGGAGGTCTTCTTTTGTTTGTTTTACTCCTGAAAAGGGAATGCGAGTTACTGGAAGATAGGCTAGGAACAGTTGGTTCAAGCGTATTATTTATGTTTGTCCTAGGGGTGTTCCGGTTTGGTATGATTCAGCTTCATTTCCCGGCTGTTTTTTACCATACCGGACTTTTTGGTCCTCAGTATTATGGTGATGCCCGCTCGGGCTGGCTTCCTTCATTGGGCGATTTTTTGCTTAACACCATGCTCCTTTTTTATTTTTCCTATTATATTTCCCAGAACTGGAGGAGAGCGGCCGGTGCATTTAACTGGTACGGGAATACTCAGAAACTTATTACATTTGGTTTATTCCTTTCCTTATTCTGGTTTTCCTGGATGATAGATGGCCTTTTCAAAGGGCTAATCCATAATTCTGAAATTACCTTCAATGTAAATGAGCTTTTCAGCCTGAACGTATATTCCGTTTTGGGTATTATCATCATCGGCTTCCTCCTCTTTGCTTTCTTCCTTTATGCCGATACAGTGCTTAATTTTTTAAATGAGAAAAAGGTTTCCATTTCTGACAGGTGGATCTTTTTCATCCTGGCCGCAGGTATCCACACGGCTATTTGCCACTTGACCGGACTGCTTGATCTCATGGCAATCCTCTGGGCATTTGGACTTATACTCGCTATCGCCTGGATTAAGCGCTTTTCTGATCGAACTTATAATTTCTCGGGCTCTATAATCCTGGTGATGATTTTGAGTATGTACTCAGTACATACCTTTTTGAAGCATACCCGGCAGAAGGAAAATGATAATAGGAAAGTATACGCTGAAAAGCTGGCGACAGAACAGGATCCTATTGCAGAGCATTTATATCCGGAAATTGAACCGCAGATTCTGGAAGACAGCACTTTGCTTCATTACTTAAAGTCGCCGAGGACTTATGATGCCTTTGAGAAAAGGCTGATACAACGTTATTTCAGCGGATATTGGGAAAAATACGACATACAGGTAACTTATTTTGACAGTGCATGCAATGCTGAAATAAGATCGAACAAACAAGGTGCCGATAACATCGCTTATTTTGATGACCTGATAACGAAGTCGGGTCAGGAGACCTTCACACCCAACCTGTTTTACCTTCAAAACCTTTCTGGAAAGATCAGCTACCTGGTT
>Ga0206918_1023_pt1 | contig 45130 bp, 23 predicted proteins | sample Alteio_BWOrgHeat_69_FD_152950 | JGI IMG/M metagenome (GOLD analysis project Ga0206918, IMG submission 152950) | Enriched cells from forest soil in Barre Woods Harvard Forest LTER site, Petersham, Massachusetts, United States -... | ecosystem: Environmental > Terrestrial > Soil > Temperate forest >... | reverse complement strand
ATGGAGAGTGGAATGGATTATTTTGTCCGCTGCTTCGCCAACTATGGAGGTAAGATTCATGCCGGTGGCGATTTCGATATTGCAGGAGGGAATCCAACCGGACCTACTGCACGTTGGAATACGCTCGCTCCTCACTCCGCTTTCACCGTTACCAGCTCCAGTTTTTGTCATGGTGATTGTGTACAGTTTACTGACCATAGTGTCAACAGCCCTACAACCTGGCTATGGGTTTTTCCCGGAGGGACTCCCGCCACTTCCAATCTGCAAAACCCAGGGACCGTTTGCTACCCGACCCCTGGTGCTTATAACGTCTACCTCAGTACAACAAACAGCTCTGGTGCTGATTTGCAGACGAATCTTGCACTTATGCTGGTACATCCCTACATCCAGCTCCCTGTTGCATATGGCTTGTGTAAAGGAAATGGAGTAACCATGACTGCACGTGACGGCGGGACTTATAGTTGGTCTCCTTCCACCAATCTTACCTGCACCACCTGTGCTTCACCGGTAGCCAACCCTACGACTAATCAAAAATATTTTGTAACAGTAGTGGATTCAACAAGCTGTTCCTGGACCGACAGTACTTTGGTAGTTGTCGATCCTTTACCGACTCCTACCTTAAGTTATACCGATACGGCAGTTTGCAAAGGCACACGGATTCAGCTAAAAGCAGGCGGAGGAACAGCCTATAACTGGACACCCGTTTCTGGGCTAAGCTCAACCAACATATCCAATCCCTTCGCTACTCAGGTGAATTCAGGTTATGTGAAGGTAAAAGTGAGCAAATCCTATTCTTCCCCGTCTGTAACCTGCGCTGCATACGACTCTGTATTCATTCGTGTAAAACCACTTCCCACCTTAAATCAAATGCCGGAAGAACACATTTGTCCGGGAGGTAATGTCCAGCTTCAGGTTAACGGTGGCGCCCAATGGGCCTGGCACCCTTCAGCCGGATTAAGCGACACGACCCTTTCAAACCCGGTTTGTACGCCTTCTTTGTCAACTATATACTACGTCACAGCTACCGACACAAATGCCTGTAAGGCCAGCGATTCTGTACGTGTGAGTATTGGGTGTGAACTCGTTTTTTACAGTGGTTTTGGTCCCGGCCTAAATGGTGGTAAAGATTATTGGGTCATTGATGGCATAGAGAACAGCCCCATAAACGAAGTCAGCATTTTTAACGAATGGGGAAGTTTGGTATGGGATGGTAAAAACTACGACAATGACCAGGTTTCGTGGAAAGGCTCTAATCAGAGTGGACAGCCTTTGGTGGCCGGCACCTATTATTATTTCGCGAAAACAGCGGACAAGACTTACAAAGGCTGGGTGCAGTTGTTTCATTAATTCAGGATAAGACTACATGAAACGGATATGGCTTATTTATTTTTTTCTTGGGTACCTGCCGCTTTTCGGTCAGCAGGACGCACCTTACAATTTGTATGCATTTGACCACAGCATTATCAACCCGGCATTTACGGCCAGCAAAGACTACCTGAATATTTCCCTGATCAGTCACGAGCAATGGGTAGGGATAAATGGTGCACCCAAACTGAATTATTTGACTGTCCAGGCACCTCTCAAAAAAAAACACATAGGTCTAGGTCTTTCCGTGCTCTCTCAAACGGCCGGTCCTCAGGCGCTCACGGGCTTACTGGGCTCCTTTGCTTATCGCTTTCCTTTTTATACCGGCACGGTTTCACTCGCACTGCGCGGAGGAATTTCATACTATACATTTAATTGGAGTGACATTATCTTCAAAGACAACTTAACTGCTACCACCGGATATCCAAATCAACAATTATCCGGAACGGCCGATCTTGGAATCAACTACACTTCGCGTTCATTTTATCTGGGTTTAGCTGTCACGCACCTGAATCCTTCCTCTACGGTGCCAACTACCGTACTGGGTAATTCCTCTCTTGCCATGCACTACTATATGGAAAGCGGAAAAGCGTTTGAACTTAATCCCAACCTGGTTCTTAACCCCTCGGTGTTGTTCAAATATGTACAAAATGCTCCACTGGTAGCTGACCTCAATCTGAATGCATTTATCGATAACCTTTTTTGGGTAGGTCTTTCTTACAAAACCAGCAAAGGTGTGGCAGCACTTGCCCAGGTAAATGCAACTCATTTTTTACATATCGGGTATGCGTTTCAATATGATTTCAGTTCGCTTGGGTTAGTTTCCAGCGGTTCGCATGAAATTCATTTAAGTTATGATCTGAATGGGAAAGCCTGGAATACCCCGGACCCCAGGATATTCTTCTAATTTTATTTATGAAGCATTGGTACGTTTGTTTTCTTTTTCTATTCAACTGCCACGTTGTCTCTATATTCGCGCAATCGCTTCCGAAAGCCGGGCTCCTGCCCTCCGGTTCTCTGGCAGCTGAACTGGATTCCTCCAGGCTGGGTAATGCCTTATACCGTACTTACAACCTGCTGGAGCTAAATACTTATGTGGAAGAGTTTGCCCCGGTGATGTATAAAAAAAACAGTCTTGTTTTCGTGAAGAAGTTAGCACCCGACATCACAGCAACACGAGGCGGAGAAAAAGAAAGGTTTACTGTTGTGGAAGCAAAAGCAAATAGTGTCAAGGATTCTGTTTATTATAAAAGCACAACGGCATTCCCAGCCAGCATCAATACGGCAGCACACAATGGGCCCGTATGCTTCAACGGAACAAAAGATCACATGTATTTTACCCGGTCGGAAACCAATTCCACCGGAAAACTAAAGTCCAAGATTTATGAAGCTTCCTGGAACGGGCATTCCTGGAAACATGTTCACCTGCTCGAAGCGGTAAACGACAGCAGTTCATCCATGCATCCTTACCTCTCTCCTGATGGCAACAGCCTCTTTTTCGCTTCAGACCGTCCGGGTGGGTTCGGCGGATTGGATTTGTATGTTTCACACAAGGGTAATCAAGGATGGGGAAAACCGGAAAATCTTGGAACATACATCAACACACCTGGCAATGAACTTTTTCCATCTATGGACGAGACAGGGAGACTTTATTTTGCCTCCAACGGCCATGCCGGTTTTGGGGGACTTGATTTATTTGCAGCTTCTTTAGAAGGAAAGAAATATTCCCATGTCACCAACCTGCTTCCTCCTATGAATTCAGAGGAGGATGATTTTGGAATAACATTCCGGGATGACAGGAAAGGGGGCTATTTTTCTTCTAATCGAAAAAAGGGAAAAGGCGCAGGAGACATCTATGGCTTCAGCCAGTGGGGGACTCCCCAACAAATGGCAGGACGGATTATGCATAGCCTCAGATCGGGTGACGGCGCGCCGGGTATTTGTATGATATTATATACGGATCAAGGGTTTCCGCTTCAAACCACATGTACCGATTCTGCAGGTAATTTTCACTTCGACTACCTTCCTCCTGGAAGACATTTTTCTATCGAGGCCGAACCGGAAAATCATCAGATCGTCACCGGAACCCGGCTTTTCCTTGTCGACTCCAGAGGCAAGCCCGTCAGTGTCACCGTGATCAATGAGAAAGGAAAATATGTATTTACAGCGCTCGCGACTGACCTTTCAGCCATGAGTCCAGTGGCTGAAGAAGACACCGAGATGCACGGTCAATCCCTGAGCGGGAGTTTTTTGTATGGGGCCAACAAAACACCCATGTCCAATAAAACAGTTAGACTTCTCAATGCTAACAATGAAGTGGTGCAGACAGCGAAAACAAATTATTTTGGAACGGTGCTGTTTACCAATATCCCTCCAGGTGCCGATTATTCCGTTGCTTTGAGTATAGATGATCCAAAGATAGAGACCGAGAAAGTGTATTTTATCAGCCGAACCGGAGAACCGGTAGATGAATCAAACAAGAAACTGGGATTCCGGTATTCGCTTTTGGCAAAAGATCAAGCAAAAATTAAAAATCTCGTTATTGACGATACTCAATTGAAAGTAAACATCAAAGGTATTTTATACAAAGATGCCAAAGGGTCGGTACCTATCGTACACATAGCGGTGGACCTGCTCAACAAAAGCGGAGAGATCACCCAAACCTGTTTGACTGATGATCATGGCTTGTTTAAATTCAGCCATAAATTCAATAAAGAACTCTATACCGTATCGGTAAAAGATACCTCACAAAAAGAAATATACGTAGCAGATGAAAACGGAACGATCCTGGATAAGATGAAGATAAAAGATGGAAAGTTTGTATTTGAGTTACTGCCTTATTTCAACACCAAACTAAGCGAGTTGGCCGTTGAAGATCCCTGGATAGATTTGCTGGAAGGAAACGCCAACAGAAAAGAAAGTCTGGTTATTATTGAAAGCATTTATTACAAATATCAGGACTGGTCGGTAACTCCCGAAGCCGAGGTCATTCTTAACAAGGTAATAGATGTCATGAAAAATAATTTGGAATTAAAGGTAGAGTTAAGCTCCCACACCGATTCCAGGGGCAGTGACGTATTCAACATGCAATTATCACAAAAGCGTGCTGATTCGGGTGTGAAATACATGGTTTCAAAAGGCATTGACCAAAAAAGAATAAGTGGAAAGGGGTATGGTGAAAGCCGTCTGCTGAACCGCTGCGGGAATGGAATAACCTGCACAGAAGAAGAACATCAGGTTAACCGCCGCGCCGAATTTAAAGTCATGTGGCTTAAATAAAACCTGTAATTTTTTCGAAATCAGTTGCTAACGAATTATGTTGCAATGTCCGGTATACTGATGAGACGCATGAAACACATCCTTTAGCTCAACTTTCCAGACATAGGTATCTATCTGTGCAATGCGTTCCCCGCCATTGGCCCGGCCGTCCCATCCCTGACCCCAGGTATAGGTTTCAAACATCAGGTTCCCCCAGCGGTCAAACATCATCAAATGATAATTTTTGGGATCAATGCCTATTCCTAAAGGCGTCCACTCATCGTTCTTTCCATCACCGTTTGGCGTAAATGTATTCGGCGCATAGAAAGTAAAATAAGGTTCAATACATACCGGATGCACAATTGTATCAGGGCAGGCATCTGTTCCGGTAACTATCAATGTAACCGGATAGCAACCCGTATCCGGAAAGGTATAATTCGGGTTCTGGGAGGTGGATGAAGCTCCGGTGAGATCACCGAAATTCCAGTTCCAGGAAAGAATGGCTCCCGTGCTCTGATCAATAAATGAAATTTCAGGGTCCAAAATAGATGCCGGCTTAGGGGAATAGCCGAAAGCCGCAACGGGAACCGGTAAGGCATGTACATAATGAATAATTGTTGTCCCTCCCGAACAACCGTCAATATCAATCACCTGATAATTTACCGGATAATTTCCTGCTTTTTTATAACAATGCGCTATGGTTGTGCAGCCAGTTCCCTGGGTACTGTCTCCAAAAGTCCATGTAGCGCTGGCACAAGGAGGAACCGAGGTCCCACTGAAGGTGATGCATACCGGAGCACATTTAACCGTATCCGTAGAGGTAAAATTAACTACTGGTGGAGGGGCCACTGTTATTGTTTCCTGACTCGAATCCGTAGGAGTCCCGCAATTGTCAGATACAATCACGGTATAGGTAGTGGTCACCAGCGGAGTAGCAATTGGATTAGGGATTGTAGATGAAGAGAGCCCTGATGCCGGCAGCCACAAATAGGTATAAGGCCCTCCATTTCCACCAGAAGCCGTAGCGTTTAGCTGGGCAAACTTACCGGGGCATATTTTGGCACTTCCGGTTGTCAACACTTCCAGTAAAGGATTGACCACCACAGTCACCAACGCAGGAACTGATAAACAGCCGTGCGTATCTGAACAGGAAACGGTGTAAGTAGTTGTCGTCAAGGGGCATACTGTTGTAGAAGGAATAGAAACGCCATTTAATAACCAGGAATAACTGTAACCCGGTGACCCACCTCCGCCGGAAGCAGAAAGTGTTGCACATGCCCCATAGCAAATCGCTGCAGGAGGTAAGGACTGCAACGTTACCGGAGTGGGTTGCGTAACCGTCAACGTTACTGAATTGGTGCATTTGTTCGAATCCGTCACGGTACACACATAGGCACCGGCGGCAAGATTTGTAGCATGTGGTGTTCCCTGCCCTCCACCAATCGCAGCGGCAGGAGTCCAGGAATAGGAATATGCCGGAGTACCTCCTGATGCGGATACACTGGCTGTTCCATTGCTTGCACCATAACAGGTATCCCGGGAAGAAGCAACAGGACGAAGCAGTACTCCGGGAATACTCGTCACCGTATTTTTGACCGTATCCTTGCAGCCCCTTCCATCGGTGATTATAACCGTATACGCTCCGGCAGGAATAAATGCATACACCGAACCAGAAGTGCCGGGACCGGGAGACCAGTAGTAAGTATACCCGGGTGTACCGCCGCTTACCTGAACAGAGTCTCTTCCATCAGAACGGTTGCAATGAGCCGGGCTGGAAACAATTACCGGTACAATCGGGGGAGGTGTACCGATCTTTGCCGTATCGCTGGCCTGGCATCCATGCGCATCCGTTACTTGCAACGTATATAATCCCAAACACAGGTGTGAATAATTGGATGTTGCCGAGCTGTCGCTCCAGGAGTATGAGTAGCCTACGGTTCCTCCGGTCACGGTAGGAATCAATTGCCCGTCGCATTTCCCGTTGCAACTTACAGGAAGACCTTTCAGGCCAACAACAAGCTGTGCCGGTTGAGTAATGTGCAGGGTATCCGTAATCGCACATCCTCCGGAATCCGACACCGTGCAATAATAAGTGCCTGCACTCAAACCGGTGACACTTCCTGTTGTACTGGTAATGGTGGTCGGTCCACCTCCCCAGGAATATGTAATCGGCGGACCGCCCCCACTGGTTGTCACACTCGCCGAACCGTCATTTTTTCCGAAGCAACTTACGTTAGCTGCTGTCTTGGTAACGGTCATTCCACTGGGTTGAGTAATGGTAACTTTCCCTGTGGTGGTGCATCCATTTACTGTTGTAACCAATAAATTATACGTACCGGCGCTCATTTTAGTAGGAGTTGCTGTTCCTTGTCCTGCTCCAGGCGCAGGCGTCCATTGGTAAGTATATGGTGTGTTACCTCCGCTTACAGTAGCATGTGCAGTACCATCGCTCCCGGGAGAACAGGTTGCGTTGGTCGAGGTAAGTGTCAGAGAAGGATTCGGATAAAAAGTAATTAACGTATCTATTTTATAGAAGCAATTTGCCGATTGATAAACAGTTACTTCATAGGTACCGGTGGTTGTGATTGTTACTGTCTGCCCGCTAGTAGATCCGCTGATTCCGGTTCCACCGGCAGGAATTGTCGTCCAGGAGTATGTTCCACCTGTTCCTGCTCCAGGAGCTGTGAGCGTAACCGTACTGCCCTGACATACTTTGGGGGAAGAAGCAATTAATTCAACAGCCGAACAATAGGCATCTACATATGCATATCCAAAATGTCCCCCAAGCGTACATCCGGCAGCAGTAAACCGAATGGTAACAGTTTGATTCATATAGGGCTTCAGATTCAAACTGTTGTTCGACCAGTTCAGATAAAATACAGAATCAGTCCCGAAACGTGTGGGGGATACCGACATACCGGGTGGTATACCGGTAGAATCCGATTCAACATAAAACTGCAAACAAGGAATAGGATTATTGTTTTGATCCAATACTTCGGCCCGGAAGTATGGTCTTTGAGAAGGACTGTGTGGAGCTGCATCCAGCACGACTGCATAATTATATGTAAAAAGGGCATTGGAAGGTGTCACAACAAATTGCTGTTGAATTAGTTCTCCGGCGGCATTCCCGGTAAATCCTCCACCCACAGCCATACACCCTCCTGCTGCGCTGCTGCGATTGACATTCTCTCCTCCGAGTCGCATGGAATAATTTCCCCCTCCCGCTAAAGGATCCAACATGGGGAATTTCCCCCAGGGGTCATTTCCGGCCGCAGCATTTACCAGCGTATGAAACGAACAACTGGTTTCAGACGAATTAAGACCTAATGTACTGAATGCATTTCCATTAATGGTTAAGGGTGTTGTAGCTCCTGATGTCACTCCGGTAGCCCCGGTCCAGCCGGTTGTATCACCCGTTTCAAACCCCAGGTTATTACAAGGGGTAGTTAAGATTCCTCCAGGGCCCTTTGGTTGCAAATACGGGAAATATTTACGGCTCACGTAAACCTCCTCCCGCTTCCGGAGATAGTTTGCAATATCATCTTCCTTCTTCAGTTCTTTTTTTGCCTGCTGGTATTCACTTTTTAAAGGGAACCCCGAAAGGGAATCACCTCCAAAAAACAGATATGTCCCTTTCTCCTGAGCCCAACTAATTTCCGGAGAAAATATCCCAACCAGCAACAGCAGCAGTATATGTTTCAGCATGTTCATATCGGGTTAGATTATACTTAGAATAAAGTCTCCGGGGGTATTTCAGCAGAGGCATTGGAAGTAATTGGCTGAAATATAACTGGCACCCGGACGGCGGCGATTCATCTACACCGGCTTATGTTCCTCTTACAAATTTGAGGATTAATTGGAATCGATTGGAGATTCCACCAATCAACATTCAATTCATTTTAAGGATTCGCTCAATGAAATATACTATATAATCAATAACTAAAACACTGCTTATTAGTAATTTACATAAATAAAAAACCACCGTTTGGGAGCGGTGGCTTTTCACTTATACAGATCTAAGATGTTTCTTAAATAATACAGTTTTATATATTAATTATTTAATAATATTACAATGTCCGATATAGTGGTGTTTGTCGTGGAATACATCCTGCAGATCTACTTTCCAGACATAGGTATCAATCTGAGCGATTTTTGCGCCTCCATTGGCTCTGCCATCCCAGCCTTCCAGCCAGGTATGGGTTTCCCACATCAAGTTACCCCAGCGGTCAAACATCATCAGGTGGTAATTATTCGGGTCAATACCGATACCATTGGGTGACCAGGTATCGTTGAGTCCATCTCCATTAGGCGTAAAAGTATTGGGAGCGTAAAAAGTAAAATAGGGTTGAATGCAAATCGGATGTTCTACAGAATCCCTGCAACCATTCGCACCAATAACCAGCAGGGTGGCAGGGAAACAGCCTGTATCCGGATAGGTATAGTTCGGATTCCGGAGAGACGAAAAGGCACCAGCAAAATCACCGAAGTTCCAGGTCCAGGAAACAATGGTATCTGCAGCCGAACTGAAACTGTGGTCGGTAAAGAAAATCTCCGGGTTGATAATTGACGTAGGCTGGGGCGAAGCCGTAAATGCAGCTTTAGGAACAGGCAACGCATTGATAAAATTACTGACCGTGGTGGAACCTGCACATCCGTCTGCATCAATAATGGAGTAGGTTACTGAATAATTTCCGGCAACACCGTAACAATGTACAGCCGTATTGCAGGTATCGGTTTGGGGCGTGCCATCTCCGAAATCCCACGAGCCCTGCAGGCAGCCTGGCGTAGACTGCCCGGTAAATTTCACACAAACAGGAGCGCATTTAACGGTATCGGTGGAAGTAAACGTCACAACTGGATTAGGAAATAATGTAACCGTAACGACATCCGAATCAATCGTACATCCATCGGTAACAAAAACAGTATAGGTGGTAGGAGACACAACCGGGGTAGCGGTTGGATTAGCTACAAGAGCGCTATTCAGCGTGGCGGATGGGGTCCAGCTATATTGATAAGGCCCGCCATTACCCAATGAACCGACGGCATTGATCGGTGTAGATTTTCCAGGACAAATTTGCTTTCCTCCGCTCGCCGCCACCTCCACCGGAGGATATACGGTTACCGTCACCGTTGCGGGAGTAGCAGCACAGCCGTGAGAATCTGTACAACTTATTGTATAGGTCGTCGTCACCACCGGACAAACCGTTCCCGATGGCAGCATCGTACCCGCCTGACTAAAGACATAGGTATAGCCCGGTGAGCCGTTGTGACCGGCAGGGGCCAGCGTAGCACAGGCACCAATACAAATAGGTCCCGGTGTGGCAACTGAAAGTGTAACAGGTGTGGGTTGACCGATGGTCAGCAGGGTTGTACTTGGGCACTGGGCCGAGTCCAGGACAGTGCAGGTGTACACCCCTGCGGTAAGTCCTGTTGCAGTGGCTGTACCCTGCCCCCCTCCAATCGCTGCAGCTGGAGTCCAGGAATAGGTGTATGCAGGGGTTCCCCCGGTAGCGGTCACAGTGGCTGTTCCATCTGCTGAACCGGCACAGGTATCACGGGTCGTTGCTGTAGGTGTAACCAGCACTCCCGGTATATTCAATACCTGATTGGTCATAGAATCTCTGCAACCGTTATTGTCTTTTACGTAAGCAGTATAGGTACCGGGGGGTATAGATGCATCTGTAGATATAGCAGGATTAGCGCCCGGACTCCAGGAATAGGTGTACCCAGCAGTACCACCACTCACGAAAACGGAATCGTGTCCATCCGATTTATTGCAATACGCTGCTTTCGGGAACATGCTCATCACCAGAGGTGCTGGTTCTTTGATGAGTGCTGTATCCGTTGCGGTACAGCCATGCGCATCGGTAACGGTAGCAGTATAGGTACCTGCGCAAACATTTCTGCAACTGGCAAGCAAACAACCGGTGCTCCAGGAAAAACTAAAGCTGGTGGTGCCACCGGCGGGGATACAGATCAACTGACCGTTGCACAATCCATTACAGGTAGCGTTGATTCCAGCGGCGTTCAATGTGAGTAAAGCCGGCTGGGTAATTGTTACTGTAGAAGCAATCGTACAACCGTTTGCATCTGTCACATTCAGCGTATACGATCCGGCAGCCAGGCCAGAGGCAGCCGAAGTGCCTTGTCCTGTTGTGGGTGCAGGGTTCCAGGAATAGGTATAAGCAGTGGTGCCACCTCCAACTGTTCCGCTGGCGGTGCCATTACTCTGTCCAAAACACACCACATCCGTTCCGGAAGTAGAGATTGTCAGCACAGCAGGTTGTGTAATAGTGGTTGTCACCGATGAGGTACATCCCTGCGAGTCGGTTACATTACATGTATATGTGCCTGCGCACAATGCCGATACGCTAGCCGTTCCCTGACCAGCACCGGGGGCAGGACTCCAGGAATAGGTATAAGGCCCGATACCGCCCGTAGTGGTTACAGACACCGCCCCGTTACAAAGTCCAAAACAAGTCACATTTGTTATGGGCCCTAATGTTGCCGAAGGGCCACCGGTATTGCCAACTGTCACTATGGTAGAGGCCGTACAGCCGTTTGCATCGGTAAGATTACAGGTATAGGTTCCGGCACCAAGCCCGGTCGCGGTTTGTGTGGTCTGTCCCGTTGGATTCCAGGAATACGTATAGGCTCCCACTCCATTTGCACCGGTGGCTGTAGCATCGCCATTCGTTGTCCCGCACAAGGCTGGGTTGCTGGTGGAGGTTGCTGTTACGGCTACCGGTTGTGTAATAGTGGCCGTTGACGTAATGGTACAACCGTTGGCATCGGTCACGGTGCAGGTGTAATTTCCAATTGTCAGACCAGTAGTGGTAGCAGATGTACCTGCCGCAGGAGCCGGATTCCAGGAATAGGTATATAAACCGGTACCACCAGAAGGAGTAACTGTAATGGCTCCGTTACTGCCACCGTTACAGGTAACATTGGTAGGTACATTCGGCGCAGTTAATGCTGTCGGAGCGGTAATGATTACCGTTTGTGTAGTCGTACAACCTCCGTTATCCGTTACCGAACAGGTATACGTACCAGCTGCTAGCCCGGTGGCGGAAGCTGTTCCTTGTCCCGTCCCGGGGGCAGGAGTCCAGCTATAAGTAAAAGGTGCGGTTCCGCCTGTCATCGTTACAGTGGCTGTTCCGTCTGTCCCCCCTGCACATTTCACGTTGGTTCCGGCAACAGCTTCTGTTCCACCGGTAGCGGATATGAGTGTGACCGTGTCCGTAACAGTCACACAATAACTGCTGGTACCGATCTGAACAGTATAGGTTCCTGCACCGAGACCTGTTGCCGTTGCAGTTGTCTGACCCGATGGCGTCCAGAGATATGTATACGGAGCAGAGCAAAAAGTAGGTGCTGCTGTTGCTGAACCATTATTCTGACCACAGGTTGGGTTCACATGTGTCATGGGGTTGATACATGTTTGCGCCACATATTGCGCCACAAAACCAGCATTCCCTGCTGTTGCACCGGTGAATGCTACCAAACCGTTATTGAATTTAACATCGTAAACGATACCCGGAAGGCCACTGTATGTAAATATGGGATTCAGATTCTGATCGTATACGTATACATTATTTACAGAGCCTACATACACATAGCCACATTTCAGATCCACTGCAATACCTCCGTTGACATTCCCGTTCGTACTATTTTTCCCTCCTGGAATGGTTACCCGTTTAATCGGAACACCTGTCGTCAGACTACGCTGATCAAGGCTTACCCCATCCGTTGTATAGAGGTATGCACAACCTGCACCGACACCATTCATACTAAGGCTTTTCGGTCCTGACTTAGCCACAAAATCCACCATCGCATAACCAACCGGATATTTCCAGGCCGGGGTAATGGTCGTACCGGCAATTGTATAACATCGCAAGTTATTATAAGGTCCTGTGGAATTGGCAACCGGGTTCGTGGTGCCAGCGCTTTTGTTACTATCTACTGCCAGACAGTAATAATTACCATTGGGAGCAATACAACCACCGTATACTTCCCCGGTAAGGGAGTCGAACGATACATTTCCAACATTGCCATTAGCTGGATTCAGTACAGATGCGTAAGTGATATTACCCGGCTGACCTTTATAACGGGCTCCGGCCTCAACAACGGTGGTGGCATTACAGGAATAAGCAAGTGTCAATGTTTCATAAATATCCTGAATGTTGTAGGTCTGATTAAAATAAGTACGTATGCCGTTGGTAGCTACGCACACCATTTCGTAATACATACCTGCCGTATTCGTATGAGAGCCTTTCGGTTGACCTACATAGGAATTCCCTGCAGGATCAACCGCCATTCCGGCGACGAAGTTGCTGGTTCCATATTCATTGAATGTATACGTCCACGACAAGGCACCTGCCGCTGTATATTTCTGTGTGTAACACAACTTGGTTCCTCCGTCAATGCCGGTAATGTATACGTTGTTGCTTGCGTCCATTCCTGCAAATGTTGGAACGAAAGTGGCTGGCACTGTTCCAAGCGGAGTCACAGTCCAAGGATCAATTACCATTCCCTGACCGGCGTATTTTTTATCAATTGCAAAACCTACATCCGTGGATGATTTAAACACAAATCCGGAAGCAATGGCTGTTCCCGTATTGATAGTGGTAACTGGGGCATGGTCGAGCAGTGTTCCAGAGGGAGTAGATACAAGCAGGTTACCTTTACGATCCAGCTTCAGTTTTTCCTGTCCGGTATAATGCATGCTGAAAACGGAAGGGTCAGCGCCTGGTTTTACATCCAGCGTGTATTTGATACCTGTTTCCGGATGGAAGGTAAATGTAACGTCAATTCCTGGATAGAGATCGTGATACACCAGCTTACGGAAGCCGCGGATATTATTTACCGCAATACGGGGATCCTGGATGTTACCGGAAGTAAAAAAGAAGGGAGTCGCGTCAATGGCTTCTATCCTCACAGCGGGGCTGGAACCGGTCCACTCCATGCCAAGGAGATGAAATTCGGGTGGAACATTTTTTTCTTCTTCTTCCCGATCCGACTTCTCTTTCTCCTCCTTATTATCGGGCATGGAATAAACAATTCCCTTATCCGTAAAGTAAATCTGAGTCCCTTTATTATTGCAGGAGTAGTATACCGTCCACCCATTCAAGGGATTCGCATATTGTCCTTTGTTCTCTTCAAATGCCTTGATATTCCCCGGCATGCTTTCAGAGCCGGCAACCCATCCTGACATTTGGTTTTTTACCACTCCCCCAACCTTTCCATTTGTATGCTTCGTCAGTACCTGCGCATTTGCAGGCTGAATAGCGACTGCCGCAAGAACGAGGAAGGAAAGCGTAGCAAAAATCCAGTTTTTAATAACCGACATGAGAATATTTATGATCAGAAAAAGTAAATGAGCAGGACAAGTTAAACACTGTTTTTCAATATCCGCATTTACCTTGCTAACAGATTGCGGCGTATTTCTTCTGTTCCTGAAATTTCAACAAAACTAAGGAACAAGCGACAAAGAACACCCGGATCATCCCTATCCTTAACCTAAGCTTTACATAGCCTTTTCACTATGTATAGAAGCGTTACTTAATGATATTACAATGACCGATGTACTGATGCTTGTTATGGAATACGTCCTTCAGGTCCACCTTCCACACATAGGTATCAATCTGTGCGATGTTGGCACCTCCGTTGGCTCTGCCATCCCAGCCTTCCAGCCAGGTATGAGTCTCCCACATCAAATTACCCCAGCGGTCGAACATCATTAAATGGTAGTTGTTCGGGTCAATGCCTATTCCGTTGGGCGACCAGGTGTCGTTATGTCCGTCACCGTTAGGTGTAAATGTGTTCGGCGCGTAGAATGTAAAGTAAGGCTGTATACATACCGGGTGTACGACCTGCGCAGGACAGTTGTTGGCGCAACTCACGATGAGCGTGACCGGGAAACAACCGGTATCGGGGTATGTATAGTTCGGGTTCTGGATAGTGGAAGAGGCTCCGGTAAAATCTCCGAAGTTCCACGACCAGCTTACAATCGGTCCGCCTGTACTTGTACTCAGATCAGTAAAGAAGATTTCAGGATCAATGATTGTTGTTGGTTGAGGAGCAGCTGAAAACTCTGCTACCGGTACCGGCAAGGCATTGATGAAATTGCTCATTGTAGCCACACCTTTACAACCATGAATATCGGTTACATTGTAGGTCACTGTATAAGTTCCGGCTTTGTAATAGCAGTGGTGTGCGGTTCCACAGCTATCACCTAAGGGTGTTGAATCTCCAAAGTCCCACGTAGCCGAGGCGCAGGCAGGTGCCGATACTCCTACAAAAGAAGCACATACCGGAGCACACTGTACCGTATCGTGAGAGGTGAAGCTTACAACAGGATTGGGATAGAGCGTCAGCGTCACAACGGTCGAATCTACGGTACAACCGTCTGTCGCGTAAACGGTATACGTCGTAGAAGGATTAACCGGTGTGGCAGTAGGATTTGCAACGGTCGAACTGCTGAGTGTGGTGGAAGGGGTCCAGCTGTACATATAAGGACCGCCGTTTCCGGCAGTTGCCGTTGCGGAGATCTGGGCCGATTTACCAGGACACATCTGAGGTGCTCCGGTAGCAGTAACCTTCACCGGAGGATATACTGTTACAGTTACTGTGGTAGGTGGAGAAGTACAACCGTGTGAATCGGTACAGTTAATCGTATAGGTTGTAGTCACGGGAGGGCACACTACACCAGAAGCCAATGTCACACCGGCCTGGCTGAACACATAGGTATAAGGAGCTGTACCGCCACCGCCTACTGGATTTAGGGTGGCACAAGCACCGATACAGATCGGACCAGGTGTTGCAACACTTAACGTTACCGGAGGAGGCTGACTGATGGTCAGCACAGTACTGCTGGTGCAATGGGCAGAGTCGGTTACGGTACATGTATAAGTACCTGCTATCAGTCCTGTGGCTGTGACAGTACCCTGACCGCCTCCAATGGCTGCGGCTGGTGTCCAGGAATAGGTATAGGCAGGGAAACCGCCTGTGGCTGCTACCGTAGCCGTGCCGTTATTGCCTCCGTTACAGCTATCGCGTGTGGTCGATACCGGTGAAAGAACTACTCCCGGAAGGTTCGGCACCACGTTGTTCACTACCAGCGGGCAACCGTTATTATCTAATATTCCTACAGTATAGGTGTTGGGCACAAGGCCGGTATAGGTAGTGGTTGTCGCTCCGGTTCCGGGACCGGGGGTCCAGGAATACGTATATCCGGGAGTACCTCCGCTTACAAACACCGAATCGTGTCCGTCGGGTTTGCCGCAATCGGACGCTTTGGCGAACATCGTTGCAACAAGGGGAGTTGGTTCAGTTACAGTGGCGGTAGCGGTAGCGGTACAACCGTGGGCATCGGTTACATTGGCAGTATAGGTTCCTGCGCAGATGTTGTTACAGCTGGCCGCCGTACAGCCCGAGCTCCAGGAGAAAGTATACGAAGAGGTTCCGCCCGTTGGGGCACAAATCACCTGGCCGTTGCATTTGCCGTTACAGGTGGCATTCACACCAGAGGCTACCAGTGTTAACAGGGTTGGTTGAGTTACTGCAACCACACTTGTGCTTGAACATCCCTTGGAATCATTCACCGTAAACGTGTAAGTACCTGCTGTTAGACCGGTGGCATTGGTAGTGGTTGCTCCTCCACCAATGGTTCCGTTAGCTGTCGTCCAGCTATAGGTTAAAGGTGCACTGCCTCCTGTTGGTGTGGCAGTAGCCGTACCGTCGCTGCCTCCGAAGCATGACACATTCGTATTTACACTGGTGCTGGATGGACCATTAGGTTGCGTGACCACAGTAGTGGCGGTTGCAGGGCAGGCTACATTGGGTGTGGTAACAGTAAGTGTATATGTACCTCCATTCAAACCGGTGATTGCATTTGTTCCCTGACCTCCGCCGATGGTACCTCCCGTCCAGGAATAGGTATAAGGGGTGGCTCCGCCCGTGACAGTAGCAGTAGCTGTTCCATCAGCCCCGGGAGAACACGAAGCGGGAGTATTTACAATAGTGATGGTGGGGGCACCGGGTGGTTGAGTAATGGTAGTTGTTGCAGATGCGCTACAGCCGTTGGTCGTTGTTACGGTACACGTATATGTTCCTGCGCCCATGGCCGTCGCATTGGCCGTTCCTTGTCCCGCTCCCGGCGCAGGACTCCAGGAATAAGTATAAGGGGTGTTGCCTCCCGTGACGGTGGCCGTAGCCGTTCCGTCGCTTCCGGGGGTACAACTTGCATTGGTGCTGGCTAAGGTAATGGTGGGGTTGGGGTAAAATGCGATGGTGGTGTCGATGGTGTAGAAGCAGCCAGGTGCTTGGGTAACGGTAACCTGATAAGTCCCGCTGGCATTGAGTGTGACCGACTGACCGGTAGTCGATCCAACAATCCCTGCAGTGCCTGATGGCATTGTTTGCCAGGCATAAGTTCCGGTGGCACCTGCACCTGGAGCAGTAAGTGATATCGTTCCACCGGCACATACTTCTGGTGAAGATGCCAACACCTGAATTGGAGAACAGGTAGCATCAACATAAGCGTAACCCATGTGACCACCTGCATAACATCCTGCAGCAGTAAACCGAACGGTCACATTGGTACCAATGTATGTTTTCAGATTCATGGTGTTGGTGGTCCAACCGCAATAGTAAATATTGTCACCCTGGAATTTTTTTGCTGAAACAGACATCCCTGCTGGCACACCGGCAGAATCGGACTCAACATAATACTGCAAACAAGGAATCGGGTTACCAAGATGATCAAAAACCTCTGCGCGGAAATAAGGGCACTGTGTATTGTCGTGAGTAGCGTCTTCCAATACCACGGCATAACTATATGTAAACATGGCATTAGCAGCGGTGACAGGGAATGTTTGCCAAATCGATTCTCCAGGAGATGCGAGGGAATTGGTGATCTGACAAGCTCCCGTCTCATTCGAATTCCTGCCTCCAAGTCTGCATGACCATAAACTTCCACCAGGGTAGAGCATTGGGAAATTGCCAAAAAAGTCGGTGCCAGTATTCACAAGTGTTTCATAAGAGCAGGATGTCTCAGCAGTATTGGGTCCGAGGTTAATGAAACCATTCGTTGTAGCAGCCAGCGGGAGTGTGGAGTCATCATTCTCTCCCCATAGGGCAGACCAATTACTGAAATCTCCATTTTCAAAACCAAGGTTATTACAAGGAGCTCCAGCTTGAATGGAGTTCGGAATCGTCATCATTTTAGAAGTAATAAGCGGAGCTGGAATGTGGTACTTATCACGAACAAAATGAACCTGTTGATGATGGATAAATCCTCTTAAGTCTGAGTCTGTCACTTTCTTTTGATGAGCAAGTGTCATACAAGCATTCATATCAAACCCTTTCAGCGTATCGCCTTGAAAAAACTGGTATTGCTGAGGCACCTGGGCCAGGGAGTATAAGGAACTAATAACACAAATACTCAGAAGGAGTAACTGTTTTTTCATGGGGCTGTTATTTAATGATATTACAATGACCGATGTACTGATGCTTGTTATGGAATACGTCCAGCAGGTCTACTTTCCAGACGTAGGTATCAATTTGTGCAACATTGGAGCCGCTGTTGGCTCTTCCGTCCCAGCCTTCCAGCCAGGTATGTGTTTCCCACATTAAATTCCCCCAGCGATCAAACATCATCAGGTGGTAGTTTTTCGGGTCTATGCCGATACCGTTGGGCGACCAGGTATCGTTGTGTCCGTCACCATTCGGTGTAAAGGTGTTGGGTGCATAGAAAGTAAATTCAGGTTGTATGCAAATGGGTCCCGTGGTGGTAGCGGTACAACCAAACTGGTTGGTCACCATCAGCTGCACTGTAAAACATCCGGTATCCTTATAGGTATAATGCGGGTTTTGAAGTATGGAGCTGGCGCCTGCCAGATCTCCAAAATTCCAGCTCCAGGCCACGATTGAATCGGCATGTGAGCTCGGACTTGCATCGGTAAAGAATATCTCCGGGTTAACAATTGTTGTTGGCTGAGGTGAATCGGTGAATGCCGCTGTCGGTTTAGGCCGTACATCAATAAAATTCGGAATGGTCAGGCTTCCCTTGCAACCGTCCACATCTACCACACTATAGGTAATGCTGTATAACCCTGCCACATTATAGCAGTGTCGTGCTCCGGGGCATCCCGTTCCGGAAGTGCTGTCACCGAAGTTCCAGATTGCACTTTGACAAGGAGGAGAAGATACTCCGATGAAATCAGCACACATGGGAGCACATTTAACAGTATCGGCGGTGGTGAAATTAACTATAGGCGCAGGAAGCACCGTAACAGTGGTCATGGCCGAATCTGAAGGCGTGGTGCAGGCATCGTGAATGATTACCGTATAAGTGGTGGTTACAGTTGGTGATACAACTGGATTAGGTGTATTCGCTCCCGACAGAATACCGGTAGTTGGTATCCATTGGTAAAAATACGTTCCGTCTCCTCCGGTAGCAGAACCGTGTAAGGTATCTATCGCACCCGGACAGATGGGTTTACCTCCTGCACAAAGCGCCTCCAGAACAGGGTTTACTGTTATTGTTACAAAGGCCGGGGGCGAAATACATCCATGTGCATCTGTGCTGGTAACCGTATAGGTGGTGGTCACGAGTGGACAAACAGGAGACACTACCGGTGTACCGTTCAATGTCCAGGAATAGGTATAGGTTGGAGTTCCTCCGCTGGCTAGTGCACTGAGCGGAGAGCACTGTCCGATACAGATCGTTCCTCCAGGAGTAGCTGCCAATGTCAGTGGCGTTGGTTGATTGATGATCATCGTTACCGAATTCGTGCAATGCGCCGAATCGGAAATAGTACAAGTATAGGTACCAGCCGTAAGACTTCCTGCAGTAGTTGAATTTCCGGCAACTGTTGCAGGAGGTGGGCTCCAAACATAGGTATAAGGCAGAATACCGCCTGAACCTGAAACGGTGGCACTTCCGTCATTAAATCCAAAACAGGTTACGTCAGTCGTTGATACGACAGCGATCGAAACCCCGGGAAGATTATTTACCACGTTAATGCTCGAATCGGCACATCCGTTGAGATCGTGTACGATCACGGTATAATTTCCTGCCACGACATTGTTCAGATAAGAGGTATTCACCACCGGATTGCTCGGCTTCCAGGTATAGGTATAACCCGGTGTTCCGCCTGATGCGAAGACCGAATCTTTTCCGTCGGGATGATTACAATGCGCTGCTTTAGGGAACATCGTCAACACGATCGGGGTTGGGGACGTTACCGTTGCAGGAGCAGAAGCGGTACATCCGTGAGCATCGGTTACCGTAGCAGTGTATGTGCCCGGGCAAATATTTAAACAACTGGCAGCATTGCAAGCAGAAGGTGTGTTCCAGGAATAGGTCATGGCACCGGCACCACCGGTAGGAATGCAAATCAGTTCTCCGTTACACAATCCTGCACAGGTAGCGTTGAGGCCGGAAGCCGTAAGTGTCAATGCGACCGGTTGGGTAACAGTGGTGGTGGAAGTAATGGTACAACCGTTAGCATCGGTAACTGTGAGTGTATAGGTACCGGCAGGCAGTCCTGTTGCATTAAGTGATCCTTGTCCTGAAGCAGGAGTCGGATTCCAGGAATAGGTCAGCGGGTTGGTACCTCCGGATGCTGTTCCTGTGGCTGTACCATCGGAAAGACCGAAGCAACTCACCGGGCTAAATGTAGTACTTGCGGTCAGTGCAGTTGGTTGAGTGACCGTTCCGTTAGCCACACTCGTACAACCGTTACCATCGGTAGCTGTAATCGTATATGTTCCTGCACAGAGGCTGGAAGCAGTTAATGTTCCTTGGCCGGCAGTCGGAGCAGGAGACCAGGTATAGGTAACAGGTGCAACTCCACCCGTTGAAGTAGCGGTCAGTGATCCGTTGCATAATCCAAAACACGTGATGTTTACAGGTACTCCCATCGTAACTGTTGGTCCTCCGGTATTTGGAACAACCACAGTAGGTGTAATTTTACAGCCGTTTGCATCTGTCACTGTACAAGTATACGTTCCGGCAGGTACACTGCTAGCAGTAGCTGCAGTTCCTGTAGCAGGGGCAGGCGACCAGGAATAAGTATATCCGGGTGTTCCTCCTGCGGGTGTCACCGTTGCTGATCCGTTCGACTTACCGCAAACGGCTCCCGTATTCGAAGGAGTGGAGGTCAGTGGAGTAGGTTCAGTAATGGTCGCAGTGGAAGTTGTTGTACAGGCATTGGCATCGGTAATCGTACAGGTATAGGTTCCGGCAGTCAGGGTTCCGGCGGTGGCAGCCGTTCCGGCAGCGGGTGCAGGAGCCCAGGCGTACGAATAGGCGGTTGTGCCTCCTGTGGGTGTGACAGTAATCGAGCCATTGTTTCCTCCATTACACAATACGTTCACCTGGGTATTGGTGGCTGCAAGTGCAGTAGGTTGAGTAACGGTTACTACCTGAGTGACGGTACATGACTTCGTATCGGTAATCGTACAGGTATAAGCACCAGCCGAAAGGCCAGTTGCAGTTGCAGCAGTTTGTCCGGCCGCAGGAGCCGGTGTCCAGGAATAGGTATAGGCAGGTGTGCCGCCCGTGGCATTAGCAGTAGCGGTTCCATTCGTTCCACCAAAACAACTTACAGGCGTACTCGCTGGTGTTGCCGTTGGTGCATTTGGAGCAGTCACAGTTGTGGTTGCTTTGGCAATACATCCATTTGTTGTCGTTACGGTACACGTATAAGTTCCTGCACCAAGTCCGGTAGCATTAGCCGTTCCTTGCCCACCACCAGGGGCAGGACTCCAGGAATACGTATACGGTGCATTGCCCACACTGTTTGTTGCCGTGGCGGTTCCTACATTCCCTGCACACGTTGTATTGGTGGAGGTGGCTGCAGGGGCAGGCAACGGATACATGGTGATCGTCGTGTCTAAGGTATAACTGCAACCTGGACCTTGAGTGACTGTTACCTGATAGGTACCGTTAGCATTAACGGTAACGGCCTGGCTGGTCGTTGATCCGACAATGCCGGCAGTACCCGAAGGCATTGTGTTCCAGGCATAGGTAGAGCCCACATTGGCGTTGGGTCCAGTAAGCGTAATCGTTCCTCCCACACACACATTGGGAGTAGTGGAAAGCAGGGTGATGGGTCCGCAAGTGGCATCTACGTAAGCATAACCCATGTGACCGCCAGCATAACACCCCGCAGCCGTAAACTTAATCGTCACGTTTTGACTGATGTAATTTTTCAGGTTCAGACTGTTCGTAGTCCAACCGCAGTAGTAAATATTATCTGTCTGAAATTTTTGAGCTGAAATAGACATCCCCGCAGGAACTGCTCCATTAAGCGATTCAATATAGTATTGCATACAGGGAATCGGAGCCCCACTTTGATCAAACACTTCAGCACGGAAGTAAGGACACTCGGTATTGTCGTGGGCTGCATTTTCAAGAACTACAGCATAACTGTATGTGAACATGGCATTCGCCGCTGTCACCGCAAAGGTCTGGGAAATCGTTTCTCCGGGAGATGCTCCTGAATTCGTTGACTGGCAGCTAGTAGAAAAGGATTCTTCATTTGAATAACGTCCACCCAGTCTGCAGGAAAAAGTACCACCTCCAGGATAGAGCATCGGAAATCCCCCAAAAAAGTCATTCCCTGCTGCAGCATTGACAAGGGTCTCGTAAGAGCAGGTAGTCTCCGCCGCATTATTTCCCAAATTGATAAATCCTGCAGTAGTTGCTGACAGCGGTCCGGTTGAATTATCATTTTCCCCCCACAATGCAGTCCAGTTGGTAAAGGCACCTGCTTCAAAACCCACATTGTTACAGGGAGCTGCGAGTGGATCAATAGGGATGGTACCATTTTTTTCGGAGGCAGAAACGGGGATGATGTGATACTTATCACGCACAAAATACAATTCCCGACGTTTGATAAATCCTTTCATGTCGGAAGCAGAAACATTTTTCTGATGCGCCAGCATCATACATGCTCCCATATCAAAACCTTTCAGACTATCCCCACCAAAAAATTGGTAATTTGTTGGTATTTGACTGAAAACTAGAGAGGAAGAAAATAAAAAAAAGAGGAGAGGAAGGAGTAATTTACCTGTGCGCATGTGTGTGTCCTTTTTTCGGTTTGTGTGTGAACCGTTAACTAAAATTCTGGCAGGATACTTGCACTTTCTGTTCAAGGGAGAAAGAGTGGTATCCTTAAAATACCCGAAAGCATTTTTAATTGAGAATTTCCTTTTAGTAGTTTTCACTGCCTGAAAGGAAATTTTCCGGGTAACTTTTAAGCTATTCAACAAAAAAAACTAAAACGTGAGAGCGAACGGATAAGATAAGTAGTTGACCTCTGTAATTATCTTAAAACCAAATATAACTAAAAGATCTGATTTTCCCTACCCCCCCAGGCACCCTTCATCTTATATTACCGGCTCGGTTGCCTGGAATGCTATTCATATTGAGGCAGTTAATTATGATAACATAATGACAATTAGCGATTTACATTAAATTAAACCAATGAAAAGTAAGGATCCTGCATTTGATTTTCCGATATAGAAGGGCATAAAATGATTGAAACCGGGGATAAAAAGTAACGTATACAAGGTTAATCTCCAGATAAATATCAATTTTTCGGCCCAGAAAAGTTCATTTAGAAACAGCTTTTCCGTGCTGTTTTTTGTCACAACCTTCAGGAAAGCTCCCGTTTAATTTTCACCTACCAAAACCTTATCTTCGAAAAGTATTAACCTCCCTGATTTCTTAGTGAATGTTTGCCATTGTTGATATAGAAACGTGCGGTGGGAATTATGAATTCCGGAAAGGCCGCATCATCGAAATTTGTATTCTCGTGCATGACGGGCTGCAGGTGGTTGACAAATTCTCCACCCTGATCAACCCGGAATGTGAGATAGGAACCTTTTTTACCCGTCTGAGCGGCATTACCAATGAAATGGTTGCCGGGGCACCCCGTTTTCATGAGGTGGCCAAAGAAATCCTTGCGTTTACCGAAGGTCGCATATTTGTCGGTCACAATGTGGCTTTTGATTATGGATTTGTTAAGTCTGAGTTTGCAGCGCTTGGTTATAAATTCAAGCGGGAGACCTTGTGCACTGTCAGGCTCAGCCGAAAACTGCTTCCAGGTAAACTCTCTTACAGCCTTGGAAAACTCTGTTCTTCCGTAGGCATAGAAAATGAAGCCCGTCACCGGGCCGAAGGTGATGCCGTTGCTACCGCAAAGTTGCTGGATTTGCTGCTTCAGCTCAAAAGCATGGATCCCCGGTATAAAAATCAGGGTGCTACCGACCTGATGTCCAGGAAGATTGATAAAATCAAACAATACATACTCGACAAGCTCCCCGAAGCCTGCGGGGTCTATTATTTTCTGGATAAGGACGGGCATATCCTGTATATAGGGAAAAGCACTAACATGCACAACCGGGCCATGAGCCATTTCCATACCCGGGAAAAGAAGGGATTAAAAATGCTGCACGAGCTGCACGATGTTGATTTCGAAATATACGGCAGCGAGCTCATTGCCTTGTTACGCGAATCGGAAGAAATCAAAAGGCACAAACCTCCTTTTAATAGGATGCGCAAAGCCAATTCCTTCACACACTGCATCGATTGGTTCAGGGACGATAACGGCCTTATCCGTTTTCAGATTGTGGAGAGGGCGGAGTCTGTCAATGCCTTGCTTTCCTTCGCCACATATATGACAGCACGCGAACGGATGGAATCATGGCTGGAAGAATACACACTGTGTCTCCGTTATTGCGGCCTTACCGGTGAAGACTCGGTTTGTTTTAACCACCAGTTAAAAAAATGCAATGGGATCTGTGCAGGTGAAGAAACGGTTGCTGAATACAATGTACGTGCAGAAAAGATTCTTGAAAAATACCGTTTCCGCGATTCTGACTTTGCCCTCATTGACAAAGGACGTCATCCCGAAGAAAACGCTGTTATTCTGGTGGAAGACGGACACTATGCGGGCTTTGGTTATTACGACCGGACCGACCCGATCCATTCCGCAGAAGAACTGAAAGGAATCGTCAAGAGGGCCATTTATTACCCTGATACGGATGACCTGATCAGGGGATGGATGAAAGGACCCCGTTCTTATAAATATCTGCCATTTAAAAAACGGATTTCTTCAGAAGTCTGAACCCCAATTATCCCTTCCCTGCTTTCTGATTTTTACCGCTTCATCCGGAAAAGGAAAATAACCAGATAGGTCAATAAAAGGGCAATCATGATACCAAAAGCAACCAGGATATAACGGTGCTTATAGGAGAGTTTCTTAAATGGAATGAGTGCAAAAGGCAGGGCCAGCACAAAACCCCAGAAGCTGACCCCAAACGTAAAGACAGAATAGGCCAGCGCCGGTTTTCGAAACAGATTAAAGTTTCGCGCCCGGTGAGATCCGGTCAGGCGTGAATCTATAATGGCGAGCACCACTGCTATCGCGAGAAGCCCGAGTTTAACGATCCAGAGTTTTCCCCTTTTCATCTTGCCCCTTCCGGTGGACTTCAATGCTGGCTTTGCTTCCAGCTGCTCCACCGATATGTTGTTTCCTGCCTCCATGAACGGTCTTTCGTTAGCTGAGCCTCTCCCGGATTATCAGTTCTTTTCAAACCTAAGAGCACCCAGAGTGCCTTTGGAATCGAGCATAAAACCGGTTACCTTGCCGTTGGCATCCCGAAAAAAATGAAGATTGTCTTCTTCCATATTTATTTCATCTTTCGCTCCCGGCTTCCATTCTGACGTCTCTCCATTTGGAAGTCTGGCAATGCCCGCTTCATTTTCAACGGTCAGGTTGTATCGAATCTGAAACTCTTTGCAAACATAGTTTCCGGCAAACTGCTGCATGTCGGCAACAGATAGCGGTGCGCGTTCCATTCGATAAAAAATCACTTTGTTCCCGTCATTAAAAAATTCCAGTATGGCTTTGCCGTGCACATCGTTAGAAAAAACAAGTTCTATCTGGGGTGCATCTTTTCGTTTAAAGGTACGTCTGTCTAATGGTACAAGCACATGCTCCATCCCACCTTGCCCGCCTTTTATCCACAAGCTGTCATCCTTGAACAGCACGTCCACTGTGGTTCCCGAGCGACTCCTCCTAAATGAACCAGCAAAACCTTGAAAGGCTTTGGGACTTAGGGTCGATCTTACCGGTGCATTTTGCTGACGGAATACTGCAGGAGCCAGCAGCAAGGCAGCGATCTCCATACTGGTGGTGCCCGTCAACGCATCGGCCCGGTTACTCAACATCAGTACCGATAGTCCTGAATCCGGAAAACGGTAATAGCTCGTCCTGCATCCATAAGCCGAACCACTCTGCCGGTTCCGTTTCATGCCCGGAAAAGGCACTACAGCCTTGTCGGCTCCGGCACCCGGATATCCTGTTCCGGTAGCCAGCATCCATTTGTGAAGCGCCTCTCCTCCTATCTTATGAGTGAAAAAATTCTCATCCCATTTGCACATGTCCGAACTACAAGAATATACTCCATGATCCCCCACGGCATCGTCTGTTACAGGACAGAATACAAAACGGCCTGCTTCCACCTTGCGATATCCCCAGGCCCGGGCAGGAACCACCTGATGACAGTCTTCGTTAAAGAAGGTATGTGTCATTTCCAAAGGGTCAAATAAATATTGCTTAGCAAATTCAGGAAGCGTTTTGGAAGAAACTCGTTTCACCAATTCCCCGAGTAGCAGATAATCGGAAGCTGAGGGAATCGCTTCTGTACCCGGCTTGGCATTGAGTGTCTTCGACTGAGCAAGCAAATGCAACACAAAATCGGTATCGAAGTAAGCGTTCACATCTCCTCCGGTGAGGCTGATCAGTCCGAAATAATCCCTCAATCCCGATGTATGATTCAGCAGGTGGATGATGCGAACGGTGTCGCCAAAGTAAGGAAGTTCAGGAATGTACTTACGGATATCGTCTTTCCATCTGATCTTGCCCTCCCCTGCCAGCAAGCCCACACAGGCAGCTGTAAACTGTTCGGATAGGGAGCCCAGTGGAAAAACAGAAGTGCCGTTGATCGGAACGGCATCATCCAGGTTGGCTAATCCGTAGGCTTTGGTGAATACCATCTTTCCCTGTCGTTGCACAGCCAGGACGCAACCAGGAGTTTGCTCTCCTGAGAAGGCAGACACCAGGCTATCAATACTTTTTTCCTGAGCAGGACTGATCTGAGTATATGCAGCAGTCGTAAGAAAGAGAAAGAAACTAAGAAACGTACAGCGCATAGGTCATCAAAAGCTTACTTCATCAACACCATTTTTCCTGAAAGGGTGGTGGAATTATCAGACAAGGTGTAGAAATAAATTCCGGAAGCCAATTGAAAATGACGGTTGTCAAACACCAGTTCATGCCGCCCTGTTTCCAGCTTGCTGCGGTTAAGTAATTCCCCCACAGTATTCCCATAGAGATCCACAATTTTCAGAGATACTTCTGCAGGTGTGGCCAAATTAAACGAGAGTGTTGTCTGATCCCGGAAAGGATTGGGGTAACTGGTTTCCAATGTAAAATTCCCTTCCTTCTTTATTTCTTTCATGCCCAACGTTGTGGCATCGGCAAGAGCGGTCCAGATACTGGTTTGTGAGTTGTCATTCCGGGTCCAAATAGGACGAATCTGGCCATGCTGTGCTGCGAGGCCGATGTAATCTCCTATAAAAACAGTGGAGTCGGCGATGAAGGAGGCCTCACTGATTTTAAAATTCTGAAACGTGGCACCTCCATCCTTCGATTCAGCCATATATACTTCAGTAGATACTTCCAGGGTATCGGTAAAATTTCTTCTGTCGTAAAAAAGCACATAGAGGTTTCCGTTGCTCTGGTCAATGGTAAGCGTCCCGAAAAACTGGTGCGTATTCGTCACATCGTCATTTACTTTGGTTGGGGAAGACCAGGTCTGACCTCCATCAGCCGACTTGACCAGGAACACATCCGTATTGTTGACACCGTTACGCTGGTCGGACCATACGATATATACATTCCCCCGGTAAGGGCTGTGACTCAAGTCGCAGGCAGTTACCGGATCAGGACGAATCCTTCCGGAAGGTATTCCGGGTACTTTATAATAGACCGCACCAGGTATGGTAGAAACAAATGCAGGGCTACTCATCCAGGTATTGCCGGTATCGAGCGACTTGTTGAAAAGAATTCCAGTTGAATCTTCCCAGGCGACATACAGTTCTCCATTCTGTCCCAGGCAGGGAGTAGGATCGATTACATCTTTATACATACAATCTCCTGCCGCCTTATTCATTTTCTTGGGGGCCGACCAGGTCACGCCTTTGTCAGCTGAGCGGGAGAGAAACACATTGGTGCAATCCGTTGGCAGGGTCACAGCGGTAGTAGCATCATATTGGGTCCAGGTAGTATATATGATGTTGTTCCGAGGATCTACTGACGACCAGGGCTTATCCTGAAATTTATTTCCATTGGGTACAATCATGGATCCGGTGCTCCAGGAGCCGGTAGCTCCGGTAGCGGCCTGGCAAATCAAACCATTTAAGCCGATGTGCACGTAATAAAAATTACCGAGTGAATCGCTTACAAGTACAGGATCACCCCGTTCGCCCAGGGTGGATGCGATGTTATTTTCTGCCCAGGTCAGGCCTCCGTCAGTAGTCGAATATACATACCTCAGGTTTGTACCGGCGACGATTTCCAGATCGTTCTTGGGGTTGAAGGCAATCGATATCTCGTTCGGGTTAAAGGCGGAAGCGGAAGATACCTGTATATTTTTAGGCTGAGCTGCAGCAAACAGAGAGATGAGTGTGCCCAGCAGGAACGTAACTGTTTTTGTGGTTTTCATTTTGTGGCGAATGACTAGAGATGCGAATATACTATATTATGCGTAACCTGTTATCGGTATACCATCACGTGACCGACAGCTCGTTGCTTATGTCTGCCATCACAGGCATCGGTATATTCCACCACATATACGTACACATCATTGGATACGGGTGACCCGTTCCGTGTGCCGTCCCATCCCTTATCCAGTGCGGTGGATTCGAAAAGTAATTCTCCCCAACGGTCGAATATCTTCATGTCGAACGTAAGGATGTCTGCACCCTGAGCCCGGAAGACATCGTTTCTTCCATCCCCGTTCGGAGAGAATGCATCGGGGATATAAAAAGATGATCCAAAAAGTTCCCCGGTAAATTCTACGGAGTCTTTTATCCGGCAGGCAGGAGTGACGACCGACACGGAATAAACGCCAGGCTGCGATATGGCAATGGTTTGTGTAGTATCACCGGTAGACCAGAGATAGCTTGCTCCGGGAACTTTACCGGCATCCAGCATAACAGGCTCCGGTACGGTACAGAGCGACTGTCCGGCACCCAGCATGTGGGGATTTATTTTTCCTACGCTAATACTGTCACTGCGGGCACAGCCTTTGGTGCTCACCTTTACCCAATAGGTTCCGGCATGTGTCACGGTGAGGTCGGGCGTGGTGGCACCGGTGCTCCAGAGGTAAGTCGAACCCGGGTTACCGGCATCGAGCACCAGGCTGGAATTCGGGCAAAGCACAGTATCTGGTCCAAGTGCAACAATGGGCGGCACAACAACAGATACCTTTAAGGTGTCACTTTGTACCGAACACCCTCCCTGAACGGTGACCCAATAATTTCCGGAAGTGGTGACCGTGATTGTTTGCGTATGTGCACCCGTGTTCCAGTTGTATATGCAGCCCGGATCACCTGCATTCAGCAGGAGCGTAGTGCCCTGGCAGACGGAAGTATCGTGACCAATATCAGGCTTGGCAAGCGCGCGAACAAGCAATGTATCATAAGCAGCACATTTACCATAGCTCACCTTTACCCAATAGCTCCCTACAGAGGTAATTTGCAGCGTCTGGGAAGTATTGCCCGTGCTCCAGAGGTATTGTGCTCCGGGGTTGCCGGCGTTGAGCAGCAGGTTAAATGCCCCGCATGCAGTGGTATCAGTGCCCAGATTAACGACAGGAAGAGGCAGCACATGCACTACCAGATGCGCAGAGTCAGCTATTTTGCAACTGGCAGAATCCAACGCGAGCAAGGAAACGGTGAACGTGCCCGGAGTAGAATAGGTATGTGCTGGAGCGGTAGCGGTGTCTTTAGCGCTTCCATCACCGAAGTTCCAGAGGTAGTTGTGTGCGCCGATACTGTTATTGACAAACTGAATGGTCCCCTCCGCGCAGATGGTGTCGGAAGGCGCCACTTTGGCTACCGCGTGCAGGTTGACCAGCTCGAAGGCCATTTTCACCACTGCATTGTTGCAGTTGCTGCTGTTGTTTGTAGTGGACCAGGCACCCGGTGTAGTAGGAAAACCGGGGTTGCCTCCGCAACCGGCACATACCGCCTGGTAAATCACCCCATCTTTATCAAAGCGGCTGGTTCCTCCGTCCACGTGTTCATCGGTTCCTCCCGGCCCTCCAAAGAAGGTAGCATACCAGAGGCTAGTCGCATTTTTTTTGAGCACAAAGAAATAAAAGTCACACCCGTCGGTAGTCTGCTGGAACGCATTGCCTGTAACTGGCAGCCCGGTGGTATTGCCATTTTGTCCCACAGGTATACATGCTCCTCCCCAGCCCGATGTATATACATTCTCACAGGTATCCACCAGGAAAGCACTGGGAGAAATATCGGGCATGCCTTTTCCTGTCCCGAACACGGTGGAATATACCGTGGCACTTAACCCGGGATTCAGTTTATGAATAAACTGTCCGCTGTTAGGGTTTGAATAGGTACCGGGTGTGACTAGGTAACCTGCACCCGTTTGTCCGTAGAGGTATACATTGTCGTTGCGGTCGAGCTGTACAAAAAAGCTTTGATCGTAACCGGTTGTACCTACAAAAGTGCTCTGCTGCAAGGATGCGCCGGTATTGTCCAGATGGGCGACAAAGCCGTCACACGGCCCACCCAGGTAGCTCGTGTGAAGGGCTCCGGCCGTGGTCGGGAAATTCGTACTTGCCGTCCCTCCTGTTACATATACACTGTTGCCTGCACTCAGAGCAAGACCGTAACAGGCATCATCTCCGTTGCCTCCCAGATAGGTGCTCCAGAGGAGATGCGAAAGAGTATTGTCGAGTTTGAATACGCACCCGTCCTGAGTACCTCCGGCGAAAGCTGTCTGATAGGCTCCGGGAGTAATGGGAAAATTGCTGCTTTGGGTAGAGGAAGCGATATAGCAGTTTCCTGAATTGTCGGTAGCAATATCACTGCGCCCGTCATCACCGTAATTGTATTTCAGGGAAGTCCAGATACCCCAGTCTGCCGTGATGTTTACTCCGTCTTCACCTTTTCCTCCAATATATGTAGACCCCAGCAGGATGGTACCGGCAGGATTGAATTTGGTCACCACAATATCCGCCCCACCGCTCTTCACCTTCTGGAAAGCAGTTGCTGTAACCGGAAAGTCGGAAGAATAGCTTCGGCCCATCAGCACCAGGTCTCCTGCCGCATCCACCACAATGCTCTGAGGTTGTTCGTTATCACTTCCGCCGAGGTAGGTGGAATAAATGAGTGCAGTGCCGGTAGGGTTGTATTTGGTGATGGAAATATCAAATGGATATTGGTTACCTCCGCTGCCTCCCCCCCCGAATGTATTCTGGAACGCACCCACCGTGAGTGGATAACCTGGTCCGGAAGCAATGCCGGAAGAATAGATATTTCCCTGTGCATCGTATGTAGCCGTATAACCCCAATTATCGGCTATAGAACCGGTAAAAGTGGAGCAGATAAGTGTAGGGTCTATGATCAGAGGCTGTTGTTGATCGTAACCCGATGGAAATTCAAAACCAAGCGTTGTCCCGTGCAATACATAGCGGCAGTTGACCTTCTTTTTTTTGCCATTCACCAACTGGTACGCAAAGGGTTGCTGTTCTGTGACTGTCCCCAGTGTGGTTTCCAGGTGCAGCATACCTCCGCTCAGGTATACGCTTGAGGCTCCGGTGTAATTTATTTGAATGGAGGCAGGAGAAGCTCCGGGTTGAACCACAAAGTCATAGATGAGGTTATAGTCTGAACTATGCAGGTGCATGTCTATCCCCGGATAGAGCGCTTTGTAATCGAGGTTGGCGTATAGCTTCACTCCCGGAGCCCACTTGCCCGGGTCATTGCCTAGAAAATAATTGCGGTATTCGGGGAAGGCATCCGAAGCCTGGATATCGACGAGGGGATTGCTGTTTACAAAAGAAGCTTTGAAGGCATGGTAATGAACCGTGCCGTTAGCGTTTCCTCCTTTGGCTCCGAGCCAATGGTGATGAAGCTGCTCCAGGTCGTCTCCGTTGACAAAGAGATAGGTGAAGGCATTTTTCTCGAGAAAGAGCTTTTCGTTGTGGAGCAGGTCTGTCTTAAAACATACCACAGGACTGCATTGGTTTTTGTTTTCCTCAAACCTCAGTTTCCCGGCATGAGCATCAGAGGCCACTGCCGTTTGCACTCCTGCCAGACCCAGCGAAGAGAGTAAAAGTAACGCAATCCGTAAAAGTGAAGTAGTTCTTGCTTCCATCGGATACGATTGAACCGGGTCTATCCTTTCAAATATAGTCAAATTCGCGAAGAAACACTATATGGTATAAGGAGTGTTAAAAACCGGTGGAAGATTTCCCTCAAGAGGGGCAACAATTTCCTACTTTTGGCTTTGTGATTTCCTCTAAAGACGTAAACATATTCGTGCTCATGCTGGTGGGATGGCCTTTTCTCACCCTCTTTTATGCCCAGGGGCATTTCTCCCCTTATATCCCCAATGCATACCTGGTTCTGTTTGTTCCCCTTGCTCCAGGATTGTCTCTCGGATGGATGCTGTATCAACGCTACCGCAAGCTGGAGGAGTATGTGCAAACAGATTTTGAGAAACGCGGGTATTATGTCCAGCGAGAGCGGCCTTTGAGTTTTTGGGAGTTGTATGAATTCATTACCTACCGCAAAACCAAGCCGGTATATTGGCCGCTGAAGGTATATTTTACCCGGCTTCGTTACAAAACACGCTTCCATCGGCGCTTCATGGTCCTCGATGCTGCTTATAACCGCTGGGAGATTGATACGTTCATCACCTTTTCCTGGAAAAACGAAATGACGCTGGAGCTGGGAGAAAAGCGTCCCCTGCCTTCTTAACCAGCTATTACGTCTCCTCTGCTTCCAGGGGATTCATTGCCCAATCACTTTTTTAGTATCTTCGCCCCGATTTTGGTTCTGCTTCTCTTAAAAAAGAAGTGGATTAAAAGGGAATCCTGTGAAAATCAGGGACAGTTCCCGCTGCTGTAAGCTCGATCAACAACTTTTTGAAAATAGGCCACTGCGATGTACCCAACACTTCGTGGGAAGGCTTCAAAAAGCGAGTAAGTCAGAAGACCTGCCAGATTCACCAATAAAAGCTTCGGGTAAAAAGCTCTACTGGGACAAGAATCAGTCTGTTTCTTCTTCCTTTTCTTTTTACTCCTTTCAACTCATTTAAACACATTTCAAATGAAAAAGGAGAAAACACTCTCAACCCTGGCCCTGTGTCTGGCCGCCTGTCTTCCCATAAGCACCCTTTGGGGTCAGCAAACAGTCGACACCAGCAAAGCACAAGAAATCAAAGAAGTGGTGATTGCCGCTTCCCGCACCGAGCGCGATCCCGACAATGTGGGGAGAAGCATCACGGTCATCTCTTCCGAACAGATCAAGGCTTCCGGGGCCAATACCCTGGCCGAGGTGTTGTCTCAACAGGAAGGTATCTACATCGTCGGAACCGGTCAGACACCGGGTCAGCTGCAGAACCTGTTTATGCGGGGGGCCAACAGCAATCAGACGGCTATCCTCATCGACGGCATCCGAATGACCGATCCCTCGGCAACCGATAATGCCATTGATTTTTCCGAAATCTCCTTAACCAATATCGACCGGATTGAAATCGTACGCGGCTCACAAAGCACGCTGTATGGCTCTTCCGCCATCGGAGGTGTTATCAATATCATCACCAAGAAAGGAATGTCACCCGGCATACATGCCGATGCCACCGTTACTGCGGGCAGTATTGGTCCCAAAGCATCCCTCTTCACCGAAAATCTCTTTCTCAACTATTCGCACAAGAGCGGCTTTTATGTGAATGCGGAAATATTTCACAACCATACCAATGGACTTGATGCCACGGTAGACAGCATCACCGATCAGATGAAAGTTTTCGGGCAAACCAAATACATGCACGACAACCGGGGCCGGAACGACTTTAACAAGACCGATGCGCTCGCGAAGCTTGGATATAAGAAAGATAAGTGGGACATTTTTGCTTCTTACAAACGCGAGCACCAGCAAACCAATATCGATGCCGGGGCCTTCACCGATGACCGGGCTTATACGGTTGATTTTGTACGCAACCTCATTACTTATGGAGCCGCTTACAAGATCAATCCGCATTTTACCGTCAGCTACCTCGGAGGGATGACCGATTTAAAAAGAGTGGCCGTTGACGACTCTTCAGTGGTAGATTCCAGCGGAGCCTATAACCATAACTACTTTAAAGGCAACTACAAGGGCAGTACGCTTACCAATGAGCTCCAGGCCAACTACCGCATCAAGGGTATGAACCTGGTAGCAGGAGGATCGGCTTTCAACGAACAGATGTCAGCAGACACCTATTTCTTCAGCTCCACCTATGGCAAATATGAGTTGAAGCAAAACCTTGACTCGCTTAAAATATCGGTCAACACATTGAGTGAGTTCATCCACCTCGACCTGGACGGCAGCCTCTTCTCCGACAAGTGGGATGTCCTTGCCTTGAGTCTGGGTCTGCGTAATACCCAGCACCAGCTTTTTGGAAACAATGTCACCTATGAAATCAATCCTTCACTGAAAGTTTCGGGTAATGCATTGCTTTTCGCTTCCTGGTCCACCGGCTTCAATGCGCCTTCACTCTATCAGCTGTATGCACCCGACCAATACCTGACGGGTGGCATTACCCGGGGTAATCCTTTGCTCAAGCCTGAAACATCCAACTCCATGGAGTTTGGATTCAAACAAAAGGTGAATGAGCGGGTAAGCTTTCACTTCTCTTATTTCAAAACGGTGGTGGAAAACAGCATCGACTATGTATACCTCTGGACCAAGAACAAACCCGCCGATTCCCTCACCTTTTCGGATTACAAAGGCGATACCTATGTGAATATAGGAAAACAGACAAACCAGGGATTTGAATTTGGAGTAAACACGAGCATTACCGACCGCCTCTTTGTCAGTGGCAACGTCAGTCTCATCAACGGGCGCCTCGACTACGACCCTTCCCTCATCAGCACGGCACATACCCAGGGCAACCAGGTACAGCTTTTTGCGAACGGGGCCTTCCTGAACGGTTCTAAGGTGGAGAGTTACGGGCTCGTGCGCCGGCCTTCCACTGCCAATCTGGGCATCACCTACAAACCGATGAAGACGCTGTCCGTCCGGCTGGATGTGCGGTATGCCGGTCCCCGTTCGGATGTATACTACAATTCAGCCCTGGGACCCAATGGTGCTCAGTCCAATCTTGGACTCGGAGATTATACCCTGGTTGATCTTTCCGTGAGATATACTATCTTTAAGGGCCTCAAAGTGGGAATTCGGCTGGAAAATATGTTTGATGAAAAATATTCCGAAATTTACGGCTACACCACTATGGGAAGAAGTTTTTATGCTAACCTGAACTATTCATTTTAACTGCTAACGATAAATTAATAAATCGATGAAAAATAAAATCACCCTTCGCTTTGGAGTTCTTGCCGGAATTGTTGGTCTCGCTACTGTTGCCCGTGTGGCTGTTCCTCCTTTGCTCGGACACCCTTCTAACTTTGCTCCCATCGGCGCCCTGGCTTTATTCAGCGGCTGTTATTTTTCCGGACGTCTTCAGAAATTCCTTGTTCCGCTACTGGCCGTATGGTTTGGTGATATCCTCGTAAACATGCTGTACACCGGCAAGTTGATGCTTTTTTATCCCGGCTTCTACTGGCAGTATGGCTGCTATGTATTGTTTGTGCTGATGGGCATGCTCCTGAGCAAGCGCGTTAAACCGCTGAACATTGCAGGCATGAGCCTGGCCAGTTCCCTGATCTTTTTCCTGGTCTCCAACTTCGGCTGCTGGATCGGTTATACCATGTACCCGCACACACTCGCAGGTCTTTCTGCCTGTTATGTGGCCGGCATTCCTTTCTTCGGAGGGACCATTGCAGGTGACTTGTTTTACAGCGCGCTGATGTTCGGTGCCTTTGAGCTTGCCCAGCGCCGGTATACAGTTCTTTCCTTGCAGGAGGCAGCATGAGGGTTTGTTCCTTTCTTCCGGCTGCCACCAGTATGATACAACAGCTGGGGCTGGAGGAGTTGCTGGTGGGTGTGACATTTGAATGTGCTTCAGACAAGCCGAAAGTTGTCCGCTCCTATCTCGAAGGGCATACCTATTCGAGCAGCGAGATTGACCGGGTGGTGACAGAAGCCAAGCAGCAAGGCAAGCCCCTTTATTATATTGACGAAGCGCTCCTACTGGAGTTGCAGCCTGATATCATCTTTACACAGGATGTGTGTGATGTGTGTCAGATAGATACCAGTGTGGTGGAACGTGCCGTACACAAGCTCTCCAAACGCCCGTTACTCATTCCTCTTATCCCGCGTAACCTCGATCAGGTATACGAGAATGTAACCACCATTGCAGCGGCATTAAATCGTGCTGATGCCGGAGAGGTCTTGCTCAGCAGCCTCCATCAAAGGACCCATACCATTTTGGATACGCTTCGTGCACACCATGCCCCTTTAAAAAAGGTGCTGTTACTCGAATGGCTGGATCCTATCTACAACTGCGGGCATTGGATTCCTTATCAGATAGCACTTGCCGGAGGTACCGACATGCTTGCCAATCCGGGAGGATATTCCATTCCTACTTCCTGGGAAAAGATAGTGAACTACAACCCCGAAGTACTCGTCGTTGCTCCGTGCGGATTTCATATTGCACGCAGCGGACAAGAAGTACATGCCCTAACCTCTTTACCGGGATGGGAAACTTTGCAAGCCGTTAAAAACAACCGGGTGTACCTGGCCGATGCTGATTTGTTTACACAGCCCAGTGCAGGTACGCTGGTAGATGGAGTGGAGCTGCTTGCAGCATTGTTCCACCCTACCCTTTTCAGGGCACCCGAAAAGCTTCAACACAAATACCGGCTGCTGAAAGCCAGCGAAGCGCATGCCACAATCTGACCTGAACACCTCCTCCTCAGGCGAACCCCGCCTGGAACGCAGCAAGGTCTGTGATCAGTGTGGGACAGGATTTTCCTGCTATACGAGCAACTGCTGGTGCGATACACTGCCTAATATTGTTCCGCTCGATCCGGACAAAGGCTGCTTGTGTCCGGCATGCCTGCAAGCCCTCATCGAACAGAAAACCATCCTTTATAACAACAACCTATGATCTGGTACATTACTGGCGGAGAACGATCCGGAAAAAGCAGCTATGCGCAAAAACTGGCACTGGAATTATCCCAGACACCGGTATACGTAGCCACCTCCCGTATCTGGGATGAAGATTTCAAGAACAGGGTGCAACGGCATATCGACGATAGGGATGCGCGTTGGACCACCTTTGAAGAAGAGAAATACATCAGTAAACTTGATCTGCACGGACGTGTGGTGGTAGTAGATTGCGTCACCCTCTGGCTCACCAACTTTTATACCGACACCAAGTACGATCACGAGCAATCACTTAAACTGGCCAAGGAAGAGTTTGATATCCTGGTCAATGAAAAGTGCACACTCATCATCATCTCTAACGAGTTGGGAATGGGCATGCATGCGGAGACACCAATCGGGCGGAAATTTGTGGAGTTGCAGGGCTGGATGAATCAGTATATTGCTTCCAGAGCAGACAAAGCCGTACTGCTTGTTTCCGGATTACCTGTCATCCTCAAATAGACTATGCCTCAAGAGAAAAAAGAGAAAGCCGTATTTTGCTGGAGCGGAGGAAAGGATTCGGCTCTGGCCTTGTATGAAGTGTTGCAGGATAAGACCTATGAGGTAAAGTACCTGCTTACCACACTCAACGAAAATTTCCGGCGCATCAGCATGCATGGAGTCCGGGAAGAACTCCTGGAGAAGCAGGCACAAGCCATAGGCATTCCGTTAATGAAGATGTATGTGAAAGAGGGGAGCAACGACGAGTACGAGCGGAACATGGAAGCGTTCCTGCTCCGTGCCAAGGCCGAAGGAATCAACCATGTCATTTTCGGGGACATCTTTTTGGAAGACCTACGGGCTTACCGGGAGAAAAACATGGAAAAAGTCGGGATGAAAGCCGTCTTTCCCCTTTGGAAAAGAAACACGAAAGACCTCATTGAACATTTTCTGTCACTTCACTTTCAGACAGTGACCTGTTGCGTGAACGACGCGTATCTGGGAGAAGACAAAGTAGGTACCGCAATAGATGCCGCCTTTGTTCACTCTCTGCCTGCTAACGTAGACCCCTGCGGAGAGAATGGAGAGTTTCATTCGTTTTGCTTTGCAGGACCGATTTTTAAAGAAGAAATCCCTTTCCAACTTGGAGAGAAAGTATACAAGCCCCTGGAGTTGAAAAAAGCAGATTCGGTATGCCCCTCTGAGAAACAGAAACAGAAACAGAATGAGAGCGAGAATGAGAATGAAGAAATGACCCGCCCTGTGACGAAAGGATTTTGGTTTTGTGATTTAATTCCTGCTTGATATGGATCAGCGTTTATTCGGTGCGGAAGAAGTAAAAACCCTGGAAGACATTATTCTTCACCGGAGGGACGTGCGCGGGAACCGTTTTTTACATACACCCATTCCTGAAGATGTTTTGGAAAAGATCTTGCTCGCAGCTTTGAACGGCCCTTCAGTAGGCTTCTCCCAGCCCTGGGAGTTTGTGGTGATACGGGAACGCGAAACACGTCAACGCATACGCGACAGCTTTGATGCAGAGAACACCAAGGCTACTCCGCTTTTTGACGAAGAGAAATCAAAGAAATATGCGGGCATGAAGCTGGAAGGCATCCTGGAGGCACCGTTGAGCGTAGCCGTTTTTTACAAACCGGTCAAAGGGGTGGTGCTGGGACAAACGAGCATGAAGGAAGTAGGCCTCTACAGCGTGGTATGCGCCATCCAGAACATGTGGCTGATGGCAAGGGCGTTGAATGTGGGCATTGGCTGGGTGAGCATCCTCGATCCGGAAAAGGTAAAACGCATCTTACAAGCTCCTGTCGAAAATCAACTCGTGGCTTACCTCTGCCTGGGCTATGTCAACGAGTTCCTGGACAAACCGGAACTGGAAATACTGGAATGGGACAAGCGGAAACTGCTCAGCCAGGTGCTTGTGCAGGAAAAGTATGCGACATCGCCCGAAAAACACATTGAACCCAAGCCGCTCTCCCAAACATTGGCTGCTGCGCTGGAGCACAAGATTAATTTCAAAACAAAACCCCTCGGAGCCCTTGGCAAGCTGGAAAAACTGGCATTTCAAATCGGGATGATTCAGCAGACGTTGACCCCGGTGTTAAAAAAACCCGTCATGGTCGTGTTCGCTGGCGACCACGGCATCACCGCCGAAGGAGTGAGTGCCTACCCTCAGGAGGTAACCTACCAGATGGTGATGAACTTTCTGGGAGGGGGTGCCGCCATCAATGTGTTCTGCAAACTGCATGGCATAGATTTCAATATCGTGGATGCGGGTGTGAATTACGATTTTCCGAATGCATTGTCTGGACTTACCCGTTATAAGATAGGACGTGGTACAAAAAATTTCCTGCACGAGCCTGCTATGAGCCCGGAAGAAGCGAATGAAGCGTTGCAGTGCGGAGCCAAAGTGGTACGTGAACTGAATGCCCAAGGCTCCAACATCATCGGTTTTGGAGAGATGGGTATTGGCAATACCACTTCTGCCAGTGCCCTCATGAGTGTGTTTTGCAAGATTCCTCCGGCAGCCTGCGTGGGGAATGGCACCGGCATGACGAGCGAAGGGTTGAAGAAAAAAATAGCCGTACTGGAAAAAGCTATTGCACACCACCCCGCAACCGAAGACCCGATGCAGCTACTGGCCACCTATGGAGGCTTTGAAATAGCACAGTTGTGTGGAGCCATGCTACAGGCGGCGGAGCTGGGTATGATTATTCTTGTCGACGGTTTTATTACCACTTCCGCATTCCTGGTGGCCCATGCCTTGCAGCCTTCGGTAAAAGAATATGCCGTCTTCTGCCACCAAAGCGGTGAACAAGGCCATAAGCGCATGCTCGAATACCTGCATGTAACTCCTTTGCTCCACCTGGATATGCGCCTGGGTGAAGGCACCGGAGCGGCACTGAGTTACCCCCTCGTCCAGGCGGCAGTGGCCTTCTTAAACAACATGTCAAGTTTTGAGGATGCCGGGGTGACAAACAAAGATTAACCGACAGATGAAAAAGGAGATACGTATTTTCTTTACCGCGCTGATGTTCTATACCCGGATCCCTTGTCCGAAATGGGTGGACCATTCGGAAGAGTACCTGAACAAAGCCACGCGCTACCTGCCCCTGGTGGGAATCATCGTCGGCAGTATTTCCGCATTTGTTTTTTATGCTGCTCATTTCCTCTTTCCCCAAACCGTTTCCCTGATCCTCGCCCTGCTTGCCGGCATCCTGGTTACCGGAGCCTTTCATGAAGACGGGCTGGCGGATGTATGCGACGGATTCGGAGGAGGATGGACAAAAGAAAAGATCCTGCTGATCATGAAAGACAGCCGCATAGGAGCTTACGGAGCCATCGGTCTCATTCTCCTGTTCGGATTGAAGTTTTCGCTCCTGGCCTCTTTTCAACCCGGTCAGATTCCCGTATTGCTCATTGCAGCTCATGCACTCAGTCGTTTCGTAGCCCTCACCTTTATCTTTACCCACACCTATGCCCGGGATGATGACAGCAGCAAGACCAAGCCCGTTGCCCAAAAGCCGCACATCTCCAACCTCTTTATCGCTGCATTCTTCGGCCTGGCTCCCCTCCTGCTCTTTGGCACGCCCTGGATCCTGCTAGTGCTTATCCCCCTCTTTTTGATGAAGGTATATCTGGGCTGGTACTTTAAGAAATGGATAGGAGGCTACACAGGCGATTGTCTGGGAGCTACCCAGCAGATCTGTGAAGTGCTCTTCTACCTCTCTTTTGTCGTCCTAGCTAAAATCATTTTATCGATATGGAAGTTTTCCTGATTCGTCATACCACTCCTGCCATTGGCAAAGGGGTCTGTTACGGGCAAAGTGATATCCCCCTCGCGGAATCTTTTTTGGAAGAAGCGGCCAAACTCAGACTGCATCTCCCTGAAACATTCAACCGCATTTACTCCAGCCCCCTGAAACGTTGCATGGAATTGGCTTCCCTCCTTTCACACCGCACCGAAGTGATCACCGACCCCCGTCTGATGGAACTTAACTTCGGTGAATGGGAAAAAAAGCGCTGGGATGATATTTCAGGAGAAGCGCTGGATACCTGGATGAAGGATTTCGTAAACGTACCCGCTCCGGGAGGAGAAAACTTTGAAATGCTGTTCCTCCGCACCCAGGCATTTTATGAAGAGCTGACACAGCGAAAAGAAAAACAGGTAGCCATAGTCTGTCATGCCGGGGTGATCCGGGCCTTTTTGGCCATCGTCCTGGAGATCCCACTACGCAATGCCTTTAAGATTCCGGTAAGCTATGCCTCCGTCACCAAACTGAACCTGAATACAGATACGTGTTATTGCAGTCTGGAATACCTGAATAAGTCCGGTGGCTGAGGGTAGTCGAAGCCGGCGGCATTTTTATACCTTTGTACAAAGCATATTTTTCCAATGAACATCAATCTTATTGTCCTTGCCATACCCTTGTATTTTATACTCATAGGGCTGGAAGTACTCCTGGATAAACTGAACAACCGAAACAACTACCGTTTCAATGATGCCATCACCAACATCAGCTGCGGGATGGGAGAACAGGTGACCGGTGTTTTCTTCAAACTCATCGCAATAGGGTTGTATGACCTTATCTTCACGCGTTATGCATCCCTTCACATTCCCGCAAACTGGGTAAGCTATCTCATTCTTTTTCTGGGCGTGGATTTTTTCTATTACTGGTTTCACCGTTACAGCCATGTAATCAATTTGTTCTGGGGAGGGCATGTGGTGCATCACCAGAGCGAGGAGTATAACCTTTCTGTTGCGCTGCGCCAGGGGTGGTTCCAAAAGTTCTTCTCCTTCTTTTTTTATCTCCCCCTCGCGTGGATCGGGTTCTCCACTGTTCAGTTTTTGATCGTCTCTTCCCTCGTTACCTTATACCAGTTCTGGATTCACACCCGCAGTATCGGTAAGCTGGGCGTCTTCGAGTATGTGTTCAATACCCCTTCCCACCACCGGGTACACCATGGAGTCAATCCGAAATACATTGATAAAAACCATGGAGGCACACTGATTATATGGGACCGGCTTTTCGGCACGTTCCAGGAAGAAGAGGAAGAGCCGAGATATGGAATTACCCAGCCTGTCAATACCTGGGATCCGGTGGAAGCGAATCTCCAGCACTGGAAAGGCATGTATCAGGGGCTTAAACTCATGCATGGGACCAAGGACAAGCTGCGTTACATCTTTAATCCTCCGGGCTGGAAACCCGAATACATCACCGACGGAGGACATGGCTTTGATGCGGTGAATTATAAAAAGTATGACACCGAGGTTTCTGCTTCCATGAACTATTACGTGCTCTTTCAGTATGCCGTTACCCTGGCTGGTGCAACCTTCTTTCTCTTTGCCAAAGAGATGTCACTCGCAAACAAACTGATGGCGTGCAGCCTGGTTATTATCAGCATCGTCAATTACAGCAATTTGTTCGAATCCAAGAAATATGCTGTCCCTGTGGAAATCGGGCGTATCGTATTGAGCATAGTCCTGCTCTTTACCTGGTTTCAGATCCAATCCCCGCTGTTTATTGCAGGTTATATATTGTGGCTGGGAATTTCCGCTGTATGGTTGTACCTGATGAGAGCCCGGGCCTGATGAAAAAGAATGCTCCTGCGTTGTTTCTGTATGTCTACCTGGCCTTCGTGGCTGGCGACCTCATCGCCGACTGGTCTTCCAGCTTTTTTGGAAATCTTATTTTCAAACCATTGCTTGCCGGCAGTCTCCTTGTTTATTTACTCGTAAGCAGAGAAAACAAACGCCCGGCCTCCGGCTTTGCCATGCTGGGACTCTTCTTATCCTGGATCGGCGACTGCCTGCTTATCTTTCAGGAACGAAATCAGCTGTTCTTTATAGGCGGACTGCTATCCTTCCTGATTGCTCATATTTTCTACATCGCCTATTATATCCGTTCCTCTTCCGCACAAGCTGAAAAAAAGCTTCCGGGAAAAGGAGTATGCCTGTTTCTTATTATGTGCTATGGCATAGGGTTCGGCTTTTTGCTGAACGACCACCTGGGACCGCTCAAAGTACCGGTCTTCGCTTATGCCAGCGTATTGGTGCTCATGAACTGTTTTGCGCTGCTCCGTTTCGGTAAAGTGGACAGGAGGAGCTTTCAGCTGGCCATGGCCGGAGCCTTGCTGTTTGCTGTCTCCGATGGCCTGCTGGCTGTGAACAAGTTTGTCACTACACTTCCTCATGCGGGCCTGTGGATCATGTCCACTTATGCAGCAGCCCAGTATTTGATAACTCAAAGTGTGTTTATACCCACGCTTGCAAAAAAAGATTAACCGTTATATGGACTCATCAATCACCACGCTACAACAACTTTTCGAAAAACAAAAAGCCAATGCACTAACGGTACGCCAAACCACAGCAAAACAACGCTGCGCCAAGCTGCGCAAGTTGCAGCAAGCCATTCATGCCCTGGAGTCCGAAATTTATGCGGCACTAAAAGCCGACCTCCGCAAACCGGAATTCGAGTCGGCTGTTTTTGAGGTGCATGTGGTACAGGGAGAAATTGCTTTTGCCATAGACAACCTTTCAGAGTGGATGACCCCACAACGGGTATCGTCCAATATGGTAAACATGCTTACCCGCAACCGTATCGGTTATGAGCCAAAAGGCAACTGTCTGATCATCGCACCGTGGAACTATCCGTTTCAGCTGCTCCTGTCTCCCTTGGTTTCTGCCATCGCTGCGGGTAACTGCTGTGTGTTGAAACCCTCTGAGCTGGCTCCTGCCACAAGTGCTGTGCTGGCCAAACTGATCAAACAAACCTTTGCCGAAAACGAGGTGGCGCTGGTGGAAGGTGATGTTGCTGTTGCGACAACATTGCTGAGTCTCCCTTTCGATCATATCTTCTTTACCGGAAGCACGGCCATCGGCAAAGTGGTCATGCAGGCTGCCGCTCAGCACCTGGCTTCTGTGACACTCGAGTTAGGTGGAAAATCACCGGCAGTGGTAACACCTCATGCCGACTTAAAAAAAGCCGCCGACAAAATAGCCTGGGGCAAATGGGCTAATGCCGGGCAGACCTGTATCGCACCCGATTATGTGTTTGTACACGAAAGTCAGCAGAACGAGTTTGTTTCTCTTTTGAAAGCCAGTGTAGACAAGTTGTATTTTCAGAACAAGCAACTGAACAAAGAAGATTACGGGAAGATCATTTCTGCCCGTCACTTTTCCCGTTTAAAAAACCTGTGGGAAGACGCTATTTCCAAAGGCGCAAAGGCCGAGCTGGAAGGGGTCTTTTCAGAAAGTGATGGCACGATTTCTCCTGCTATACTTACTCAGGTAGACCGGAACAGCCGCATCATGCAGGAAGAAATCTTCGGACCTATACTGCCTGTACTTACCTACAAAAACAGTTCGGAGGCCATTGCGTACATCCGGTCGCATGACAAACCACTGGCCCTGTACGTATTCAGCAACCGCAACAGCGAAATCAAATCGCTGTTAGAAAAAACTTCTTCAGGTGGTGTTTGTGTCAATGATGTACTGATCCACCTCAGCAACCCTTACCTTCCGTTCGGAGGAGTAGGACCCAGCGGCACGGGAGGCTCACACGGCTTCTTCGGGTTCAAAGCTTTTTCGCATGAACGCGGTATCATGTACCAGAACCGGTTTTTCGATATCGGAAAGATTGTCTATCCGCCTTATAAACGGAAAGGGATTATCGGTAAGATTCTGAAGAGATTGATGTAGCTCCAATCATTTCGGTGCCCACTTCCCGCATTTGCAGCAATTTTCTTTCTTGGGACCAAAGCCGCAGCTGTTACATAACTGGGCCCGGATAACGGACCAGACAAACTCAGTCTTTTATCCGGCACTCGGCTAAGTCTTTCTCCAACATTTCCAGCTGATGCATCCTTGCAGCTTCATCCCAGTTCATTAACTCAGTCATATAGGTATGCAAGTCTGCTTACTGTGATGGAGCAGGATTCCGGAATAAAACTCCTCATCCTTCGGGTGGATGGAGGAGCAGCTAAAAATAATTTCCTCATGTAGTTTCAAAGCGACATGCTGCGTGTGCCGGTGGAGCGACCCTGGATCAATGAAACCACCGCCCTTGGTGCTGCATTCTTTGCGGGCCTGGCGACAGGATTCTGGAAGGACAGGAAAGAGCTGAGCAATCTCTGGAA
>Ga0206918_1022_pt1 | contig 45344 bp, 37 predicted proteins | sample Alteio_BWOrgHeat_69_FD_152950 | JGI IMG/M metagenome (GOLD analysis project Ga0206918, IMG submission 152950) | Enriched cells from forest soil in Barre Woods Harvard Forest LTER site, Petersham, Massachusetts, United States -... | ecosystem: Environmental > Terrestrial > Soil > Temperate forest >... | reverse complement strand
CTCCTTTTCGAGCTGGAAGCACTATTCCTAAAAATAGCTCCTAAATTGTTTGAAAATGGCAAAGTCATTGATTAAACTAGTTTTATGAACAAAATGAATCTCTGGATCCTTCCCCTCGGTGTCCTCACAGCTTTACTCACATTTTCTTCCGCACATGCATCGGTGGAAGCTGCGAAAGTAAATGACAAGGTGATCACCTTGGATCAAGTCAATGCTCGCATCGCTGAACAGTCGCGCTCAGGAGCGCCGACGGTACTCAGTAAAAAAGAAGCGGTGGACGAGCTCGTGAAACGCGAAGCTGCGATTCAAGAAGCAAAAAAATTAAAATTGGATCAAGATCCTGCAATTGCAGAACGAATCAATAACGTTCTTTATTTTGCAGTTTTGGAAAAAAAACTCGGAAGCGATTTTGAAAAAATCACTCTTTCTGATGCAGAAGCAAAAAACTGGTACGAAAAAAATCCTGAAATTCGGACTAGTCATATTTTCGTAGCCCTTCCACCAGACGCAACTTCGGATGAAGAAAAGAAGGCGACCGCTAAGCTCAACACGGTTTTGAGCGATGTTCGTTCAGGAAAAACTTCCTTTGCTGAAGCGGCACAAAAGAACTCTGAAGATCCTAGTGCTGCGATGGGTGGAGATTTGGACTACCGGATGAAGGACCGCCTTGACCCAGCTTACTACCACGCAGCTTTGAAACTCGGTAAAGCTGGCGATATTTCTAGTATCGTGCGTACGCCATTCGGGCTACATTTGATCCGTTTGACGGGCAAACACAATTGGAGTGAAGTAGACCGTCAACACGTAAAACATGTGATCTTGGACGACAAAAGACAAGAAATCGTGGCGCACTACTTAAACGATTTGCGTCAAAAAGCAAAAGTTACGATCAATTCAGGCGTGATCAAAGAGTAGTATCGCTGAATTCAATCTTGGCATTTATTGCCGGTTATGAGAAACCTTGGGTGTGATGAACACCCAAGGTTTTTTGCTTTTTTCGGCTCTAATTTTCAATTTTATCGCAACTCCAAGTTATGCTGGATCAAGCGGAGAAGCAGTGGCTGCTCCGGCTGCTAGCGCGACTCCCGTACCCTCACTATCAGGGACTCTGATAGATCGTGTTGAAGCGATCGTAAATAAGAAGGCGATCTACTACTCAGACACTAAAAAATTCCGCTCATTGGCTTCATTGAGATCAAAGGTAGATCCCTTGTTCGCAAACGATCCTCTTTCCAAGAAAACGCCGACAGATACCGAAATCGTCGATTTCTTAATTGCTGAATCACTCATTCTCGAAAAATTCCCGGTCTCTGATACGGACCTAGACCAGGAAATCAACAGCATTCAAGCAAACCTTCATATTGATCGCGACGCCCTTCGTGCGGCGATCACCAGAGAAGGATTTCAGTTTGACGACTATCAAGCCCTGATGCGGGCTTCGATTGCCAAACGCCAACTCATTGATCGTGATATCAGGAACAAAGCAGCGGTATCTGAAGACGAACTAAAAACAGAGTACAATCGAAATCGATCCGGATCTAAAACATTCCAAGGAGCGATTCACCTTCACCTAATCAAGGTCACCAAGAAAAACTATAAAACAGTGAAGTACGCTAAAGACCTTTACGAGCAAGCGCTGAAAGATCTTGATAGCGGCCAATCCTTCGAAGACGTCGCAAAAAAAACCAGCGATGACAACAGCGCCACTAACGGCGGAGACCTTGGCTTCCTTTCTTACCAAGAGATGTCTGGTCCATTACAAAAGGAAGTTCAAAAACAACTTGCCACTAAAGGTGTCGACCAAAAGAATCAAATTAGTAAATTTGAAGATCCAACTAGTTTCACGATCATAAAAATTTCAGAAGTTAGCAAAGATGTCGACAGCGGCTTTGATAAAGAAAAAGACGCTCTCAGGGGAAAACTAATGGAAGGTGAATTCCAGCATCAAATCAAACTCTGGATCGATCGCCAGAGAACTCTGAGTTATATCCGCATTAATCAGAAAACAACTTGATATGAACTCGATTACCCTTGCCATCACTCCGGGTGATCCAAAGGGCATCGGCCCCGAAGTAACCCAAAAGGCGCTACTTAAACTCTCGAAAGAATTAAAAGTAGTTAATGTGGTCATTTTTTCGAAGAAATTTCCCATCACTAAAAGTGTAAATGCTGTATTCGTGGAACCACCCCTACATCAATCTAGCGGCTACCAATGCGGTTGGGCAATTAAAACCGCGGTTGATTTTGTGAGAGCGAGCAAAAACGCGGCAATAGTGACTGGACCGATCAGCAAGGTCGCATTGCAAGAAGCCGGGTTTCCATTCAAGGGGCACACGGATTTTTTAGCGGCACTCTCCAAGGCAAAAAACGTAACCATGGTGCTCGCCAACGATTTCTTTAGGGTTGCCCTAGTGACCAATCATTGCGCTCTAAAGGATGTGTCGCGAGAAATCACGCCGAAAAATGTTTTGAACACTATTGAACAAGTTGCGGATTTTTGCAGAAATCACTTGGGCAAAAAAAACCCTAAAGTTGCGGTGCTAGGCCTGAATCCACACGCTGGCGAAGAGGGCATTTTAGGTTCCGAGGAAAAAAAAATAATCGTTCCGGCAATGAAAAAAGCGCTCGCGAATGCTATTAAGAAAAAACAATTACTCACCCTTTCCGGTCCATACTCGGCGGATTCTTTTTTCGCGATGGAAAAAGAAAGAGTGAAACTGGGAAAAGGCCATGACTTCATCATAGCCCAATATCATGATCAAGGACTCATCCCGGTAAAACTATCCGATTTCAGCAACGGACTCAATTTAACCTTGGGTCTTCCATTTATCCGAACTTCCGTAGATCACGGAACTGCTTTCGATATCGCTGGAAAGAATAAAGCAGACCCAGGAAGCATGATCTATGCGATTAGAAAGGCCATTGAATATTTATGATTACCGAAACAATTTTTAGAGAGTACGACATTCGCGGAATCACAGGCAAAGAGCTCGATGCTAAATTTGCCTATCAACTGGGACTCACTTTTTCCGAGTGGGCTCACCAAAAACTTTCTCAAATTCCGCTCACCATAGCGGTAGGAAGAGACTGCCGCCTCACCAGTGATGAATATGCAGATGCGCTGATTCAAGGCCTCACCGACGCCGGCGTGAACGTAATCGATATTGGAACCTGTCCTACTCCATTGACTTATTTTTCTGTATTCCACTACGAGACCAACGGAGCAATTATGGTAACTGGCTCCCACAATCCGGCGGAATACAATGGTTTCAAACTTGGCATCGGAAAAGACACTCTCCACGGAAACCAGATTCAAGAACTAAAACACGTAATGCTCGCCCAAAAATTTACACCTAGAAATAAGGGTAAAATTGAAAAGCGCGAAATCATTTCGCAGTATACCGACTATGTCGTCAATCAAATCAAGGCCACGCGTAAACTGAAGGTAGTTTTGGATGCGGGCAATGGAACCGCTGCAACGGTGGCACCTAAATTATTCGAACGGATGGGTGCCGAAGTGATTCCACTCTACTGTGAGCTCGACGGTAGATTTCCAAACCATCACCCTGACCCTACAGTACCGAAGAATCTGGCAACTTTAGTGGAGTCCGTGAAGAACAATAAAGCAGACTTCGGCATCGGTTATGACGGCGATTCCGACCGAATTGGTGCGGTCGATGAAAATGGTAAGATCATCTTCGGTGATGAACTCATGATCATTTTTTCTCGCGCTGTTTTGAAAACCAATCCTGGGGCGACCATTATCTCCGAAGTTAAATCCAGCAACAGACTGTATAACGACATCGCCAAAAACGGTGGTAAACCACTCATGTGGAAAACAGGCCATTCTCTAATTAAATCAAAAATGAAAGAAACAAAAGCCGCTCTCGCCGGTGAAATGTCCGGGCACATCTTTTTTGCAGACCGTTGGTTTGGTTTCGACGACGCCATCTACTCATCCGCACGACTCTATGAAATCGTCAGTAATCGTATTCTCAATTCTGAAGGCACTCTTTCGTCGATTTTGAAAGACCTGAAACCGATGATCAACACACCTGAAATTAGAATTGATTGCGAAGAAACGAAGAAATTCAAATTGATTGAAGAGGGTTCTAAAATCCTTCGGGGCAAAACGACGGGTGATGCAAAAATTACCACGATTGACGGCTTGAGAGTCGACTACTCTAATGGTTGGGGACTCATCCGAGCGTCCAACACCCAACCCGTGATCGTAATGCGCTTTGAGGCTGAAGACCAAGGCACTCTTCAAACGATACAAAATGCGTTCGAATCGGCACTGACCGAAGCCGCACAGAAAATAGGACATGAAAAAATCAATTTCCACTCCTCACACTAATGATGCCGAAATCTTCATTAAAGGCGCACGGGTCCACAATTTAAAAAATGTGACCGTAAAGATACCTCACCGATCATTCAGTGTGATCACGGGCCCGTCTGGTTCTGGAAAATCTTCATTAGCTTTTGATACGATTCACGCCGAGGGACAGCGTCGATATATTGAAACTTTTTCCACCTACGCTCGCCAATTTTTGGAACAAGTAGAAAAGCCAGATGTAGACGAGCTTATTGGTCTTTCGCCTACGATTGCTATTTTGCAAAAGACGACTTCCTACAATCCGAGATCCACAGTAGGAACAGTTACTGAAATTTACGACCATCTTCGTGTTTTATTTTCGAGAATTTCTCACGCATTTTGTCCTAACTGCGGAGATCCGATTGAAAGTCTCTCTACTCAACAGATCGTTGATTCAATTTTATCTTATCCCGAAGGTAGTCGCCTGAGTCTTCTCTCGCCCATCGCCCGGGAGAAAAAGGGGGAGTTTCAGAAAGAACTCCTCTCCTTAAGACAAAAGGGCTTTTCTAAGGTTCGCATTAACGGAGAGATGAAAGATCTTTCTGATCCCATTAAATTAGAAAAAACTTACAAGCATACAATTGAAGTGGTCATTGATCGCGTCGTTGTGAAGAAAAAAGAACCGGCATTGCAGGCCCGTCTATTTGAAAGTACTGATCTCGGATTGAAGCTCTCCAAGGGCCTACTTACCTTGGTGGAACACCTCGCGAACGGAAAAGTAAAAGAACACTTTTTGTCTCAAAATTTTGCCTGTAGTAAATGTGATATCTATTTACCAGCACCTGAACCACGCGTTTTCTCGTTTAACAGTCCATTAGGTGCCTGCAAGCGCTGCGATGGAATCGGATTTGAATCCTTCAATATGGACGATGAAGACGCCAGCGATGACGAGTCTTCATCCGAAAATTCCTACGAGTTTCATACGCCATGTAAAGATTGCAACGGGGATCGACTTTCAAAAGAATCCTTATCATTCAAGATTTCCGGGCTCAGTATTTCTCAAGTTTGTAACAAGGCTATTGATGCATTGGATGATTATCTTGGAAAAATCAAATTAGACGAGCGCGAGGAAAAGATCGCCGCTGGTCTCATCAAAGAAACCAGAGAGAGAGTCAGTTTTCTAACCCGTGTCGGCGTGGGTTATCTCTCTCTAAGTCGACCACTTTTTTCACTATCCGGTGGTGAGTCGCAGCGGATGCGTCTCGCTTCCCAGCTTGGTAGCTCCTTGGTGGGAATCACCTACATCCTCGATGAGCCTTCGATCGGCCTTCATCCGAGAGACAACAAGTTGCTCATTCACAGCTTGAAGCGCCTTCGTGACATGGGAAATACGGTGATCGTCGTGGAACATGACGAAGAAACCATGTTAGCTAGTGATTATATCGTGGACGTAGGCCCCGGTGCCGGGATTAATGGGGGGAATATTGTGGTCTCCGGTACACCAACTGAAGTATTGAAACATCCGGAGAGTATTACTGGAAAATATTTATCACACCGTCTCGTTGTAAATCCTCCTAAAAAACGTAGGGCCATTGATCCGAAGAAAATCCTAAAAGTAGAGCACGTCAATCTTCATAATCTCAAGGATACTTCATTACAAATTCCTCTCGGCGTACTCTCATGTATTACGGGCGTTTCTGGCAGCGGCAAAAGTTCCCTGATTATCGATACTCTTTATCCATTACTTCTAAATCATTTTTGGGATACCGAAATTCCGCCAATGACTGCTAAGATCACCAAGGGTTTAAGCGATATTGATAAGGTAATCGAAATCGATCAAACTCCGATCGGGAGAACTCCCCGCTCTAATCCGGCCACCTACACTGGGATGTTCGGCTTCATCCGAAATTTGTACGCCCAATTACCAGAATCTGCCCTACGTGCATTTAAACCGGGCCGTTTTTCATTCAATGTCAAAGGCGGCCGCTGCGATGATTGTGATGGCGACGGAGTGAAGAAAATTTCAATGAACTTCATGCCGGACGCGTTCGTGACCTGCGACACTTGCAAAGGCACTCGTTACAAAGCGGATACGCTTCAAGTTTTATACAAAGGCAAAAGCATCGCGGAGGTCTTGGCGATGTCAGTGGAAGAGGCCCTGCCTTTTTTCAAAAATATTCCGTCACTGAACGATAAATTGAAAGTGATGAACGACGTAGGCCTCGGCTATGTTAAACTCGGACAAGCGGCAACTACCCTCTCCGGCGGTGAGGCCCAGCGAATTAAACTATCTAAGGAACTTTCAAAACGCTCTACCGGTAAAACACTGTTTATTCTTGATGAACCTTCCACAGGACTTCATTTCGATGATATCAAAAAGCTTCTTGGTATCCTCCAAACACTAGTAGATCAAGGCAATACCGTGGTGGTGATTGAACATAACCTCGACGTGATTTGTGCTGCCGACCACATTATCGATCTAGGGCCGGAGGGGGGCGACAAAGGCGGAAATATCGTGGCCGAGGGCACGCCGGAACAGGTTTCTAAGGTTAAAGCGAGTCGTATTGCCGAGTTTTTAAAGGAAAAACTCGGGTAATTTATATATTACATAAATTTAATTGACAATCCGCGTTAGGCCTGCTATCGTCCCCAGTGATGAATAAGTTGGCCTCGCTAATCGCATGTGCACTTTTCCCTATTATTGCCGGCTCATCCGCTGGACGCACCGACTTGCAAAAACTCTATCACGCAGGCATCCTATTCCAAGAAACAGCCGCTAACTCGTTTTCTAAAGAGATTCGAGATTTTACGTTCCACACGTTTCAAGAAAATGGCTGTAACCCGACTGCACAATATAAACTGAGCGGCCAAACTAGTTACCAATTAAACGACATCAACGGCGAAAAGATCACTGTCTACAAAGTAGAATATCGAGTCTTTGGAGAAGTAAACCAGGAAATGTTTAACGGCTATGATCACGGTAAGAAATTTAGAACCCGTGAATTCACAGTTCATCAATCTAGCCAGGGTCTGGCAATGGCAGACATGAGCTGCGAAGATAACGGCTGGCAACGAAAACAGATCTAAAATTAGAAAATTCTAGCGTAAAAATAAAAAGGCCCCTGGAACTAAAAATCCCAGGGGCCTTCTAAATTTTAATCTCTAGCGATTACTTCATTTTCAAGAATGCAATCAAGAGCGCGTAAAGAACGAGAGACTCGATCAACGCGAGACCGATAATCATCGGAGTGAAAATTTTATCAGAAGCAGATGGGTTGCGTGCAATCCCTTCAAGGGCTGCTGCTGCGGTTTTACCTTGTCCGATCGCGCCGCCGAGAGCTGCGAGACCAAGACCCAAACCTGCGCCCATACCTGCCAAGTCCATACCAGAATGAGTAGCACCGCTATCATCCGCGAATGCCATACCGGTGAAGAGTACTCCTACTACTGTCATCAAAATTGTTTTTACTTTCATTTTCTTTCTTCCTTTCATTGTTGAACTAATAACCAAACTACCAAACTGAACTTTATCTCGACTAATGATGTTCTTCGCTATGTGCAGACAACGAGATATAAACCATCGTCATCAAACAAAATACAAATGACTGAATTAAACAGACGAACAACCCCATACCATAAAAAATAATCGGAACGACATAGGGAGCAAGTCCGCTGAAGATGCCGAGAACGATGTGGTCACTATAAATGTTTACCCGTAAACGTAGGCCCAAAGAAATCGGGCGGAATACGTGAGACGCTAATTCCACCACTAACATCAAAGGTGAAAGCCAAATCACCGGACCGAGGAAGTGTTTGAAATAAGCCATCCCGCCCGTTTTGATCCCGACGTAATTGTAATAAAGAAATACGAAGATACCCAGTGCAAGCGTAGTATTTAAATTTTCAGTTGCGGGAACAACACCTGGAATCATCCCAATGATGTTCGCTGTAAAGATGAATACAAATAAAACACCGACAATTGGAAAGTATTTTTCGGCGTTATGCTTACCCATCACGCTTTCAGCCAGTCCGTAAAGCTTTTCGGTGAGCATATCGAACAAATTCAAAAAGCTGAGCTTCGAATCAGGGATGAGTCCTGCGTCTTCACGTTTCATCGCCTTAGATAGTTGAAGACGAGCGATGATTGCAGCAATGAGGATCAGACCCATCACGATCAAAGTCATGTAGATATGGCCGTACTGTTCAAGCTGTTCTTCACTGAAAATAAAACTGAGCCAATTAAATCCGTGTTGCATGTTCGTCTGGACCCTAAATTATTTACCTAAGCTATTTCTTAACCCTTAAAGAATACTTCAATAAAACACCTGATATCAGTGGACCGAACCAGATAAAACCAACACCCAATACGAGTGTTAACGCAGAAGCATTTCTTAATCTTTTCAAGGTTATAGCCAAAAAAAGCAAACAAACCAACTTAAAAAAACTAAAAACCATGATTCGAATCTTGTTGCCACGCTGCATTCTTAATTCCGGAGGCGTGAAGAACAGGGTCCAAAAAAGAAGAAGCAAAAAGATCAAATCGAGAAAGCTAAATAGAAAAATTTGAGTGAATACAATGATCTGATCCGGGGTCCTGAGCAATGCAAAACCACAAATGACAAACCACACGAAAGCAACCTTCAGCAAAATATGAACAAATTTTTTGCTTTCCCGCGGCAAAACAAGCTCAGTCACCGGGTCCATCCTTAATCTCGGTCTTATACACGGTATAGATCCGATAGATTCCAATGCACAATCCCAAAAATGCGGCCACGCAGGTCAGCATCATTTGGAAGGACTTCCCCTTGGTGAGCCAATAGGCAAGGCCCCCGAGCACACAGGGGGTAATCACGATCTCTGCGATGATGACAGAAAAGAGCGCCAGCTGTTTATATTTTTTTTCGTTTAGATCGGTCATAAATTTTTTGAATTCTAATTTTTACAATGTTTGGAACTTCATACTCCGATTCGATAGACTTGAAAATGTTGACCGCTTCATCGAGACGATCCATCTCTTCCATTACAATGGCCATCCCAAATTGTGCATCTAGGTATTTCTTTCGATCTCTAGTTCGAGTTTCATCCGAAACCTCTTTATATAGTTCGAGTGATTTTGCATAAGCTTGTTTTTCAACATCACCAATGGTGAACCAATTCTGCGCTAAGTCTAACTTAGTTTTCAGGGCCAGGTCTCCCTCCGGATACTTTTCTAAAATTGATTCTTCCGTTGAAATCGCCCTTTTAATTTTCCCTAAGGCTGCGTTCGCCCTCGAGATCCGATACAGAAAAAAACCTTCTTCTTTAGGAAACTTTTTAGACTGAATCAATTTTTCATAATGATCGATTGCCTGAGGATACTGCTGAGTTTTACTAAAAAGGATCTCACCGATTTCTTTTTGGGCGTCCAAAACTAGATTACTTTGGGCCGATTGATCGATAAAACTTTGAAGTCCGCGGAGTGCTTCCGGAAAATCATTCAAAAATAGGGCCCTAGTCATGGAAGCTCGCCAAAGTGCCTGAACCCCCAAAGCTGACCCTGGGCTTTCCTTCACAATTCGATCAAACTCCACGACGGAGGCTTCGTATTTTTTTTCCGTCCACAGTTTTTCTGCGGTGAGATAACGAGCCGAGTTCGAAGACTGACTGGTACAAGAGCTCAGAAATCCGGAAAATAATAAAATAAGAGGAACGAAGTACTCTTTCACAATATCAATGCGTGGTCTCGCCCGCCGGTGGCGTCTCGCCGCCAGTAGGTGTTTCTTGAGACGATTCAGGCAAGTTTTCTACGGCTACTACTTTTTCGCCGCCTTCACCTTCTACGTTCATCAAGCGCACACCCTGAGCATTTCTGCCGGTTTCACGAATTTCGCTAATTTGAATCCGGATCAATTTACCCTTGCTAGAAATCAACATGAGATCTTCTTTCGTGCTGACGAGTCGGGCGGACACTAAATTTCCGGTTTTATCCGTACACTTCATGGTCAGGATCCCTTTGCCGCCGCGGGACTGGCTACGATATTCAGCAGTTGGGGTACGTTTTCCGTAACCCAGTTCAGAAACCACGAGGATTTCTGCCGGTTGGTCAGGTGAAATCACGTCCATACCGACGACGAAGTCTCCGTCATCGAGAGACATTCCATACACGCCGTACGCCGTACGTCCCATGGCACGAACATCTTTCTCGTTGAAACGAATGCTCATCCCGCCTGCGCTGGTCATGAAGATTTCCTGATTTCCATCAGTGATCTTTGCACACATCAGTTCGTCGCCATCTTCAATGGAGATCGCATTAATCCCATTCACACGGATATTTTTGTATTCGCTGAGTGCGGTTTTCTTGATGATCCCTTTTTTCGTTCCCATGATGAGAAACTTGTTCTCGTCGAAATCCTTCACCGGAAGAGTCATCATTACTTTTTCGTTAGGTTGAAGCGTGAGTAGATTTACAATCGCCTTACCCTTCGACGTACGGTTTCCTTCTGGGATCTTGTAAACCTTCACCACATGCAAACGACCTTTATCCGTCAAACAGAAGAGATTCGTCAGTGTCGTGGTTTGGAACATCTGGGTGACGAAGTCTTCATCACCAGTAGTCACACCAATGATTCCCTTACCCCCACGTCCTTGAGAACGGAATTGGTTCGGATCCTGACGTTTAATATAACCAGTACGTGTAATCATCACGAGAGTTGGTTCTTCAGTAATCAAATCTTCGATGTCGATATTGTCGGTATCGTCGATCACAATTTCTGTGCGGCGTTTATCTGCATATTTTTCACGGATTTCGGTAAGCTCGGTCACAATAATTTCCAAAACTCGAGATTCTTTTGCGAGAATGTCCTTCAAGTCGATGATGATTTTCAATACTTCATTAAACTCTTCAATGATCTTATCGCGCTCAAGGCCTGTTAAGCGTTGGAGACGCATATCCAAAATGGCCTGTGCTTGAAGCTGAGAGAAGCTGAATTTATCCATGAGACCAATTAAGGCCTCTTGGCCGTTGGCACTCGCTCGGATGAGTGCAATCACCGCATCAAGATTTTCAACCGCACGCTTTAAGCCTTCCAAGATGTGGAGACGGGCTTCCGCTTTACGGAGATCGAATACTGTTCTCCGAATCACGACGTCTTTACGGTGTTCAATAAACGCCTGAATCATATCGCGAAGATTGAACATCTTCGGCTGATGGTTATCGATGGCGAGAAGTGCGATCCCGAAACTGTCTTGCAATTGAGTCATCTTATAAAGGCGGTTCAACACGATGTTTGAACTTTCGTTTTTCTTGATCTCAATCACGATCCGCATACCGGTACGATCGGATTCATCGCGAATATCGGAAATCCCTTCGAGTTTGTCTTCGTTCACGAGATCCGCGATCCGCTCGATCAAACGTGCTTTGTTCACCTGATATGGAAGTTCGGTGACAATAATGCGCTCACGATCGTTTTTGTAAGTCTCGATCTCGGTCTTGGAGCGTACAGTGATTACAGCGCGACCGGTTTTGTAAGCTAATTTCAGCGCATTTCCACCGAAAATGATTCCACCCGTTGGAAAATCTGGGCCTTTCACGTGTTCCATCATCGCATCCACACCGAGCGTTGGATCCTTGATGAGCGCAAGCGTTGCATCGATCACTTCACCTAGATTGTGCGGTGGAATGTTGGTTGCCATCCCGACCGCAATCCCTGTAGAGCCGTTGATCAAAAGATTTGGGATACGAGTCGGAAGAACTTTTGGTTCTGTTGTGGAACCATCGTAGTTTGGCGCGAAGTCGACCGTTTCCTTTTCAAGATCAGCTAAAATTTCATCTGCAATTTTATCCATTCGAATTTCGGTGTAACGCATCGCTGCCGGCGCATCACCATCAACTGAACCAAAGTTACCTTGTCCATCCACAAGTGGATAACGAAGAGAAAAATCTTGAGCCATACGTACGATCGTATCGTAAATTGCAGAGTCTCCGTGTGGGTGATACTTACCCATCACTTCCCCGACGATACGGGCAGATTTTTTGTAGGCTTTATTGTAGGTGTTTCCCAAATCATACATCGTGTAAAGTGCGCGACGGTGAACTGGCTTCAGTCCATCTCTCACGTCTGGAAGCGCCCGACCAATGATCACGCTCATCGCATAATCGAGATAGGCTCCCCGCATTTCGTCTTCGATATTGACCTGAACAATACTTTTATTTTCTTCCATAAACTTTTCCTACTTTAATTAATAACGATAGATCGCTGAAGCCCATGTGAATCCGCTACCAAAAGCTGCAGACGCGACCAGCATTCCTTTTTTTAGTTTTCCTGCACGAATGGCTTCATCCAACCCAATTGGAATCGTTGCTGCAGTCGTGTTTGCATATTTTTGAATCGTGTTAAAAACTTTTTCTTCGGGAATATTGAATTGTTTTGCCACCATGTCGTTGATTCTCAAGTTCGCTTGATGGAACACGAACAAGTCAATATCTTCGGGGGTCAGATTGTTAAAGGTTAATGCTTCTTGAAGGACTTCCGGCATTCTTTTTACCGCGTGTAAAAACACGGTTTTACCGTTCATGTGTGGGAGGTGATAGCCTTCAGCGAGTCTTTCTTGTTCTACGCGGATCGGACCAAATGCGGACCCTGGACCAGGAACCCATAATTCTTCTGCATAAGTTCCATCGGCATGAAGATGAGTTGATAAAATGTGAGAATCTTTTTTAGGATCCTTCAATTCTTTGGCTCCGATAATCACGGCACCTGCACCATCTCCAAACAATACGCTGACATCACGACCAGTGGGAGTACGATCCAGCCCCTTTGAATGGACTTCGGCTCCCACGATCAAAATTTTCTTATAGGTCCCCATGCGAATGAAGGCATCTGCAATCGACATGCTGTAAACAAAGCCGGTGCATTGTTGGCGAACATCAATCGCTGGAATGCCTGGAATTCCCAGTTTTTTCTGCAAAAAACAAGCGGTTCCAGGAAACTCATGATCCGGCGTAAGCGTTGCAAGCATGAGACAGTCGATTTCATTTTTATCGATTTTCGCATTTTCAATCGCCTTTTTCGCCGCTTCAAAAGCAAGGTCGGAAGTGGATTGATTTGGACTCACCCAATAACGCTGTTCAATCCCAGTACGTTGGCGGATCCACTCATCTGATGTATCCATCATCGTAGACAGATCTTCATTTTTGAATAAATTTGGTGGGACATACATCCCAGTCGCTAAAATTTCTGAACGAATCATCGGCTTACTCCCTTAAACGTCTAGGTTCTTCACTTTCAACGCGTTCGTCTCAATAAAGTTTCTGCGTGGTTCAACTTCATCGCCCATGAGCAATGAAAAAACTTGATCCGCTTGAAGAGCATCTTCGATAGACACCTTCAATAGGGTACGACGCTCAGGATCCATCGTGGTTTCCCACAATTGCTCAGGGTTCATCTCTCCGAGACCCTTGTATCGCTGAATATTCATTCCGTTTTTTGTAAACTCTTGAACCGCTTCCAACACCTGCGCCATGGTCGTAAAAGTTTTCGGCTGAGTATCACCCAACTTCAAAACAATTTTACCATCATGAATTCCTTCTGAGGCCTGGTAGGTGGAGATCATTTCTTCGTACTCTAAACTTTGCAGTAAAGTCGCTCCGATTTGAGTGACTTTACTGGTGCCTTCGAGGCGAGTGCGCATTTTCAATGAAAACGTTCCATCTGCTTCTTTGGTGATCGTGTTCTCGGTCGTATAACCCGATTTACCGAGTTCCATCGCGAGCATTTCTTTCGTCGCATTGAGTTTTTGCTCATCACGAAGAACATCTGCTTTTACCGCTTTCGCGACGAGAAGCTTTAGAACCTCTGGGTTAGAACGACGAGAGTGGCGCTCAATCGCTTTTTGATATTTGGAATTAGAACGTAAGATATTCATCAGTTCTTCACCGGTGAACTCCTTATCGCGGACTGAAACCTTTGCTGAGTCAATTCCCGTTTTCAATAGGAATTCGAAAAGACTCTGATCGTCTTTAAGGTATTGTTCCTTGTTTCCTTTTTTTGCACGATAAAGCGGTGGTTGAGCAATATAGAGATATCCGCGTTCAATGATCGCGTTCATCTGACGGTAAAAGAAGGTCAGTAAAAGAGTGCGAATGTGGGATCCATCGACATCCGCATCGGTCATGATGATGATTTTGTGATAACGAACCTTATCTGGATTAAAATCATCCTTCCCAATTCCGGCGCCAATTGCCGAAATTAAGACGCGAATTTCGTCGCTGCCGAGCATTCGATCAAAACGAGCCTTTTCCACGTTCAAAATTTTACCCTTCAGTGGCAGAATCGCCTGATTCTTACGAGAGCGGCCTTGCTTAGCCGAACCACCCGCGGAGTCCCCTTCCACTAGGTATAATTCACATAAAGCCGGGTCTCTCTCCTGACAATCAGCCATTTTTCCCGGCAATCCACCAGTATCCAGGGCTGTTTTTCTACGAGTCAGCTCACGCGCTTTACGGGCTGCAATCCGTGCCACTGCAGAGTCGATCGATTTTTGAATGACTTTTTTTGCAATATTTGGATTGAGTTCGAAAAACTTAGTGAGACGTTCGGTCACAATCTGACTGACGATCCCCTCCACTTCTCCGTTCCCCAACTTACCTTTAGTTTGCCCTTCGAACTGAGGCTCAGGAACTTTCACGGATACGATGGCTGCCAGTCCTTCGCGAATATCTTCCCCTTGAAGAGATTCTTTGAAGTTTTTATTGAGGCCGGTTTCGATGATAAATTTGTTGATCACTCGAGTGAGTGCGGTTCTAAAGCCGGAAACGTGAGTTCCGCCTTCGATCGTGTGAATGTTGTTCACATACGAAGGAACGGTCTCTACATACGAATCATTCCACTGGAGCGCAACATCCACCACCACACCGCTTACTTCGTTATTGACCGAAATCACCTCATGAAGTTTTTGACGCGAAGAATTTAGAAACTCAACGAACTGAACGATCCCGCCCTCTGCATAAAATTCCTGCATTGCTGGAGCTTCGCCACGTTCATCAGTGAGTTGAATTCTAAGGCCTTTATTCAAAAAGGCTAATTCGCGAAAACGGGACGCCAAGGTTTCGGCATTGTATTCCAAAACCGAAAACATTTCAGAGTCTGGCTTAAAGGTGACTTTCGTTCCTTTTTTATCCGTAGTACCAGTTTCCATTAACTTGGACTGTGGATCTCCCCGTTTGAAAGACATTTCGAAAATTTTTCCGTTTTGCTTTACTTCTACCTTCAGCATTTCGGAAAGGGCGTTTACGACCGAAGCCCCTACGCCGTGGAGACCGCCTGAAATTTTATATGCTCCACCCTCTTCATTGAACTTACCGCCGGCATGAAGTTTCGTCAGTACGAGCTCTACTGCAGAAATGCCGGATTCGTGCATCCCAGTCGGAATACCCCGACCATCATCCGAAACGGTGATGCTGTTGTCGTTATGGATAAAAACCTGAATCGCTGTCGCGTGACCCGCGAGTGCCTCATCGACCGAGTTATCGACAATTTCATAAACCAGGTGGTGAAGACCGCGAACTCCGGTGTCACCGATATACATCCCTGGACGTTTCCGAACTGCTTCGAGTCCTTCCAATACTTTGATCTGGGATGCCGTATATTGTGAGTTAACTGTTGATCCTGATTCGCTCATCTAAAAAAATCTCCTGAATCCGCTGCCGGTAATCTTCTACCGACTGGTTTAATCGCTATTGCTCAGATTAAATTCAGATGATTTTTCCGTGGACGATCCGGATTGCCTTTCCTTGAAGACCCTCATCCACTTGTAAGTGATGAGTGAGGTCGTCTGTCGAGGTTACAAAAATTTGTAGTCCTGAATTTTTTAGATAATTCAGAAGAAAACCCCGGCGGTTAGAATCCAGCTCCGATGAAAAATCATCAATGAGCAATACTGGTAGAACTCCGGTCTCGTTTTTAAATTCTTCGAGTTCTGCCAGCTTTAACGCCAACAAAAATGACCGAATTTCACCTTGGGAACCTACATCAACCAAGTCGGCTTTTTGATCTGACGATTCGTTCACAATCGTGAAAACAAAATCGTCTCGATGAGGGCCGACTAAACTCGATCGACGAGCCCTTTCTTGGGGGCTCATTTCGAGTACTTCTTGATGTAGAATTTCCTCTAAAAATTTAATCGATGGGAGGTCAAAATGTCCAGTAAAATAAAGGGTTTTTCTCGATTTATAGCCTAAAATAACGCGATGCTGTTTTGGGGCAATATTGCTCAAAAATTGTTGAACTGGACTGACCATTTTTGAGAGATATAAAAGTCTCTCATGGAGTACTTTCGCACCCTCCTGAACCAAGCCCTCGTTGAGCACTTTCAATAAAGAAAAGTCCCATTTTTGTTCATCTTTTAAGAGAGCATTTTTCTGATCTACAAATTTTTGATACCGACGGAGGTAATTCATGTACTGGGGGTTTTGACTGGAGATTACCTGATTAAAATAATTTCTTCTTAACGCGGGCTCACCGCGTATTAAATCCGTCGAGGTTGGGTTCAGATTGATTGCATGGAACTGAATCGGTGAATGTTGCAATTTAACCCCATAATAATCCGCCGCACTCCGGGATAGCTTCTCATTCACATAGGCACGCTTCTCAAATCGCTGAGGATTCTGAATGAGGTCCACTTTGAGCTCGGCGTGGGTATTGGGATCAATTTCAAAAGAACCCTTTATTTGACCAGCCTGCTTCCCATACTGAAGTGTCGCCGCTAGGTCTGAATCCCTAAAAGACCTAAGATTACTCAAAATATAAACGGATTCCAAAATGGTCGTTTTCCCCTGCCCATTTTCTCCATGGATAAAATGAATCCCTGCCGAACAGGAAAGGGTGACTTCTTCAATGTTTCGAATATTCCGAATCTGGAGCGTCTTAATTTTCAAAAGGACTAAACTCGCAAGCTAGATTCTCATCGGCATGATCACATAGCAGTGATTTTTATGTGCCGCTGATTGAATCAAACCAGGCTTGGTTTTATCTTTGAATTGGAATTCAATTTCTGCATCTTTCATCACTTCCAAACATTCCATGATGTATTTAGCATTAAATCCGATTTCAACCGCTTCGCCTTTGTAATCCATCGCAATCTCATCGCGCGCTTCGCCCATATCTGGGTTGGAAGATGCAACGGTCATCAGGTCATTTTGAACACTGATTTTGACGCCTTTACTTTTTTCATGAGCCATCAAGGAAACTCTTTTGAGTGCTCCCAATAAATCTTCACGTTTTAGTTTCGCTGTTTTATCCAAATTCTGTGGGATGACCTGACGATAATCAGGATAATCCGCTTCAATTAAGCGAATGAATAAAAATGCACCTTCGGATTTTGCGTATAAATAGCCTTTTTCGAAGGAAATCCCAATGTTTTTTGTTCCTTGAAGCATCTTGTGAAGTTCAGTGAGTCCTTTTTTAGGAATCACTACTCCGCGCTTTAATTCGATAGGCTTCGTAAATACTTCGTGATCAATGTAGGAAAGACGGTGTCCATCAGTAGCGGTCATTCTGATCATGCCACTTGGTAGCAATTCAAAATAAACTCCGTTTAAATGATAACGAGTGGCATCGGTAGAAACTGCAAACTCTGTTTTTTCGATCATTTCATTTAAGCGTTCTGAATTCGTGTAAATATAATTTTTCTCTTCAAATAGTGGAAGATTCGGATACCCATCTGCGGAAATACTCACGACATTAAATTTTGCTTTTGCACAGTTGATTTCTACCCAATGATTTGGCTTTAAGGTGAAATGCATGACCTGATTAGGAAGCTCTTTAGTGATATCAGATATATTTTTGGTCGAGAGGGTTAACTTACCCGGTTCTTGGATTTGAGCATCAAGTGTGATTTGAATCCCTGCTTCTAAATCTGTTCCCGAAAGGGTGAGTTTGTCATTCTTTGCCTCAAAAAGAATATTACCAAGGATCTCCATGGTGTGTTTCTTTTCTATGACAGAAGATATTTTTTGTAATGCGTTTAAAAGATGATCTCTTTGAATACTGAATTTCATATTATCCACAACCTCGAATCTAGAATTTCTCTCATAGATCTATTTATATATAAAGATCATAGTAGTCATAGTGCTGTGAATTAGGTGGAAAACCCTATAAAGCATCGATACCAAGACGAAAAACATGTTTTAAAATGGTGAAAAACTAAGGTGAATTCAAATTGGTTTTTTGGGGATAAAGAGGAATTTACCTGAAAAGATTGGAAGCAATCAGTCATTCACCAAGTTATTCACCAAAAAATCAAAAATAATAAATTAGATACAAAGCATCAATGTGTTTCGAGCAAGATATGTGGATTTATCCCCCATATTTGTTCACCAATCCACATCGACGCCTGGGGGATTCGTGGTGATTAAATACAATATAAGAATTAATAAGAGATTGGTGTGGTGGATCGCTGGTCTCCACGTGCCCTAAGCACGTGAAGACTCAGCAATAATATTATCCACAGGAATTAAATCGCAAATCCACCAGAAGTGAAGTTTACGACCTTAGGATTACATCCGTTCGGTGTTTCAATTTGAAGCGCTTTATTGCCTTCTGCGTCAATCGTTTCGGTGTATTTCGTACCGTTTAGCTTCAGGTTGGTCTTTACATCCTCATAAGCCTTGCCACTCAGCGCTTGATATTCAGGAGTTTCCTTACCCATCAGAGCATCTACATATTGAGATTTTTCTTTCGGGATTTCCGCAATGTGGGCATGAGTGTCCATGTCGTGAATGACGTAAGAACCATCTTTATTCTTCACGATCGCGTAACGGTCACCTTCTCCGTAAGTGTGAATCGATTCGACATCACCAGGATTGGCGATTCGAACTTCTTTTACCTGCTTCGGAGTATCCACAAGAATACTCTTTTTATCGTTTCCGAAATCCCACTTCCGTTCGATCGCATTCTCAGAATCTTCGAGATGACTTACTTTTAAGTTCTTGGTGTTGTTAGAAACAACCTTTTTCTTAATATCAAGCCATTCTTCTTTTGATCTTGCGTCGCCGATGTCCTTTGCCACGACGAGAGTGTTCACATTCTTGAGTGCCTCATCGGTTGCAGCGGTGGTATTTCCATCTTTCTGCAATTCGTTGATGCGAGCAGCACGCAACTTATTGATGTTTTGCGCACGAAGCATGGTTTTTTGTAAACCTTTGTTCGTGAGACCAACACCCTTCATGTACATGCGGTCTTCAAATGCTCCCATAGATTGGAAACTCTTGCTGACTCCGCGACCTAAGTTGAGAGCAATCCGCTTAGGAATGCTCGCAATCGGTTTTGCATTTTTTAATGCAGCTTTCGTTGCCTTAAATTCAGCAGCATCCGAAGTGACGATTGCCTTATACTTAGAAAGAGCAGCATAGGTCTTGCCCGTTTTAAAGCGTTCCCAAAACTTTCCTGCACCTTCCGAAAGTTTCGAGCCACCCTTCACCAATAATTCACCAGCGGCGATGAATGGTTTCGCCACCCAAGTGCCTTTGATGAATTTGCCGGTGGCAACGGTTGCATCCGCGATTCCTGTTCCGACCTTTTTACCCGTTTTGAGTACCTTGGCCGTCGTTTTAGCGAGAGCGGATTCTCCTTCAGAGAATTTCACCACGCCTTTTGAGAATCTCATTAACTTCGAAGCGATATTGGATCCGAGACCTTTTGCAGCCCCGAAAATCAATCCGTTACCAAAGAGAGTGAGTAAGAAACCACCGGTATTACCGATCATTCCACAGACGAGGTCAGCTTTTCCGCTACAGCCTACGCATTTGGCTTGTTCCGCATATTCAGGATAACCGATGACTGCTTGGCCGAACTCTTTGAAAAAGTTTGCAACTTTTTGCATGAAGGTCGTTTCAGCAGCTTCTTTATTATACTGACCGTTTGGATAGATGGCTTTTAGTTCGGCGTCCGATAAACCAGCAAGAGCATGTGCTTTTTCGGATGTCGCCGTTTCCGCTTTACCGAAAATTTTCTTCGCAGTCCATTTCAAGCCGTCCCAGATTAACTCCGGAATAAAGAAGAGAATTTGCTTAATTCCTTCCCAAATTCCTTTTGCTAAACCTGCAACGCACTGTCCGCTGACTCTAGCGTCTGCCGGACAACCAGGAACTTTGAGCAGTCCCCCGACGACGCCAACGCTTACCGTTGCCGCAACAGCGTTTGTGACCTGACAACCCATCGAACAATCTTCTTTTGCAAAGGTCGCTTGCTGCTCAAGAGTTGCCACTGGATTCGGTTTTTTACAGGTGTTCTCGTTTTCCGCTTTTCTGTCTTCTACTTGTTGAACAGAGAGTCCGGTCGCTTGAGCGTTGATGTTACAATCAGCACAGTCGTGACCGCCTTTAGCATGCAATTTTTCCTGGTAGATATCTTCGGCAACTGGAAGTTCTTTTTGAAGAGCTTCAGCAAGCGCATCACAGTTAGTGATTTTGCCGCTGCCACCAATTTCATTGGCGTCCATCACTGCGACGTCCGATGCGATACCTTTTTTGCCCACACAGTACTTATCGAAGATATCAAGTTGATTTCTGAAGTTTGCAAACCATTCGTCTGCACTGATACTTAGATCTTCCGATGCTGGGCCACGGTTTCCTCCGGACTGATCCCAATCAGAGTTGTTCTCTGTTGGTGTCACTACGGTTTCTTCCGCGTATGCCATGTGGTTTTGAATCGGATAAGAACCGACCGTGAGTTGTAAGCAAATTACGTAAGCGATAAATTTTGATAAAGTTTTCATGTTAGTTGCTCGCAGTCTTTACTGGGGTTTTTTCGCACTTCAAACTTTTGATGGTTTGTTCAACCAGTGAGTTATGGTCACCTTGGAATTGTTCAGGAACGAGGGATTTAATATAAAAAACCTTGTTTCCACCACAGGTGATGTAAACAGAGCGTTCATAGAATTTTCCCGACGGAACCTCATAATTATATCCGAAGAAATAAGCCTTTTCGATTCCGGCCCACTTGTCTTCTTTGTAAGGGTCAAAAGAGATCGCTTCACCGAAGCTCCCCTTTAACCAATCCTCACGGCCCTTTTTGTATTCAGTCGCGGGACTCTTCATGCCCGCGAAAAATCCTTTTACAAAATTTTGAGTGTCTTCTTTGCCGGTAGGAGAAACCAAGACAACGGTACGTGGTCCATCTGGATTCTCAGGTCCGAAGAAAGTAAGAGGACTTCCGGCGAGGCCTTTATAGTCCTTCCAGCCCGATGGCACATCCATGGAAAATTTCTGATTTTCGATATTATAACTTTTGGTTTCCGCGTTTGCGAAAAGGGGGAAACTGGCCATCATTGCCAGAGTGATCATCATTGTCTTCATTTTTCTTATTGCTCCTTGATTCTGATTACTTTCCATTTTGATCTCCTTGAGTTTTTTGTTGAGTGTTGGTGGTGGAACCATCCGGCGGTAAGTCGGAGTCGTCGATGATTCCATTTTTATATTTGTACTCGTTGGTCACGATTTTTTGGCTGAGTTCCTTTTTTCCGGCGTCGAGTGATAGACCATGCATCGTTGCATAGGCCTGGTATTCTTCATCGGTCACATTGATCTCCTTGCCGTCCTTGAAAATTGCTTCTAATTTACTGGTCACTACTTGATCCAACAAAAATGCCTTCGCCTGGTCGACGGTCATGTTGTTCACTTTCGCGTGCGCCTGAATTTCAGAATCGGTAAAGGTCGGAGGAGGCCCGCCACCTAAATCGTAGGCATTTAGTTTTCCGAGAACCACGGCGTTGTCGATTGCCTGATCCACGGTCATGCCGCTCATTTTTGCATAAGTCTGAATGTCTTCAGGGTTAGGCGGAGTACCATTTTGGAGAGCGGTGTTAATAGATGCTTGAATCGCCTGTTGTTTCGCAGGGAGAACCACATTCGTCGTCACTTGCTCCACGGTCTGATCTGTCAGTTTCGCAAAATTTTGAATATCCTTAGGACTAGGTTCAATTCCGCTTTCGATGGCGCGATTGATTGACGACTGTAAGGACGTTTGGGCATGCGTAATGTTGAGTTCGGTTCTGACTTGATCGGGGGTTTTCCCCTGATCTTTTGCCATTTTTTCAATATCTTCGTCACTTGCCCAATCCACTGCATTGCGCTTTTCGTAGGTTCCATGCTGCTGGTAAAAAGTTCTTCCAACCTGGCCGGCGATCACATAATTTTGGAATTTTTCGAGCTTCTTCGCGGTACGCTCGGACTTATAGAGCATCGATGCTTCTTCGGTCAGTCCTTTGTTAAATATTTTCTCGCCATATTTGAAGCCCAAATTAACGGATTTGCGCTGAGCCCAAACGAATAGTTTTGCGGGAGCGCGGATCGGGAAGGTGACGAGGCTCACTGCGCCTTTTACCACTTTAGTTAAGCCAGTCGCGACGAGTGTACCACCTTTGGCTAGATCTTTAGCGACCCAAGTGCCTGCTTGTAGGATGCAGTTTTCGGAGCGGTTGGTAGCGAGCTTGCTCATCGTTTCTTTGAATGTTCCGAGCTTAGCGGATTTAAAAGTTTTGATTCCGCTCATCCCACTCGTGAAAGCCTTCTTGATAGCGTTCACTTTTTCTATTGGCCAACGAACGACATTGTTCATTTTGCCTAAAAACTTTTCTGTTTTAGTAAACTGACCAACCGATTTACCGAGACTTCCTTGAATTTCGGCCATGTCTTGGATCATTTGCTTGCGCACGCCTTTGGCAACAACTTTAGTTCCTTCAGCAGCGACGTCGGCGACATCTCCGCCGATCACAAAACTTTTTTCAAGTTTCATTAATTTTCCAAGTTTGCCCATTTTTGACAATGCTTCACTTACTTTCGCGGTGACTCCGATCCCTTTCAACATCGCTGCTCCGCCACCGGTAAGAATTGCAGGTGCGAGTTCACCTACCACATAGCCCACAGTGGAACAAGATCCCTGGAACCAAGAATCGCAGGATAAACAGTCAAAATTAGCCGGTTTAGTACAAGTCGAGAAGTGAGGAACGCCAGACCAACCTTGACAGAAAGCATCGGTCTTAAAATAATTTTTAACACCGTCGTAAATGGCACTCAGGAATTTTCCACCGGCAGCCATCGGATTTTTCTTAAAGTCTTCGATCATGCTGTTATCAGTTTGAGCCGCCAATTGAGCCTTACTAGCGGTGGTGTCTTCAACTTCTTTAGTGCTCGTCAACCAATCCCAAGCTTGAGAAATTTTATTTCCAACCCACTTCACACCGCTCCAAACCAGTTGGCCGAGAGACTTGACCGTACTCCAGAGGGAGTCGACAATGGATGCAAGGAAATGGCCGGCACATTTGAAAAGGCTTCCGAAACCGCTGGCAATCGTGCCAAGAGGATCGTTCACCAAGCTATGTACGCCCTTTTTAGTACAGTCCCATACACCATGTGCGGCATTTTTTGTTTCTTCTGCGGAACAAGAATTTGCAACAGGCGCGTCGGCGGTGGACGTGGCGCCCGCCAAAACGGGAGCCGGCGTCGCCGTTGGATCTACCCCGTTCTCGCCGCAGTGAATGCATTGTTTATTGTTACCCTTATGTTCTTCTTCTTGCTGTTGCTGAAATTCTTTTTGAAGATTTACGCCCGCTTTTTCCAAAGCCTGCATGTCGTCTAGAATGGCGTTGTTATCTTCAATACAGCCCTGAACCTCTGTTTTTAGTTTTTTATCGTCGCCGATACAGCGACTCTCAAAATCTTTGTAGTTGGCCATAAAGGCCTTCACTGCGTCGTCGAAATTTTCGGGTTTAATTTTATCCAACCCATTCATGAAATCGTCGTCGCTACCGTCTTTCGATTTTTCGTGTTTACCAACATTGATCGAGAGGCTTAGCTTCTCTTTTAGTGTCGAACAAAGTCCGTAGTTGGCAGATGCATAAGGGTCGTCTGAACAAACTTTTTTTGCTGATTCGATTGTGTCATCCAGAATGCCTTGGTCGAAATTTTGTTCGGTGACTACCTTATCAAAAGATCGTCCCTCTTCGCGGAATCCAGCTTCGCAACGGAGAGTGGCGTGAGCACGGTTTGCAGCTGAAGATACATCGATACAAATTGCTTTCGGATCCGAACCAAAGAGCGATGGATTACAGGCGAGTTGTCCCTCAGCACAAGAATCCTTCACTTTTGCGTAGTCGTCATTCGCCTTCCAAGGATATTGGCAGGTTCCATTTTTAATTTTGCTTGGCCAGCCGCCGAAGAAACAATCGTATTGTCCCTTGGCGTAAGCTGTTCCAGAGAATGCGGCGAAAAACCGATCCATCGGATCTTTAATTTTTGCAAAGGCGGTGTCTTTCGTCACCGGCGCAAATGCAAAAGAATCCTGGCCGCCCGCTTCGTCGAATTCTTTGTAGAACTCAATGAGCGCGGCAACCACCGCCACCTTGGACTCTTTGCTAGCCGTTTTCAATTGCTGACGTGTTGGCCATGGAGATGGTTCTGAACGATCATGAAACTTGCGAGCCAAATCCTGGAGGGGGCTCGGTTGATAGGGGCCATCTGCAACAGTCGTCGAGGTACAGTTGATCTCATTCACGAGTTTGGCGAGCACAGCTTTGTCCGCCGGTGAAGTTCTATCACTACTTAAAGTTTTAATGAAATAGAGGCGTTTCCCACAGTTGATTTGGGAGCTCTTCTCTTCGAAGGTCAGGCCTCTTGATTGATAACGAAATCCCAATTCGAATCCATCATTTCCATTCGTCCATCGTAAATGACGATAAGGAAGATCTGAAACGTATTTGGTATCATCGCGGTGTTCTACCCACTCATGGCGGCCATGATAGTATTGCGCCTTGGTTTTTTTGATGAGCTCATGGTCAAACTCCATCCCGTAAATAGGGGAGTGTTGAATATTGAGGACCGCACGCTCTCCACTCCTCATTGGGCCTAAAACGGTGATCGGCATTCCATAGAGATCACGCTCTATTTTCCAACCATCCGGTGTATCTAGATGAATTTTGTAGTCTTGATAGCGGATCCAGGTGTGAGGCGAAGAAGGAGCGGTGACCGCAAATGACGGAGAAGAGATCAGCGCTGTTCCGAGCACTGAAAATAAAATAGAAAATAAATTTTCGATCTTCTTCCGTGAAATCAATTTGCCTCCCATAGAGCCATCCTTGTGCCCCTGGTCTATAATAGGTTCCGATATATCGCGGAAAAATTAAATAAAATTGTTTCAATTGAGAAAAAGTTTATTTAAAAAAGGTAGTAATTTGACGGTAAAAAAAGGGTTTTAGAGTTGTTCGCGAATCGCTTCCACATTTCTTTTCAGTTCGGGGTCGGATTCCATTTCCAACTCGATTTTCTGATAAGCATGAACGGCGGTGGAGTGGTCTTTGTCAAAGATTTGACTGACTTCCCTGAAGCCTAGATTCGCATAACGACGGATGAGGTACATGGCGATTTGGCGAGGCAGAGAGAATTGTTTTGCGCGAGAGGTCCCTTTTAGATCCTTCATCTTCAAATTAAAATGCTTACAAACCGCATTCAAAATAATTTCAACGGTATATTCTTGGCCCTCTTCAGGGATGGAATTCTGGAGCACTTGTTTGGCAAGATCTAAGGTGATTTCAGATCCGGTGAGTGATGCGAATTGCTGTAGTTTCACTAAAGCACCGTGAAGATTTCGAACCGTGTCTTTGACGTAGGTTCCAAGAAAAGTAGCCACCTCGTCGGGCAGATACATATCATCTGCTTCTGCTTTTGCTTTTAGAATTGCGATGCGGGTTTCAATTTCCGGTGCACGGATATCAGCAACCATTCCCATTTCAAAACGAGTGCGAATACGGTCTTCGAGTCCATCGATATCTTTAGGCGCTTTATCAGAAGTCAGCACAATCATCTTCTTCAAGCTGTGAAGGGTGTTGAATGTGTGAATAAATTCTTCTTCAGAGCGATCTTTACCCACGATGAATTGGACGTCATCGATCAATAGCAAGTCTACATTTTCACGGTATTTAGCCCTGAAATCACCAGGATTTTTGTGTTGGATGCTTTCAATGAATTCGTTCACGAATTTTTCTGCAGAAACAAAGTAAGCCCGGATGTGTGGATTCTTTTTCTTAATTTGGTTCCCAATCGCATGGAGAAGGTGTGTCTTTCCAACGCCAGGAGGACCATAAATAAACAGAGGATTGTATTGGGGTACATCATGATCCGAAGAAATCGCCGACGCAGATGCATACGCGAGTTGATTGGACGGTCCCATGATGTAATTTTCAAAGGTCAGAGAAGAGTCCAAAAAATCATTGATGATCATGGATTTGAAGCCGCCCCGTTGTGGCGACGTATTGTTTTGGTGAGAAGAGGCAACGACCATTCCTGGCGTAGAGTCTTCTGCAGTAGGCGGCGAAAGAGGGCTTTCAGGACGCGGAGCTGAATATTGAGGACTACTCATCGCCGCACTGGCAACCTCGTCGACAGCCTTCGCTTCCATCACGGCGATTGAAACTTCGCAGCTCTTTCCCAAGATTTGGGAGGTCGCCATCTCGATTTCGGCCTTGAATTTATCGTTAATGAAATTGGCGTAAAACACGTTTGGGGCTGAAAGGAAGATGTGAACCTTGCCAGATGCCATAGGTTCGAGCTTATCCCAATTTAACGCATCTAACCAAAATTTCATTTCAGCTGGATTAGCGTGATTCTGTAGAATTTGACGGTAAGCGGTGGCCCAAAGATTTAATTCATTCATGTGTTACTACCCGAGAGGTACCTAGGTAGCATGAACTTGTGGGATTGACAATGAGGCCTCAAGTCCGATAAGTCATTACGACTATGAAACGTACGTATCAACCATCTCGTAAGAAGAGAACTAACACCCATGGCTTCCGCAATCGCTTGGCGACTGCCGGTGGTAAAAAAATATTAGCTCGTCGTCGTGCTCGCGGCCGTAAACGCCTCGTTCCTACTGTTGCTGGTAAGTAATATTAATGGCCAACCTATGAAGTTTCCCAAGAGCGTTCGCGTTCGAAAGAGACGAGAATATCTTCAGTTCTTTCATCAGAGTGATGTAAAGAGGTTGGATAACTGCGTGATTTTTAGGATTCCCAATACTTTAGGCCATCCTCGCATTGGAATCACCGTAAAAGCCCGGACCAATAGCGTATTTCGTAATAAGATCAAAAGACAAATTCGCGAACATTTTCGGCTTCATCAAGATGCGTTCAAAGCAGCAGATTACAACATTGTGATTCCAGGTCACATTCGAGTCAATTACCGAACCGGTCGCGCAGTTCGGTCAACGCTTGAGAAACTCCACGGTACATTTAAACCAGCATGAGACTGCTCTTAAAAGCATATCATCGTGTTTTATCTCCACTTCTTCATGGTTTTTCCAGAACACTCAGTGGTAATCCTTATTCAGGCTGTAAATTTGAACCCACCTGTTCTTGTTATTGCGAACAATCCATTGAAAAGCATGGTTTTGTTCGAGGCGGGTTGAAATCAATTTTGAGAATTTTACGTTGTCATCCTTTTTCCCGATCCGGAGGTTACGATCCTGTATGAAAAAAATTAATCTTTGTCTGACATTAGCTTTGATCCTTTTCGCAACTGCTTCATTCGCGGAGACCGTGAATCTGGTTAATTCATCCGTTGAAGTAGATTCAGGTGCATTCTGGTTCAAAAAATGGAGTATGAACGACCAGAAAGAGCCGATCGATCTCGAAGCGGTTACGGGTTTCAAACAGAATTTGCTGATGACCTTTTCTGGTGCTGACTATGGGTATTTGAATCAGCAGGCTGCGACGTCCTTCAAAGCCTTAGGTAATAATGTTTTCGAGTGGACGTATTCAGACAACAAAGTTGAATACAAACGTGTTTATGATTTAAAAGACCACGAAGCGAACATCAGTGTATTTGTACAATTTAAGGAAAAGGCCCCAGAGAGCGCCTTTTTGAACGTATCTTCTAAGAGCATCAAGGACGACAAAGAAGCGCGCTACCGTGAAGTGTTTTATTTTACCGAGAGTAAAATTGAGCGTAATCTCGTGGACAAAAATTTGGATGCCGCAAGCATATCTACCCCGGTAAAATGGGTAGGGGCTGGAAGCCATTATTTCATTTTTACGGTGATCCCTGAAGTTGCTCCACAAAAAGTATTGTTGGAAAAAACATCTGCAGGCAATGTTCAAGCATCATTGCAATTCCCAGTGACCAACAACCAACTTAATCTGAAGTTTCGAACCGTGTTCGCGCCAAAACAGTTAGACCTGCTTCGTTCGATTGAGAAGTCTTTGGATACCACTGTCGACTTGGGGTTCTTCTCATTCTTGGCCTATCCAATCCTTCTGACACTAAAGTTCATTTACAAGTACGCCCCTAACTATGGCTTAGCTATTATTCTTCTGACGATTCTGATTAAGATTCTGACCTTTCCTCTCGTTTTGAAGAGCATGAAAAGCATGAGAAAAATGGCCGATTTCCAGCCAAAAAATGAAGGCACTTCAAGCAAAACACGGCGATAATAAACAGGCTTTCAATCAAGAGATGATGCTCATGATGAAAGAAACCGGATACAATCCGATGGCCGGTTGTTTTCCGATGCTTCTTCAAATGCCGATTTTCTTCGCTCTTTATCGCGCGTTAGATACCGCTATTGAATTGAAGCACGCGCAGTTTCTTTACATTATGGATCTCTCTGCAAAAGACCCTTACTATATTACCCCGATTTTGATGGCGGGCGTGATGTTCATGCAACAAAAGCTGACACCACCTTCTCCAGGGATGGATCCAGCACAACAAAAGATGATGAGATTCATGCCGCTGATTTTCGGGTTATTCATGCTCACTACTCCTGCCGGATTGTGTGTGTACATGTTGGTGAACTCGATCGTCAGCGTACTTCAACAACAGTATCTCAATAAGAAGCTGGGAGTGGGTAGTGCCGCAGGTCTCGCAACGGGCTTCTAATTCTCAGAAGCAAAAGCATCTCGACTCCGCAGGTTATCTATCGAATAAAACGATCGCAGCTCTTTGCACGCCGACTGGCGGCGCACTCTGCGTACTGAGAGTTTCAGGTGCGGATGCATTTCTAATTGCCGAAAAGTTAACCCAGGTTGCTCTTCAAAGTTCTGACGAGCGGAAGGCGAAACGAGTTTGGATTCGTGATTTCTCTCAAAATCCGGAAGGGAAAAAAATCGATGATGCGGTGATGATCCCCTATGTTTCCCCTCGATCGTTTACCGGTGAAAACGTAGTAGAGTTCTTTCTTCACGGCAGCCCCATTATCGCTCAAAAAATCCTCGATCTCATTTTTAAAGAGGGCGCCCGAATGGCGCTTCCTGGAGAGTTTTCGTTTCGAGCGGTAAAAAATGGAAAACTTCAACTTTCTCAAGCAGAAGCGATCAAAGAGTTAATCGCAGCAGAAAATGATTTTGCTTTGGATCTCGCGCTTGAAAAGCTATCAGGAAGCCAACACGAGTTAATCGAAAAAATTCGATTAGACCTGATGCAACTCGCGACCTTATCGGAAGTTGGCATTGATTTCTCCGATCAGGATATTGATGAAGTGAGCCTTCCGCGATTGAATGTCCGTCTCGATGGAATCATTCGGATGCTTGAAAATCTTCGAGGTAGTTTTGATCGTGGAAAACGGTTTTTGGATGGGATACCAGTTTCGCTCTTTGGGCTACCTAATGCAGGTAAGTCTTCATTTTTCAATGCTCTATTAGGAGAAGACCGCTCAATTGTTTCCGATATTGCAGGAACTACGCGTGATGTCGTTCGTGAACGATTGAACTTAAGAGGGCAGGACGGGTATGTCACTTTTAAGTTATCGGATACCGCAGGGCTAAGGACAAGCCATTCAGATAAAATTGAACAAATTGGGATTGAGAGAACCATACAAGCAGCGATTCAATCGGATCTCGTAATCGTGGTAGTAGATGGGATCGTTCCTGAAACCAAGCAACTGCGAAAATTTCTATCATCGGTAGGAAATAAAATATTTGTTGGAGTGATGAGTAAAAAAGACCAGGTCTCCACCGAGGCTCGAAATGAATTGACCCATAAACTTACTTCGGAATTTCCTGAAATAAAGGCATGGACTTGGATCTCATCCACGAATCTCGAAGGAGTGGGGGCTGTCGCAGATGAAATGACAAAGATAGCCGGGAAATTATTGGAACGAAGCCCCGGAGAAGTGGTGATTACGCAGATCGAGCATCTTCAGGCGATTGAAAAATCGATCCAATGTTTAAAAGAAGCAAAAAACTCTGAAGATTTGGTACTCTTTGCTACAGGGATCCGACACGGCATGGGTGAATTGGGCGCATTGATTGGCGAGACCTTGCCGGATGATGTGTTAGGAAAGATTTTTTCAGATTTTTGCATTGGAAAATAGAGAGCGAACTATGGACATCAAATTAATTGGAGTAGTGGGTGCAGGACAAATGGGTCAGGGGATTGCCCAGGTAGCAGCACAGAGTGGTTTTTCAGTTCTGATTGCAGACCAGAACCTTGCGGCGGCGACCCAAGGTGTAGATAAAATTAAAGCCCAACTTGAGAAAGCCGTTCAGAAGCAAAAAATAAGTGCAGATGAAATGAATCGCACCATGAGTGCTCTCAAGGGCGTGAATGCACTCGGCGACCTTAAGGATTGCGATCTGGTCATCGAGGCTGTGTCTGAAAATATAGAGTTAAAAAAGAAAATTTGGCGAGAACTGGATACGAGTGTAAAAGCATCAGCGTTGTTTGCGACGAACACTTCGTCGATCAGCATCACCGAACTCGCAGCCGCCACCAAACGCCCGAGCCAGTTTGCTGGAATGCATTTTATGAATCCGGTGCCGGTGATGAAATTAGTTGAAGGAATTCGAGCAATACAAACTTCAACAGAAACATTTTCAACAATTCGTACCGCTGCTGAGAAGATGGGAAAAACATTTGTAGAAGCAAGGGATATTCCTGGTTTTGCGGTGAATAGAATATTAATGCCGATGATTAATGAGGCGGTGTATGCGCTCTACGAAGGGATCGCTTCAGCGGAAGATATCGATATTTCGATGAAGTTAGGGACGAATCAACCGATGGGCCCACTTACTTTGGCGGATTTCATTGGCCTGGATACTTGCTTGGCAATCATGGATGTACTTCATCAAGGACTTGGGGATTCTAAGTATCGTGCATGCCCACTTTTAAAACAATATGTGGCGGCAGGCTGGCTAGGTAAAAAATCTGGCCGAGGTTTTTATACTTATGGATAAACACCTGGTTTCGGCGTCTGCTGGATCGGCTTATTATCAAGAGAACTATGCCGACTATGAACGGCAGAACTCAGAAGAGAAGATGCGTTTCTATGATTTACTAGTAGATCGTTGGGTTAAACGCAACGGCAAGGTCTTGGAATTTGGATGCGCTCTCGGGCATTATCTTGGAAGAATTGTAGATCGCTATCAATGTTCCGCCTGTGACATCAATGAATTTGGAATTAGCAAAGCACGTGAAAAATTTCCCAATACACCTCTTTGGGTTGGTTCGTACGAAGTGATACCGGCAGATGCGCGTTTTGACGGAATCGTGTCTTGGGATGTCTTGGAGCACCTCCCGAATATAGAAGAAGGTTTGACAGTGCTTCGTAGTCATTTAGATCAAGACGGATTTTTAATTGCCGTGGTTCCTATTTATGATGGATTTTTGGGTTGGCTGGTTAGGTTATTGGATCACGATCCAACCCATGTGACTAAAGTCGGCCGATACCAATGGATAGCAATGTTGGAAAAAAGTGGATTTAAAGTGGTCGAAAAAGGTGCGATCCTTCGCAAGTTGGTAGGAAAAAATTACCTTCACTTTACAGGACCAAAAAAACTATTGTGGTACTTCGGTAGTGCCATGTATTTTGTAGCGAAACGAGGATAGCCCATGAAACTTTGGATTGTACTTCCAGCATACAATGAAGAAGAAGCTTTACCACTACTCCTAAATTCTCTCATCGAGAACTTGAATGATGATGGAAAAAAATTCTCGATCATTGTCGTGAATGATGGTAGTAAAGACAAAACGGGTGAAATCGCGGAAAGTTTTTCAAAAAACTTCCCGGTCATTGCCATGCATAATGATGGGAACAAAGGTTTGTCTGATACGATCCGAAACGGATTGAAAGAAGCGGCCCATCTAGCCGGACCACAAGATATTATTATTACGATGGACGCAGATAATACTCATCCTGCTGGCTTGGCACTAAGAATGACTCGCTTGATCCGCGAAGGTAATGATGTAGTGATCGCCAGTCGTTATCAAAAGGGCGCCCACGTGAGAGGGCTCTCCTTTTATCGTAAGTTTTTGAGTTATGGGGCTTCTTGGTTATTCAAAATTGTGTTTCCGATTCGTGGTGTTCATGATTACACCTGCGGTTATCGTGCATATCGCGCAAGTGTGATGAAGCGACTCATTGAAAAGCGCGGTAACGAATTTGTTTCTACTAGAGGTTTTTCTTGCATGGTAGATATTCTTCTACAGCTTCGTGAGGAAGATTTGGTTTTCACTGAGGTGCCCTTGGTGCTTCGTTACGACTTAAAGCCGGGTGCCAGCAAAATGAACGTGATGTCCACCGTAATGGAAACACTTGGATTGCTGTTCAGGCGCCGTTTTTTATAGACGCTCAGAGGCCCGCTGCTGGAATGTAGAACTCATACCCGTCGACATAGAGTCGAGGTTCTTTTTTCCAACTTGGATCGGGAGTCTCGCCATTTTTTACGACCAGTACCGTATTTTTTATCGCAGGACGATTGACTGCGAATTGCCCGATCGCTTGCCAGTTGGTACGACCCAAGATGGTCGCGAGTGTTAGCCAAAGTTCGGCACTGTCTTTACTGTAAACAATGGTGTTGATTTTTTGAAGTTCGAGACTCGGGAGAGTTTTAATTTCACGAATCCACAGCGTAACGGGCGTGTCCTTTTGTTTATTTACATCCGGAGCGACTGTAGCAAGAAGTGTGGCTAGAATGAGGGTAAGGCCGAGAGTGAAGCGAAAGTATTTTTCTGTATAGTCTTTTCTAATCCAACTAGAAAATTGAATTCCAATCACCGTTGCTGCAAACGGATAAAACGGAGTGAGGTAGTTTTCGAGAAAAATAGGGTTCGCCGAGAAAGCCAAAAGAAAAGCACTGGCTCCGCCCAGAATTAATGCTGCGCTTTTATCTCCCTTAAAAAATTTTACCATCGCACCAACGGTCGCTATGATAAATACCGGCCACCAAGGCCACCACACATGGTAAAGGTCCTGCCAAGGCTGCCAGTTGAATCCGTGAAATAGCGCCCCTGAGAAATTTGAACTCAAATATAGGTGAAGATAATTTGAGCCGGAGCCGTAAGTGATCCATAAAAAAATTGGCAGTACTGCACCGAATGCATAAAATAAAAATAGAATTAAATTTTTGATTCTAGGTAACAAAAGTAAAGCAATTAACGAAGCCCCAATGATCGGATAGGCGACAATTCCTTTGGTCATGAACGCGCAGCCAACCAAAAGACCGGAACAAGTGGCGAGACAATAGTCACGAAATTTTTTTGCAGAATTAGTTTCGGTGAGTAACCAAATCCAAAGGGCAAAGCTTGAAAAGCAAAAAAACCCCAGAATTCCGTCCAAATAAAAATTGGTTCCCCATTTGATGTATCTCGTGGAAGTGATAAGCGCCATTGCCGAAAAGAAAGCAGCCGTTAAACCGTATCGCGCTCTCGCAAACAGAAAAACACCAAGTGTGGTGAGAATTGCGCAACTACCCGGAAGAATTCTAGCAATCGATTCCTCTGATCCGAAAATTTTGAAGATCAAAGCTTGCATCCACATGGCCAATGGAGGGTGATAAAAAAAATCGGAGTATTGTTCCAAGCCGTAATGAAGCATCTTCCAGTCGCCTGTTTTTAAAATATTTTTTGCAAGTGCTGCATAGGTCAAACCATCGAACATGAGACCAAAAGTCTTCGTTTGAGCAAAAAAAATCAGGAACCCCAAAAGTAAGGTTACGGATAAGAGTCTGATTTCTGCTCTCCTCATGAACGAAGCCCCATGTAGTCGAGAATTTTCTGACTGGCGTATCCGTCTCCATATGGATTGAGTGATTTTTGAAAATCAGAATAGAAATGTGAATCATTCAATGCTCGATTGACCGTTTCAACGATTTTTTTACGATTGGATCCCACCAGCATCGATACCCCAGCAGAAACGCCTTCAGGTCTTTCGGTGGATTCACGAAGAACAAAAATTGGTTTTTTTAAATACGGTGCTTCTTCCTGAATACCTCCAGAGTCGGTAAGCATGAGATAGCTTTGTTTCATTAAGGTTGCAAACTCTTCGTATCCCAACGGATCGCAAAGAGTCACCCGTGGTTGGTCGGCGAGTTTTGTTCGAACAATTTTTTGTACATTTGGATTAAGGTGAACTGGAAAAACCACACGAACATCCGAGTGCTGATTTATTAGGTCCAAAATCGCGTCGCAAATATTCTCTAAGGCGACTCCATGATTTTCGCGACGATGACAAGTGACTAAGATCATTTTTTCCACTAACGGTTCTGTCTTGATTTGTTCCGTCACCAGACGGAGCCCATCAATTCCTGTGTTTCCGGTCACAAATACTTGGTGGACGATCCCCTCGTTCAGAAGATTTTGCTTGGAGGTGTTGGTCGGTGCAAAATGCCAGTCTGCTAAACTACCAATCAGTTTTCGATTCATTTCTTCCGGAAAAGGAGAATAGCGATCGAAGGTCCTCAGTCCGGCCTCTACATGCACCACAGGAATTTTGGCATAAAACGCCGCGAGCCCAGACATGAGCGCCGTGGTGGTATCGCCCTGTATAAAAACGAAATCTGGTTTTTCGTGATCGAGGACTGGCTGGATGCGAGATAGAATTACCGAAGAAAGTTCTGCAAGTGATTGGTTTGCCTTCAGCACATCCAGATTGTGTTCTGGTTGAATATTGAAAAAAGCCAAAAATGGAACCAACATTTCTCGATGCTGTCCTGTCACGAGCGTGATGGTTTTGAACCCCCGCTTTTTAGACTCGATGATGAGTGGCGCCAACTTGATTGCTTCGGGTCTTGTTCCGATGCAGAAGAGAAGCTTTTTCATGAATTTGAATATACCATCTTTATCTTCAAATGAGCGCCAAAATTTGGATTTTTGGTTTAACATTTTATAAAAAACATGGTGAAGTTGGTGATGAGGAAAAATCATGGATTATTCAAAAACTTGGCCGAATCTTGATGAGTCACAAATCATGTTGATGGATCAAATCCACCAATTTGCACAAAAGGTAGTAGCCCCGGTGGCTGCCCACCACGATGAAACGGGAGAGTTTCCGACTGAGAACGTGAAGCAAATGGCTGAGATGGGTCTCATGGGAATGATGGTCGAGGAAAAATGGGGTGGAGCAGGACTTGATACGCTCACTTATGCGATGGCGATGGAGGCCGTTTCCGCTGCTTGTGCTTCTACCGGTGTCATCATGTCCGTGAATAATTCTTTGGTTTGTTACCCAATCCAAGCTTTTGGTACCGACGCACAGAAAGAAAAATTCCTAAAACCTTTGGCGAGCGGCCAAAAGCTCGGCTGTTTTGCACTCTCTGAGCCAGGACATGGCTCCGACCCTGCAGGTTTAAAGTGCAGAGCTGAAAAAGTTCCAGGTGGTTATAAAATTAACGGTTCGAAAAACTGGATTACCAATGGTCGTGAAGCTGACTACTGCATTTTATTGGCGACCATCAACCCAGATCTCAAACATAAGGGGATCTGTGCTTTCGTCGTGGATACAAAGACTAAAGGCTTTAGCGTTAATAAATTAGAAAATAAATTAGGAATTACCGCTTCTTCAACCGCTTCTCTTTTCTTTGACGATATGGTCGTTGCTGATGAGTGTCTTCTTGGAAAAGAAGGAGAAGGTTTTAAGGTCGCAATGAGCACCTTGGATGGTGGTCGGATCGGCATTGCTTCTCAGGCTCTTGGAATCGCAACTTGTGCATTTGAAGCCTCTAAAAAATTTGCATCTGAACGCGAACAGTTTGGAGCGCCTATCGCCAAACTACAAGCGATTCAATTTTACATCGCGGAGATGGGTACCCGCCTTCAGGCCGCAAGACTGCTGACTTGGTTTGCAGCACAGAGAAAAGATCAAGGTTTGCCATTTGCGCGTGAGGCGGCCATGGCAAAATTATCGGCATCAGAATCGGCGATGTGGATTGCGACCAAGGCGATTCAAGTTCATGGTGGTTACGGATATACAAAAGAATATGTGGTTGAACGAAACTTTCGCGATGCCAAAATTACTGAAATTTACGAAGGAACGAGCGAGATTCAAAAATTGGTCATCGCTGCGCACGAACTCGCTAAGAAATAGTCAGCAGAGGTGCCGTGAGCACCATTGAGGTAAGTCATGAGTAAAAGAGCCGAATGGGAAAAAAAGAAAGCCGAGATCGAAAAGAAATCGCCTCCGCGTCCTGAACGTTTCACTACCCTGAGTGACATGGAAGTTCCTCTTCTTTGTACCCAAGAAGATCTTGATCAGATTAACTTCGACGTAGAAAAGGATCTTGGTTTTCCAGGAGAGTTTCCCTATACCCGTGGTGTTCAACACAACATGTATCGAGGAAAACTGTGGACGATGCGCCAGTTCGCAGGTTTTGCATCACCGGACGAAACCAATAAACGCTTTAAGCTTCTTCTCGCTCAGGGCCAGACGGGTCTGTCTACCGCCTTCGATATGCCTACACTCATGGGTTATGACTGTGATTCCCCGAAGGCTCTCGGTGAAGTTGGAAAGTGCGGCGTTTCTCTATCGTCCTTAGAAGACATGGAACGTCTGTTTGCGGGGATACCTTTGGGTGATGTCACCACTTCCATGACCATCAATGGTCCGGCGATTGTTGTATTGGCGATGTATTACGCAATGGCCGAAAAACAAGGTGTTCCCAAAGAAAAAGTAAAAGGGACTCTCCAAAACGATATTTTAAAAGAATACATCGCGCAGAAAGAATGGCTCTTCCCGATCGAACCCGCGGTAAAATGTGTGATTGATACGATTGAGTACGGAACCCAACACTATCCAAATTGGAACACGGTTTCCATTTCTGGCTACCATATCCGTGAGGCAGGCGCGACAGCTGTTCAAGAATTAGCGTTTACACTCGCAGATGGACTTGCTTACGTTGAAGAGTCGATTAAGCGAGGAATGAATGTAGATGACTTCGCACCACGCCTCAGTTTTTTCTTCGATGTTCACAATGATTTTTTTGAAGAGATCGCTAAATTCCGTGCAGCTCGAAGAATCTGGGCACGAATGATGAAGGATCGCTACGGCGCTAAGAATCCGAAATCGTGGATGCTTCGAACCCATGCCCAAACAGCGGGCGTTTCTCTCACGGCCCAACAACCGATGAACAACATTGTTCGTGTGGCCGTGCAAGCAATGGCAGGCGTATTGGGTGGAGTAAACTCGTTGCATACGAACTCCATGGATGAAACATTGGCCTTGCCAACCGATGAGGCCGTAGTGGTCGCGTTAAGAACCCAACAGATTATTGCCGAGGAAAGTGGCGTCGCAAATTTTGCAGACCCACTCGGCGGCTCGTATTTAGTGGAGTACCTCACCACTAAAGTTGAGCAAGATGCACTTGCCTACATCAAAAAAATTGATGAAATGGGCGGCATGGTAAAAGCCGTTGAAAATGGTTACCCTCAATCGGAAATTGCAAATAGTGCCTATCGTTTTCAACGCCAACTCGAAAGCAAAGAGAAAGTGATGGTTGGAGTGAACAAATTCCAACAACAAGAAGCCAAGCGCACGATGGGAACCCTTTATATTGATCGGACGACCGGCGATCAACAGGTAAAAAAACTAAAAGCACTCAAGGAACGTAGAAATAATGCGGCCGTGAAGAAATGGCTTGGGGAAGTGAAGATTGCAGCAGAAAAAAATATAAACCTGATGCCATCCATCGTAGAAGCGGTTAAAGAATATGCAACCCTTCAAGAAGTGTGTGACACCCTTCGTGGTGTCTATGGAGAATATCGCGAAGACGGTAAGTTTTAGTTCCAAGAACGAAATTAATCATGAATTATGAAGTCGTTTTAAAACAAAGTTTTCACCTTGATCGTTTTCGAATTGGTCAGGAAGCCATTATCTCAGCGATATTATCTAAAAAAGATGTGTTAGCTGTTTTGCCAACTGGCGGAGGTAAGTCTCTCTGTTATCAATTTCCGGCGATTTATACGCAGCAATTGGTGATTGTGATTTCTCCCTTGATCGCCCTGATGAAGGACCAAGTTGCTTCGCTCAATAAGTTAGGGATACCCACCGGTGCATTCTATTCGGGGCAAACTGACGACGAAAAAAGAGTAATTTTTTCGAATATGAAAAAAGGTGGCCCGTTTGTTTTGTACCTTTCACCGGAACGGGCTCAAAAAGAAGGATTTAAAAATTGGATCAAAGATAAGCAAGTAGCGATGTTCGCGATTGATGAAGCACATTGTGTCTCCCAATGGGGACACGATTTCCGCGATGAATATGCTCAACTTAAAACACTAAAGGAAATTAGACCCGACGTACCAGTCCTTGCATTGACAGCATCAGCGACTCCTCTGGTTTTAGCCGATATCTCGAAAAATCTTCAATTAAAAAAACCGGAACGATTGGTGCACGGATTTTATCGACCGAATTTGTATTACCAAGTTGAATTCTGTGGGGGTGATGAGGAAAAAGATTTATTACTTCAGGAAGCCCTTCGTATAAATCCTGAGGGACGTATTCTCATTTACTGCGGCACTAGAAAGGTCACCGAAAGAATTTCAGGAGAACTGAGCCAAACAATTAAGGGCGTTGGATTTTATCATGCAGGAATGAGCACCGAAGAACGCACTAAAACTCAAGAAGCCTATTCAAGAGGCGACCTTCGAATTTTGGTCGCGACGAACGCTTTTGGGATGGGCATTGATCAACCTGACGTAAGATTGGTCGTCCACTATCAGATGCCGTCGAATATCGATTCACTTTACCAAGAAATGGGTCGGGCTGGACGCGACGGGAAACACTCCACATGCTTGATGCTCTATTCAAAAAAAGATAAAGGGCTCCAGTCTTACTTCATTCAAAATTCGGACGCGCCTCAAGAAATTAAAAACTCACGCTGGGATAACCTGGAGGCATTGGTAAGTTATTCCGAAGGCGGTGAATGCAGACACGCGGAAATTCTCACCTACTTCAAGGATTCTCAAAAAATTCCGCAATGTGGCCATTGTGATTCCTGTGTTCCGGTATCGCCTCGCCGGGTGATGAAACCAAAAATGACCCCCGTTTTAAAAACCCTATTGAAAAAAGGTAAAAAGGATAAAAAGAAAAACGAAGACACTCCATTTGATTCGATTCAGGAGAAGCGCTTCGTGGCCTTGAAGAAGTGGCGGAAGGAGAAATCTGTCGAACTGGATGTTCCTGCCTTTGTAATTTTTGGAGATCAGACCCTCCGTCAACTAGCGATTAAAAATCCTAAAAACCTAGAGCTGATGAGAAACATCTACGGTATTGGTGAGGCTAAGTTGGAAAAATTCGGCTGGGACATCCTAGCGGAGTTGAAAAATACGGACTAAAATCAGTTTAAATTCGGTTGCAGTACTGTGAATCTCAATTTGAGTTGGACCAACAACCATTAAACATTCGCCCGTTCGTACACGCGTCTTCTCGACTTCGAACTCACCATAGGCACTAAAGAGAAAGTAATCCCCCGGGAGTAACTTGAGTGTTTCAGCTTTTTCGATGATCTGAAAATTCGCCTCCACCTTATCTGGCCTAAAAATGAGGCCGAGGTCTTTCACTTTCTCCTTGATGAGTTCACAGTAAATTTCTTCCTCACCATTAAAGTGGTGTGCTGTAAACAATGGAAGCAAAGTCTCATTTAAGAAGACGCCTGATCCATCCCAAATCACGAGAAGTCGTTCAAATCCCGGAAAAGAAGAAAAGTCTCCGGCACTGGACACCTCTGCTGAACTTAGCCGCCAATCGAAGTTCCCGTCTTTGAAGCTGGATTTTTCAGGGTGAATTGCGATTTGCGCTGTTACTCCCTTGCCGTTTTTCCATGGGGTCACGAGATAGTCTTTTGTTTGGAGATGTTTCATGAATTGATGGAAAGAATATCACGATGGGTGAACTAAGTTCATCTTGCACCGGTGCAAAAGAGCCCAACTAAAAATTTCGATGAGACTTTTTTCGTATTGCACCACACAAGACAAATGAAATGATGAAGTAAATTTTTTGGGCGTTGGTGGCATGTCCATTGCTGGAGATAGGGGTATGAGATTCAGTTTTTTCGCATTGAGAGCAGGACTATTGCTATCGATGTTCTATATTTTGATGCCCACATCGGCTCAAGCAAGTGCCACAGAGAAAGTGGGGACTATGGGCGAGCTATTATTGCTCCTACTGTTGTTGCCATTCGCTCAGGCTCTCCTCCAGAGATTCAAGGGGGATTGAGATAAGCTAAGTATTTGTAATAAAATCAAATACTTAGCTTATTTAGTCGCTCTAAATTAACGTAATTTATCGTTTTTCCTAAAGATTTCGGTAGCTTATGCCGATTATTCTGATAAAGTGCAGGAAACATGGAGATGAACCAACGGAATAAAATCAGAGTTTTGATCGCCAAACCAGGCCTGGACGGGCACGACCGCGGAGCTAAGGTGATTGCCCGTGCTCTCAGAGATGCTGGTTTTGAGGTAATTTACACAGGTCTTCATCAAACTCCGGAAATGATTGTTCAAGCTGCAGTCCAGGAAGATGTTCATGTCGTCGGTATCAGTATTCTTTCCGGAGCTCATAATGCCCTCGTTCCAGAGGTCATCAATGGTGTGAAGGGTGCCGGCATGACGGATACCTTGTTTTTAGTGGGCGGAATCATTCCGGATGAGGATTTTGATTCCCTTAAGGCTGCTGGGGCGCACATGCTATTTACGCCTGGAACCTCACTCGAAGAAATCATCAATTACATCGACAAAAACGCACCTAAGCGGTAAATCATCGCTTCTGTCAGCGGTGTAAATATATGAAAAATTACGATGTCATTGTTATTGGAGGCGGTCACGCTGGCTGTGAAGCGGCGAATGCTGCCGCCACTCTTGGTGCCCGCACGGCAATGATTACTCTTGAGAAAAAAAAGATCGGCGCGATGTCTTGCAATCCGGCGATTGGTGGACTCGCCAAAGGTCAGATGGTCAAAGAAGTGGATGCTCTCGGTGGAGTCATGGGACGCATCACGGATCTTTCGACGATTCAATTTCGCAGGCTCAATGCCAGCAAAGGTCCAGCCGTCCGTTCGTCCCGCGCTCAATGCGACAAAAATAAATATGCCGATAACATGCAGGCTTTTTTAAAAACACTCCCCAATCTCGAGATCGTCGAGGCCGAAGTGAGTGGTTTGATTATCGAGAGCAACACTGTAGTGGGTGTGAAAGTGAATGGCGGAGAAATTCGTGCACGCTCGGTGGTGATCACCTCTGGAACTTTTCTTCGTGCGATCATGCACCGTGGAAAAGAGCAAGAAGAGGGTGGTCGAGTTGGTGAAAAATCTTCCAAAACTCTAAGTGATGATTTGAAGCTTTTAGGCCTAAAATTAAGGCGTTTGAAGACAGGAACTCCTCCACGTCTACACAAAGACTCGATTGATTGGTCCGTCACAACGCCTCAACCCGGTGATGAGTTGATGATTCCATTTTCTTTTTACCATGATTTAAAATCCTATCCGGTTTTGCCTCAGGTGAATTGCTATCTCACCTATACAAATCAAAAAACTCACGACATCATCGAGAAGAACATCGGGTTGTCTGCAATGTATAGTGGAGCGATCACTGGAATTGGTCCGCGCTATTGTCCGTCGATTGAAGATAAAATTTCGAGATTTAAAGATAAGGATCGTCATCAATTGTTCTTAGAGCCAGAGGGTCTCGACGTTGATGAAATTTATGTGAACGGGATCTCCACATCATTACCGATCGATGTGCAAGAAGAGTTTGTTCACAGCATCCCAGGCTTGGAGAACGCGAAATTCATTCGTTATGCCTATGCTGTAGAATATGATTCTGTGGATGCTCGCCAACTAAAGAGAACCCTCGAATGCAAAGATATCCCCGGTTTATTTTTTGCCGGGCAGGTAAATGGCACATCGGGTTATGAAGAGGCAGCCGGGCAGGGAATTATCGCCGGCATTAATGCAGCACACCTCACATTAAATAGACCCGAGTTCACCTTGTCGCGTCACGATGGTTATATTGCTGTAATGATTGATGATTTAGTATTAAAGGGTTCTGATGAGCCTTACCGGATGTTCACTTCTCGGGCAGAATATCGTTTGTTACTCCGCGAAGACAATGCCGATCTCCGCCTGTCTCCTCTCGCCATCAAGATTGGAATGTTGGGAGAGCGTGAGAAAATGATTTTCGATACTAAGTTTCAAGCGATTGAAAATTTGAAAACCCAGATCGCTACGTATTATTTTTTGCCGACAGTGGCTACCAACTTAAAGTTTTCAGAGCTGGGTCTTGCAGAAATCAAAGATCGTGTTTCCGCTGAGGGACTGCTTCGTAGACCCGAAGTTAATTTTGCAATGCTTTCAAAACTTGGCTTCGAAGCCAATGAAAAGAACGAAAGTGTGTTGGAACAGGTAGAGATTCAAATTAAATACAACGGCTATATCGAAAAGGATCTTCAACTTTTGGAGGGTGTTCGTAATGCGGAGATGATGAAGATCCCGAGTCAATTCGACTATGCAATTGTTCCAGGCTTATCCAATGAAATTAAGGGAAAGCTTTTGGAGACTCGCCCGGAGAACATTGGCCAGGCTTCACGTATTTCAGGGGTGACTCCTGCAGCCGTTGCGAACCTCATGATTTATCTTAAAAACAAACACGTAGGACAAAGTGAAAACAGAATCTAACACCCCGTCAAAAGAGGCTTTTCAGCGAGCGATTGAGTTCCGTGTTCGTAAGGGTGAATTTGAACTCAATGCGGAGCAGATTTCAAAGGCATCACAGTTTGCCGAGATCCTCCACAGGGAGAATGAAATACAAAATCTCACACGGATTCTCGGTGTGGAAGATTTCATTGATGGTCACCTAATCGACGTAGTCGAGTTATTTAAGTTAGATACACTTGGTGATGTGATTCTTGATCTTGGTTCTGGTTGCGGCGTTCCCGGTCTTTTGGCTGCAGCAATTGACCTCGATCCTGAGCGTGAGTGGATACTGTGTGACTCTGAGAAACAGAAGGCAGATTTCCTGGCAAAATCAGCGGAAGAAATGGGTTTAGAAAGAGTAAGCGTCTCAGCCGATCGCGTAGAATCGGTGATTCAGGATATCGAACCTGATACTGTTCTTGCGAGAGCCGTAGGAACAGTTGAGAAGATAGCAGGCTGGATTTCCAATTGTTCCACGTGGAACAATCTCATCTTATTTAAGAGCAAAGGATGGGAAGAAGAATGGAAAGAGGCGAAAATTAGCCGTTTCGGCAAAAAATTGACGATTACTCACTCACAAGAGTACTCATCCAAAGACAAATATCGAATTCTCATTAATCTGAAGAAAAAGTAGATTTGGATAATCTTTTCTATTGATATCCAAATATATCTAGGTAGAATTTTCCTATTAGCAGTACAAAATTTGGTTAGCAATATTGATCCTCACCGCAACCACACTTAATTATTGAAGATTTTGGAAGAGATCACAATAATGCGATGGACAATATCAATCGGGGCTTGTGCTCGTCTTTATCGACGAGCCAGCCCCGTTTTACTTTTAGTTTTGATTCTGATTTTGAAGATGAGCTGCTCTCATATATATGGATAAGCAGCAAACGAGGGAAGTAACATGGGAAAAATCATCGCGATCGTAAATCAAAAAGGCGGCGTAGGAAAAACAACTACGACAGTGAATCTCGCGGCTTCTCTTTCTCTTGCCGATAAAAAAGTTTTGCTCATCGATTTCGATCCACAAGGAAATGCCTCTTCATCTTTGGGTGTGAGCCCCAACCTCGAAGAAAATGGCCCCACAACTTATCAAGTATTGATGGGTGAAATTTTGATTGTCGATGCGATCCGCTCTACGGGCATTGACCACCTTGATCTACTTCCATCCAATCCACACCTAGCCGGCGCTGAAGTTGAATTAGTCGGAGCATTCGCGCGTGAGGGAAAACTGAAGGCGGCACTTCAAGAAGTAAAAGCCAAGTATGATTACATTTTTGTAGATTGCCCTCCTACATTGGGGCTTCTCACAGTGAACGCATTAACCGCGGCAGATTCAGTTTTGATTCCACTCCAAGCCGAATATTTTGCACTCGAAGGACTTGGACAACTAATGACGACTATCAGTTTAATTCGTCAGAGCGTGAATCCTTCTCTTACTATTGAAGGGATTGTGCTCACGATGTTCAATTCACAATTGAAACTGAGTCACGAAGTTGAAAAAGAAGTGCGAACCCATTTTAATGAACTTGTTTTTAAAACAGTGGTGCCAAGAAATATTAAATTAAGCGAATGCACTTCTTTTGGAAAGCCTATTGTTTTGTATGACCCTAATTCTAAGGGTTGTATTGCTTACTTGGATTTGGCGCGCGAAGTACTTGCCAAATCTCACGAAACATCAAAATCATCATATATGCCTGAATTAGGAGCCTAAACCAGATGAATTCTCCCAAACAAAATATGCCTATGAATCAGAATAAATCAGTACTGGGAAAAGGGCTCGCCTCTCTTCTTCCAGGTTCAGCGAATGCATCGAATGCGGGATCGTTGAGTACATCTGGATCCGTAGTATTAAACACAGCCCCACTTGGTCGCCCCCATTTTGATCCAAACGAACAGCCTGGATTAAATCGCGATCGTCATATGGGAATTTCGGTAATCAACGTCGACGAGATCAAAGCTAATGAGTTTCAGCCACGCCGAGAGTTTGATGAAGCCGCTCTTCAAGAATTAGCGCAATCAATTCGTGAAAATGGTTTGATCCAGCCGCTCATCGTTCGCAAGAACGGCGAAAACTATGAACTGATTGCCGGTGAGCGCCGTTTGC
>Ga0206918_1021_pt1 | contig 46523 bp, 43 predicted proteins | sample Alteio_BWOrgHeat_69_FD_152950 | JGI IMG/M metagenome (GOLD analysis project Ga0206918, IMG submission 152950) | Enriched cells from forest soil in Barre Woods Harvard Forest LTER site, Petersham, Massachusetts, United States -... | ecosystem: Environmental > Terrestrial > Soil > Temperate forest >... | reverse complement strand
CCTGGGCCTCCATCTCTCCGAAGGCCGCAACTTTAACAAAAACCTGTTGTCCGATACCAATTCCCTTATCCTCAACGAGTCGGCGGTTGCGGAGCTGGGTCTTTTCCATCCGCTCGGAGCCGTCATCAATGGCAGCCAGCATGTCATCGGCGTGGTTAAAAATTTCAACTTCGTTTCCCTCCACGAGAAGGTCCATCCGGCCTTGCTGAAGCTGTACCGCAAAGGGAGCACGATTACCGATATCGCCATTCGCCTGCAAGGCGGGCACCCTGCTGACTTCCTCGCCTGGCTGAATCGCGCCGGGCAGGAATTCCTTCCCGACACTCCGCTCAGCATCAGCTTCATCGATGACAATTTCGGCCGCCTGGCGGAAAAGGAAAGGCTCCTCGGCCAGGCCATCAACTTTTTTACGGCCCTTGCCATCCTGCTTGCAACACTCGGCCTTATCGGCTTGACCTTATTTACCATCGAACGCCGGACAAAAGAAATCGGCATCCGAAAAGTGCTTGGCGCGGGGAAAATGAGCATCCTGAAGTTAGTTTCCGGCGACTTTGTTCGGCTTGCCCTCCTTGCCTCCGCCATCGCACTGCCGGTCTCGTGGTGGCTGGTCGATCGCTGGCTGGATAACTTTGCCTACCGCATTTCCATCGGGGTCGGGACCATCATCGTTACCGAAGCACTGATCGGCGGTATCGCCCTTGCCGTCATCAGCTTGCTTACTCTCAGAGCCCTGATCGCCAACCCAGTACGCAATCTGCGGAGTGAATAGGTACCGCACGCCGTCCGGGCCTGCCATGCGCGCTGCCGGTACCGGGGTTGTATCAAAACCGGACAGTTCCTGTATCGAAAACGGACTGCCTTCCGCTTAATTGACGTGTAAGACAATAACATTCAACACATTAAATGCTGGCATGTGATTGAAAGAAAGAAGTCGACCAGCACAAACGCTAATAAAGAATTATGATAGAACTGAAACGCATTTCAAAATGGGTCAACGTTGGCGGAAAACCGAATTTTATTCTTAAGGACATCAACCTCCAGATCAACGAAGGCGAGTTTGTCTCGATCATGGGGCCTTCCGGCTCCGGTAAATCCAGCCTGCTCAACATCATCGGCATGCTGGATGACTCCTCCGAAGGAGAATATCATTTCCTGGGTCAGGCTGTCCATACCCTGAGAGAAAAACAGCGCTCCCAGCTTTACAAACAATACATCGGCTTTGTCTTCCAGGCATACCATCTGATCGACGAACTGACCGTATATGAGAACATCGAAACACCGCTCATTTATCAGAACATCAAAGGATCCGAGCGCCAGGCAATGGTCGCCGATATCCTCGATCGCTTCCAGATCGTAGGGAAAAAAGACCTCTTTCCTACCCAACTTTCCGGCGGCCAGCAACAGCTTGTAGGTATTGCCCGTGCCCTTATCGGCAAACCCAAACTGCTCCTTGCCGACGAACCTACCGGTAATCTCAACTCCCGTCAGGGCGAAGAGATCATGGAATTATTCAAACAACTAAATAACGAAGGCGTCACCATCATCCAGGTCACTCACTCGGAAAAAAATGCCGGCTATGGCTCCCGGATCATCAATCTGCTGGACGGCCGGGTGGAAATGGCCTACCATTAACTATCGCAGCACAAAATGAACAATATAATGCAACGACGAAAGATATGGACAACAACGGCTTCGGCCCTCCTGCTGTTCTTCCAACATTCCGCTACCGCACAGAATCAAAATGCCGACTCCCTGGTCAGTGAGATCAGCTCCGGCCCCGTAGTAACGTATACCATCCAGCAATGTCTCGACAGTGCGTTAAGGAACAATGCGAATGTCAAAATCGCCGAATTTACGGCCCGCACGGCTCAGAATACCTATATCCAGTCGATCGGCAGCATGCTTCCGAATCTTTCCGCTTCCGGCGCCTTCTATAACAACGGCGGTAAAAGCGTTAACCCGGTTACCTACTCGTACATCAACGAAAATTTTAACCAGGCGCAGGCTCAACTGCAAGGCTCGTGGGAACTTTTCAACGGTTTTGCCCTTCGCAACTTTGCCAGACAGTACTCGCTGGCATACGAAGCCGACAAAAAGGACTGGCAATACCAGAAGGATCTGATGACGATCATCATCATCCAGGACTATCTCGCCATTCTGGGGACGGAAGAACAACTCGATCTGGCTACCAAACAAGCCGCCGACCTCCGTCACCGTGCCGATCTGATGACCATCCAGGACAGCCTGGGCAGCATCGCCCATAGTTTGCTTACAGATGCGCTGGCTGCCCTTAACAGCGCAGAACTGACCATCGTCACGTCGAAAAATTCCCTGGAACAGCTTAAGCTAAAATTGTCGCAGGACATGAACGTCCCCTATTCCCCCAATATGGACGTTGCCAAATTGAGCATCGATGCCAACCCCATTCTCTACGGCGCCTCTGTAGACCAGGTATATCAGAACGCTACCACGCATATCGCCTCCGTCCAGGCGGCCGAATTACACCTTGAGTCCGCCCAAAAAGGCGTCCTTGCCGCCAGGGGTACTATGACGCCGAGCCTGTATTTGTTCTATGGCCTGTTCACCAACTATTCTTCGGCAGCCAGTACCACTACATCTTTGGGCAGCACCACCTACCAGGATGGATCGTATGTAGACGTAAACGGCGTTCAGACTCCGGTCAATTATCCGACTTCGATCCCGGGCGTCACAAAAGGCGTTCCGCTCAATACACAATTCAAGAACAACCTCCAAAAGCAGATCGGCCTGCAGCTGAATGTACCCATTTTAAATGGCCTCCGTTATCGGGTCGCCTATAGAAATTCGCAGATTAACTTTGAGCAGGCAAAATTCAATCAAAAAATGATCAACAACAACCTGCGCCAGGCGGTGGAATCGAACTATGTCGCCATGATGCAAAACTTCCGGACCTACAACGTAACCTACCGCCAGGTCCAGAATTATGAAGAATCTTTCCGGGAAGCGCAGATCAAATACGAACACGGCGCCATTTCGTCGCTCGACTTTGTTATCTATAACACCAATAAGAACAATGCCGAGCTTAACCTCATTTCAGCCAAATACAGCTACATCCTGGCCACCAAAGTCCTCGACTACTATCAGGGCCAGCTGACCTGGTAACCGGTGCCTGTACCGTCCGCGCCGCAGCGTTTTAACGATTTAGCCACTCTCCGAGCAGAGTGGCTATTTTTTCACCCTCTACCATAAAACCGTCGTGCCCATACGCCGAATCGATCTCCACCAACTCGGCATCCGGCAGATGCGCAGCCATGAACAACTGCTCTTCGATCGGACAAAGGATATCGCTGGTTACTCCAACCAGCAGTGTTGAATGCTCGATTTCCTGTAAGACCGCCTCGAGCCGCCCTCCCCGGCCCCGTGCCAGGTGATGGCTGTCCATTGCTTTTGTCAGCAGCCAGTAGGAATAGGCATGGAAACGGTTGATCAGCTTCTCTCCCTGGTATTGAATATAGGAAGAAGCCCGGAACCGGTCCAGTTTCTCCGAATCACCGTCCGTCTGGGTCTTAACCATAATACCATAGTTGCGATACGTCAGGATGCCGATCGCCCGGGCCGCCTTCAACCCGCCGCGTCCCGCCTCCGGGGTGGGCGAATTCCAGCTTGGATCAGCCTCGATCGCCAATCGCTGCGCGGTATGCACCGCAATCCCCCATGCACTCTCCGCACATGACGTGGCGATCAGGAACAACTTCCCGATCACTTGCTTTTCCATCACCGCCCACTCCAGCACCTGGTAACCTCCCATGCTTCCACCCATCAGCAGATGGATCCTCCCGATCCCCAAATGCTTCCGCAACAGGATATGCGCCCGAACCATATCCCGGATCGTCACCATGGGAAACTGCTCAAAATATGGCTTCCCCGTCCGGGGATCAATACTTAGCGGCCCCGAACTTCCATAACAGGATCCGAGAATATTGGCACAGACAACGAAGTATTCGTCCGGCCGGATAATTCCTTTTTCACCCACCACTCCCGGCCACCACTGCGCCACCTCCGAATTGGCCGTCAACGCATGACACACCCAGACGACATTGCTTCCATCCGCATTCAACTTCCCATAGGTACTAAACGCGACCGTGATACCGGGCAGCACGGCGCCTCCTTCCAGTTCGAACGGATGATCATATTGGAAATATTTCATGGATCTAAAACTCTATATTCGATGCAAAATAAGGGCTTACGAGTCGTAAATTTGCAAAAAAGTTGAGTATGGTCAGGATTGAACTGAACCGGGTAGCAGGAGATTTCGGCTTTGAAGCCAAAGACGCCGATGGACACACCGCGCACATGGATACCAGCCCGGAAACCGGAGGCGGGAATTTCGGCATCCGCCCGATGCAAATGCTGCTCATGGGGCTGGGGGGCTGCAGCGGGATCGATGTCATCTCCATCCTGAAGAAGCAACGGCAACAAGTGCACGACTTCCGCATGATCATTGACGGTGAGCGCGAAAAAGGAAAGGACCCGACCCTCTGGGAAAAGGTCCACATTATCTTCGAGCTGAAGGGCCACATCGACCCGGATAAAGCAAAAAAAGCCTGCGAATTGTCGATGGATAAATATTGTTCTGTCGCCGCCACCCTCCGGGAAGCCCACTGTAAGATCACGTGGGAAGTCCGTGTCACTCATTAAAATCACCCAGCAGCATGTCTTCACAAAGAATTACCAAAGCCATCCGTATCCGCGCCGCTCAGACCCCTGACAAAGAACATTCCTCACCCCTCTTCCTCACCAGCAGTTTCTGCTATGACGACGCCGAAGAGATGCGGGCAGTCTTCGCCGACGAAAAGGAAGCGTTTGTTTACAGTCGATTCAGCAATCCCAATGTCCAGGAATTTACCGACCGGCTTTGCGCGCTTGAGGGTGCGGAGTCCGGATTTGCAACCGCATCCGGAATGGCCGCCATCTTTGCCTCTTTCCTGAGCCTGCTCAAAAAAGGCGACCACCTCCTGTCGTGCAATGCGATCTTCGGCAGCACGCATACCGTTGTCACCAAATACCTCCCAAAATACGGCATCGAATACACCTATGTCGATGCCGCCGATCCGAAAAGCTGGGAGGCAGCCATCCGGCCCAACACAAAAATGATCTTTCTCGAAACTCCCACCAACCCGGGTCTGGATATCATCGACCTCGAAGCCGCCGGAGCCCTCGCCCGCCGACACAACCTCATCTTCAACGTCGACAACTGTTTTGCCACACCCATCGGCCAGACCCCCATTCAATACGGCGCCGACCTCGTCGTCCACTCCGCCACCAAATGGCTCGACGGCCAGGGCCGGGTCCTCGGCGGCGCTGTCGTGGGGAAAAAGGAACTGATCAGGGAGATCTATTTGTTCTGCCGCGCCACCGGCCCCGCGCTCTCCCCGTTCAACGCCTGGGTACTCAGCAGAAGCCTCGAGACCCTTGACGTTCGCATGGAACGACATTCCGGCAACGCCCTGCACATTGCAACGACCCTCGAGACCCATCCCGCTATCATAAACCTGAAATATCCCTTCCTTCCCAGCCATCCGCAATACGAGATTGCCAAACGCCAAATGACAAACGGCGGGGGGATTTTTTGTTTTGAGTTGAAAGGAGGGTTGGCGGCGGGTCGAAAATTTCTGGATAAATTGAAGATGTTGACCCTTACTGCCAACCTCGGCGACACGCGCAGCATCGCCTCTCATCCGGCCAGCACAACGCACGCCAAGCTGACGCCGGAAGAGCGCGCCGCTACAGGAATCACCGATGGGCTTATCCGCATTTCGGTCGGGCTGGAACATCGGGATGATATTCTCAGCGATATTTTGCAAGCGCTTTGACTAAAACTTCCCACTTCCATAATTGATTTTTTTTCCCCGAAAGAAAAAAAACAGGTTAATTTTGCCTTGCCATATAACCTGTCCTGCTATGAATGCGCTGAATTTGAAAATGTATAGTATACTGAAGAATAGTCTACATATTGATGACGATCACGCGATGGAATTCGTCCAGGTGTCGGATGAGTTGATGCGATCGCATGTCAAAGAATCTGCGGTTGAATTCAAAAGCGTTGTGAAAGAGGACTTGTCAAAGCTTGACTTTAAACTGGATACTCAGATCAGCAGGCTCGACTCCAAAATAGACCTCAAAGTCAGCGAACTCCGCGCAGAGATCAAGGAAGCAAAAGTCGACACCATCAAGTGGATGGTCGGCATCTTTATGGCGCTTGCGCTCATGATTCTCGGGCTTTATATAAAAAAGTAACTCCCGGGGTCGCGTGGCAACCTTGCTCTACTCCCCCCAGATCTCTCCCTGACCCTTCAACCAATCCTTCACCAACTCCGTCGTCACCGACTTCGGCCGCTCGATCGGGAAACTCAATGCCCGGTCCCAGCACAAGCTGGCCAGTACGCCCAGCGACCGGCTCACACCAAACAATACCGTATAGAACTCATATTCGACCAGCCCATAATGAACCAGCAACGCACCGCTGTGCGCATCCACATTAGGCCATGGGTTCTTGATCTTCCCTAAGGACTGCAAGATGGGCGGAACCGCGTCGTAGATGTTCCAGACTGTCTGCACCAGGGGATCGTCAGACAAGTGCTTCTTTGCAAATTCCATCTGCGCCGAGAACCGCGGATCGGTCTTCCGCAATACCGCGTGTCCATATCCGGGTACAACCTTGCCACCCTCCAGCGTCTTTTTTACATAGGCCTCGATCTGCTCCTTGCTGGGTAACTCCACCCCAAGCTCCTCCCGCATCTCCAGGATCCACTTGATCACTTCCTGGTTGGCCAGCCCGTGCAACGGTCCCGCCAGGCCATTCATTCCGGCAGCCAGACTCAAATAAGGATCGCTCAACGCCAACCCCACGAGATGCGTCGTATGCGCGCTAACGTTCCCGCCCTCATGATCGGCATGGATCGTCATGTACAACCGCATCAGCTCCCGGAACGTCTCATCTTCGTATCCGAGCATGTGCGCAAAATTGCCCGCCCAATCCAACAATCCATTCGGGTGAATATGATCCTCATTCTTATATTTTCTTCGGTAGATATATGCGGCGACCCGTGGCAACCGTGCGATCAGGTCCATCGAATCATCGAATATCGCATCCCAATAGTCTTTCTTGGCCAACCCCCTGGCATATTTCGCCGCAAATTTACTCTCGGTCTGAAGCGCCATGATCGCCACCACGAACTGCGTCATCGGATGCGAATCCTTCGGCAACGCCTCTACAGCCGCAAAAACATGATTCGGCACATGACTCCGTCGCTGCCAGTTCGCCGTTATTTCATGCACATCATCGTCGGTCGGCAGCTCGCCAAGCAGCATCAGGTGAAACAATCCCTCCGGCAGCGGCTCCGTGCCCCCCTGCGCCTTTGGTAATTTCTGCTGCAGTTCGGGTATCGAATACCCCCTGAACCTGATCCCCTCCTGCGCATCCAGCAATGAGGTCTCGCTGACCAAACCTGTGATCCCGCGCATCCCCTGATAGATCTGTGCCAGCGTTACTTCCCCGATCTTATCGTTGCCATGTTCTTTTAGTAAATCCTTGATCTCGGCGGCTAATGCGTCTGCTTTCGTTTTGAACCTTTCCTTGGTAGATGCCATGTACGCGGTTTTGTTGTTCGATGCTAATTTTTGTTCGATGCTAATTTAGGTCATTTGGGTGTTTTCACATAGAAGACCCAGGCAACGCCCGTAAAAATAATATTTGGGAGCCACGCCGCCAGCATCGGCGGAAGATTGCCTTTGGTCGAGAAGGTAACCGCAAACTTATCCATGACCACAAAGGTCGCCGCCATCACGATCCCTACCGCCAGGTGAAGCCCGCTCCCGCCCCTGATCTTTCGCGATGCGATGATCGCCCCGATCATGGCCATAATGATGACCGAAAACGGCGTGGCATCCCGGTGATATAGTTCCACCTTGAACGTATTGAGACCCTCCGCCCCCCGCACCTCCTCCATATGGATAAATTGGTGCAACTCCGGTGTGGTCAGCTTATCCTTCAGATAGTCATCGCGCCGTAATTCCTTGGGCTGAACATTCAGGTTGATGTGCAGTGTGTCGAGGCGCTTCAGGGTCTCGACCGCACCATTGATCGATCGCTCGACCACCGAATTGAGCTTCCAGTCCTTTTTATTCACATCCCACCGGATCACATCCGCCTTGATCGTATAGTATACCGTGTTGCCTTTCAGCTTCTGAAGGAAAAAGCTGCTGGCCGTCTTTGTGGTGGTGTCATAGAAACGAAAATCGACGAACGTGTGCGGGTCTACCCGAAGATAATAGGCATGGGTATTCTTCGTCGGATCGCCGTTATACGAACTATTGCGGTCCACATATACCGCCTGAAAATCCGTCCGGATCTCATTGGCCCGGGGTACCCAATACTGACTGGCCAGCCAGAAAATAAGCGACAGAAAGATCCCGCCGATCAGGTAAGGCCGCAACATCCGGTTGTAGCGTACCCCGCCGGCCAGTATCGCAATGAACTCCGACCGAACCGCCATCCTCGAGCTGAAATAAATAACCGCAATAAAGACCATCAACGGGAAGATCATGGACATGATGAACGGAACAAACCCGATAAAGTAATGCGTGATCAATTGCCAGAAGCTGAGCCCAGATCTTACAAAATCATCCGCCTTCTCACTCGTATCGATCACCACGGCGATCACGGTGATCACTAACATGGTAAAAACGAAGGTCCCAAGAAATTTCTTTAATATGTAAGTATCGAGAAGTTTGAACATGATCGGCCTGCGGCCGCCGCAAAGGTAAGTTTCTATAACTCCTGCATTGCTAGCAAATTGCAAAAAATAGCCGCGCATTGAACGACCGCAAAAGCAACATATTCATTATCAATGCACTAAAAATCCCCAGTCACCTTGGCGTGCGAAATGCTTTTAATCCTATATTACAGAGAGTACCGGCTATAGTAAGAAATAACACCATCGATGATGCCTGCGTTCGTGTTGATCCTTTGGCCCCTTTATATCATTGTCCAGGTAGTTGTTGCCGGCTACCTATTGCAGCCGTTCTTCCTGTTGATCCTGTATTGGATCGGCAAACGAAAAGGGCTTGAGCCGGGCCTGACGCCAAGGGTGACCTCAACACGACAACACCAGTTTGGCATCATCATAGCAGTTCACGGGGAAACGGATTTCATCCCGCCTATTCTCGATTCCCTTCTCAGACAGACTTACCCATTTTTCAATGTTTATGTCGTCGCCGACGCCTGCAATATCGACCATCTCCACTACACGGACCCCCGCATCCATCTGCTGGCACCGGTGTTTCCCCTGAACAGCCAGATCGCCTCACTCGAATACGGCTTCCGTCATTTCCAGGATAGCGACGAGATATGCGTCATTTTCGACCCCGACAACCTCGTGCACCCGGTTTTTCTGGAAGTGCTGAATATATGGTACAACGCCGGCTACCTCGCCGTCCAGGGCAATCTAAAGGCCAAGAACCAGGAAGGGCTCTATTCCCGGATAGACGGACTGAGTATGCAACTGGCGAATTTCGTCGACCGCACGTCCCGCTCCACGTTCGGCCTTTCCGTGAATATCTGGGGCTGTGGCATCAGCGTCCACCGGAAGATCTATGAAAAGATCGTATATGATGAAAAGAGTTTTACCGGTGGCTTCGACAAACACATGCAGGCCGAATTGGCGCTCAAGGTTCCGCGGATCGGATTTGCAGCAGATGCCATCGTTTACGACGAAAAAGTCGATGACGGGCATAATTTTGAACAGCAGCGGATCCGCTGGATCTCGGCCTATTTCAAGTTCCTCGGAAAAGCCTTCCAGGTCCTTTGGACCGGTTTGAAGACCCGGAATATCAACCGCACCATTTTCGGCTTTAACCTGATAAGACCACCCTGGTTCCTGTTGCTGTTCACCGGCCTGATGATTTTCATCAGCGGTTTCTTCATCAATCAGCTGATTCCAGAGGTATGGCTGCTCGTCCTGGCCATCTTCACACTGTCTTTCCTTACGATCATTTCCCGGAATACGCATCATTCGACCCTGCTTAAGACAATCGGTTTTATCCCCGTGGCGATCTTCCGGCAGATCCGCGCGCTTTTCAAATCGGGCGTGGGCAGAAAGACCCTCCTGAAGACCAGGCATTCAAAGGTTATGTACATTGAAGAAATACTGGCAAATTCTCCATCCGAACCATGACGTCCGTTGGCAAAAATGCCTTACTGTCTTTCCTTCGCCTGCTGAACATCCGATGGCTGCAGCGTCACGCGCCGTTGCCCGTCCTTTTGCCCTATCACCACCTCGTGTCCGATGAGCCGGTGCCTTATATCGATCCGCTGTATGCATATAAGAATACCCGCCTTTTCGAAAAAGACCTCGATTGGCTGCTGCGGCATTTTCGTCCGGTCAGTATTACCGATATCCTGCACCAGACGCCTTCTGCACCCAATTCCTTTCTCCTGTGCTTTGACGATGGCCTCCGCCAGGTCTATGAGATAGCCCTGCCCATTCTTCTCAGAAAGGGCGTCCCCGCTGCGCTCTTCGTCAATCCATCTTTTGTCGGCAACAAAACCCTCTTCCACGATATCCAAAAAGGCTGGCTGCTGCATCAGCTTTCCCGGAGGACCCCACGTCCGGCCGTTATCACCGAAGCATGCCGCATGCTGCGCTGCCGGACTTCCTCGGCCGGCAACCTTCGCGACGCGATATACGCTATCGGCTACGATACAAAGTCTGTCCTGGAACCTCTTGCCGGTCTGCTCGATGTTCGATGGGACGAGTTCATCCGGGATTATCGGCCGGCGATGACGATGCCGGAAATACGGACCTGGATCGCCAAAGGAATGGCCGTAGGCGCTCACAGCATGGACCACCCGCTATACTCCCGGATCCCGCTCGCGGAGCAGCTGACACAAACCCTGGATTCCATGGACTGGGTCTCGGATAACCTGGGTATTCCGTATAGGGCCTTTGCCTTTCCCCATGTAGATGCCGGTGTCGGCGAGGCATTTTTTCAAAAGCTGTTTTCCGCATCGCGACCACCCCACCTTGTATTCGGTAACAGCACGGGCATGCGGGAAGCTCATCCGGGTGTCCTGCATCGCTATATAGGCGAAAACCCAGCCCGCCCGGCGGGCGCCATGGAAAAAAGCGTCCTTGCCTACAGCACCTTCCGCCAGTTTATCGGCCGCCCTTATGTGCGGAGGAGTTGAGCTCCCTCGCCGCAACGGTCGATCTCCCTCGCCGCTACAATCTTCTTTTGAGAATTTCTACCTGCTCTCGTTTCCAGTTCACAAAATCACCCCCTGATATATGCGCCCGGGCCTCCCGTACGAGGTGGAGATAGAAAGCCAGGTTGTGCACGCTGGCGATCGTGAGTCCCAGTATCTCTTTGGATTTGATCAGATGCCGCAAATAGGCCTTGCTATAGAAGTTACTCGGCACCGAGTCTATACCATCATCGATCGGCGAAAAATCGGTTTCCCATTTCTTATTGTCGATATTGATCACGCCCTTCGACGTGAACAACATCGCGTTTCGGCCGTTGCGGGTTGGCAGCACGCAGTCAAACATATCCACCCCGCGCGCAATGCACTCCAGAATATTCCACGGTGTGCCCACCCCCATCAGGTATCGCGGCCGCGCTCGGGGCAACAGCTCGCAGCAAGCGGCACAGATATCATACATCTCTTCCTCCGGTTCTCCGACACTCAGCCCGCCGATCGCATTGCCCACAGCATTCTTGCCTGCCACATACGCACAACTGGCTCGCCTCAGATCGGGATAGGTGCTGCCCTGAACGATTGGAAACAGATTTTGCGTATAGCCATATTTGTCGGGAGTTTCGTGGAACCGCTCCCAGCACCGGTCCAGCCAGCGGTGCGTCAGATGCATGGACTTCTCCGCGTAGCTCCGATCGCTCGGGTACGGCGGACATTCGTCAAACGCCATAATAATGTCCCCCCCGATGGATCGTTGAATGTCCATAACCTTCTCGGGGCTGAACAAATGTCGGGAACCATCTATATGTGACTGAAAAACGACGCCTTCCTCCTGTATCTTCCGCGTACCTGCCAGCGAAAAAACCTGGTATCCTCCGCTATCCGTCAGTATCGGCCGGTCCCAACCGGTAAACCGGTGCAGCCCGCCTGCCTGTTCCAGCACGTCCAGTCCCGGCCGAAGATAAAGATGGTAAGTATTTCCCAGTATGATCCGGGCCCCTACATCCGCTGCCAGTTGCTGCTGCGATACGGCTTTTACGCTCCCGGCCGTCCCGACCGGCATAAAAATAGGCGTAAGTACGTCGCCATGATCGGTCGTGATCTTTCCCGCCCGGGCCGCCGTATCGGGGCACGTCTTCTCCAGGTCAAATCGTAGTATCGCCATATTCCGGCGCAATTTACATCTTTCGCGTTGCCACCTTGCGATTTAAATTTGTACTTTCGCCCCGGCGGCTCCCCGGCCCGTACCGGCGCCCCCCATTGATCGCTTATGACTAAACTGTATCAGAGTTTCCCCTGGCTCGAACTGTTGTTTGTTGTTTTTTGTTTCATCACCCTGGTGCAACTGGTGTACTACCTGTGGTTCTTTAGAAGGCTGGCCTTCTACATCCCTCCGACAAAAGACCAATCCCAACAACATCCCGTCAGCGTCATCATCTGTGCCCGTGATGAAGCAGCCCGCCTCGTCACCCACCTCCCGGGCGCCCTCGTACAAACCTATCCGACAACACATGAGGTGATCGTAGTAAATCACAATAGTCAGGATGACACGCGCTTCCTCCTGGATGAGTTCAAAAAGACCTTTAAGGGACTGCATATCGTAAACCTGGAGCATGAGGCGATTGGTATCACCGGCAAGAAATATCCCCTGAGCATGGGCATCAAGGAATCCCGCTATGAGATCGTCTTGCTGACCGACGCCGACTGTATGCCCGCGAGCGAATACTGGATGCAAAAAATGCAGGACGGTTATAGCGATGGGATTGAAGTGGTCCTGGGCTATAGTCCCTATAAAAAAGCCCCCGGAATGCTCAACAAGATCATTCGGTTCGACACCTTCCATACCGCGCTGCAATACTTTTCCTATGCCCTCGCGGGCGTTCCATATATGGGCGTAGGCCGCAATCTCTCCTATAAGAAGGACATCTTTCTGCGAAACAAAGGATTCTCCGCCATCAACCACGTCCCCGGCGGGGACGATGACCTGTTCATCAACAAAGTAGCAACCGGTAAGAACACCGCCATCGTCGTAGACCCTGAGACCTTTATGGTTTCAGAACCCAAAAAGACCTTTGGTGAATGGTTCCGCCAAAAGACCCGCCACTACAGCACCGCTAAATTTTATAAGCCGCAGCACAAGGCGCTGCTCAGCCTTTATGCTGCCACCTACTTCCTGTTCTATCCGCTCCTGATCGTAAGTCTTTTCTTCGACTGGCGGCTGGCGCTGGCCATTTTCGGCCTGCGCCTGATCATACAGGGGATCGTGTTCCACAAGACCATGCGCCGCCTCGGGGAAGAAGATCTCTTCCCGTGGTGGTGGCTGCTGGATATCTGGATGTTCCCCTATTACATTATTTTTTCGTCCATCATATGGAAAAAACCCCGGGCGAGCTGGAAATAATCCGGAAGTACTTTGACGACTTCTCACCCGAAGAGATCAGGCAACTGGGCGCACTCGGCGACTTATACGCGGCATGGAATGCAAAGATCAATGTCATCTCGCGGAAAGATATCGACAGCCTGTACGAGCGTCACATCCTCCATTCTCTCTCGATCGCGGCCGCATTCGACTTCCAACCCGCCATGGAGGTGATCGATATCGGCACCGGTGGGGGCTTCCCGGGTATCCCACTCGCGATCGTATTTCCGCAGACAAAATTCCATCTCGTCGACAGCATTGGCAAAAAGCTGAAAGTCGTCGACGCCGTTGCATCCGCAATCGGTCTGACCAATGTGACCACCGCCCATGTCCGCGCTGAAGAAATAAAAGGCCGAAAATTCGACGTCGCTGTCTCGCGCGCCGTTGCCCCCCTCAAAGACCTCTGGACATGGTCCCGCCCCCTCCTTCGCAAATCGGGGTCCTCCAGCTCGGGCCTTATTTGTCTGAAAGGCGGCGATCTCGCCGCCGAAATCTCTGCTTCCGGCCTCCACCCGCGGATTGTTGAGATAAATCAAATTTTCCCCCGCGACTATTTTCACGAAAAATACCTCCTGCAGGTGCCCTTTTAACCCCCCGGCGCCATCCAAACCACCCAGACACCCCAAAAACTACCACAAAATGGTATTTACAATTTCCTAAAGCATCGGACCTTTACACCATGACTATCTCTGTATGCATCGTTGACGACAACAAGGACATCCGTTCGGCTCTCGAACAGATTATTATGATGGCCGAGGGGTATACCCTGGCCGGCTCTTTCGCCGATGCGGAGTCTGCCCTTCTGAAGATTCCCGCCCTTCAACCCAACGTGGTCCTCATGGACATCAACCTGGGCGACGGCGAAAGCGGGATCGACTGCGTCCGCCAGCTAAAACCACAATTCCCGGAAATTCTCTTTATGATGTGTACCATCTATGAAGAGGACGAAAAGATCTTCGAAGCGCTCAAAGCGGGCGCAAACGGCTACATCCTCAAGAAGACCGCCCCCGGCAAGCTCCTCGACGCCCTTCGTGAGCTTTACGAAGGCGGCGCCCCGATGAGCAGCCAGATCGCGCGCAAGGTCGTCAACGCATTTCAGGCAAAACCCGCTGATACCCCGGATACCAGTACCGCCGTCAGGACGATTAACATCCTCTCCAACAGGGAAAACGAGATCCTGGAACTTCTCTCACGCGGGATGCTCTACAAGGAGATCGCGGCCAAACTTTTCATCAGCCAGGAGACCGTCCGCAAGCACGTGTATCATATCTATGAAAAGATGCACGTCAATAATCGCGTCGAAGCCATCAACAAATTCTACGGACGCTGACTAGTTCGCGTTCCCCGGCCGGGGGACTTCCGGGATGACGAGTTTATTATTTTCCCGATTTACATCCGCCATGCGTTGCGTCGGATCGATCTCGAGGGATTTTATATCCAGCAGGTGACGATTCAGCTCAAACGTATAGGTCGGGCTCGTCCACTTCCAGGCAGCAAACACCGTCCTGGGAAGGCTCGGATCTTCAACCGGTTTTTCCCCGAACTGGAGGTACTGCGGGATATACGCCATTTCCCTGCTGCCGTCCTGATACGTAACTACCACATCGATCGGCATCGGCATCAGACCGATCATCTTTAACCTGATCTCCGACTTCCCGTTCTGCTCCCACAGACTGTCGACGCCGTAGTCGATCGTTTTTGTCGTATTGACCCAGTATTCCTTATACCAATCCAGCTGCATCCCGCTTACTTTCTCCGCGACCCGCATGAAATCATTGACATTCGGATGTTTGAACCTCCACAACCGGTAATACTCGAGCAGTATCCTATCCCTGACCTGCGCGCCGCATATATACCCGAGCTGCTCCAGGAACATCTCCCCTTTCGAGTAGCTGGCAATGCCATAGGCAAAATTGGTGGAAAAGTGGTCGGCGTGGGTTGTCAGGGGTTCTTCGTAACCGCTTTTCACCAAATTGAAATACGAGCCGTAGGCAGAAGCATGGTACGTCGGCAATTGCGTCTTTTCACGTTCGACGATCTGCTGCAAATTGGCATTCGCCGGATCACGGCGGAGCCGCTCATGGTAATAATAACTCACTACCCGCGCCGCCGCATAGCTCGTGAACCCCTCATCCATCCACGCGTATTCTGATTCATTGGTTCCCATCATCCCCTGGTACCAGCTGTGCATCCATTCATGAAAGGCAGTCCCTACACCCGGATTGTTGATCAGCGTGCTCATCGGATATTCCATCCCGCCGTCTCCCCCATGTACAAAGGAGTATTGTTTGTACGGGTAAGGGCCAAACGTTTTCTCGATAAATGGCAATACCATAACCGCCGCATCTGCCAGGCTGTTCCACGCCGTATCCTGCCGCGGGTCATGATCCTTGTTCTTATAGATCACGTTGAGGACCGGTCCATTCGGTACCCGGCGGATCAGGTGCCTGAACTCCGGATCAGCCGCCCACATAAAGTCGTGGACGTTGGGCGCCGCGAAGTGCCAGACCAGCCTGTCTCCCGCCGGCGGCACCACCTTGGTCCCGGGCGTCTCATACCCATAGCCCACCTGGTCGGCATTGACCAGGTAACCCGTTCCGCCCAGCAGGTAACTCTTATCAATCGAGATCGTCACATCGTAGTCTCCCCATACGCCATAAAACTCTCTCGCCACATACGGCGTCGGATGCCAGCCCTCATAGTCGTATTCGCACATCTTCGGGTACCACTGGCTCATTGAATACCGCACACCCGTCTGCGGATTGTCGCGGCCGCTCCGCCGGATCTGCAACGGCACCTGTGCCTCGAACTTCATCTGGAAGACCACCGTGGAATGCGGCAGGATCGGCCGGGTAAGCCTGACTTCCAGGATCGTCTCATCCACCAAATAGGGCTGCGGCACCCCGTTCATCGTAAGCGACAACACTTTCTGGTAACCGATCTCGTCCGGCTTCAGCTTCAATATCCGGTCCCGCACCCGCTGATCCCAGTCCTGCTGCTCACCGCCGCGCCTGCCGGTATTGAACGTGATCTTGCCCAGTTCCCGGCTCCGCGTATCCATCATACTGCCGGGCTGAAAAGCATTCCAATACAGGTGATAGAAGACATGTCCAATCGTGTCCGGAGAATTGTTGGTGTACGCAAGGGTCTGCGTGCCGGCAAACCGGTTCGCCTGCACATCCATCGACACATTCATCGTGTATTTGACACGCTGCTGCCAGCGATCCGGCTGCGCGGAAACTTCAACCCGGACCAGACATACGGTCAGTCCGAAAAGAACGATCTTATTTATCATGACTCTGCCTGAATTTTACAATGCTGCATTCTCTTTGATCAGCCGCCCCTTGCTGTTGAACAACAGGTTCTTTTTTGAGAACGAACTTTTCTCCACCTGGACCGCATACTGCGTCACATCCCCGGGCAGATAAAGCACCTGCACGGTGGATACCGTCCATTCACCATCGGCGTACAAGCTCTTTGAAAAGCCGTCCTGCACGTCGGCCGGCAGACTGGTCTGTGCGATCTTCTTCATGGAAGACTGCCATTCCCCTGTACTCTTGAACTTCGCCGTCAGCGCATCCGCGTCCAGGTAAAAGCTGACCTGCCAATAACTCAGCTTGTCGGACCAACTCACCTGCTTCGCGTTGGGATAGTGCGTCTTAAAGGAATCGGTCACCGCCGAGGGCAAGGTCCTGAGTTGCGCCTGAACCGGGGTATGCATCACCGACAATCCGATCAACAAGAGGGAAAAAAATACGATCTTCTTCATATTGATGTGTTTTAAGGTTATGAATCATTTTCTTCATCCGCTTCCGCCGCCACTCCCCGGGTCCGACCCGGCGCCCCCTCCACTACCAGCACCACCTCCCCCTTTACGCCCTTCTCGCGGAAATGTTCGCAAACCGCCCTTAACGAACCCCGGCGGTTCTCCTCGAACAGCTTCGTAAGCTCACGGCTGACGCAACAGGGCCGCTCCTCGCCAAAATGCTCCATCATCTCCGTCAGGGTCTTCACCAGCCGAAGCGGCGATTCATAAAAGACCATCGTCCTTTCCTCTGTCGCCAGTTGGCGAAGCACGGTCTGACGTCCTTTCTTCGGCGGAAGAAACCCCTCAAACGCAAAGCGGTTCATCGGAAGTCCGCTGTTAACAAGCGCTGGAACAAAGGCCGTCGCTCCCGGAAGGCACTCTACCCCGATCCCGATCCGGATGCATTCCCTTACCAACAGGAACGCAGGATCCGAAACGCCCGGTGTCCCTGCATCCGTCAGCAACGCCATCTTCTTTCCCTGTAGCAGCTGGTCGGCTAAATGATGCAGGATCTTGTGTTCATTGTGCTGATGATAGGGCGAGAGCGGTTTGATGATCTGATAATGATTCAACAGCCGGGAGGAATTCCGGGTATCCTCCGCCAGGATCAGATCAACCTTCTTCAGCACCTCCAAAGCTCTAAGCGTAATATCCTGCAGATTACCGATGGGAGAAGGAACAATATAGAGCAAAACGATAAATTAGTTTACACTGATCTCAAAATATTCCATGACCGGATTGGCCAGCAACTTGCGCCCCGCCTCTTCAGCGACCTGCCGCGCTTCATCCGCCGAATTCGCCTCTATCTGCAGGTAAATGCTCTTTCCGATCCGCACATCCTGGACATTCCGAAGACCCAAACTCTGTAGCCCGCCCATGACCGCCTTTCCTTGCGGATCAAGCAACTCTTTCAGTGGCATAACCTTTACCTGCACAGAAAAATTCATGTCATTCGTTTTTTGAGATTTGGACCTTCGGGCTCCTATATAAAATAGCCCTCGGTCCAAAATATTTAAAGATTGGCCTTCGGCCGACGGGCCTCCGGCCCGTTTTGGAAAACCAAAGATACAATAATGTATACAACGAACATTACCGGTACCGCCAGCCATTGCAGGAAAATAGCGGCTATCGCCGACAGTACAAGCAGGAGCAGTGCGGGAATATTGTTTCGCATGGAAGAATTGTTAAATTTTAGCGCCATCAAGGGAAGGTTGCTGATCATCAGCCATGCCACCACGAGTATCAACCCATACAAAACCCACTTATTCTGCAATGCGGCCCGCACCGCCTCACTATGGGTATACCATGCGATCAGCGGTAGTGAAGCGATCAGCAATCCGGCCGCCGGTGTCGGAACGCCTTTGAACCCGTATTGCTGCGAATCGTCGATATTGAAACGCGCCAGCCGGTACGCCGCCGCGCATGGGATCAGCAATGCCGGCAAAAGCCAACCCGCCGACACATCCAGACCATTCACCTGTCCGGCCCAGCTCATACGTAGCAACTGATACAGGATCATCCCCGGGGCCACGCCAAAGCTGACAACATCCGCCAGCGAATCCAATTGCTTCCCCAACGGACTCGTTGCCTTGAACAACCGCGCCACCAACCCATCCAGGAAATCCACCAACGCCGCCAGTCCGATGAAGATAGATGCTAACTGCGTCCGCTCCGGCATGTCGATGAGTTGTGTCCCCTCGGGATTATCCAGCGCTATGATGCCATTTTGCAGGATCAGGATCACCGCCAGACAGCCAAAAAACAAATTCAGCAACGTGAACAGGTTTGGTATGAATTTCATTGTCGAAAATTAGTACTTTATTTTTTGATTATCGCTTATTCATCATCCCTTCGATCTCCTCCGTCGTGATCGGCGTCTTGTGCATCAGATCGACATTTCCTTCTGCCTTGATCCAGACATCATTCTCGATGCGGATCCCCATCCGCTCCTCCGCAATGTAGACACCCGGCTCGACAGTCAGCATCATCCCCTCCTGCAAAGGTTCGGTCCGCGGTCCGAGGTCATGCACATCAATCCCCAAATGATGCGAGACCCCGTGATACATATATTTAAAATAAGCCGGGCTATCCGGTGTCTGATCTCTGACTTCCGCCTCCGTCAGCAACCCGATGCCGATAAAGACTTCCGTTGCCTGGTCCCCCATCTTTTTATGATAGTCCGCCAGCGTAAGCCCTGGCTTCAAAAGCTCCCCGGCATGACGATGCAGCGATAACACCGCATCATATACCTCCTTCTGACGTGCTGAAAACCGGCCGTTCACCGGCACAGTCCGGGTCATGTCGGCATTATATCCTCCATAGGTTGCACCAAAATCCATCAACACCAACTCACCACCGCGGCACTCACCGTTGTTCGAAATGTAATGCAGCGTTCGTGCCCGGTCGCCCGATGCAACAATACTCTCATAGGCAGGACCCGTCGAACGCCGCGACAGAAATCCCCGCCATATCTCGGCCTCGATCTCGTATTCCATCACCCCTGGCTTGATAAAGGACAACAAATGCGCAAAGGTCGCAGCCGTAATGTTCGCTGCTTCCTGCATCAACGCCACTTCCCGCGCCGTCTTCACCGCCCGGAGAGCCCTTAGGATACGGGCAGAGCGCCGATAGGAATGTAAGGGGAATCGCTCCTTCATCTCCCGGATAAACCGGTATTGCCGGGTGATCAACGGCCCGCTGCGGCGGTCATTCTCATTGGTCCCGAGGTAAATATGATCCGCCAGATATACCCACTGCTGTAACAGCGAGTCAAGGTTGTCCAGCCAGACCACGGTCCCGATCCCCGAAATCTTCGTTGCCTCCTCCGCACGAAGCCGCCGCCCGTCCCATTTTTCCTTCATCTCGTTGGGTCTTACCAGCGCCAGTACCTCCCGGTATCGCGCATCGGGATGATCCGGGAAAAGAATGACCATGCTGTCCTCCTGGACGATCCCGGACAGCCAGAACAGGTCGCTGCTCTGCCGGAAAGGGTAAAACGCGTCCCCATTGGAAGGCATCTCATCATTGCTGACAAAGATGGCAATGGAACCTGGTTGGAGCGCAGCGGCAAACCGCGCCCTGTTCTCTGTGAATAGCTCAGGAACTTCCGGATAAAATTTCATTTCAAGGCGTTAGCGGACTGGCCAGCAGGAGACCAAATTTATTGAATGATTACCAAATAGGCATTTTATTCCGATGGCCTCAAACTAACGTTCGTTAGTCATTAGTCAGAATTTAACCAACCCCGCTCTGAATTTGATAATATCAAATTTAGAGGCCCCTGGATGAGGTGCTAATGAAAAAAATAATTTTAGCTTTGCAGCAAACAAACGGTTGTTTATGCCAGCGCCTGTCATTGCTCTTCCGACGGACGGTCTTCGTCGTCTCGGTTTGCGTCCCTCCGATACCACTTTTTACCAACTACCGCCGGACGAGCTTACCGATCATTGTCTCCGCCGTAAGGAAGGCGTATTGAACGATACCGGGGCACTGACTATCCGGACAGGCGCATTCACCGGTCGCAGTCCCAAAGACCGCTACATCGTAAAAGACGAGATTACTTCCGGCTCTGTCCACTGGAATGATTTTAACCAGCCCATCGATCCGGCTTATTTCCATCGGGTCTTTACCGCCGTCACCACCTGGCTGAACAGAGTCCCCGAGGTTTTCGTACGCGACTGCTACGTCTGCGCGGATGCGCGTCACCGACTTAATATCCGGGTCATCACCGAAACCCCCAGCGCCAACCTCTTCGCCTACAATATGTTCCTCCGGCCAACAGAGGCCGAGCTGGACGACTTCCGTCCGGACTGGCAAATCCTCTCGGCCCCGGGCCTCTCTCTGAACGCCACCGAATGCGGCACCCGCGGCAAAAATGCCGTTGTCATCTCATTCCGTCACCGGCTGATCGTGTTGGCAGGCACCGCCTACACCGGGGAGATAAAAAAAGCCGTTTTCACCATCCTCAACTTTCTTTTGCCCCGGGATCACGATGTCCTCAGCATGCATTGCTCGGCCAACAGGGGGCCCAAAGGCGACACCGCCATCTTCTTCGGCCTTAGCGGCACCGGCAAAACAACGCTTAGCGCCGACCCCGCACGCCGTCTTATCGGCGACGACGAACATGGCTGGACAGAGGACAACATCTTCAATTTTGAGGGCGGCTGCTATGCCAAGTGCATAAACCTTCGGGAAGAAAAAGAACCCGCCATCTTTGGCGCTATCCGCCCCGGCGCCCTCGTGGAGAATATCAAATTCTTTCCCGGAACGGACCATATCAACTTTGACGACGGCTCCATCACCGAAAATACCCGGGTCTCCTATCCCCTATCGTATATTACCAACGCGCTCCAGCCATCGATCGGAGCCCTCCCCACCAATATTTTCTTTTTGACCTGTGACGCATATGGCGTACTGCCGCCGATCTCCCGGCTAAGTCCGGGCCAGGCCATGTACCAGTTCATTTCGGGCTATACCGCAAAGGTTGCCGGGACTGAAACGGGGATCACGGAACCCAAACCCACCTTCAGCGCCTGCTTCGGCGCCCCCTTTCTACCCCTGCATCCGGGTCGCTATGCCGAACTGCTGGGCAAAAAGATCCGGCAGCATGGCGTAAAGGTCTGGATGATCAATACCGGATGGTCCGGCGGACCCTATGGGCAGGGCTCACGCATCCAGCTTTCCTACACCCGCGCCATGATAACCGCCGCCCTTGATGGCGCGCTCGACCTGGTCGAATATCACCCCCATCCTGTCTTTGGCATGGCAATCCCGTCGAGCTGCCCCGGCGTCCCCGCCGAACTGCTCAACCCGAGAAATACCTGGCCCTCCCCGGCAGCCTACGATGAGATGGCGGGCCACCTGGCAGATTGGTTTACAACGAATTTTGAGAAATATGCGGGAGCCATCGCCTCCCCGGAGATCCGCGCCGCAGGTCCTGTCCGGGAAAAAGTAAAAAAAAGTTAACCGAAAAAGACAATTTTTAAAATAAATTACTGAACTTGGCGGGCACAATTCGATCTTAAGGTCTACGATTGTTTGCCAAAACTAACTCCATCAAAGGCTTGATGGGGTTTTTTATTTAAAACAACCCATAAAGCTGCGAATCGATCCGCGTAATGATCTCGCCCAAATGCTCCTCGTTCTCCGGAAACTTATTCTTATCGATATCCACGATCAATAGCGGCCCCTCCTTATACCCCTCGATCCACTTGTTGTAAAAGTCGTTGAGACGCTTAAGGTAATCAAGCCGGATATTTTCCTCATATTCCCGCCCGCGTTTCTGGATTTGCGCCACCAACGTCGGCACACTCGCCTGCAGATAGATCAGCAGGTCGGGCGGCTGTACCATCCGTTTTAACGTCTGGAAGAACTGAAAATAATTGTTGTAGTCCCGTTTGCTCATCAGACCCATCTCATGCAGGTTGGGCGCAAAAATATGCGCATCCTCATAGATCGTCCGGTCCTGGATCACCGTCTCCGTGCCCGAATGGATCTCGAGGAGCTGATTCAACCGCGTGTTCAGAAAGAATATCTGGAGATTGAAGCTCCAGCGCGGCATATCCTCATAGAAATCGTTCAGGTAGGGGTTATGGTCGACATCTTCGAATTGGGGTATCCACCGGTAATGCTTGCTCAACATTTCCGTCAACGTCGTTTTACCGGCGCCGATATTTCCGGCCACCGCGATGTGCTTTATTTTCTTGTTCTTTAGCATGGTATTTTTCGCTTGAACTTCACCCGGTCTCCGCCAGGCTCCGCCCGGTTTCAGTAGTACTTCAACCCCATCGCCTCCCGAACGAGCTTTAACGTCTCCTGCGCGCTCGCGCGGGCCTTATCGGCCCCCTGCTCCATCACCCGCCGTAAATACGGCTCATTGTGCCGGATCCCTTCCGCCTTTTCCCGGATCGGCGCGATAAAGGCGACCATTCCCTCCGCCAGTTCCTTCTTCATGTCGCCGTATCTGATCGTGCCGGCAGCATAATCCGCTTCGAATTTACTGACTACATCCGAACCTGCCACCAGCCGGAGCAGCAAAAACAAATTTGTTACCGCCTCGGGCATTGGTGTCAGCGACTGCCAATCTTCACCCGTTTCCCGTACATGGACGCCACTTGTAGTTTCCGTTTTTGCCTTCATGATCTTGCGCCGGATCGTCTCGTCGCTGTCTGACAGGTATAACGTTGCATTCTGATTCTCGCTCTTGCTCATTTTCCCGGCGCCATCCAGGCTGGGCACCCTGGCTAACTCCTCGCCGAAATTAAAGGCGTACGGCTCCGGCAAGACCTCGCCATACCGCTGGTTAAACCGGTTAACATAGTTTCGCGCTGCCTCCAGGTGTTGCTCCTGGTCCTTCCCCACAGGCACGAGCGTAGCCCGGTGCAACAGTATATCTGCCGCCTGCAACACCGGGTACGTCAGAAGCCCTGCATTCACGTTCTGTGGCTGTAGCCGCACCTTCTCCTTGAAGGTAGGGGTCTTTTCAAGTTCCCCTACATATGCCAACATATTAAAAAGAAGATACAGCTCCGCCGTCTCCGGCACATGGCTCTGACAATAAAATGCCGCCTTTTCCGGATCGAGCCCGCACGCCAGATTCTCCGCCATCACCCGCCGGACATGCCCCTTCAGCTCCCGGGTATCCGTCAGGGTCGTCAACGCATGCCAATCCGCCACCATAAAGAAACAGGTATAACTATCCTGCATGCGAACATAGTTGCGAACGGCGCCGAAATAATTGCCGAGGTGCAGAAACCCCGTGGGCCGGATGCCGCTCATAACAATATTTCTGTTTTTTTCCATCGGACCGCGAAGATAGCTATTTTTGTCCCAAAGCAACCGCATGGAAGTCACTGAGGAACTGATCGACAACCTGTCCAATCTTGCCCGGTTGGAATTCAGCGCCGCAGAAAAAGTGGAGCTCCGGAATGACCTGCAGCGAATGATCCGGTTTGTGGAGAAGCTCGGCGAACTGGACACGACCGGCGTAGAACCGCTGCTTCATATGAGCCCGGAAACCAATGTCCTGCGCGACGACATCCCCGGTGGTTCCGTTAGCCGTTCCGCCGCACTCTCCAATGCGCCGGCCACCGACGGCACTTATTTCAAGGTACCCAAAGTCATACGCAAACCATGAGTGTAAAGATTGTCTCCAATGCCGCCGATTTCGTCCGCAACCCATCGCCGGGCCAACCCATCATCCGGCTGGAAGATATCCATAAAAGCTATTTCATGGGCAAACAGGCCCTTCCCGTCCTGAAAGGTGTCTCTCTTACGATAAAAAAAAATGAATACGTGGCGCTGATGGGTCCTTCCGGTTCGGGCAAAAGTACACTCATGAATATCCTCGGCTGCCTCGATACCCCAACCGACGGTGCGTATATCCTAAACGGTCAGGACGTAAGCAAAATGCCCGACGACGACCTTGCCGACGTACGTAATATCGAAATAGGGTTTGTTTTTCAGCAATTTAACCTGCTGCCCCGGCTGACCGCCGCGGAGAACGTCGCCTTGCCCCTGGTCTATGCCGGGGTGCCGCGGCGCGAACGTCTTGAAAGAGCAATGGCCGTTCTCGAAAAGGTCAGTCTGGCCGACCGTGGCCACCACAAGCCCAATGAGCTTTCGGGCGGACAGGCCCAGCGCGTGGCGATTGCCCGAGCCCTGATCAACAACCCCTCCCTCATCCTGGCCGATGAGCCGACCGGTAACCTCGATACGAAAACTTCCATCGAGATCATGGATATTTTTACCGCTATTCAAGCCGCCGGCAATACCGTCGTCCTTGTCACCCACGAAGAAGATATTGCCAAGTACGCCCGTCGGATCGTCCGCCTCCGCGACGGCCTTATCGAGAGCGACCGCCTTCACAGCCCTCAAGCCGCATTGGCATAACTACTAACCATGTCCGCGAAAATCTATACCAAGACAGGCGACAAAGGCACCACCGGCCTCATCGGCGGCACAAAGGTTCCCAAGAGCCACCTCCGGATCGAAGCCTATGGTACGGTGGATGAACTGAATTCGTTTATCGGATTGCTCACCGACCACCTCAATGCAGCCGGCACCTCAACCCCATTGTTGAAAGAGATCCAGGATCGCCTGTTCACCATCGGTTCATCCCTCGCCTGCGACCCCGAGAAAGAGCCGCAGCTAAAGATCCCCGACCTCAAAGAAGAAGATATATTTACGCTGGAAAACGATATCGACCGCATGACCGCCGAACTTCCACCCATGAAATCTTTCCTGCTCCCCGGCGGCCACGTTGCCGTTTCCACCGCGCACATTACCCGCTGTGTCTGCCGTCGCGCCGAACGGGCCTGCGTCCGCCTTCAGGACCAGCAATTCTTTGTAGAGCCCCTCGTGCTTCGCTACCTCAATCGCCTCAGCGATTATCTTTTTGTCCTTGCCCGCTATACCGGTCAGCTTCTTTTCGTCCCGGAGATTCCCTGGCAGCCGCGGGCCTAAGCCGCTCCGCGTGTTGATCACCCTTTCACGATCTTTCCATCTTTCATATGAAGGACCCGATCGCTCATCGTCGCGAGCTCTTCGTTGTGCGTCACGATCAAAAAAGTTTGTTTGAACTGAGCCCGCAGACTGAAAAAAAGTTGATGCAACTCCTTCGCATTGGCTGTATCCAGATTGCCGGTAGGCTCGTCCGCAAAGACAATGTCCGGGTTGTTGATCAACGCCCTCGCCACCGCTACCCGTTGCTGTTCCCCCCCCGACAACTCCATAGGTTTGTTGCCAATGCGGTGCCCGACCCCAAGTTCCTGCAACAATTCCGCCGCCCTCCGCTCCACATCCTTTTTGCGGAAACCGGCGATCCAGCCGGGGATAGCGACATTCTCCAGTGCGGTGAACTCCGGCAGCAAATGATGGAACTGGAATACGAAGCCGATATGTCTATTACGAAAGACCGCCAGGGGCTCTCCTTTCAATGTATGGATCTCACGCTCATGTAAGACAATCCTACCTTCCATCGCCGAGTCCAAAGTCCCGAGAATATGCAGCAGCGTGCTTTTCCCGCATCCCGAAGGCCCGACAATACTCACGATCTCTCCCTTCGCAATATCCACATCCACCCCTTTCAGGACCCACAGATTGCCGTAATATTTATGTATCCCCCTGGCACTTAGCATATCAAAATCGAGTTAAATTTTAACTGTTATTTGGTGGTTTCGTTTTAAAAATTACTTTTGCGGAAAATTGACAGATGTTCTGGACCCTCGAATTAGCCAGTTACCTGGAAGATGCCCCCTGGCCGGCGACCAAGGATGAATTGATCGACTATGCTATTCGCTCCGGTGCGCCGATCGAGGTGGTGGAGAACCTGCAGGAACTCGAAGACGAAGGCGAGATCTACGAAGGCATCGACGACATCTGGCCGGACTACCCTTCGCAAGAGGATTTCTTTTTCAATGAAGACGAATACTAATCAATCACTTACGCATAAGACAAATCCACCCTCAACGCCCCCCTGAAGATTCCCTATTTCTCCATCTGATCGATCACCGCCCCTGTCACACCGGTAAAAGAGAAACCACCATCATGGAATAAGTTCTGCATCGTCACCATCTTTGTCAGATCGCTGAACATCATCGCACAATAGCCCGCACATTCATCCGCCGAAGCATTCCCCAATGGACTCATCTTCTCCGCATAGGAAATGAACCCATCAAAACCCTTTACTCCGCTCCCCGCGGTCGTCCGTGTGGGCGACTGCGATACCGTATTTACCCGCACCTTTTTCTTCACTCCATAATAATACCCAAAACTGCGCGTGATACTCTCGAGCAGGGCCTTCGCGTCCGCCATCTCATTGTAGTCCGGGAAAACCCGCTGCGCGGCAATGTACGTCAGCGCCACCACACTTGCCCACTCATTCAATGCATCAAGGTCCCATGCCGTTCTCAACACCCGATGGAGGGACATCGCCGAAATATCCAGTGTCTTCTTGTTCCATTCGTAATCGATCTCGGTATAGCTTTTCCCTTTCCGCACATTCAGGCTCATGCCGACCGAATGCAGGATGAAATCGACCCTGCCGCCGAAATGTTTCATCGAGTCTTCGAACAACTTCCGGAGGTCATCCATGTTCGTTACATCCGCGCCGATCACCGGGGCATTCACCGCCTCCGCGAGCTTGTTGATCTCCCCCATCCGCAGCGCCACCGGCGCATTCGTCAAGACCAGCTCCGCACCCTCTTCATGACATCGTATAGCCGTCCGCCAGGCGATCGACCGTTCATCCAACGCTCCGAAAATGATCCCCTTTTTCCCTTTAAGCAGGTTGTATGCCATAGAATGAATTTTCGCAAATATAGCTTTTCATAATGGAAATAATCGCACCACCAGTCCCACCATCAGCACCGTATACACGATGATCAGTACAAAATTAGCTATCAAAAAAAGAAAAAGCCTTCCGGCATTCTCACGCGGCCTGATCACGTGCCGCAGCCAGCGGTTCAGATAATACACCGGCACCATTGCCGCCACCAGTATCAGCAATATCAACAACGAACGCACCTTCATGACATCACCATTTCCCGTGCATTCTCCAACGCCGCCGCAGTCGGCTTCTCACCGCTGAGCATCCGCGCGATCGTCGTGATCCGCTCCTCATGCCCCAATTTCCGGATCCTGGTCCTGATGGCCTCCCCTTTCATTTCCTTAAAGACAAAATAATGCGCATCCGCCTTGCCCGCGATCTGAGGCTGATGCGTGATGCAAATGACCTGTCGTGTCGCCGCCAACCCCTTTAGGATAATTCCCACCTGTCTCGCCGCCTCGCCCGAAATGCCCGTATCGATCTCATCGAATATCAGCGTGGCCAGATCGATCGACTCCGCCACGAGCGACTTGATGCACAACATCAACCGGCTGAGTTCTCCGCCCGAAGCGACTTTGCGGATGGGCTCGAACCGGCTGCTCTTATTGGCATCGAAAAGGAATTCTATCGTATCCGCGCCAAACTCACCCACGTCGCCAGGTTCCACCACCACCCGAAGTCTCGCATTCGGCATACCCACCTGCTTGAGCAGCTTGTTCACCTTCTCCTCCAACCCCGGCGCCTGCCCAACCCGCCCCGCAGACAATACCGCCGCCTTCTTCTTTACCTCCTGCAATGACCGCCCGACCTCACGTTCCCACGCCGCGATGTTTTCTCCCAGCTGAAGCGAATCCTGCATCCCCAGCTCAAGTTTGCGCTGCAGCTCCAATAACTCCGCCGTAGTTCGAAGCCCGTGCTTCTTCAGCAGCTTATAACCGATCGATAACCGCTCGTTGATCTCCTCGATCCGCCGCGGATCATAATTCACCGTATCGTTGATATGGTCGACCTCTCCCGCAATATCCTGCAGCTCGATCTGCATCGATGACATCCGCTCTGCCAGCGCATGCAGCCCCGTGTGGTAAGCCGAATAGGAGGCCAGTGATTGCTGGAGCGAACGAAGTTGCTGCACGATCGGCTGCTCGCCCTCCTTCAGATCGTAGTAGACTTTCGACAACATGGTCTTGATCCCCTCCGAATGGCTCAGCAACTTGAGCTCCTGGTCGAGATCCTCCAATTCCTGCTCCCGAAGACCCGCCTCCATCAGCTCATCCAGTAAAAACTTATTGTAATCGAACGCTGCATTGAATTGAGCCTGCCTGGCCTGCAATGCCTCCAGCTCTTTCACCGCCGCCTGCCAGCCGCGGTATGACGCGCGGTATTCTGCCACCGACAAAGCGTGGCCCGCCAGCGCATCCAGCACTTCCCGTTGAAAATCCGATTCACCGAGCTCCTGCGTGTCAAACTGCCGGTGCAGGTCTACTAACTGGGAACCGAGCTTTCGGAGTTGTTCGAGGTTTACGGGCGTGTCATTTACAAATGCCCTCGACTTTCCGTTTGGCGCGATCTCGCGGCGGATCACCGCCTCATCCTCCGCATCGAGGTCATGCTCGCGAAAAAAACGGGCTACCCCGGGGCGATTTCCAACCGCAAACACACCCTCCACCACACATTTTTTATTGTTTTCCAGCAAAACCGATGTATCCGCGCGGTCTCCAAGGATCAGCGACAATGCCCCCATGAGGATCGACTTGCCCGCCCCCGTCTCTCCCGTGATCACATTCATCCGTGCCGAAAAATCGACGCTCAGCTCATCGATGATGGCATAATTCTGAATATGTATCCGCTGTAACATGGGGCCAATTTAGGTATTTCGCCTTTCATCCGGACGACAAAATTCCCACACACTATTGACCGGCACAACGTGCAATACCTGCCTTCGCCCGCTGATCCAGGGAGTTTTTGTAGTCATGATCCTTCAACGACAAACACTTTTGAAAGAATTCGACCGCGCGCTCACAATCGCCGCGCCCCTCATAGATATACCCGGCCTGCAACGCCGCCCGCGCCGCATAATATTCCCGCAACCCCGCTCCCGTTTTTATCGTGGTCAGATATGCCGTGATCGCATCGTCTTTTCTTGCCAACCCATCATAAATTCGTCCGAGCCGGTAGGCCAGTTCACATCGCTCCTCCGGCCGGGTATAACTGGATGTGCTGACGCCCTGTAATGATCGGAGCGCTTCGGTGAAATATCCCCCGTCGGTAAGCAGCCTTGCCTGCAATAGAACCTTATCCGGCCACATCCCCTTACGCGCCGCAGCCAGCGCCTGCCGGTCCGCATCGGCCTCTGCCGAACCCCGCCTGGTCACCTCCCGTCTCAGCGAATCCGCCGCCCCCTGGTTGCCTTTCAGATAATAATACCAGCTGAGCTTTTCCAGGGCGTCCTTGACATAGAACCGGCCCTTGAACCGCTGCAGGAAACGCTCCAGGTACACCGGCGTACCGGGCTCCAGATGATTCAATGCCGCATATCCCAGCTCCAGATCCCAGACCGGCATGTCCAGGTATCCCGGCGCCTTGCTCCTGCCTTCGATGATCTGAGCGGCCAACGCCGACTGCTGGTCATTGATACAAAGATTGGCATACAGATAGGTATACAGATAATTGTTGCGGATGTCGAGGTTTTGCCGGCGGATATAAGCAAAGACCTGTTCGTGTTGATTGAGGATATAGAACTGTAAATAGAGGTAATAAAAGGTGGCCTCGTCCCGGAATAATACCGACCATTCATCGTCCATGCCGAGGAATTGACCAAGCTCCCCCATCCCCTCTTTCACACTCCCGCGAATCCCCAAAAGATTGCTTAGCCACTTATATCCGTCCGGAATGGTGCTCGCCACCACTTTCATCGCGCCGCTCAACATCAGCGCCGGCCCAAACGACGGGAACTTTTGCCTGCATGCCTGGCTCTCGAGGAAGGAGCGCCTGAATTCCAGTCCCGCATCGAGGTTACTGCCAAGCTTGACCTTGATCGCCGCCCACTGGAAATGGATCACACTGCGGGTAAAAAGGCTATATGGCGAAGACTCCGGCCCATCCGCCATACTTCCAAGCCGCCGTTCCATCCTCACCTTCACCGCAGGATAGTCGGCCGCATTCTCATTAAAAAAAAGTTGAAAAAAATCGATGTAATTACCCAGGAAGTCCGGGATCAGATTACCCGGATCGCGCTTCCTCTCGGCTGTCAGGAGCCGCTCCCCTTCTTCCAACCGCAGTTGAACGATCGCCCGGTACGCCTGGCGGCATCCGGGACTGAAATCAAAATGCTTCTGCCCGTACCCGGGGACAGCAAACAGCAAAACAGCCGGAAGCATCCAACGGACCACCACGGACCTTACTTGACTTCGGTGGCGTCGTTCAGTTCATTATCGACCAGGATCCGGCCGCAGTTCTCGCAAACTATGATCTTCTTGCGCTGACGGATCTCGCTTTGCCGCTGGGGTGGGATCGCATTAAAACATCCCCCGCAGGCATCCCGTAAGACCGGCACCACCGCCAGCCCATTCCGGTAATTGCCCCGGATGCGGTCATAGGAATGCAGTAACCTTGGCTCTACCTTCTCCCGCGCATCCGACGACAACTTGACAAAATGCTTTTCCTCTTTCTCCGTCGTGGCAATGATCTTGTCCAGCTCGTCCTTCTTGTTTTTCAGCACCGATTCCTTCGTCGCAATATTTTTCTTTGCCTTCTCCAGCAATTGTACCTTCTCCGCAATTTCCTCATTCGCATCCTTTATATGCTTCTCCGCCAGCTTAACTTCCAACTGCTGCATCTCGATCTCCTTATTGATCGCCTCGAACTCGCGGCTGTTCTTTACATTCTGGCTTTGCTTGTCGTACTTCTTGATCAGCGCATCGGCTTCCTTGATCGCCTCTTTCTTCTGATTGATGAATTCCTGTATCCCGTTGATCTCCTCCTCAACCCGCGTTTGACGCGAATGCAAACCCTGGATCTCATCCTCAAGGTCACTTACCTCCATGGGCAGTTCCCCCTTCAGGATTTTGTACTCGTCTAACTTCGATTCGATTTTTTGAAGGGTCACGAGTGAGGCGAGTTTTTCCTCGACAGAGAATTCTTTTACGTTTGACATATTTTAATTTATATGATAATGAACGGGGTTCGTCCGTGTACCCGATTTAAGGACGGCAAAATTACTGAATTTTTCGCGCAAAACGTCAATCAGCAAATCAACCGTAAATTGCTCGCTCTCAAAATGGCCGATATCGGCGATCACCAGCCGGTCATTTGCATCAAAAAACTCATGATATTTAACATCCGACGTGACATAAAAGTTTGCCCCGATCGATAAAGCATTGGAAATAAGGCTACTACCCGCGCCGCCGCAAACGGCCACCATTTTCACCGGTCTTCCCGTCAACCGGGTATGGCGCACCACCGGCACCCCGAAGACCGAGCCCAGCCGGTCCAGAAAGGCCTCTTCCTCCAAAGGCGACGGCAGCTCCCCTACCAGCCCCGCCCCGACCCCCTCATTGGCATTGGCCAGCGGTACGAGGTCATAAGCCACCTCTTCGTACGGGTGGGCCGCGATCATCGCCCGGACCACCTGCCGCTGAAGTACCGCCGGCAGGATCACCTCCAGACGGGCCTCCTTCTCTTCGTGCCGCCGCCCTACCCCGCCCACAAAGGGCTGCGCCCCCTCTCCCGCCTTGAATGTTCCCGTACCCTCCGCACTATAGCTGCACTCGCTATATTTGCCAATATGCCCCGCACCCGCCGCAAACAGCGCCGAACGTACCACCTCCAGGTGACCTACGGGCACAAAACAATACAATTTGCACAGCGTGGCCTCCTTAGCCATCAACACCCGCCGCTCAACGAGCCCGAGCATGTCCGCGATCCTTCCGTTTACCCCTTTGGCCACCATATTGTCCAGATTGGTATGGATCGCATAGATCGCCATGTCCTGTTTGATTGCCGCGATGACCGCCTTTTCTACATAGTTCCGGCCCGTGATCTTCTTTAAGCCGCCAAAGACGATGGGATGATGGGCGACGATCATATTACATCCCCTGGCCACCGCCTCCAAAATGACCTCTTCCGTCGCGTCCAGCGTCACCAATACCCCATGACACTCCCAGCCCGGATCACCGGTCAGCAATCCGGTGTTATCATATTGCTCCTGGTATGCCGGCGGCGCCAGCAGCTCGAGATGACCGATGATCTCCGATATACGCATGTCTTATTGAATGATCGTTTCGATGTGCGCCAGTTTGCCGTCCTCGTTGAATCCCTCCACCACCACCCGGAGCTTCTTCGTTATATCATTGTTGAAAAAGTCTACCGTGACCCGCCTCGTCTCCCTGTTCGTCATTACATACGGCTTCCAGTATAGGGTGGTCCGCAGATCCTCCTGCGCGTTCGCGGCGTTGTTCTCAAGATAATTCGGCGAATAGAATTCTTTCGGTATTGAATATCCGGCCAGTATGGCCCTCGGCATCCCCTTGATGTTGTCGGTGTTTGTCCGGCTGTCGCCACCCTTCTTCGTATATACCGCAATGGTACCGCCCGATCCGCCGCCAAAACCTACCCCCGACCCGGGCCGGAATACCTTCACCATCGCAATATCCGGCACGCTGATGCTCTGCAGCTGCTGGGCATCCACCTGCATCTCGTTCAGGTAGAGCGACGGCCTGCCTCCGCGCCAACTCAACGAGGGGGTGCCACCGGGCCCGGAACCGGTAGTGATCTGAAGTCCCGCTACCTTTCCCTGAAGAAAAGTGAAGATATCGGGCGATGCATTCGCAAAGGGGTCATCGAGCAGATTGAAGGTCTGCGCGTCCCCGCCGGCAAATAACCCCGACGTATATCGCTCATCCAGCTTTTCCGTTGCCGTCTTTTGATGGCCGATAACCGTTGCGGCAGCCAGAGTCTTCACCCTGGCGTCCTCGATCGGCTGGACCCGGATCAGTTCCTCCTGGATATAGCGGTTGCGCTTGAGATAAAGCGAGTCCTCCGCCGTCCAACCGTCAAAGCCGGCATACAGGGACTTCGCTGATTTCGGACCCCGGATCAACCCGTTACTAAAGGTGATCGCCGCCTGATCGGCAAGCGCCCGGTTGGTATTGAACTGATAATACGCTTTTACCGTATCGAAGAAGACAAGCCCCATCAAGCCGAATTTCGACCCGGAAATATGCGGTACAGACAATAACTGTGTGCTGGAATCCTTTCGGCTAAGGATCACGTTGAGCGATTCATCCTTTGGGATCTTGTAAGGGTCTACACCAAGAACCTCCACTTTCATCCCCAGATAGTCCTGCTCGGGATTCCTGATCACGGGCAACTGTCCCTTCGCCAACGCCTCCCACCTGATCCGCCGCCAACCATGCGTCATCATCACCAGGTCAAGCATATTGACCAGGCTGTCCGCCGTGCCGGAGAAATAGAAATAGGGATTGTGCACCTGCCCGCGGATCTCGCCGGTCAGCAAAAGCCGGGAAACGATATTCTCATCATTCGGGAATTCGCCGTCCGCCGTAGCATCCGTCACCGCCATCGACAGGTTGGATTTCACCGTATCGGGCACATCGATGACGAGCGTATTCTTTCCGCGCTTGTTCACCCCTTTTATCTGCACCGAGATTTCCGGGCTGAACTGGTACTCATGATTGTTGATAAAAACAGCCCGTTCCGCCAGGGGCATCATATTGGCGTCGAACAGCGTCAGCACCATCACTCCGCTTGGTAATTGCCCGGTCGGGATAGTACCGCCGCTCATAAAATTCTCATCCAGGTTGATCCTTGCCTTATAGATCAAATGCTGGTGCATATGCCCGATGATCGTCAGTCGTTTTAGTTCCGGGCCGCCATCCGGCGACCGCGCCACGGAGAATAAGACTTTCTGATTCCCGGTGATTGCCCGCAACACCGCACCCGTGGCCTTCGGCGCCGGCAATCCCGTTCGGTGTTCGATCCCCCGTTCATCCTTCCAGACCGCGGTCAACGAATCACCTTTGTCGGGAGCTACCAAAAATTTGCCCATCCCGTCGTGCATCGATTCGAATGACAGCAACTCCTTCCCCGAGCGGTCCTGGATGACGCCCTTTACCACTTCCGGAAGTCCGAACTGGTCGTTTGCCTTGAAGGCCACCATGGTCTCCACCCCGCCTATCATGTCCCCTCCCTCCGGAAAGAATTGCATCTTCGCCTCCCGGGGTACGATCGTAACGGTCCCCGCGGAATCCAGCTTCTCATCATAGATGTGAATATCCTTTTCGTAGTAAAACGCGGTATCGAAATTTGTCATCCATGTCGTATATGCCCGCAGGTGCAAATGCCTGCTCTCGATCTTCTTCGGCAGGTCAAAGCTGCCTGCCGTGCTCGATTCCGTAACCGGGTAGACCTTACGCTCCAGGACTTTGCCGGACGGGTCTGACAATTCCGCATAAAAATTTCTGCTCACCAGGGACGGATCGGCACCTGAAAAGATATAGGCCTTGAACCATACCGTTTCTCCCGGCCGGTAGATCTTTTTGTCCAGCTGCAGATGGATTTTTTCCTGTGGGTAGTTGTTCGCATATATATTCAACATCGAATCGACCTTCTGAGCGTGTAGGAATATGGGAGATAGACAAAGAACGACCAGGAAATTGCAGCTTGTCTTGTTCATACAGCTAAATTATTCAACACGATCAGAAAAATGACCATAATTTCGGAATGTTTTCAATTTTTACTCCAGAAATAGTGTTAAAATGACCTTAACAGAACCAACAGCTCAATTATACAATCGGTATGTCGATCGTATGAAAAAAATCGCGGATGTCAAATACGCCGCGGCGGTGCTGGAATGGGACCAGGAGACCTATCTGCCGCCAAAGGGAGCGGAGGCCCGGAGCAGACAGCTGGCAAGCCTTTCCGAAATCGCGCATGAGTGGTTGACCGCCCCGGCGCTTGGCGACTTGTTGCACGAATTGCAACAGCGCGCAGATCTGGGCGACGGGGAGCGCCGGAATGTGCAACTCAGCTTCGAAGACTTTAACAAGCAAAAGAAGTTCAGCGCTGCCTTCGTCCGCCGCCTGAGTGAGACCAGTTCCCGCGCCTTCCATAGCTGGCTGCAAGCCCGCGCCGCCAACTCCTTCGCGATTTTCAAAGACGATTTGCAGCAACTCGTCACGCTAAAAAAAGAAGAGGCCGAACTCGCGGGCTACGAACAACATCCCTACAACGCCCTCCTCGATAATTTTGAAAAGGGTTGTACCACGTCCTTGCTTGACAACGTCTTCAGCTCCATCCGCAAGCCCCTCAAAGATATCCTCGATCGGATCGCAAGCCGCCCCCAGGTTGACGACAGCTTTCTCCACAGCCACTATCCCCGCAATCTTCAATGGGATTTTGGCCTCGGCATCATCCGGCAACTCGGATTCGATTTTGAAGCCGGCCGTCAGGACTTGTCCGAACATCCGTTCACGACCAGCTTTAATGCCCGCGATGTTCGGATCACTACCCGCATCGATGAGAACAATTTCAACCACATGACCTGGAGCTGCATCCATGAGACCGGCCATGCCCTCTATGAACAGGGCCTGCCACCCGGATATTACGGCCTGCCGCTGGGAGAATTCGCATCACTGGGTATCCATGAGTCCCAATCCCGGCTCTGGGAAAATAACGTCGGCAGAAGCCTCGCCTGGTGGAAGGCCGTCTATCCCCGGCTACAATCCCTCTTCCCCCAGCCGCTCGGCCGCGTGAGCGTCGAACAATTCTACAAAGCCATAAATAAGGTAGCCCCCTCCCTGATCCGCACCGAGGCCGATGAGGTCTCCTACCATTTTCATGTCATGATCCGGTATGAGCTGGAAAAACGCCTGATCGAAGGCTCCCTGGACGTAGCCGACATCCCGGCATGGTGGAAGGAGAACTATTCTTCCTGGCTTGGGGTGGACGTGCCGGACGACAAGAAGGGGTGCCTTCAGGATGTCCATTGGAGCCATGGAAGCTTCGGCTATTTTCCGACCTATAGCCTGGGCAGCTTTTATGCCGCACAATTCTTCGAATATGCTGTAAATCAAGATAATATAGGAGATTCTCTGGCGAGAGGAGAGACGGTGCCCTTATTGGAGTGGCTCCGGAGCCATATTCATCGCCATGGCCGTCGGTTTACCAGCGAGGAACTCTGCCAAAATGCCACGGGCAACGGCCTCGATGTCCGCTTTTTTTTAGACTATTTGCGCAATAAATACGTTATCATTTATGACTTTTCTGTCTAATATCTCGTATATCTTAGCATAAAGCTGATACTATGAAGTACCTATATCCTCTACTATTATCCGGCATCTTTCTTGCATCGTGTAAGAAATTGATACAGAATCAGGTAAAAAAGCAAGTTATTTCCGATGTGACGAACGGGCTTTGGTATGTGACTTCATATGAGCAAAATGACAGCAATATCACGGCGGCTTTTAATGGTTATGTCTTTAAATTTGACGCGAATAATACCGTAACAGGAATTCTCAATACCGATTCCGTGCAGGGAGAATGGTTGGTCAATGTCGACGCCCGGACGATCATGTCGGATTTTCCGACCGCGGGATATCCGCTTAACCAGCTGAACGAGACCTGGTACGTCGACGATAGTTATACCGATAGTGTCTCCGCGCAGTGCACGGATACGGTCAATCATACGATCAATTACCTGCAGCTGAGAAAACAATAGTCCACCTTCCTGGCAAAGGCCGATAATCCACCTTCCTGTCAAAGACCGCCCTTTACGTCGAACTACCTAAACGACCCTTTTGTTGAACAGAAAACTATTCATTCTGGCCGGTTGCCTTTGTCTGCTCGGGACCGTGGTACGTGCGCAAGCACCCGTAGCCCAGTTTTCCTCCAACGTCACGTCGGGCTGCGCGCCCCTGGGCGTTAGATTTATTGACCAATCCGCCAACAACCCGACCTCCTGGGAATGGAGCTTTAGCAATGGCGTAGTCTCGTCCCAGCAGAACCCGACCGTTGGCTTCGGCACGCCGGGGACCTATGACGTAACCCTGATCGTCAAAAATGCCAGCGGCGCCGACGCCATCCGTAAGACAGGCTATATCACCGTTTACGCTTCTCCCAACGTCTCGTTCGGCCTCGACCGCACCTTGGCCTGTGCCCCCGCAACGATCCAGTTCCTGCAGTACTCGACCGCCGGCCAGGGGAGCATCATCAACTATTTATGGAACTTCGGGGACGGGACGACCGGCAACGGCCCCACCCCTACCCACCTGTATACCCAGACGGGATATTATACAGTAACCCTGACCGTTACCAATTCCGGCGGCTGCTCCAATTCATCCACCATGACACGCGTTCTACGACTGGTGGACGGGGTCCAGCCCAATTTTACCTGGTCCGAAGTGGGGGGCGCCTGCACCGCGCCATACACCCTTAATTTCCTCAATCAAACCGCAGGCCCGGGCAATATGTCCTACAACTGGAGCCTCGGAACCGGTGCGGCTCCGGCAACGTCAAATGCCACCAACCCATCCGGCATCTCCTATCCGGCTGCCGGCAGCTATACGGTCACCCTGATAGCGCAAAGCAGTCTGGGCTGCGGCGACACGCTGACCCAAACCGTTCCACTCACATCCAATACACCCGTCATCAATGCCCCCAGTGCGGGTTGCATCAATACTCCCGTAAATTTTTCGAACGGCAGCAACCCCGCGCCCATTTCCTCCTCCTGGGACTTTGGTGACGGAAGCCCGCCCTCCAATCAACCGACAACCACCCACTCGTATACCGCCGCGGGACCCTATACCGTCACACTGACCAATATTTACGCCAGCTGCACCACTACGGCCACCACGACCATCAATATCGGCTCCGCACTGGTACCGACCTTTACCGCATCGCCCACCACGGCATGCCAGGCGCCTCTTTCCGTCCAGTTCACCGATCAAACCGCACCCACCCCAACGCTATGGACCTGGGATTTTGGCGACGGTAGCGCCCAATCCAATCAGCAGAATCCCCTGCACACCTATTCCAGCACCGGTACCTTTGACGTTACCCTCACCGCCACCACGGCGGCGGGATGCACCGGTTCGACAAAGCAAGCCAAAGAGATCAATATTACCGCGCCGACCATCAGCATGTCCGGCCAGGGCGCCTGCGTCGGTCAGGTCTATACGCCAACTTATACCATCAATACCGTCGACCCCGTTGCCAGCTATTCGTGGAGTGCCCCCGGCGCTACTCCCTCCACCGCAACCGGTGCCAGCCCCGGCTTTACCTATCCCGCCACGGGTTTTTATAGCATCACGCTCACCATCACCACCAACAGCGGTTGTACGGCAACACAGACATTTACCAATGCCGTCCAGGTAGGTACGCCGACGCCGGCCAGCTTCACCTACAGTCCTCCTTCACCGATCTGCGGTAAGAACATCGTGACCTTCACCTCCCCATCCACCCCGGCCGACCACTGGTACTGGACCTACAACGATGGCTCGCCCATCGACAGCGGTCAGACCGTCACCCACGAATTCCGGAAGACCGGGACCAGGGTCGTTGTCCTGGCGGTTAGCCATGACGGTTGTGTTACACAGGCCACGCAACCTGTGACCGTCAGTCCGCCGATCCCCAACTTCGGCTGGGTCGTCAACTGCGCCACCAATAATCCGGGAGTACACGACCCGCTGAATGTTTCCTTTCAGGACTCTACGTTACGGGATTCCACCCTGGTACCGCTAACCTACGACTGGAGTTTTGGCGACGGAACACCGGACTATATTACCAGCACGTCGCCCTGGTCCGCGCCCACCCACGAATATCCCGGCGTAGACTCTTTCACCGTGACCCTCACCGTTACCAACGGCACCTGCAGCTCGTTTGCCACCAGAACGCTGTATATCCAAAGTATCACTTCGCAGTTCATGGCCGCGCCGAACCCGGTGTGTGTCCAGCAGCCGTTCACCCTGACGTCGACTTCCATTACAAACCCGTATGGGACCGGCAGGACCGGCTATATCTGGAATATCACCCCGACCGAGCACGACCATGCCAGCGGCGTATACACGTCGCATATCAGCGCCACGGGTAGTTATCCGATCACCCTGACCGTCACCGACCTGAATGGCTGCCAGTATACGTCCAACCCGGTGACACTTACCGTTACTGCTCCCACGGTCAAATTCACCGGGCCACCCGGCGGCTGTGTCAATAGCCCGATCACCTTCACGGATAATTCGACCCCTTCGGCGCTTGGAAACGCCAACACCCAATATCTCTGGGACTTCGGCGACGGCAACGGACTTCGCAACAGAACCCAGCCCTTTACCGTCACCTATGCGGACACAGGCACCTATACGGTCATCGAAGAAGTGATTGACAATGGCGGCTGCGCAGCCAAAGACACCGTCACCAACGCCATCCAGATCACGTCACCACATGCTTTCTTTATCGAACCGGACAGTTTCTACTGCCCGGGAACGCCGGCAACCTTTATCGATCTTTCCACGGGCTACGGGCTGACCGAGAGCTGGGATTTCCATGACGGCACCCCGCCGCAGTCCTCGCCAACGCATTCCTTCCCGACAACCAGCGGCGTCACCTATCAGGTAACGCTCACCGTCATGGACAAGTACAGCTGCACCACCGACACCACGGAAAATATAAAGATCGTCTCGCCAACGGCCGCCTTTACGATCGCCGATACCACCGGCATCTGCGTCCCGCTCGAAACCATGTTTACCGCCACAGGCAGCAACTACGACTCGCTATACTGGGAGTTCGGCGACGGCCATACTTCCACCAAGGGCCCCAGCACATCATGGTTTTACAATAGTCTGGATACATTCACCGCTACCCTGGTTGTCCGGGGTCCCGGCGGCTGCCTGGATTCCACCAGCCGGAAGGTTTTCGTGACCAACCCCAACACCACGACATTCACCTTTACACCAAAGACAGCCTGCGACTCCGTCGTCGCGCAATTCACGATCGTTCCGCCGCCTTATACCACCTTCGCCGTGAATTTTGGCGACAACACGGGTGACTCTTCGCAGAATGATGCGCCCATCCATACGTACCGAAGCCCGAATACCTTCCTTCCCCTGATCTACCTGACCGATGCCAGCGGCTGTATCGTGACGCTCCGCGACACGCTGCTGACCGTCCTTGGCGCCGTGCCGTTCTATACCGCCACACCCAAAGCTTTCTGCGACACGGGTACCGTGTCCTTCATCGACTACACCATCACGAACAACGGCGTTCTCACCAAGACATTCAATTGGGGCGATCTCACCCCACCCAGCTCCGAAGGCCCGCCACAAACCGCGCCCTTCAATACAACACACTACTTCGGCACTCCCGGCATCCACCCGGTCACCCTGACGGTCGTGACCCTTGCCAATTGCACCGCCAGCTATACCGACACGATCCACGTCTACCAGACCCCCCAGCCGGTCATCTCGGACTCCGGCTATCTATGTGCAGGCCTTGTCCAGTTCCTCGGCAAACTCGTCGTGCCCGACGCCGATACCATCTTCTGGCAGTGGGATTTTGGCAACGGGCAAACCTCCAATGTCCAGAACCCGCTGGTCAACGCCTCCGCAGGCACCTACAGCGTCAGGCTCAAAGCGTTCGTCTCTCTCGGCTGTAGCGACACTACTTCCGCCACCATTACCGTCAACCCTAACCCGACTATAAAGGGCCCCAAACAAATCACTACACCGGTAGGCGTACCCGTGACCATCCCCTTTACCTATAGCCCCGACGTCGCCACATGGGCATGGACCCCCGCGGCGAATTTAAATTGCGTCGACTGTCCAAACCCGGCAGCTACCTTGACGTTCGCCCAGACTTATTCCGTTTTGGTGACGGATTCCAACCATTGTACCGATACCGCTTCAATCCTGATCACCACCATTTGCAACGAAGGCAACTACTTTGTCCCCAACACCTTTTCACCAAACGGCGACGGCGTCAACGACTATTTCTATCCGCGGGGCACCGGGCTGTACAACATCCAGTCCATGTCGATATTCAACCGATGGGGACAAATGGTCTTCCAGCGAAAGAACTTCCCCGCCAACTCGGAGTCTATGGGCTGGGACGGTACGATCAATGGCAAACCCGCCCCCGTGGATGCCTATGTCTATATCATTGAGGTGATATGTAACAATGCGCAGATCGTCCCGCTTCATGGCAACGTGACGCTGATCCGATAACGGATCCGATAACAATTTTGAATTGACTAAATGAAACTGAATTTATACTTACCGCTCTTCGTACTCCTGGGGATTCTCCTCCTGCCGGCCGGCCGTATCCGGGCGCAGGATATCCATTTCTCCCAGTTCTATGAAGCGCCCTTGCTTCGCAATCCCGCGCTGGCAGGAATTTTCACCGGCGACTATCGCGTCCAGACCCTCTTTCGCGACCAGTGGAACAGTTTCAGTAACGCCTATCGGACCGGCTCCCTTAGCGGCGAATACAAATGGAGCATCGGCAAAGCAAATGACTACCTGACCACCGGCCTCGAAATACTCTACGACAAAGCCGGCACTGCCGCGTTGACCACCACGGAGGCCATGCCCGCCCTCAACTATCATAAATCCCTGAGCAATATAAAGCCCATGTACCTCTCCGTAGGCTTTATGGGTGGCGTGGTCCAGAAAACGCTCGATATGTCCAAGGTGACCACCAACAGCCAGTATAGCGGGACCGCCTATGATCCAGCCCTGCCCAACGGCGAGACCATCGTAACCCCCAGTATCCACTATATCGACGGCGCACTGGGGGTGAGTTTCAATACCGCCTTCGGCCACGATTACAAGAACACCCTGTATCTGGGTGCCGCCTATTTTCACCTGAACCGCCCAAAGAACTCCTTTTACCAGAACCCGACCATCGAACTCGATCCGAAATTCGTTTTCTCGGCCGGCGTTCACACGATCATCAACGACTACCTCGGATTTACTATCGAAGCCGATCACTCGCAACAAGGCTCCTTCCGGGAGACCATCGGCGGTGTCATGGTTTCCTACCGATTGGGAGAAGAAGGTGACAAGGATACCTATGTTTTCAATATCGGGTCGTATCTCCGTTGGGGTGACGCCATCGTCCCGGTGATCCGGCTGGCATCGAACTCCTTCACGGTGGGGCTCAGTTACGACGTCAATATTTCCTCCCTGCAGACCGTCAGCGAAGGCCGCGGCGGCTTCGAGCTTTCTCTTGCCTATATCGGTTTTCTGGAACATGAAAACCCACGATATCTCTGCCCGAAATTTTAAAAACCACTACCTTCGCACCCTAAATAGTTAACATGAGCACCGCCCCGATCACAGTCGGCCAACCCGCACCAAACTTTACCTTGTACAATTCGGATAAACAGAAAGTTTCCCTCAGCGACTTTGCGGGAAAAAACGTCCTCCTCCTCTTCTTCCCCCAGGCATTTACCGGTACCTGCACCAAAGAGCTTTGCAGCACCCGCGACAATATCGCCCTCTACAATCAGGCCAATGCGGAAGTCCTGGGGATCAGCGTGGACTCGGTCTTTACCCTGGCCAAATACAAGGAGGACCAACACCTCAATTTCCCACTTCTAAGCGACTTCAATAAGACCACCTCCGCCACCTACGGCGCCCTCTACGATAATTTCGTATTCGACATGCATGGCGTGTCCAAACGTTCTGCCTTTGTGGTGGACAAGCAGGGGACTATTCGCTACGCGGAAGTCCTGGAAACAGCTACCGATCTCCCCAACTTCGACGCCATTCAAAAGACCTTGAAAGAATTAAATAATTGATAATCAACGCAATATTTTAACAATTATCGTCGTTTATCCATTTTTATCATTTTCTTAGGCATCTTTTTTGTATATTTAAGGGAAACTAATTATTTTGGAAACACGTGTAAACAATACCCCGGCATGAGGATTCTTTACATCCTGGTATCCATTATCTTACTGACAGCCACCCAGGCCAAAAGCCAGGTCCGGGGCTCTATGCCCGATCCGGAGCACAAAGTGGTCAAGAAATTCTACCCCAACCCCGCCGTTTCCTACATCATATTCGAAATCGAGAAGGAGCCCAATACCTCCTACAGATTGGAGATTTTCAGCTTTTTAGGTAAACTGGTCAAAGACATCCCCGAAATGGTCGACCACTACACCGTCAACCTGAGCGACCTCACCCGCGGACTGTACACCTTCCAGCTCCGTGACCAACAATCCGGCCGGATCATCGATTCGGGCATTTTCCAGTTGAACAAGTAGTCATAATACCTGCACTATCAGGAACTTCAGATAATTCGTATTCTCCCACCCCTCGATGATCGGATGATCGCTTGCCTGCGCTGCAAACCGCACCTGCCGCAACCGCCGCCGCGCATCCTTCGCCGCCAGCTGTATCGTCTCCAAAAACAGCTCCGGGCTAACCAGATTGGTACACGAAGAGGTCACCAGGAACCCGCCGCGCCTTACCAGCTTAATCCCCCGCAAATTGATCTCCTTGTACCCCGCAATCGCCTTCCGTATCGTCTCCCGGCTCTTTGTAAACGCCGGAGGGTCCAGCATCACTACATCATACTGCCGCCCCTCGCTGCTCCATTGTTTCAGCACGTCGAAGGCATTCACCGCCTCATACCGGCAAACTTCGCTCATCCCGTTTAACTCCGCATTCCGCCGTGCCTGCACGACCGCAGCTTCGGAAATATCCAACCCCAAAACCGACTTCGCACCATAATATCCCGCATGGGTCTCGAAGCTTCCGGTATAGCAAAAGGCCCCCAGGACATCCGCCCCTTTTACAATATGCCGGATCGCCCGCCGGTTGTCATGCTGATCCAGGAAATATCCTGTCTTCTGCCCGTTCTCAAGATCAACTTCCATCTGCAACCCGTTTTCCCGGATCATGACCCGCGGATCAAACGGCGCCGACAAAAAGCCTTTGACCTGCGCTAAGCCCTCCAACTCCCGGACCGGAACATCATTTCGCTCGTAAATCCCTTTGGGCTGAAAGATCTCCTGCAGCGCTCCGACAATAGCCGGCTTCCACCGGTCCATGCCCAGCGCCAACGTCTGGATCACAAAATAGTCATTGAATTTGTCGATGATCAGCGCCGGCAGGTCATCCGCTTCGCCAAACACCAACCGGCAATTCTCGATGTAGCCAATCCGTTGCCGGTACTCCCAGGCTTGTTGCAGCCGGTTCCTGAAAAATACGTCGTCAATCACCTCTCCACGGTCCCGCGTCAGCAATCGCACCAGGATCTGGGATTTGGGATTGATATACCCACGCCCGATAAATTTTTTGTCATGTGTGAAGACCTCGACCGTGTCTCCCCCGTTCACTGCTCCTTCGACCAGTTCCACCTCATTGGCAAAGATCCAGGGATGCCCGCTCTCTACCCGCCGGCTGATCTTCTTATTCAGATATACCTTTGTCATGGGCGCAAAGGTACCATGGTCCTACCAAATAAACGTCCCCACCGCATATCCTTCCAGGCTCACCGAAAAATTCCGGCCATTGAACTGCACGGTGAACGTCTCCGTATTCGCCTCATCGTTGAGCACGATTAATACTTTTTTCCCATCCGGCCGCAAATACGCCACATTCTGGAGGTTACCGACAATATTCGATGCTACCCGGACCGACCCTGGTACCACAAATTTGCTCGCATGCGCGATAATATAATAGGAGGTATTGCGGCTCACCGCCGTCCCATTGATCGTATACGCTCCAAGACAAGTAGTGCACCCACCCGCTGTGTGCGGTCCATAATTCTGATCCGCCGCCAGGTTCCATTCCAACACATTCCGGCTCCAGTTGCGCGGCGCCCCGACAATCAGGTTCTTCATCGCCCATTCCAGGTCGTTTTGGAAATTACCCGGTCCACCCACATACTGCTCCGTGAAATACAGATTTTTGTTCGGAAATAAGGTATGCACCCCCGACAACGCGGAAATGCCTCCCGCATAAAGATGAAATGCCGATCCATCCACATATTTGGCCGCCGCTGCATCACCGAGGATATATTCCGGATATCCGGGTTGATCGCAATTATGATCGTAGACAATGATCTTTGTGGTTAACCCTGCTGTTTGAAAGGCTGGTCCAAGAAAGTTCTTTACAAAAATATCCTCCGCCGTATCCTGCATCACACAAGCCGGGTTATTATTCGCATTCAGGGGCTCATTCTGCGGCGTGATCGCATCGATATGGATTCCGTTCGCCTGCATTGCCTGGATATATTTCACAAAATACTGCGCATATACCCCATAGTACTGCGGCAACAACGATCCGCCCGACGCCTCGTCATTATCCTTCATCCACGCCGGGGGTGACCACGGCGTCGCCAGCAGCTTGATATTGGGACTGATGGCGAGGATCTCCTTTAGTAAAGGGACCAGGCTGATATTGTCATCCGACAACGAGAAATTCGCAAGCGCGTGCTCATGCGGCAAGAAGAACGGCGGGTCGGCCCAGACAACTCCTCCCGATAGTGCGGGGGGAACGCCGACGCCTTCACAGGTAGCGTTCGGGCTGACGAATCCCGATAAGAGCGCCTTGCTGAAGAAGCAAAACGCGACATTGAATTTCTCCGCCGGAACGGCAGTGCAGCCGGTCATTACCGTCGATACGACCACTACCTATCAGACGATGGACGGCTTCGGTTACTGCATGACGGGAGGGAGCGCACAGCTGATCTATGGGTTGCCGGCCCCGCAGCG
>Ga0206918_1020_pt1 | contig 46928 bp, 39 predicted proteins | sample Alteio_BWOrgHeat_69_FD_152950 | JGI IMG/M metagenome (GOLD analysis project Ga0206918, IMG submission 152950) | Enriched cells from forest soil in Barre Woods Harvard Forest LTER site, Petersham, Massachusetts, United States -... | ecosystem: Environmental > Terrestrial > Soil > Temperate forest >... | reverse complement strand
TTTAGCTGACATGCAATAAAGGTACAAAAAAAGAAAGGAATAAGGAAAGGAATAGGAAGGTGTTTTCCAAGTACAGTGGAATATACGAAAATGCCATCTGGCAGAAGAGTTAATTGAGCAGACGGTGTGTTTCATTGAGCAGATGGTTGGTTTGAGCCTGTAGGTTGCAGCAGTTGATCGTGTATACTATTTCCTATTATATTTACGTTTGAGGTAGCTGGTATGAAGACTGTATTATATAGTGTATTTATTCTTTTATTGACTTGTTTTGAAGCAAACGCTCAGGGCTGGAAGTGGGGTGTAAGTGCACCGGGTGACAGCAGTGATCACTATACCGAAGGAGGACCGATCGGAACGGATGCCTCTGGAAATGTATATGTGGGTGGCTCGTTTATAGGAACAACCACCTTCGGAACAACGGTGATTCATTCTGCAGGGGTGATAAATATGTATGTGGCCAAATTCGATCGGAATGGGACGGTTTTGTGGGTAAGACAGATAGGGGGTAAGGGCGATGACGAGTGTCTTGGCCTCGCTGTGGACCTCTCCGGGAATGTGTATTTTACCGGTTGTTGCTCCAGTAGTTCATTGGTTTTTGGCACGACGACGCTTCACTCCAATGGATACCGTCAAATCTTTCTGGCCAAGTTTGATACCAATGGAAATCCACTTTGGGCCAAGCTTGCGAACGGGACTACCGACGATGAGTCTTATGCGGTAAGCCTGGATGCTGCAGGCAATGCCTATATAACAGGTTATTTTACCAGTACTACTGTGCAGGTGGGAAGCTTTCAGCTGCAACACTCCCCTGGAGGAAACCTCAATCGTTGTGCATCATTCCTGATTAAATACGATTCGAATGGAAATGTGCTTTGGGCAAACAGCTTACCGTGTTCAGGATTTGTTTTTGGTAATGCAACGGCAACGGATCCTGCCGGGAATGTCATCATTGCCGGTTTTTTTGCAAATGGTTCCCTGTCATACTCCGGTGGGACACTGGGCAGTTCAAATAATTATGCCCTTTTTATTATTAAATACGATCCTTCCGGGAATGTAATCTGGGCGCGTACTAACACAGGTCAAACGATAGTAAACGGCAATGCACTTGCTACCGATGCCTCAGGCAATGTGTTTCTCGCCGGAGCGTATACCGAGTTTTCGATTGACTTTGGTCATGTGAGTTTATCAGGCTCGCTAAACTCCTGGCAATCCTTCCTTGTTAAATATGATTCCAGCGGAACCGATGTCTGGGCCAAAGGATCCACCAGTGTTCGGGGTGCTCAAGGATATGCGGTTAACACTGACACGACCGGAAAAATATATGTGACGGGTAGTTTTACAGGTCCCTCCGTTACGTTTGATTCCATTACCCTGCACCAGGATACCACCGCCGATCCGCTTTTTATCGTCACATACGATCCTTCCGGTAAAGTCATCTGCGCCAACTCCCTTTCAAGCGGAGGAGATGATGTGGCAGGAATAGTTTGCAGCAGGGGATATGAATTCATATCCGGAGATGTCTACGAACATGCAATGGTGGTTGGATCTGATACTCTTACCCCTGTGGGTTTGGAAGATTTTTTTCTGGCGAAATACGTCTGTTGCGGAAAGGTAGCCATCGAGCCTGACAGTATTATACGCACCTGCCCGGGCGTTCCGGTAACCATTCAGGCAAGCGGAACATCCAACTATAGCTGGAGCCCGGCATCCGGCTTGAGCTGCACCACTTGTCCCAATCCCATTGCCACACCGGTTGTTTCAACGGTTTATACATTGCAAGGGACAACCACCTCCTGCCAGACCACAAACCGTGTAACCGTCTTGCTTGATAGCATTCCACTCACGGCAGCAACTGCCACCCCAACTGTCCTTTGCCCCGGAGGTTCATCCCTGCTTACCGCCTCAGGTGCTACCAGCTATCAATGGAGTCCCTCAACCGGATTGGCCTGCCCCACCTGCCCGAATACAGTGGCGACTCCAACCAGCTCCACCACCTATACCATTACCGGAACAAAATGTGGCAAGTATGACTCCATTGTTACCATTTACATCCAGGTATTTCCGGCACCTGTTGCGGTGGCTGTAGTCAGTCCCGCTGCCATACTCCCGGGAGATGTGGCTCAGCTCTCCGGTTCGGGCGGAGGCACTTATAATTGGACACCAGGCACGGATCTGAGTTGCGTTACCTGCCCAGGTCCTGCCGCGAACCCTTTGGAAACAACTAATTATTGTCTGATAGTCACCGATGGAAATGGCTGCAGGGATACCTCCTGTGTGAGTCTCGAACTGTTGAGTTGCCAAAGGGTGTTTGTTCCGAATTATTTTTCTCCGAATGGGGACGGAGACAATGACGTGGAATGTATTTATGGATTGGATTGTGTGCGCTTCTTCACCTTCTCCATATTCGATCGTTGGGGTGAGCAGGTTTTTGAAACAAACGATGCCGGGAAATGCTGGGACGGGTCGTATCAGAACCGTCCGCTGGACAGCGGCGTGTTTGTTTATACACTCAAAGGAGAGCTGCTTACCGGAAAGGCAATCAGCCAGAGAGGAAGCATCACATTGGTGCGTTGATCGGGATCAGGAGAGGAAATGCGCCTGCCGTTCGTTTGATCGTTTACATCCCAGCCAGTTCCATCACCCGGTCAAACTGTTCCTTGGTAACGGTCCCCACCGATAAACGGCTCAGTCGCACCAGGTCCATACCATGCAGGATCGTATCGGCTTTAGCCTGGTCCAGGGTGACCGGCTTCTTCAGCTTTTTAAAAGGCTGCAGGTCCACCGCCAGCCAGGCGGGTTCTTTGGTGGTAGGGTCCTGGTAGGATTCTTTCACCACTTTGGCGATGCCCACGATATCGAGTCCTTCGTTGCTGTGGTAGTAGAGGGCCAGGTCTCCCTTTTTCATGGCACGCAGGTTGTTGCGGGCGGCATAGTTCCGTACACCATCCCACACGGCTTTGCCTTCTTTTACAAACTTATCCCAGGAGAATACGGAGGGTTCGGATTTTACAAGCCAGTAGTTCATGGTAAAAGGATTTTTGAATTTTTGAATTTACGGATTTTTGAATTTTAAATTCAAAAAATTAGAAATCCGTAAATTCAAAAATCTATTTAGTGTAAAATTTTAAAAGTCAGTTCTTTCATCAACTCCCCATGAGTAGCACTCCCATTGTCCACGCCTTTGCTTTTTAAGTCGTATTCGTGCAGATAGGCGAAGATCTGTTTGAGCTTGCCTACGGAATAGCCTTTGGCGGCATTCATGTATTCGGTGACGATAAAGGGGTGTACGCCTATGGCTTTGGAGGCGGCTTCCTTGCTCTTGTCGGGCAGGAAATGGATGATGAGTAGTTTCTGGAAATAGTTGTAAAGCGACGACATGGTCACCACCATGGGGTGATCTTTTTCGTTGGCTCCGAAATAGTTGATGATGCGGTTGGCTTTGAGCACGTCGCGCCGCCCGAAGGCATCGTTCAGCTCAAAGCTGTTGTATTCCTTGCTGATACCGATATTGGCCTGTATGATTTCGGGAGTAATCTCCGCTCCGGGCTTTAGGGAAATCATCAGCTTGTCCGTCTCGTTCACGATCTTGCTCAGGTCGGTGCCCAGGTATTCGGCCAGCATCATGAGGGCTTTGGGACCTACGTTGAAGCCTTTCTCCTTCATGTAATGGGTGATCCACTCCTGAATCTTATAGTCCCGGATCTTTTCGGAATGAAACAGCACGGCATGTTTGATGAGTGCCTTGGCAAAAGCGGTCCGTTTGTCTACTGTTTTGTATTTGCAGCAAAACACCAGTATGGTGCTAGGCTGTGGGTGTTCCAGGTAAGCAACAAGTGGGTGTTTCTTACTCTGTTTCTCTTTTTGTTTCTGTTTCTCATCATCCCCACCGTCATCCTCCTCCCCCGAATCCTTCTCAATCAGCCCTTTCACATTCTGAGCCTCCTTGATGATCACCACCTTGCGTTCGCCCATCATCGGAAAGCCTTTGGCTTCGCTGATGATGGCTTGCAGGTTAACGTCTTGTCCGTAGAGTACCATCAGGTTAAACTCTTTTTCGGTTTCATCCAGCACATCTTTCTCCAGGTGGTTGCTGAGGATGTCGATGAAGTAGGGCTCGTCACCCATCAGGAAGTAAACGGGACGGTAATGCTTCTTTTTAAGGTCGGAAAGGATGGTGTTGAAGTCGGACAAGGCAAAAAAGGCTAAAGTGTTACAGGACCGAAATTAGCAAGGATTCCAGACAAACGGCAGTAAAAAATATCAACAATGGGGGATCTGGGTGGTAAAGTCAATGCGGATTATAGTTGGATACTTCCTTTATCAGTACCCCAAGTTTAAACGCTTCAAACCCACGGTCAAACTCATCCCGTTTCTTTTTTCCTGTTTTTCCGTATTGCTCATCCAGATGTTCACTGAATGTCTTAAGGTTTTTGCTTTTTTTCATAGTATTTCCCCTTTTCATGCACCTAAACAAACGTAACTAATCAGATACGTATTTCCAAGTGATTTGATACCTTGTTTTGGGTTCTGGTTCCAGGCTCATCTTTCTCTTTGAACGGTCCGTTTAACAAGGCCCTGCTTTTTTATTACCTTCGTCAAAATGTCACGAATCACCCTTTTTGCCGATATTATCCTGCCGCTGGGGGTGCCCAATCTCTATACTTACCGCGTGCCGATGGAGTGGAATGAGCTGGTCAAGCCGGGTCAGCGGGCCATTGTGCAGTTCGGCAAGAACAAACTCTATACAGGTCTGATACGCCGTATCCACGAGCGGGCCCCCGCGGCCTATACAGCCAAATACATCGATTCGTTGCTGGATGAAGAGCCGGTGGTGCTGGAAAAGCAGTTCTTGCTCTGGGAGCGTATCAGTTCCTATTATATGTGTCAGCCCGGAGATATGCTGAATGCGGCTTTACCGGCAGGACTCAAACTCTCCAGCGAAACCAAGATCATACTGAACCCTGCTTACACGGGCGACCGCTCCGAGCTGGGAGAACGGGAATTCATAGTAGCCGAAGCGCTGGATGTGCGCAATGTGCTGAGCTTTCCGGAAGTGTCCGAAATACTTTCCCTCAAGATCATACAGCCTGTGCTGAAAGTGCTGCTGGAGAAAGGCGTGATATTGGTGAGGGAAGAGGTGAGGGAGAAGTACAAGCCCAAGATGGAGACCTACCTCCTGCTTTCGGAAGAGCTGGAAGAGGAAGAAAAGCTGAAAGCTGTTTTTGACAAGCTGGAGAAAAAAGCCTCCAAACAGCTGGATGCCTTGATGGCCTGGATCAAACATGCCGACCGCTTCGGGCCCTCGCCAAAGCCGGTACGCAAGGCCGATGTGGTGAAAGATTCTGACATTAGTGCTGTGACTGCCTTGCTGAAGAAAGGTATCCTGACCTCCTTCGAAGAAGAGGTAGGACGCATACACCATGAAGCAGGAGGGGAGATGACACAGAAGCCATTCAATCCCGCCCAGCAACAAGCCTACGACAAACTAAAGACCGATTTCGAAACAAAAGATATCTCCCTCCTGCACGGGGTTACCTCCAGCGGGAAGACAGAGATCTACCTGCGCCTGCTGAAAGAAACCCTGGATGCTGGTAAACAAGCCTTATACCTGTTACCTGAAATAGCTTTAACGACACAAATCATTACCCGCCTTCAAAATTATTTCGGAGGAACCATCAGCGTGTACCACAGCCGCTTCAATGAAAACGAGCGGGTGGAAGTGTGGAAGACGGTGCTTGGTCAAGGGCCCGGCAAGCAGGGATTGGCTGCCAATCTGGTGCTGGGAGCCCGCTCGGCGGTGTTTCTGCCTTTTACGGATCTTGGATTAATCATTGTCGACGAAGAGCACGACTCTTCCTACAAACAATACGACCCGGCACCGCGTTACAACGCCCGGGAGACGGCTATCTTTCTGGCTTCCCTGCATCAGGCAAAAGTGCTTCTGGGCTCGGCCACCCCGTCGGTGGAAAGCACCTTCAATGCCCAGCAAGGGAAATTTGGTTTTGCTGAGCTGACCGACCGCTTCGGGGGGATGGAGATGCCGGTGATTGAAATAGTGGATATCAAAGAGGCTTCCAAGCGCAAGCAGATGAAGTCGCACTTCTCTCCCCAGCTCCTCGAAAAGATTGAACTGGCCCTGGCCAACAAAGAGCAGGTCATCCTGTTTCAGAACAGAAGAGGATTTGCCCCCATGCTCGAATGCGCCACCTGTGCATGGACACCCCATTGTACACAATGCGATGTGAGTCTTACCTACCACAAACAGGTGAATCAACTGCGTTGTCACTACTGCGGCTATTCCATCAAACCTCCTGCGGTGTGTACCGCTTGCGGGGATACCAACATGCGGACCAAGGGTTTTGGTACCGAGAAGATAGAAGATGAGCTAAGCATTTTTTATCCCAATGCCAAGATTGCCCGGATGGACCTCGACACCACCCGCGCGAAATTCGCACACCGCCAGCTTATAGGAGAGTTTGAAGAACGGAACATTGATATCCTGGTGGGAACACAAATGGTGACGAAAGGACTGGATTTCGACCACGTCTCCCTCGTAGGCATCCTGAACGCCGACAGCATGCTGAACTTCCCCGACTTCCGGGCGTTTGAGCGCAGCTACCAGCTGATGGCTCAGGTATCGGGCAGGGCAGGGAGGAAGAACAAACGGGGACATGTCATCATTCAATCCTATAACCCGGAACACCCTATATTACAATTTGTGGTGAACAACAATTACTCAGGCATGTATATCAGTGAGCTGAACGAGCGTAAGAATTTTCAATACCCTCCGTATTTTCGCCTCATTCAGTTTACATTAAAGCACAAAGACCTGGATCTCATCAATGCAGGTGCCAAACATTTTGCAGATGTGATGAAAGGTCATTTTGGAAAACGGGTATTGGGACCGGAATTCCCCGCCGTGGCCCGTATCCGTAACGAATACCACAAAAACATCCTGCTCAAATGCGAGCGGGAGGCTTCCATGAATAAGGTGAGGGAAATCCTGAATGCAGAAATCTCCGCTTTTAAAAACAACCCCGATTTTAAAAGCGTGAAGGTGGTGACGGATGTGGATCCGCTCTAGTCCTCCGAATCGCTGATGTGGAACTTGTGCAGCATGCGGTGAAATGTAGGCGCCAACAATACCGCAATGGAAGTAAGAAAAGTCACACCACTGAATATCGCATAGGCCGATGCCCAGATCTTAGAGGCGTCATTAGGCATGGGATCTACCGGTCCCATACCCGTTAAAATCATCGAGGCATTCAGCTGTGCATCAATCCACCCCAGCTTGCAGATATAATGATACCCGACTGTTCCCAGCACCATGGAAAAGGTGACCAGCATAGCCGAAAGGCCCAGGCCGGTACGTACCCGTTTGTGGTAAATGTGTTTCGGGGCTAATTTGCTTTTTTTGCTTTCAAACATGCGGTGCGAGGGTTTAACGGGTACTGACGATTGCAATCTTTTTTCCATCGGGACTGATGGCAATGCGACCAATGTTTTTGATTCCGGTATAGGAGAGGTCGGCTACCGGTTTCCACTGATCGGCTCCGGCAGGTTTGATGAGTTCGGAATTGATGACAGAATACTTATAAAGTACCGGACCGGAGCCCATGAAAAAGGATTGTTCGGTTACCACATGGGAATCGGGTTTATTTACAGGTGTATCCTTTCGGATAGATAAGATGCGGGAGCGAATGGCAAAATCTTCCTTACCCTTCAATGTTTCTATTATAGGTTCCTGAATTCCCTTCGCTACCGAGGACATGCCGTTGTGAAAGGGTGGGAATCTCGCATTGATGATGTACCAATGAATGGAATCTGTCTTAGATACCAGGTATCCCGGATGAAGGCTCCTGCCTCCATTTGTAAGCACCGGGGTCGTTTGCTTTTTTGAGTCATCCCGGGTATCTGCTCCTGCAATTCTTTCGGGGTTACCGAGGAGAAACAAAAGCGTTTCCGTTTGTGACATCCAGCAATAATATCCTACCGAGTCAATGTTTTTAAAAACCAATAGTGGTTTGCCTCCTGCTATCGGGAACTTCCAAAGCCGTTGTGCCGAATCTTTCTCCACCTGCACCACCGAAACAAACTTTCCGTCAGGCGTAACAGCCGGTGAATACTCGCTTTCCGGAGTCTGGCAAAAAGGTTTGAGGGTATTGGTAGCCAGGTCATACCGGTAGATGTCGGACTGCCCGTTTCGGTAGCTGGTATAGTAAATGGATTTGCTGTCGGGCGAAAAAGCAGGTTGGTTGTCGTACCCCGGACGGTCGGTGATGTTCATGCCATGCGTGATGGAAAACGAATCTCCCTTCTGCTGCAGGTCAAATAACCAGATGTCGGTATCCGGCATTTGCGCATAGAGCATGGCAGTGAGCAGGAGGGAAGCAAGGGTCAGTAGTTTTTTCATTTTACCATTATTTAATACTTAAAGCGCTTAGTGTCATCTTGAGCAGCAGCGAAGGCTCGTGCCGCAGGGCGGAAGATCTGCAAGCGCCGGCCCTGTGCGTAGCAGCGCCGGCCATACCTCGCGCTCAACGTTTCTTCATCTCGTCGGCTATTGCTTTTGCTAAAGGATCACCCCCTCGTTCAAAGGAATGAATAATGTTTTCTTGTTCCTTCTCCCGCTTATTCTGACTCAGCTTGAACTTTCCTTCCAGTCGCTCGACCACTATCTCAAAAGACACGATACCTTTGATCATAGCCTGGATGTACTCGGGAGCAAGGGTTTTCCATTGTTCGTAATACCCGGGTTCAAAAGTAGCGATGGCCTTTTCCAGTACCTCTATGTTCTCCGCTTCGGTAGGTAAGATACGCGCTTTGCCATAGGCATGCACGGCGATGTAGTTCCACGTAGGCACATTTTGTTTCAGCTCATAATGAGCAGGTGAAACATACGCATGAGGACCCTGGAAGACTACCATGATTTCCGTACCCGCTTCCATTTCTTTCCATTGGGGATTGGGCCTTGCCATGTGGCTGGTGATAACTACTTGCTGATTACGTTCTTCCACGATAAGTGGCAAATGAGTGCCCATCAGTCCACCAGTACCGCTGCTGCACAGCAATGCAAACGGATGGTGCTGCATGAAGGCGAGCAGTTTGGAGAAATCGGTTTCCCGATAGTAAGAGGGGATATACACGCTGAGTTTAATTTACTGGATTCAATAACCCGTTAACTACAGAACAAAACTATCAAATTCCTCCGGGATCAGCTCTTTTTTTGCATGGTGATGAGGTAATGGTCTGCCATGGAATGAAAAGGAAACCGCGACGCCAGCACCGATTCAACACCGATAAGCGCTCTCAGCAAAGAGGGGTGTCTGCGTGCGAATTCATATTTGTAAGGAGGGGGGACGGCAATGCCCAATCCTTGCAGGCTGATCTTCCGGTATCCCTTTCCGAAATAGCCTTCTACCCGGCGGGGAGAATAATAATAGGTGTTAAATAGAACGCCTTCCAGATGAGCAGGTGTGCCGTTTCTCCGGAACCGGCGGAACGCAAGTTTGAAATTACCTTTGAAGGCCGCTGCCATTTCCCAGGGACATACAGGGGGCATGATGACGAGCGTGGCCATTCCCCCCGCATTCAAAAGCGGGGCAAACTGCAGGACGACCTGTTCGAGATCTTCCGCACAATTCAACCCTCCGAAATTGGAAAAAATATGATCGAATGTTTTACCGGTTAACTTACCAAGTTCATTGAAGGAGCAGCGTTGAACCTGGAGGCGGTTATTCAGGGCCGGAGCGCTTGCTTTTTTCGTAAGCGCCTCCATCATTCCGGCAGCATTATCGGTGGCCAGCACAGAAAACCCCTTTTCTGCAAAGAAAGCAGCATCCAGTCCCGTTCCTGCATTGAGTTCCAGGAGCGTGTCTCCCGGTTTAAGGAGGCCAAGCACATGGGTCCGGATACGGTTCCGCATCCACCCGATGATAGGGTTCTCCGCATCGAGTGCATCAAAACCGGAAGCCTGCTTTGAAAAGGCAGCGTTTACGTGTTCTTCCTGAATGGGAGGGTGGTGTATCATTATTGCTTTTTTTCAAAATGACATACCCAATAGTCTTCACCGGGGACAATACTTCCTTTGAATGCTCTGACTTCCAAAAGAGTCGTCGTTTTAGGGTCAAGTTTTTCCGCTACCAGGTGCATAAGCCTGTAATTTCCCGGATTAAATGAGAGGAGAACATAACTGTTTTTCGACTCCGTAGCAGCCATGCACTTGCTGATCCTTTCTGCCAGAAGCGCCTGGCTGGTATCGCCGGGTGCTTTCCAGATACAAAAGGTCCCGAACGCATTTCTTTCCGGATAAAAAACAGGCTGATCAAGGTAGCCGGAAACGGTGGGTCCGTAATTCTCGAATGGGACAATAAGCAAATTGGTTGCATCTCCGGTTTTTTTAATCCAACTGCTGACTTCTTTTCCCTGAGAAAAAGGATGGAGGAGGTCTTCTGTGTAACTGTATACACCGGCTCCTAGCTGACAGAGTATAACACTCCAGAGAAAAGGTTTGTAAAGCCGCTCTCTCCATTTTTCCAGAAAGACCTCGCGACTTTTCCAGAGCCCGGATGATTTAGAATCTGTATCGCTCAGCCAGCAGGAAATCAGGAACAGCATCCATGTATAACCCATGTACCTCACTCCCGAATCCAGACTGAGAAAGAAGAAGGACCCGAGCAAGAGAAACAGGGAAGCATAGAAAACAAAGAGCGAGCTGGCACAGTTGTAAAACAGCAGGAAGGGAATGGTGATCAGGAAGGCTGTCACTGCTGCTCCGATAATTTTGAAGTGAGAAGCTAAGAGATTGCTGTTCCAGAAATGAAGTGAGGTAATGTCCAGCAGCGGATAAAACCCTTTTAAAAGGACGGAACCTGTCTTGGAAAAGCGGCCCGGGCTAATAAAATCGTTGAGGCTGTGATTCCATAAGGCCGTATTGGAGGGAGGCACGATCCAATAAAGACTGAAGAATACTCCGGAAAGATATATGATTGTACAGGGAAGGAGCCAGCTTTTGCGGGAGGCAGTGGCATCTGTAAAACAGGTGTACATGCATACAGCAAACAGGGGAAGCGACAGCAGCAGAGAGAAAAAATGAGTGTTTGCAAGCAAGACAAGGCAGATGGTAAGCATGCCATAAGGTTTCCTGGGTTTGCTGAACAGGATACAGAAAATAACCAGTAGCAACCAGGTCAGAATATAGCTCCGGCTGATGAGGTTGTATTCAAAGAAAAAGAAATAGCCGAACAGCATGCCTGCTTTCTGCAAAAGGGTAAAGGGTGCATGACGGATAAAAAGAAAGGCCGCGATGGAGGAAAGGAGAATATGAAGCAGTTGGATAGCGAAAGGCTGGTGAGTAAAACTGGACAGCAACATCAGCAGCAGGTGCCAGAGGGGAGGGTGGCTCTCGTAGCGGGTGTTCGCATAAAGTTGGGCAAACGAATGGCTTTCTTTGGATAGGAGCCAGGCCTGCATTTCATCCAGCCACATTTCGTGATGGGAAATACCGATGTAAGACAATGTCGAAAACAAAAAGGTCAGGAGCAGCGCAACAGCGATTGGACTTTGTTTTTCCGAACAGAGAGAAGCGAAGCGGTTTTTCAAAGCGATAGCGGGTTCAATGGCTGGAAGGAAGCTGCAGCCCCTTCAGTTTTCGTTTTCCGAGCAAGGCAGCCGGCACATAATAGACGGCAGAAGCGGCCCGGTAAAAGGTGAGCCGGCTCCTGATTCCCGAAGGACTGAAAAGCTGACGGAGGCTTTCAAAGGCCTGATGCTTGCGGTAGTTTTTGTGAACATAGCGATGCAGCTGTCTGTAGAAAGCCGGAGGATACGTATTCCGGAACATCAGGCTCAGGTCGTTTGAGTCGGTCCAGTTTGACTTTCCTGTCAGCTCTTCCTTCACCCGCTCATGAAATTTCGTGCCGGGCAGGGGGTAGGAAATGGAAATACCGATGTCTTCAGGTAGCAGTTCATTGACCAGACGGATGGTGGCATCGATGTCTTCCCGCGTTTCTCCCGGATAGCCGAATTGCAGAAAGAAAGCCGGGTGAATGCCATGCTGTTTCAGCAAACGGGTAGATTCGGTGATTTGTGCCACAGTGGTGCCTTTGTCCATGGCATCCAGTATTTTTTGAGAGCCACTCTCCGCACCCAGCCACACGGTTTCACAACCCGAATCGGCCAGGGCCTTTACATATTTATCCTGTACGAGCAGGTCAGCCCTGCTTTGGATTTTGTAGGAAATGGAAATGTTTTTCTGACGCAGCAAGGCTTCAAACTCAACGACCCAGCCGGGTTTCAACCCGAAGATGTCGTCGCAGAACCAGATATGATCGAATCGGCTATATGTCTGAAGAAAAAGAATCTCCTCTACCACATGTGCAGGAGAACGGGAATTGTAGCGGTTGCCATAGATGGGTTTAGCACACCAGTTGCATTTATACGGACAGCCACGGGTGGTGGCCAGGTTGATGGAAAAATAACCGCTGCTTTTGATCCAGGCATCACGGTAAGGAGTAAAATCAATCAGGTCCCAGGCAGGTAAGGGCAAGGTATCCAGATCGCTCATCACTTTTCTGGGAGCGGTACTGAAGATCTTTTCCGCTTTCCGGTACACCAGGCCGGGGATGGTGTCGAAATCCTTCCCGGCATCCAGGGCCGCTGTCAGCTCCCGGAGTGTCAGCTCGGCTTCCCCGATAAGCACGAAGTCGGCTCCTGCATCCAGATACAGCTCCACGTGGTCAGTCGCATCGGAACTGGAAATCAGGATAGGAATATTCTTTTGTCGGGCCATACGTATCATCTCCAGTGCGGCTTCCCGCATATTGGTGAGGCACATCTTCGTAAGGTAATTGAACCCGTCATCGTACAGCACAAAGTAGTCAGGTGCTTTTCCGTCCTGCTCCAGGCGGAGTGCCCCCGGGCCGCTGGCAAACTGCGTGTCGAATAAGGCGATTTGATGACCTGCTTCCCGCATCACGGCTGCGGCGGTAATGGTGGCCAGGGGGGCATAGGGTTGTCCGATAGCCACCTGTTTGGGATCCAGCTTTTGGAAATACGTATGTGAAAAGAGGATGCGGCTCATGAGGCAAATTTAATGCCGTGTTTTTCACTGAATGCACTGATCTTATCGGCATGTGCTTTCAGGACCCGGAACTGAAACCCTCCGGGATGGTGCTTGGAAGTATGCTTGCGGGAACGGAAATTCAGGTCGAACTCAGACTCATCAAAATGTACAAACTTCTTTTTCCAGTAGCGCAGTGTTGTTCGGAAGCACCAATTGTCCAGGCGCTCTCCCCAGGCACCGCCTAACACCCATTCGAGCAATTGCTTGACGGGACTTAGGAGGGAGGGAGGGGGCGGCAGCACAGGGAATGGCTTGTTGGGGTAAAAGGTTTGCCTCCAGTTGTTACTTTGGATAAAGCGGGCGCAGACAACCGGGTTGTACATAGGTATGGCAAAGACGAGCTCCGTAGCGGTGAATATGTTTTTGTCCGGCAGTTCAAGGTGGGCGGAATCAATAAAATAATTCACGCAGAAATATTTTCGGGAGTTGAGCAGGAATATTTTTTTGAAGGTGATCAACAAGGTCCGGCATACCCACAGTCGCTGAGGGCTTGTAATGATGAAATAATCGATGTCGCTTTTCTCATCCATATACCCTTTTGCCAATGACCCTGAAATGAATACGGCTTCCACAAAGGGGAAACGGGAAATGAGCCGGGTAAACCGATGGGCTGTGGAAAGGTGTTTTTCGGCTTTGTGATTTCCTTTTCTTCTTCTTTCAACAATGCTGCCGTCAGCTGAAAGGTGATAAAACTCATCCGTTTGCCTCACCATTCCTCCCGAGACAAGTACACTCAATTCTGCCAGAACACAAAGCTTGGTGGCATGCCTTTCCTGACAGTTCTCGAAAATTTCAGCACCGGTAAGCGGATAGTTGAAAATGTCGAAATAGAGGAGCGTTTTCAGTATCCCCGCCTGCACAGGAGTAAGGGTCTGAATAGGTGTAGCATGTGAAAGAGTGCAGGTTGCTTGCATCAGATCAAATGTAGTGAATTAAGAAGGGAGGAACAGGAACAAATAATGTTAAGAAGGATGTTTTTCGCACTTGTTTAATCATCTTTGTACGCGAAATCCAGAGATATGTATTGATCTGAATTCAGAATAGTATTGCTCTGCGATAGTTAAATGTACATTCCGCTTGATGTCAACGTCATGGATACTTTGAATCAATATGTCATTCAACGCATTACCGAAAATCACATCGGGCATATTGTATCATTATATCAAGCAGCCTTTAAAAGAAAGGTTACTGAAGACTTTATCCGGAAGAAATTTGACACGTCTTCGTTTGGAGTAAAAAACATTGGTTTTATTGCTTTAACCAAAGAAGGGCATCCTGCCGCATTTTACGGGGTGCTTCCCTGCAGTTTTATTTTGCATGGGAAAGAAGTGCTGGCTGCACAGTCAGGTGACACGATGACTCACCCCGAACACCAAAGAAAAGGGCTGTTTATGGAATTGTCTTCCCGCACCTTTGCTTTGGCAAAGGAAAACGGGATTCGATTTCTTTTTGGTTTCCCCAACCAACATTCACTTCCGGGTTCAAGAAAGCTGAACTGGCAGTATTTGCCTGACACTCTTCAGTGTTTCCAACTGGATGTGCCAACGCTCGGGGTTGCCAGATTCGTGCGTAAGACAAAATATTTGATGCCCCTTTATGAAAAGTATGCGGTTAAAATTATGAATCCCAATCTGGCGGGTGCAGAAACACAAGTGCTCCCTCCATCCGGAAGCGGGGTTAACCGGAATACGGCTTTTGTCAGATACAAGGCTTATCATAAAAGCTATCACCTGAGCATGGATAAGGAGTCTGTATGGTGTAAAATCGACGGGGAACTTAAAATTGGATTTGTAAGTTTTGCCGGAGACATGCCGGATGCCACTTTCTTGAAGAAAATAAAACGGATGGGGGCGTTGCTGGGATGCAGAAGGGTTCTTTTCATGACCAGTAAAGGAAGCTCCTTGTATGATTTCCTCGTGCAGTATTTAAAACCTGCAAATGGGTTCCCTGTTGCTATCTACCCCCTGCAAGACGGTGAAATGCATCTCGATGACTTGAAGTTTGAGTATTGCGACCTGGATATTTTTTAAAAACCGAATCGGGCAAAGCCTTTGTTTATTGATAAGACCGTATACGACCAGCTTGCCCTGCTCACTAGTCCCATCCTGGGAAAGACCTCTTTTTTTAATGCTTGCGGAACCTCTCCTCCGGCAACTAAATAAGCGTATCCCGACTCCCTGCATGCAGCAATAACTTCCTCATTAAAATGACCATCGGGAAATGCGAAACTTGTGATGGCTTTTCCGGTGCAGTTTTCGAGTTCCCGTTTGGAAAGGTTCAGTTGGTCCTGCAGTTGTTCATTCGTTAATCGTGTCAGGTTAATGTGTTGGTGGCTGTGAGAACCAATGGATACATATTTACTCTTTCCCGCTTCTCTGATTTCTTTTCCTCCCATTGTTTGGTATACTTCCGGGTCTGTCCGCTGCAGCAATTCTTCTGTACCGACAGCAATTTGGAGGTCGGTTACTGCATTGGTCCAGGAGGTCAGGTTTAATGTGCTTAGGTACTGCTCTGCGTTTTGGCCTGTATGTTCACAGATGAAACGCCCCTCTTTCCTCAGAAAAGACTCTCCGTTTAGTTGCAGGGGATTTGTTTTGCTTCCATAATGAATTATGTCAAGCAGATCTGATGGGTGTTTGCAGGTGTTTTCGCCTAGACTTGCCCCGCAAATAAAAAAAGTAGCCGGTACACGGTGTTTTTCAAGCAAAGGAAGTGCAATCAGGTAATTGTTTAGAAAGCCATCGTCGAAAGTGAGTGCAATGGTGTTGGAGGAACAGGTTTCCCCTTTTTGTTTTCTCTCGCAGATCTCTGAAAGAGGAAGAATCCGGAAATTTTTAATGAAATAAAGTAATTGTTTTTCAAATTGCTTTTCTGTCAGATGCCGTCCGTTGAATGATGCATGATCCTTTTTGCTGATTCCATGATACATGATAATCAGACATTTGTTTTTTGAAAACAGCCGGAGAAGCCTGTCGGTCTGAAGGAACAAGGCAACCGGACAGCAGATGCGGTAAAATATAAATTTCAATGCGGCTTTCATGTTTCGCATCAGTGTCCGGCATTGTTGCCGGGATATCCCGGATGAAGGCGGAAAAGGGAATCCTGCAGGCTGGATTCGCTGCTCTTCTTTTTTATCAGCTCATACCTCAGCGACTTAAAAGTGTTTTTTATCCAATGTGAAAGCTCCTTCTGCTGGATAAATTCAACGTGCTTAATTCTGTTTTCAATAATAGCGCCCCTGCACATCATACAGGGCTCAAATGTGGTGATTAACAGGAGCGAGTCCCTGTTCAGTTGATCGAAGTGCTCTACTCCCATGTGTCGGATGGCATCGGATAGTGCATTGATTTCGGCATGCCCCCCTGCATTGGAATCCCGCAATACCGTATTGTATCCCCTTCCTATAATCTTGTCTTCATAGAGCAGGAGGGCAGATACGGGAACATCACGTGTCTTCAACGCCTCCTTCGCAAGTTGAACAAGTTCCTGCCTTTGAGAAGCAGGGAGTGCGACACGGCTCTTCCATTTCCAGGTTGCGGATTGACAAAGCAGAAACAGGAGGAGCAGCGATTGTAAGGTAAATAGTGTCCAAAAAAGGAGTTTAAATTTCATAGGGCGTTTTTCCAAAGTTTAATTTGTATTCGCATAGGCTGCCATAAATTCCCTGACCATGTCTTCCGTACTGTGCTGTATCACTGGCGTATGATCAAGCGTCTTGTCTCTCAGCAGGCGGGTAAGTGCTTCGCCCATGTGTGCCTGATCACGACAGACATGTATTTTTTGTGCATGGTGTACCCGTCCCACATCAAAGCACAGCACCTGACAACCCGAAGCAAGGGCTTCCATCATTACCGTACTTTGGCCTTCGAAGGAAGAGGTATGCATCAGTAGTTTTGCCTGACCCAGTTTTTCGAAAACCCGGTCATGAGACAAGTTGCCTGTTAACAGCATCTGCTTTTCCAGACCGAGTTGGTTGATTTGATCCTGCAATAGCTGATGTTGAGGTCCTTCGCCGATGATTTCTGCACGTATGTTAGGGAATACAGCCTTCACATCCGCAATGACCTGGATGAACAAACCGAAATTCTTCAAAGAAGTGAGGGACCCTATTCCAACTACATCAATGGAACGTAATTCATGCGAAGGCCGGAGTTTTTTGTTGTCAATGCCTAAATGAATGATGCGGTCTACCGGGAGTCCAAGGTGATAGAGATTGGTTTTGATTTGCTCAGACATGGCGATGATCCTGAGTTTTCTTATCCCCGGGTAATGCAAGTAGCGGTTGGCGGGAATCGAATCCTGGCCAATCGCATAAGCCACCACCCGGGTGCCATAGAAGAGATGAAACAAGTGGGCAAGGAAGCTGGTTTCAGTGAGCCAGAAAGCATGAATCACATCAATCCGGTTTTTCCTGTTCAGCGCACGCAGCTTCCTGAACATTTTCCACCAGGTAGGTAACCGCCGGAGATATTTGCTGTTTTTTCCCTGTGCAGAAAATACGGGGATGTCATTCCACCGGTATTCACCCCTGTCGAAGGGATACTGAAGTGAGAGTATTTCGAATTGAAGGGCTGGCTCGAGTCTCTTCAAGGCCAGGGCATAGTCCTGCAAAAACGTGAGACAGGTCGTGTCTGTTTCATCCCGGGCGAAACCGGGACTGAGAAGAACAATGTGTTTAACGGATTGCATACAAGGTCCAGCCTCCTGGCAATTGTTGTATAGGCTCCAGACGGGCATTCGCCCGGATAAACTCAAAATTAATCATCGGATTGCGCCCAGCAAATTCCTTTTCAAGCAAGGGCAGGTTGAACAACAGAAAAGTATTTTTATCTACCGACTGTAGTTTTTCATCCCAAAGACTTACTTGCCTGTTCTTAAACCCGTAAAAGGTCAACGCACCTTCCATACTGAATTCATATAAAGGGCCGGTTGCTGTAGTGATGCATGCCTGGGTAATTGCACGTTCTTCGGCATTATACCGGTAGAAGGGAAGGAAAGCCCGGGTAAACAAACCTGCCTGTAACAGGAGTATGCCGATAAGTACCCAAGTGGTATTGAAGCGGATGGCAGCATAACCTTGTTGGAACACAGGAAAGAAGACAAGCAGGAACAAAGGCATCGCGGGCACGAAAAAGCGCATATTCTGAAATGGAATCCCTGCCAGAAAGAGGGAGTAGCACCCCAATGCAATCAGGATTACCAGTACCTGCCTGTTCCGGTACTCAATGGATTTTCTAAAGAACAGCACCCCTGCTCCTAGAAACAAAAAGCCCGGGTGGAAATATGCAAACACGGCATAAATAATATTCTGTACGGTATAGCTGTAATGTCCATTGCTGTTGCTAAAAGTAGTGAGCAAGAAGTTCATAGGACTCCATTCCTCCAGCCAGCTCTTTTTAAGGAAATCGAGCGAAGCGGGGCTTCGAAGCAAGAGGAGGGGCAGGCATACCGCGCTTGCGAAAAGCATGGCAAGGAAGAGTTGTGAGAGGCTCTTGTTCCTGAGCACCGGCTTTATGACGAGAAAAATTGCAGGGACAATGAGTACAAATACGCCATAGCGTGTCATGATTCCCGCAGCAGCGGCAAACGCGAAGAGGTACAGCCGGGTTGCACGATACTGCTCTCTCATGGATATGGCGACATACCAGGCAAGGATGACAAAAAACATACTGAGTGAGTCTGACATGTCACACAGGGCTGTCCTCAGCAAAAAAGGACTGAAGATCAGAAAAAGGAGGGCATAGCTCCTGGCCATTTTCCGGCTTTCCGGATATAATTTCGGGAGTATCTTTTCTAATAGAAACCCAGCGAACACATGCGCTCCAATGGAAATCAACTGGAGTGACAGATGAACCGGAAGAAGGATGCCTAGGAGTCCCCCAAGCAAGGGATAGATTGGAGGCCAATGTGAAAAGCCAGGCAAAGCTCCTCCCAGGAGAAATGTGCGCCACTCACCTGCAATACGCACATATGCATAACTGTCTTGCCCATACAGACCATTGAAACGTACTAGCTGTGTGAACAGGAAGAGAAGAAAAAAAAGTCCGAAGTAAACAACACTTGCCGGGAGTTTTTGAAGAAGACGGAAAGCGGAGGAATTCCCGTTGCCGGTTTCAATGACAGAGGCGTCGGCGGTTTGCATGAATGGTTGAATGCGTTAATCGGCTTAGGTACAGGTTCTGACTTATTCAGTAAAGGTACCCCGAAACGGAATCCGGCAAACATGCAAGAGCCAACTATTGCTTCACTATCTTTTTAACCAGGCTGCGATTGCCCTTGCGTATAGACAGGAAATAGACTCCCGGAACCCATTCGGAAGTAAGAAGTTCTGTTGAATTGCCGAGCAGTTGCCGGGTAGTAATCAGCTTACCCAGAACAGAGTAAACCTGCAATTCGGCTTTCCCTTCAGACCAGTCATAAAAGAGGAGTACCCTGTCTGAGCAGGGGTTAGGTGTTATTTCCAGTGTGAACGGTTCTTTGTATTCGGTTATCCGGGTGATCAGGCATTCCATACTGTTTGTTGGTGATACGGTTGTTGAAGTAATAGAGAGGGATGAAACTGAAATCGTAACCGTGTCAGAAAGAATTCCGCCTGAACCTGAAACAGAGGGATAGAGGTAAGGACCGGAATAAGTATAAGTGAGGTGGAGGGAGGAATCCTCGCATCCTATGCTGCCCAGGCTATCGGTCTTAAATAAAAATTTACCGGCAGGAACAAGAAATCCTTTGTCGGCTGTTTCGCACACATCGCCGGCTCTGCTTTGAGAAGAAGAGAAAAAGGATACCCGGCCATAGCAATTGGTCCACTGTTCCTGTAAGTTAGCGTCGGTTTTAATGAGTGTAGCCTGAGGCATAGCCGTATTGCTGAAACTGATGGACCAGCCACTCACAATATATCCTCCGTCACTTGTTTGTTTTATGTTGTCAAAGGAGCCGTCAGCTCCTTCCCTGAAGCTCATTGTGCGTATTGGGTTGAAGGCCGAATCGAGGAGGACGATATTGTCGGTATAGTTGGTGCCGCTGGAATCGGCCAGCAATACAAAATTGGAGCCCGCCGAAATGAATCCCTGTGCAGTAGTTCCTCCTTTCAGACGTTTTACCCATGCGATGGGATTTACTGAATCGGAACGGTAGGCAATTCCATTGGCTACGCGTGTACTGCCATTGGTAAACTCCACGTTGAGTATCCCCGTGAATGAATGGGGGGAATGATAGCGGACCGCTCCTGCAGTCACGGTTCCTATCCCATTGCTCTTGAACGCTCTTATCCATTGCAGGTTACCGGAAGGGTCGGCCGAGAATACAAAGAACGGGCATGTGGGATTGGAAGCTGTTGCCTGTTGGGCGCATACCAGGAAACTGCCATCAGCAGCCACGTCAAACCCGCTAATGGAAGAGTTATTGCCTGAATAATTCCATCCATTTGAAATCCCGGGGAGATTGAAGTTTTTGGCCCAGATGACATTCCCTGTTGAATCGGTCCGTAAGGTAACGATGGCATGCTGCTTGGTTCCGACTAATAAAACGCCATTGTCAGGCATTAATTTCATCACTTGAAATGTGTCGGGGGCACATTGTTTTGCCCAGCGGATAGCTCCCTGATTTGTCACGCGCATCAAGGTGGATGGTCCACCCGGAGTGGCATTGCATACCATGTAATCCGAAGAACCGTGCATAGTTGCTGCCCGGGTACATGGGAGCAGTTCGGTGAATTTTGTCACTTGGGAAACCGCAGTGAGAGAATGCAATACGATGCACAGAAAAGAGAAAAATTTAAATCCTTTGTTCATTGGAATCGTATTTGGTTTACTGCTTCAAAATCTTTTTGACCAGATTCCTGTCATCATCTAGGACCGATAAAAAATAGAGGCCTGGGGGCCAGGTGGAAGTGTTCAGTTCGGTAATGCTATTGAAAAGCCGTTGAGAACAGATTTCTTTTCCAAGCAGAGAAAAAACATGCAGTTCTGCTATACTACCAGTTAACTCATACCGGATCTGCAGTTTGTCGGAGCAGGGATTGGGCATAATTTCCAGCGAAGGACTCCTGGATGGTTCCTGAATTCCCGTTATAAAAATACAATCAAGGGTGTCGGCGGGAAGCATACTTACGGCTGTATAATTTGCAGATGAAACCAGTATGGAAGCTGTATCAGCCTTTGGTGTGGTAAGCAGCGTTCCGTTTCCCCCATAATTGTAAATATTGTATGGCGGGGAATAGCTGGTATCGATACAGCCGATTGTTCCTGAACTGTCTGTTTGCATAAGCCAACCCCTACCGGCTAACAGGTAACCTTTGTCCGGAAGGACCTGGATGGATTGGAGTTGAATGTCAAATTCGTTGCTCTGGTTGAAATAGCCACCTTTATAGCTTTGGTATTGTTTTGTCCATTCCACATGCAGACCCGTATCCATTTTGGCTAGCATACCCGATTGAACGGGAGCACCCGTTTCATACCATCCTCCGGCGATCAGTCCTCCATCCGGGGTTGATTTAACGGTAGTAAACCCTGTAAAACCCCTGCTGTATGTGCTTAGACGTTTGATTGTATTCATAACTGAATCGAATAGCGTGATCTGGGCATAAGAGCCATAGGCACCAGGAGCAAATGGAAACGATATACTTGCACTGACAAAATGATTGTTTAAACGCATGAAACCGGCCAGGATTGGGCCACCGTCTATACTTTTCATCCAGGAAATAGAGTTTGCTGAGTCCGAGCGATAGGCACCGCTGCTCGGATCATATTGAGTATAGTTAAAAGTTCCGGTAAACGAGTTTGGTCCGTTGAATAAAACAGGGCCCGCCCAAACAGCACCAGTGAATCCCCTGACCCATTTCAGGTTTCCATTGATCGTCGTAGAGAAAACAAGAAACGTAGTGGTGTCGGAACCGTTTTTAGTTGGATTTTGTGCGCAAACGAGGAGACTGCTGTCGGGAGCCATGTCAAACCCTGCTATAAAGGTCATCTGAGGCCATCGCTGCAGGCAGGCTGAACGGTATTCCTTCGCCCAAATCACCTTGCCTGTCGAATCTGTTCTCAAAAGCGTAACGGCATGGTTTCTTGTTCCAACGAGCAACACACCGTCATCTCCCATAACTTTCATGGCTTGTATCGTATCCGAAAGGTATTGCTTGCTCCAAACGATTCCGGCCGTTTTATTCATACGGGTCAGGGTCAGAGCATAATTTGTTTGAGGCAAATTGTTTGGGTTCCAGTTCCAGCCGTCAAGCAGGTAGTAATCGCTTGAGTGATGTAATAACTCCACCTGACCGGAACTGATTTTGTGTGTAAATCGTATGTTTTGCGAATGAATCGTTAGGCAAACGAGCATACAAAATAAGAAGGAAGAACGTGTGTAGAATTGTTTCATCGGAGTCTTTTTTTGTAAAACCACTTAAAGCTAACGCATTTATAGGACAGTTTCACCTCCTTTGAGTCAGTGACTGGATTTTCGGAGCCAATGGCTGATATGGTTGAGTGGATGGCTGTTTAAGTGATCAACCCTACCGAATAAAGGCTCAAAAAGAAACAGTAAAGGAAAAAAGGATGCAATTTGACACAAGTGATTTAATGAGTGGTATATATCTGGTTCATATTGCCACGCCGAGTAGCTCTCAAACAGTTAAATTATGGGTTCAGCATTAAGTTCAGCATCGAATTGGTTTAATAAAAAAAGCCGTCTCCCGAAGTAAGGAGACGGCCTTTTTATTTGAAAGCGTGTTGTTAGAAACAGTATTTGTTCTCGCTGATCAGTTTGGCAGCCACTCTGCGACGGCCTTCCTTGCTGTTGTATGGATCCACTTTGGTGAAACGTTTCAGACCCATCAGCATCATGCGTTGTTCATCTCCTTCGGCGAAGGAGTTGATGGCTTCTTTTCCGTTTTTGTTGATGCGGTCTGCGGCATCGTTCAGGTAAACGCGCATGATATCGAGTTGCTCTTTGCAGGCTTCCTCTCCGCGTATGCCAACGAGCTTTTCTACACGTAACACAAGTGATTCGGTAACGTACAGGTCAATCAGCATGTCGGCGATGTTCATGAGTACTTCCTGCTCTTTGGCAAGTTCCATCATGAACTTCTGAACGGCTGAACCGGCAACCATGAGGGCCGCCTTTTTGAAGTTGGCGAGGTATTTCTTTTCTGCTGCAAACAGTGCAGTATCATCGGCTCCGAAATCAGGTACGCTCATCAGCTCTCCGGCTACTTTGGAAGCAGGACCCATCAGGTCGAGTTCACCTTTCATGGCGCGTTTGAGGAGCATGTCCACCGTCAGGAGGCGGTTGATTTCGTTTGTGCCTTCGAAGATCCGGTTGATACGGGAGTCGCGGTAAGCACGTTCCATCGGTGCATCGGCCGAATAGCCCATGCCTCCGTAAATCTGAACGCCTTCGTCAACGGTGTAATCGAGCGCTTCTGATCCGGCTACTTTCAGAATAGCGGCTTCGGCAGCAAACTGTTCCACTCCTTTTAACATGGCTTTTCCATGTTCCATTCCTCCGGCAGCAAGAGCTGTGATAGCATCTTCAATGTTTTGCGTACAACGGTACAGCGCAGATTCCACCGCGTAGATGCGGATAGCTTGTTCTGCCAGCTTGTATCGTATTGCTCCGTATTTGGCAATGGAGCGACCGAACTGCTGGCGCTCATTGGCGTAATTAATGGCTTTGGAACTGACCTCTTTGGAAGCACCCAGCGCAGCAGCAGCCAGCTTGACACGACCGAGGTTAAGGATATTCACGGCAATCTTAAAGCCGTTCTGACGGTCAGACAGCAGATTTTCTACCGGTACTTTGCAATCGTTAAAGAATACCTGGCGGGTGGAGCTGCCTTTGATACCCATTTTATGCTCTTCGGGATTCAAGGTAATTCCTCCAAAGCTCTTCTCTACGATAAAAGCACTCAGGTTTTCGTCGTTGTCGATCTTGGCAAATACGGTAAAGATGTCGGCAAACCCACCGTTGGTGATCCACATCTTTTGTCCGTTCAGGATATAGTGTTTACCATCTGCAGAAAGAACAGCCTTGGTCTTTCCGGAATTGGCATCGGAACCGGCACTCGGTTCGGTAAGGCAGTAACACGCCTTCCATTCTCCGTTAGCCAGTTTGGGAATGTATTTTTTCTTCTGGGCTTCGTTGCCGTAATAGAGGATAGGCAATGTGCCGATGCCAGTGTGAGCCGAAATGGTAACGGCGAAGGAGTGCGCAGCTCCGAGAACTTCGGTAGCCAGCATGCCGGTGACGAAATCTTTTTCGAATCCGCCCAGCGACTCCGGTACACTCAGACCCAGCAGTCCGAGTTCGGCTGCTTTGTCCATCAGCTTTACAGAAAGTCCTGGCTCCTGAGAATCAATCTTGTCCAGGTTGGGATAGATCTCCTGTGCCAGAAAATCGCGGCAGCTCTGGGCGATCATTTTTTGCTCTTCATTCCACTCTTCAGGGATAAAAATATCGTTGGCTTCGGTTTCCTTGATCAGGAATTCTCCGCCTTTAATTGCTTTTTTTGTCGTTGTTTCCATAAGGAATAGTCGTTAGGTAGGGTGATGAATTTTAGAAGATTAAAGGTAGAAAAATATCGCGATGTGTGGAAATTCTTTATAAGGACAAAGATGCCCTCTTTTCCCGAACCCTGCTTGTATGTTTCTGCTGTTTTAAACAGTAGAATGAAACAATCCGAAAAAAAAGATTCGATTTTATTTGCGTAACCAAATGGTATCGCATAGATTTGTAACCAGATAGTTACTCATATGGAAACACGCAGAGATGTATTTCAGGCAATTGCCGACCCTACGCGAAGGGAGATTATTAACCTGATTGCTCAGCAATCCTTGAATCTGAATGCAGTGGCGGAGAACTTCCAGGTCAGCCGTCCTGCCATTTCCAAACACATCAAGATACTGACCGAATGCGGGCTCATTACGATTCGTCAGCAAGGGAGAGAGCGTTTTTGTGAAGCGCGGCTCGATAAGCTGAATGAGGTGTCGGAATGGGTGGAGCAATACCGTCAGTTCTGGACAGAGAAACTGGATGCCCTGGAGCTGTATCTGGAGGAATTGCAAAGTCAAAACAAACCTAAACCTAAAACTAAAAAACAGGTCAACCGAAAGAGGAAAAGCTGATGTGCAGCACAAAGAGGAACAAGAATTTAAAGGAACATTTGAACAGTTGAAAGAATATCTTTTAAAATTAACCGCTTAACACAAAAACTCATGGAAACGACTGAGAAAAAAAAAGGGAGTCACCCTGAAAAAGAATTAGAGATCATACGTATTTTCAATGCTCCCAGGGAACTTGTATGGAAAGCCTGGACGGAAGAGAAAGCATTGGCTAGCTGGTGGGGACCCAAGGGATTTACCAATCCGGTATGTGAATGGGATCCTAAGCCCGGCAAGAGCCTGCAGATACACATGAAGGCTCCGGACGGGGTAGTGTATCCGATGGACGGGACATTTCAGGAAATCGTAAAACTGGAGCGTATTGTTTTTGTAAGCGCCGCACTGGATACCAAAGGAAAACGGTTGTTTGAAATAATGAACACCATCCTCTTTTCGGAGGAAGGTGGGAAAACCAAACTGACCCTGCGTCTGCGTCCATTCAACATCACTCCGGAAGGAGCTCCTTACCTCGCCGGTATGAACGAAGGCTGGAACATGAGTCTCGACAAGCTCATGGAATTACTCAAGAAATTAAATTCGTAAAACGAAACCAGATGAAAGCAGAAAAAACAACTGTGACCGACGACCGGGACATGATTATCAGCCGGGTTTTCAAAGCTCCCAGGGAGCTGGTCTGGAAAATGTGGACAGAGTCAGAGCATATCAAACATTGGTGGGGACCGACAGGCTTTACCAGTACCACTTCTAAGATGGAAGTAAAACCCGGTGGGGTGTGGGAACTGGTGATGCACGGTCCGGATGGAAGAGATTATAAAAATGAATATCTCTTCCGCGAAGTAGTTAAACCGGAAAAACTGGTGATGGAGCATGTCTCTCCTCCCTGGCATCTGAAGACGGTCTACTTTATCTCCCTCGGGAACAAGACGCAAATAGACATTACCATGAGGTTTGAAACGGCCCAGGTGAAAGCAATGACCATTAAAGAGTTTAAGGCCGATGAGGGATTGAGACAGAATATGGATAAGCTGGAAACCTACCTTTCACAAACGGATGCTGTAATGTCAAATCCGCAATCGCCTTTTGTAATTGAGCGGATCTACAACGCTTCTTCCGAAAAGGTATGGAAAGCGATTACCGATAAGGAAGAAATGAAGAAATGGTATTTCGACCTGAAGGAATTCAAACCCGAGGTGGGTTTTGAATTCAGTTTCATTGGTGGGCGTCCGGGCGGAATCCAATATGTGCATAAATGCCGGATTACAGAAGTGATTCCAGGTAAGAAGCTCGCTCATACCTGGTGCTATGAAGGATATGAAGATGTTTCGTATTTGACCTTTGAATTGTTTGCAGAAGGTTCCAAAACACGGGTCAGGCTGACTCATGCCGGACTGGAGACCTTCCCCCAATCAAACCCGGATCTGGCTGCACACAATTTTGCAGAAGGGTGGACTTCCATCATCGGATCGTCTCTGCCGAAATATTTGGAAAACGAATAGGTTTTTAATAATGAAAGCAGGCAAAGACTTTCCGTCTAGCCTGCTTTCATTATTCTCTTTCCCTGTCTGCCGTCACACAAGCCTGAGCAACGGCAGGCAGGTGTTTCTCTTTCTGTTTCCGTTTCTCTCTTCCTCTTACATCATCTCAAACACCCCGGCAGCACCTTGTCCGGTACCTACACACATCGTCACCACTCCGTACTTTTTGTTTCTTCTCTTCAGTTCGCTGAAGAGTTGGACAGAAAGTTTCGCTCCGGAACAACCGAGCGGGTGACCAAGTGAAATGGCTCCTCCGTTAACGTTAATGATATCCTGATTCAATCCCAATTCACGTATCACAGCAAGAGACTGGGACGCAAAAGCCTCATTCAGTTCAAACAGGTCGATCTGATCCTGTTTCAGTCCTGCGAGCTTCAATGCCTTCGGAATAGCAGCTACCGGGCCTATACCCATGATGCGGGGAGGCACTCCTGCTGTGGCATAAGAAACCATGCGGGCAATGGGGGTGAGGTTATTTTCTTTCATGAATTTTTCGCTCACCACCATCACAAAGGCGGCACCGTCTGAAGTTTGTGAAGAGTTACCGGCGGTAACGACACCACGTGCATCGAATACCGGCTTTAACTTGGCAAGGGCTTCGATATTCGTATCGGCACGGGCGCCTTCGTCGGTGTCTATGATCACAGAACGTTCTTGTTTTTTCTCCTGAGCATCCAGGTAGGTTTCTTTGACAGTTACCGGAACAATTTCGTTCTTGAACTTACCTTCCTTGATGGCTTTGATGGCTTTCAGGTGGGAGTTCAGGGCGAACTGATCCTGGTCTTCGCGGGAAACTTTGTATTCACGTGCCACCGCTTCGGCTGTCAGACCCATGCCCCAGTAGTAATCGGCATGCGCTTTTGTTACTTCAAAGTTGGGTACGATGCGCCATCCACCCATCGGTATCAGGCTCATGGATTCGGCACCTCCGGCAACAATACATTCTGCCATGCCGGCATGGATGCGTTGTGCGGCAATAGCGATGGTTTCCAGACCGGAAGAGCAATAGCGGTTTACGGTCATTCCCGGAACCTTGTCTGTATCGAAAGCCATGAGAGAAATGAAACGGGCCATGTTCAGGCCTTGCTCCGCCTCAGGCATGGCGTTTCCTACAATCAGGTCATCCACCTGTTCGGCCGCAACGTTCGGAACGGATTTCATCAGGTGTTTGATTACATCGGAGGCCAGGTCGTCCGGACGGGTGAAACGGAATCCACCCCGGGTGGCTTTCCCAACGGCACTGCGGCAAGCGGCTACTATATATGCGTTCATTTGAAGGATTTTTGGATTTAGGATTTTTGGATTTTCGGATTTGCCCGGAAGAATTTTGATTTAGTTTCTCAATACTTTTCCACCTGTCAGGATGCTTTGTATCCGTTCGAGGGTTTTCTTTTCACCGGCGAGTGAAAGGAATGCTTCCCGTTCGAGATCCAGCAGGTATTGCTCGCTGACGATGGTAGGGGAGGACAATTCTCCACCGCATAATACATGCGCCAGCTTCTGGGAAATCTTTACATCGTGAGCGGAAATGTAGTTTCCACTCAGCATGGAATCGGCACCGAGATAAGCGAGGCCAAGGGCTTGTTTGCCAAGCACGCGGATGTCTTTGCGGCGTGCAGGCATCACATAACCGGCATCTGCCAGCTCGATACAGGCTTCTTTCGCTTCGGCCAATTGTCGGGCTCGGGAGACGACAACCACGTCCTGGCCTTCACGCAGGTAACCCAGGTCAAACGCCTCATATGCGGAAGTGCTGACCTGTGCCTGACCGATGGTCAGAAAACGTTTACGGAAATCATTCAGCTCGACATCTCCTTCTTTCAATCCGTCGGACAGGCGTAATGCAAATTCTTTTGTTCCTCCACCGCCCGGGATAAGACCTACTCCAAACTCCACCAGTCCCATATACAACTCGGCATGTGCCACTACTTTATCGCTGTGCATGCTCATTTCACAAGCACCTCCCAGTGCCATGTTATGCGGTGCAAGCACTACCGGAATAGCCGAGTAACGTATACGCATCATCGTATTCTGGAATGCTTTGATGGCGAAATTCAACTCGTCCCATTCCTGCTCTACAGCCATCATAAAGATCATGCCCACATTGGCTCCTGCCGAGAAGTTGGCACCTTCATTGGAGATCACCAGGCCACGGTAATCCTTTTCTGCAATCTCAATGGCTTTGTTGATGCCTGCGATGACTTCTCCTCCAATGGAGTTCATCTTGGTGTGAAACTCCAGGTTGAGGATACCGTCTCCGATATCCACCAATGTCGTTCCTGAGTTTTTCCATACAGTCTTCGTGTCCCGGATATTGTCGAGCTGGATGAATTGCTCTGTTCCTGGAATCGTTTTGTATGATTTGGATGGGATATCGTAATATTTACGTATACCATTCTCCACTTTGTAAAACGTTTTGGCGCCTGAAGCCAGCATGTCGTAAACCCACTGTGCCGGCTTGGTACCTGCAGCTTCCATGGCTTTAACGCTTGCTTCCACACCCAGTGCATCCCAGGATTCAAAAGGACCGATGTCCCATCCGAATCCGGCATTCATGGCTGCATCAATCTTGTAGAGCTCATCGGTGATTTCGGGGATGCGGTTGGATACATAAGCAAAGAGGCCGTAAAAAGTAGCCCGGTAAAAATCTCCGGCTTTGTCTTTTCCGGCAACCAGTACCTTCATCCTGTCCCGCAGGTTATCAATGGTCTTGGTGGTTTCCAGTGTGGCGAACTTCACCTTTACCGAAGGTTTGTATTCGAGTGTTTTCAGGTCCAGTGCGTGGATTTCGGATTTGCCTCCCGCACCTTTTACCTTTTTGAAAAAGCCTTGTTCGGTTTTCGATCCCAGCCATTTGTTTTCAATCATCTTGGCCAGGTAGCCGGGGATTTTAAACACATCCAACATCTCGTCTTTAGGACAGGAAGCGGCTACTCCGTTGGCCACATGTACAAGAGTATCCAATCCTACCACATCGGCTGTACGAAAGGTGGCCGACTTTGGCCGTCCTAATACCGGGCCGGTAAGCTTGTCCACCTCTTCAACAGTCAGTCCCATCTTTTCTACCAGGTGGAACAGATTCATGATGCCGTAAACACCTACGCGGTTAGCGATAAAGGCAGGAGTGTCTTTGCAAAGTACAGTTGTTTTACCCAGGTATTTTTCTCCATATTCCATCAGGAAGCTGATGACTTCGGGAGCAGTTTTAGGAGTGGGTATGATTTCGAGTAATTTGAGATAACGGGGAGGATTGAAAAAGTGAGAGCCGCAAAAATGCTTCTGAAAATCTTCGCTTCTTCCTTCATTCATCAAATGGATGGGAATACCAGAGGTGTTGGAAGTAATCAAGGTTCCCGGCTTGCGGTATTTTTCTACCTGCGCAAATACCTGTTGTTTGATATCTAAACGTTCCACCACCACTTCGATGATCCAATCGCAGTTAGCGATGTCTTTCATATTGTCGTCGAAGTTGCCTGTCTTGATACGACTGGCAAACGATTTACGATATATCGGAGAAGGGTTGGATTTGAGTGCAAAAGCCAGGGCATCGTTTACAATTTTATTCCGGAGTTTGGGGTCCGTGCCTGCATCTTTCGGAACGATGTCCAGCAGGAGCACTTCCAGGCCGATATTGGCAAAGTGACAGGCGATGCGTGATCCCATCACACCAGAACCGAGAACGGCTACTCTATTGATATTTCGTTTGCTCATAAAAAAAGTGGTTTGTTAGCTGACCAAAGGTATAGAAAAAAGTGTGAAGGATACAGGTGGTTTTACCCCGAATAAAAAGGAATATTTGCTTCTTTTCATAAGCACATTTATACTTCCCGAACAGATGCCAGACCTTGGATAACTGCCGGCATTAAAAGCAGGCACGAGGGCACGCGGATGCAGAATTAGGTAATGGAGGTGAAGTGACTGGCAAAATTCACTAATCGGTAGGATTGAGGTGGCGAAATACGCCAGAGAATTGTGTTATTTAGATTGCAGCATCATTTTGACACTGTTTGCATAGGCTTTGTTAGGAAGAAACTTTTTCTGGTCCTTGTCAAACACTAAAAGCACAAGGGGGAAATCAGAATCGACCAGTTCCGGATGTTTGTCCGCCTTGAGCATTTTTATATCAGCATTGGCTCGCAGCGGTTTATCGGTAAGGATACCATCGGGCAAATGGGTGTCAATTGTGATGGCCATTTTTACGTAATCTTTCTTGGTCAGTATCAAGGTGTATTTGGCATTCGCTTTCAGTGTTAGCGGAATCGTCTGAGCCTGGGCATTCCACCCATCGGGTTTGAAGGTCTGGGCTTCTTGTATGACTAATGTATCCTTCTGTAAACGAATGCTGACACCGGCAACAGCGGTTCCATTTTCAACAGGAGTAACCAGAAGCACAATATCTGTGCTGTTTTCAGTCTTGGATAAACCGTTCTTTCCCAGGGCAACAGGTGTGCTGACAAAAAAGAAAAGGCATGCTATCGATAAGAGGGTGATAACCAGTTGAAATTTAAGCTTCATAGCAGGTTGTTGGTTGGTGCGGATTGCTAAAGATAAAACGTAAGTTGGAGAATACCATCATTTTACAAAGAATTCGACAATTCAAATTTATGTCTTGGCCGGTTATACTTTCGGTTCGACCAGTTGGATATAAAAAAAAAGCACCGGTCTTGCGACAGGTGCGTTTTCATAAAAGAGGGTGATCAGGCAGCGATTCTTCCCAGGGTCATGTCCGGGTTTTCTTCCTTGCCAAAATATTTAAGAATGGAAATATGCGATCCGACAGCACCCCAGAATGTAGGATTGTCGAGATAGGGAATACCAAATTCTTCAGCTGTACTCTTTACAATCTCGGAGATTGCACGATAATGTACATGACAGATGCCAGGGAAAAGGTGGTGTTCTACCTGGAAATTCAGGCCGCCTACATACCAGTTTACAAAGCTATTGTCACGGGCGAAATCGGCAGTGGTATTCATTTGGTGAATGGCCCAGTCGTTTTCGATCTCACTCTTGTCGTTTGGTTCCGGAAAGGTTGTTCCCTGAACCGTATGTGCAAGCTGGAAAACAACGCTCAGGATCAACCCGCAAACGATGTGGAGGGATACAAAGCCAAGAATGAAGGGACCTGCAGCATAATGAAAGAAGTAGATCGGAACAAAAAGCATGTAGAAATAATAGAAACCTTTAATCCAGATAAGCGTTGCAAACTGGCGGTAAAAACCAGCTTTGGATTCGCGGTTCACTCCGTTTTTGCGGTAGCTGAAAAGTTGCATAAAGTCTTTTCCTGTAATCCAGTGAAGAGAAAGGATGGCATAGAAAAAGAATGCATAAATATATTGAAAACGGAAGATTTTGCGGTATTTGCGGTGCGGTGAGAAACGCATCATGCTGGCTCCGTCAATGTCATCATCCATCCCATTGATGTTGGTATAGGTATGGTGAAGCATATTGTGCTGAAGCTTCCAGTTAAATACTGCTCCACCCATCAGGTTGAGAGAGTATCCTACCCATTTGTTAACGGTGGGACTGGAGGAATAAGCATTGTGATTGGCATCGTGCATAATAGACATGCCGATACCTGCCATGGCTGTTCCCATCAACAGGAAGAAGCTCAGCATGAGTAGGGTTGGTACATGAAATGCCAGCATCAGGCCGTAAGGCACAAAATAGGCTGCCATCATGACAATGGTTTTTACCACCATGCCTCCGTTGGCATGTTTAGATATCTTGTTATCGGTAAAGTAAGCGTTGACGTTGGCGGTGAGCGTACTGAAGAACTTGGATTTATCCTTATTCGTGAATTTCACCTTGGGTTTTTGACTCATCAGTTGGGTTTTGCGTGAGATCGGGAGTGGACCTTATAAGGGATTAACTCTGATACTCACAAAGGTAGGCATTATTAGCGGTTAATCGGAATATATTTTTGTTAACAATTGCTTGTTCTCTTCGAGGATTACCTTGCGTTTGAGGCTCAGCTTGGGACTCAACTCCCCATGTTCTACTGACCATTCTCTGGAAATCAGTTCAATCTTCTTAATAGTTTCATAATGAGCCAGTCCTTTATTGATCAATTCAACCGATTGCATGATTCTGGCCTTAATCCGTTCATTCTGGATAATTTCTTCATTTGAAGTATAAGGGATTCCTTTCAGTGTACAATATTCTTTCAGGAATTTAAAAGAAGGAACAACCAATGCCGCGGCATATTTTTGGTTTTCTCCCACCACCATGCTTTGTTCGATGAAACGGCTTTCTTTCAGTTTGTTTTCAATCATCTGAGGTGCAATGTACTTTCCTCCAGATGTTTTGAATATTTCTTTTTTCCGATCGGTTATCTTGAGGAATTTATTATCTACCAACATCCCGATATCGCCTGTATGGAACCAGCCTTCGGAATCAATCGCTTCGGCTGTTGCGTCGGGGCGGTTGTAATAGCCCATCATGACGTTGGGGCCTTTGACAAGAATCTCCCCGTCTTCTGCAAATTTTACGGTAACACCGTCAATGATTCTTCCGACGGTTCCAAAACAAGCCGAATCCGGGTCGAGGCAGTTAACTGCGATGACGGGTGAGGTTTCGGTCAATCCGTACCCTTCCAGTATATTAATGCCGGCGGCCCAGAAAATACGTGCAAGCCGGGGATTCAGCGCTGCTCCACCGGAAACCGTACAACGGATGTTCCCGCCAAGGGCTTCCTTCCATTTGCTGAACACCAGTTTACGGGCAATTTTAAGTTGCAGGTTATACCACGCTCCATTTGCTCCGTTCATCTCAAAGCGTTCACCCAGTCCTACCGCCCAAAAAAACATGGCTTTCTTGATACCAGGTAGTTTCTCTCCGGTAGAAAGGATCTTGTCATAAACCTTCTCCATCAGGCGTGGCACGGACGAAAATACTTCCGGGTGTATCTCTTTCAGATTGTCACTGATGGTATCAATACTTTCTGCATAGTAAATGGAAACTCCCATATACATATACAAATAGGTAAGCATGCGTTCGTAAATGTGGTTGAGGGGAAGGAAGCTAAGCGCCCTGCAGTTTTGATCCACCGGAGCCAGACGTCTGGAAGCATATACATTGCTGAACAGGTTACGGTGAGAGAGCATGACCCCTTTGGGTGTCCCCGTTGTACCGGAAGTATAGAGCATTGTTGCTAGTTCGGTATCGTGAATAGAGGCCATGATGCCATTCAGTTTTACCTGATCCCTGTTCTTTTTGCCTAATGCCAGTATTTCCGACCAATGCGGTACGCCTTCGATTTTATTGAATGAATAAATTCCTTTGAAATAATCGTGTTCCCCGGTGCAGGCTTTTACTTTATCGTATAGGGCCTTGCTGGAAACAAACATATAACTCAAGCGGGCGTCGTGGATGATAAACGACAAGTCGTTATCGCTGATGGTGGGGTAGATGGGTACATCCACTCCACCTGCCTGTAAAATGCCCATGTCGGCCATATTCCATTCAGGCCTGTTATTGGAGATGATTCCTATTTTTTCGCCTTTTTGAAACCCCATCGCAATCAGTCCGAAAGACAGGTTGTTGGCGTAGTCGATAAAATCGGACGTGCTGTATTTTACCCATTTGCCACTCTCTTTTCCAGCAAGGGCATCTTCTTTAGGGAATTTCTCAGAACAGTGGTGTAATAAATCAAACAGGCGTGCAACAGACATGCATCAGATTTTTAGAAGCGGGTTAAATATTACTGGATACAATACTTTTCTGGTTGACGAAGAACAGTTCGTATATCCGGAACCGAAGCGTTGGACGATTTCATTACCTTCGTGGCTCAATCGCTTCCAAATATAAAGGTTTTATGCATATTGAAAACAGCTTCTGCCGGATTTTGAATATTGAGTTTCCAATGATTATGGCACCCATGTTCCTGGTGTCGAATGCAGGAATGATGAAGGCGGCGATGGATAAGGGTATTGCCGGTGCTTTTCCTTCCCTTAACTTCAGGAAAGAAGGGGAGCTGGCAGGTTTGCTGGACGAACTGAACGCACACCTGGCAAAAACCAAAACAGGAACTTATGGCGTGAACCTCATTGTTCAAAAAACGAATCCGTTGTATGTAAAACACCTGGAGGTATGTATACAAAAGAAGGTGCCTTTTTTCATCACTTCGCTCGGAAGTCCCAAAGAGGTTATTCAACAGGCAAAAACCTATGGAGCGAAAGTGTTTTGTGATGTAACCAATATTGAGCATGCCCAGAAATGCCACGATCTTGGATGCGATGGTTTCATCGCGGTAGGGCAGGGAGCCGGTGGTCATGCCGGGCCTTATTCCTTGCAAGTGCTCATTCCTTCCCTGCACAAACATTTTCCGGACAAAGCAGTCATTGCAGCCGGAAGCATTGCTACCGGTGAAGGTATTCTGTCGGTTCTTGCATTGGGTGCTGCCGGAGTATCTGTCGGGACCCGTTTTATCGCTTCTACAGAAGCCGGTGTCAGCCAGGAATACAAAACAGCGATAACGGATGCCGGAATGGAAGATATTGTCATGACCGACCGGCTGAGCGGAACGCCCAGTTCCATCATCAATACACCCTATGCACAGAAGCTGGGCACACACCAGAACTGGCTGGAACGCCTGCTGTCGAATAATTCCCGCACCAAAAAATGGTTTAAAATGCTCGTGCAGATCAGGGGCATGAAGAAACTGGAAGCAGCCATTCATCCCGGAAATTATAAGACCCTTTGGATTGCCGGACAAAGTTCGGAACTGATTTCTGATATTCTTCCCTGCGGAGAAATCATTGAACGCATGAAGCAAGAGACCTATACCTCCAAAGTCGTGTTGGATGGGGTAGTGGTGAAATAAACAGACACCTTATGAAAGCCGTTAGTTATTATATCACGCTTCCCTTCTTGTACCTGATATCCCTCCTTCCTTTTCCCGTATTTTATCTTTTTTCCGATTTCATTTTTTTTCTGCTGTACCATGTATTCGGCTACCGCAAGCAAGTGGTATATGATAATCTGCGCAATTCCTTTCCTGAAAAGACCGATGCCGAGATCAAACAGATCCGCAAACGTTTTTACAAATACCTCTGTGACCTCACCCTGGAAACCTTTAAAACCCTCACCATTTCAAAGGCGGAAGCCAGCAGACGTTGTTCCATTACCCCCGAATCGGTTGAGATATTCGATCGTTTTTACCGGGAGCAGAAAAGTGTGATCATCGTCATGGGTCACTTCGGTAACTGGGAATGGGCCGGCAATACGTTTAGTCTGAATTGCCAGCATCAGCTATATGTGATCTATCATCCCCTGACGAACAAATATTTCGACGATCTCATCTACCGTATGCGGACCCGTTTCGGCACGAAACTCATTCCCATGCGTGATACTTACCGGGACATGGTGAAATTTAAAGATGAGCTGAATGCCACCGCATTCATCGCCGACCAGACACCTTCCCCGGACAATGCCTATTGGACCACCTTCCTCAACCAGGATACACCCGTGTTCCGTGGTACGGAAATGATTGCCCGTAAAGTGAATTACCCGGTGGTATATGCCAGCGTGAAAAGGAAACGTCGGGGGTATTATGAGATTACAGCCGAAACCTTATTTGAAAATCCCCGGTCGACCAAAGACGGGGAAATATCGGAAGCGCATACACGCAAACTGGAACAGGAAATCATCGCTCAGCCGGAGATATGGCTCTGGTCGCATAAGCGCTGGAAGCATAAACGGAAGGCAGATGTTGCGCCTCCCAGCCAGGCTTAAAAAGGATAGAGACGCTTTTTCTTCACTCTTTTTTACCTATTTTTGCCCTCAGTTAATCAACAACCATGCTTCAGGGTAAGGAACTTATTTTAGCGACAAAGCCATTTGCGAAGGAAGACCGGAAACTCAGCTGGTTCTATTCCATTTCCACGCTTTGTATCCTTGCCGTATGTTTTGCAGGTACCTTTATGCTTCCCTGGCTGCCTGCCCGGATTGCAGTCAGCATATTCACCGGTTTTGTGTTGGTGCGTATGTTTGTGATATACCACGATTATGAACACAAATCAATACTGAAAGACTCCCTATTAGCCAAAGTCCTTTTCGGGATCTTTGGAATCTTTATCCTTGCTCCCGGAAGCATCTGGAGGCGTTCCCACGATTACCACCATGCCAATAACTCGAAACTATACACTGCCAGCATCGGCTCCTTTCCAATCATGACCCGCAAGAAATACCTGGAATCTTCCCTGGGGCTGCGTATCCATTACCTCTTTGTCAGACATCCGTTGACGATTATTCTGGGGTATGTGTTTGTTTTTACCTACGGTTTCTGCATCAAATCTCTGCTGGCCAGCCCGAAGCGGCATTTCGATTCGTTCCTGGCCTTGCTCTTCCATGTCGGGGCTTATATAGCGGTGGTGCATTATGCCGGTTGGACAGCAGCACTGCTGGCGATAACCGTTCCTTTTTTGATTGCCTGCTTTATAGGGTCTTACTTGTTTTATGCCCAGCATAATTTCCCGGATGCGGAGTTTCGGGAAAAGAGCGGGTGGACGTATGAGATGGCAGCCATGGAGTCGTCCAGTTATATGACCATGAATGCCTTTATGCGCTGGGCCAGTGCAAATATCGGTTACCACCATATCCATCACCTGAATGCCCGTATACCTTTTTACCGCTTGCCTGAAGCGATGCAGGCCATCCCTGAACTCCAGAATCCAAAGCAGACATCCCTGCGGTTAAAGGATATCTGGGCTTGCTTCCGCTTAAAAGTGTGGGATCCCGAAAAGAAGCGGATGATTCCCCTATCCAGGATCTGATTCAGCTCTCAGCTGCCTCGATGTCTTCTTGCTTCCATCATGACTCCAGCCTGGGGGACCGAATACATACATCAGTTTTACTTTCAGAGAAACAGGCTTGCGAAGATCTTTCAATATGTTTTTCCATTCATGGAACAATACATGTGAGGGTTCGTAGCTATGAATATTCTCGGTGAGGCCATAACGAACCGTTTCCTCTTCTTCCTCAAAAGTCCCGAACAGGCGGTCCCAGATAATAAGCACCATGCCCAGGTTCTTATCCAGGTAACGGATATTGGAGCCGTGATGTACCCGGTGATGGGAAGGTGTTGCCAGGAACCATTCCAGGGGGCCCAGCTTGCCGATGAGTTGTGTGTGAATGAGGATACCATATATCTGGGTAATGGAATACATGAGCATGATGTCCCAGGCAGTAAACCCAAAGAGGGCGAGTGGAATAAACCAGATAAAGCGGTAGAGCGGCTGAAAGACGGAGGAGCGGAAACCTACCGTCAGGTTAAATTCTTCCGAGCTGTGGTGGGTCACATGTACGGCCCAGAAGAAACGGCAATAATGATCTACCCGGTGCAGAAAATAGAAAGCCAGATCCTCCATCAGGAGCAATACAATCCAATAGGCCCAGGGATTGTGTATGATAACGACATGAAAGCGGTAGAAATAGTTCAGCACAAGCAAGAGGATACCTCGCATCAGCAGATCAAGCCCGAAGTTTGCAAGATTGAGCCATACATTTGTTAATGTTCCTTTCAAGGAATAGAGTCCCGGCCGGTAAAAATGACTGAAGGCTATTTCCCCTATTATCAATAAGGAATAGAGGGGGACTGATATAGAGAAGAGGCGAATAAAAGCATGATCCATGAAACGTAAAATTACGAAATCTGCGGGGACGTGGAAGGGCTTTCTGAATATGGATTGGCCAAGGGTACTAACACTGAAGTGTGGTGGTGCCGGGCTGTTCAGCCTGTTTTATTAACAAAACGTCGATTTATCAACAATTCTGCCGTTTTTTTGTTCTGAAACTTGCGCTGAGTAGGGACTTGACATACATTAGTCACGTTAAATCAATACTAACCCTTTAATCAACAAACGCATGAACAAATCAGAACTTATTGACGCTATTTCGTCAGAAGCAAAAATTTCCAAAGCCGACGCTGGAAGAGCACTGGATGGGTTTATCAACTCTACCACGAAAGCCCTGAAAAAAGGTGACCGTGTTGCATTGGTTGGATTCGGAACTTTTTCTATCAGCAAAAGAGCTGCAAGAACAGGCCGTAACCCACAAACCGGAAAAGCCATTCAGATCAAAGCGAAAAAAGTAGCGAAGTTCAAAGCAGGCGCTGATCTTGCCAAGACAGTTAACAAGTAATTGTTTCTGTAGCATGAAAAAGCCTCTTTTTAAAAGAGGCTTTTTTGTTTTTATACCCTGGAGTATCTTACTATGTTCCGAGCCGCCTGCTCACGAGGCTTTTTACCCGGTCGTGCAATTGTTGCGGGGTTAATGTCCTCCAGGGCATCTCGTCGAGTTCCCCTCCCGAAATAAAATAATAATCCAGGTTACGTGCTTTGAATTCGGCCAGGACATGTTCTCTGAAATTGAGGAACACGATCCATCCGTCTTCCACATCTTCAAACCATTCTTCGTAATAACAATCATCCGAGAAATGAAAGTTCAAAACATTTTCGCCGATAAGGATGAATTTACGGATGCCTCGTAAAACCAAAGGGTCGACAATTTCCCTTTTCAGAATCATGATATCATTGTTGATACAGTCATTCCATTCTCCTATGAATTCGAATATGGTAAATCCTTCTGCGTAATCGGTGTAGAGGATCTTCATATACAGGGTAGGCGAGCCCATATCATCCCATTGGGGATGGATGTAGTAATTGTAGATGGTGTTGGAATACTCAAACTCGCTGTACGCCCTTCCGAAGAAAGGTGACTGGGTGTCTTCTTCGGCAGTATACAAATGTCTCCAGTTGTAATAAGGCTCAATATCCTGCATGCCTGACTTTATTTCTTGAAATTTTCTATGGCGTTGCGTACACTTCCGGTTTTCAGAAGCAGAGCATTGGCTTCTGCATAAGATATATGCAGGATATCCATCACCATCTTGGTGCCCCTGTCAACCAGCTTGTGGTTACTCAGCTGCATGTCAACCATACGGTTCCCGCTTACCCTTCCAAGGCGAATGAGAACAGAAGTAGAAAGCATATTCAGTATCAGTTTTTGGGCTGTGCCCGATTTCATGCGGGTGCTTCCGGTAACAAACTCCGGTCCTACAACCACTTCTACCGGGAACTGGGCCACGGCAGCAACCGGACTCTCCAAGTTACAGACAATGCAACCGGTTGTAATCCGGTGCGCGTTGCAGGCTTGCAGAGCTCCTACCACGTAGGGTGTGGTGCCCGAAGCGGCGATGCCTACCACCACATCTTTCTCATTAATCATATATTCCTGCAGGTCTTTCCATCCCTGCTGGGTATCATCTTCCGCAAATTCAACGGCTTTACGGATGGCCCCGTCCCCTCCGGCAATCAGTCCGACTATCAATCCTTGTTCCACACCAAAAGTGGGAGGACATTCGGAGGCATCCACTACGCCCAGTCTCCCGCTTGTTCCTGCTCCCATGTAAAACAGCCGCCCGCCGGCCTTCAGCTTGGTGACGATTTGTTCCGCTAGCGCTTCGATGGACGGAATAACCTGTTTTACAGCCAGGGCCACCGTTTGATCTTCCCGGTTGATGTTTTCGAGCAGTTCCCGGGTAGTCATGCGCTCCAGGTGCTGGTAGTGAGAATCCGATTCGGTGGTTCTGTTCATAGGAGATTAAGGTACAAATAAAACCGGGAAGTATTCCGTTCTAATCGGACACTTCCCGGCGTTTATGTTAGTATAAAGGTGTTCCGTTAATCGATGCTTGGATATTTCCCGGGATGCACCTCATGCATTAATCTGTATACCGTTTCAAAGACATCGTCAGCGCTGGGCTTGGAAAAATAATCTCCGTCGGATCCATAAGCAGGACGGTGCGCTTTGGCGGAAAGTGTTACCGGTTTGGAATCCAGATATTGGTAACCGCCTTGCTCCTCGAGTACTTGCTGAAGCATGTAGGCGGAAGCGCCTCCAGGCACATCTTCATCGAGGAAAACCACGCGGTTTGTCTTTTTAAGCGATTCTACCAGGGTATGGTTTACATCAAAAGGCAGGAGCGTCTGAACATCTATCAGTTCTACTGAGATATCCGTTTCCTGAAGTGTCTTAACTGCGTCCATCGCTACCCTGCAGCAGGAGCCGTAAGTAATTAATGTCACATCTGTTCCTGGAATTAATACTTCAGGCACACCCAGGGGCGTACGGAACTGACCGAGATTGGCCGGTTGCTTCTCCTTCAGGCGGTAACCGTTGAGTGGTTCAATTATCAAAGCCGGTTCATCTCCAGCTAAAAGGGTATTGTAAAAGCCGGCAGCCTGAGTCATGTTACGGGGAACACACACGTGGATTCCGCGAAGTGCATGTATGATCATACCCATCGGAGAGCCGCTGTGCCAGATGCCTTCCAGGCGGTGACCGCGCGTACGGATAATCACCGGAGCTTTCTGCATGCCTTTCGTACGATACTGCAGTGTGGCCAGGTCGTCGCTCAGGATCTGCAAAGCATACAACAGGTAATCGAGGTATTGGATTTCCGCAATGGGACGAAGCCCGCGCATAGCCATGCCAATAGCCTGACCGATAATGGTAGCTTCCCTGATGCCGGTATCAAACACACGGATCTCACCGTATTTAGCCTGCAAGCCTTCCAGGCCTTGGTTGACCCCACCGATCCTTCCGGAATCTTCTCCGAAAATGAGTACTTCCGGATAGGTAGCAAGGATGTGGTCAAAATTTTCGCGAAGCACTTCACGACCGTCAATGAGTTTTACTTCTTTGTCATATTCAGGAGCCACAGCAGCAATTGCTCCGGCATTTTTTGGAGTGGCGCTGTGCAGGCAGGAGCTAAAACGCTCGTGGTTGGCCTGACGCGATTCCTGCAGCCAATTCTTAATGGCTTGGGTTGCTGCCAGCTGTTCATGGCGGGTTATCCTCAGGGCTGCTCTGGCAGCAGTATTTACATCGCGGCGGTATGGTTCGGTGATACCGCTAAGTTCCTGAAGAATTTTCTCCAGCGCACCTGCATGCTGAGATCCTGCAATCACCTCCCGAAGCAAGGCAGCCATGGTTTGCTGCTCGGCTTTGATGGGATTCAGATAAGCGGTCCAGGCGGCCGACTTGGTTTCGCGAACCGCCTTCTTTGCGTTTTCTTCAATAGCACTAAGCTCATCGGTAGTGGCAATACCCGATTCGATGATCCATTCCCGAAGTTTGCGTATGGGGTCAAAATCGGTTTCCCACTGCAACCGCTCCTTGCTCTTATAGCGTTCATGCGAGCCGGAGGTACTGTGCCCCTGGGGCTGGGTCATTTCTTCTACATGCACCAATACCGGCACATGTTCTTCCCGGCAGATTTTGGCCGCCTTCTCGTATGTTTCGCAAAGGTGTACATAGTCCCATCCTTTGGTCTTGAAAATTTCATAACCGGGACCACCTTTTTCCCTCTGAAAGCCTTTCAGGATTTCAGAAATACTTTCTTTCGTGGTCTGGTATTTTTTAGGAACGGAAATCCCGTGCCCGTCGTCCCAAACAGATATCAGCATCGGAACCTGCATTACACCCGCCGCATTCAAGGCTTCCCAGAAGAGACCTTCTGAAGTGCTGGCATCGCCGATGGTGCCAAAGGCTATTTCAGCACCCTTTGCCGAAAAAGATTGGAAGGCTGCGGTTTGTAAGTCGGGGTTCAGTTTAAACTGCTTGGAAGCCATAGCCAGTCCAAGGAGACGTGGCATCTGTCCCCCGGTAGGAGAAATATCGGCAGAGGAATTTTTTAATTTGCGCAGGTCTTTCCAGGAGCCATCGGGACTAACGAAAGGGGTACCGTAGTGCCCACCCATCTGCCTGCCTCCGCTCATCGGTTCGGCTTCGGAATCGGTATTGCCATATAAGCCTGCAAACCATTCCTGCAGGGAAAGATTGCCGGTGGCGAACATAAAGGTTTGATCGCGGTAGTAACCCGACCTGAAATCACCGGCGCGGAAGACTTTCGCCATCGCTATCTGTGCCACTTCTTTTCCATCACCAAAGATGCCGAACTTGGCTTTGCCTGTCAGCACTTCTCTTCTTCCCATCAGGCTGGCTTCCCGACTTTCATTTACCAGCCGAAAATCTTCCAGGACTATTTTCCTGAAATCATCCTTGCTTAATTTTTTTGTGTCGGATTTCGGGAGCGCTTCTACTTTATCCATACCTTAAAATTTTAGGGATTCCTTAATTGCAAACATACGGGAATTTCCTGAACAGGAAAAGGCCTGCGCTCAGAAAACACAGATGAATGAGGCTTTACAGGGGGCTGGGGGTCAGTTGCCCAGGCTGTCGTTATAGGCATTCAGCAACAAGGCGGTATGGTCTCTCCGTTCTATCTTAAAAACAAGAGACGCCACCTCAGAGAGAAGGGCTACCTGAGCAATCAGAAGTCCTGCCGTTAAAGTACCATGCTCAGCGGAGGCATTTGATTGTGAGGTGACCAAAAACTGTGGGCCACCGGTGATGACGAAGATGGAAGCCACTCCCAGCACAAGACCTCCTGCACCCAAGGCATATTGGGCCGCTTTTCGGTTTTTTGTTTGTTTCAGCAAGAGTTTCACTTCCGGGTTTTTTTGACGGTCCAGTTCTGCAAACAGATCTCTTTCACCGAGCCGTCTTCCATTCAGCAGGTATTCGTTTCCATCCCGGTAAAGCCGTTTGTCTACTATGGCAGGAGGGGTATTTACAACGATAGTGGGAGGAGGAGGTGCTGCCTGCTCGTAGGTCTCATGCAGCCCATCCGGATAAGCGATAAAGGCAATCTCAGATTTGTTGATGATGTATAGCGGCCCATCAAGGTGATTGAAACGTTTGTAACGGATATCGGAAGGGTTAACTTCCAGGACCTTCACCAACACCCGTTCACCGTTACGTTTAACCAGGGTGTCTTGTGACCAGACCGAAGAGCAAGCAAGGAGAAAGAGACAACAACCGAAAAGATATTTTGACATAAATGGCTATCAGAATTCAAAGCTAGCAATTTATCCCTAACAATTCGGCAAGGTCTGCTCCTTGCTTGCCCAGTGAGGAACCTGGATGAAAAGAACGGAATACGGATCAAAGACTTATTACTATTCGGGTTCTGGTGGTGCAGGAGGTGCAGGTGGTGGATCGAGCCGGTGATGCCTGCGGGAACGGGTTTCTTCCAAGCCGCTGCAATCCACACAATTCAGTCCTTCTTCTGTCATCATCCATTTACGCCCCAGCATGTCTTCGTCGTAGGTGTTTTGAAGATTCGTGATATCGGCATTGTGGATAATGGGACGCAGGTTGCGGGAGAGGTAGACCATCCGGTTGCGCGGTATCTTCACGAGGATATGCACGTTTTGTTCTCTCCATTTATCATCCAGATCGAAGGAGTAGAAGGGGTCCAGTACAAGTACCGAATCGTGAACGCTGTAATGATACTGGATGTTTTTTGCACGGGACATGGCTTCTTTGGAATTGGCTCCTCTGGCCGAACCGACGATGCATACTTCGAAACTGTCGGTTGCGCTGGCCAGCAGGTCAATCGTCGGATAAAATCCATTCACCTGGTGGTTTTCAATACTGAACATTTCCCATTTGTGAAAGTGCTCATAGTTATCCATGTCTTCTCCCGGCTTGGTGCCGTTCAGAAGCCTTATATGAAGCGTATTCGACGGGATGTGAATGGCCGTGCTACGGGTCTGCTTGCTGTTTCCGGAAAAATCATGTGAGATTTGATAGATGACATAAAAACTCAATGCAAGGCCGGATACCATCAGAATGGACGAAACGATACCAATCACTTTATTGCGTTTCCCAAGGCCGAACAATATCCGTATGCCACCGTAAATCATCATCAGGCAAGGAACACCGAACACCAGCAGCAATGCAACGAATGACATGACTGTGAGTCGGTGGTCATTGAATAGCAAGTGCATCAGTTCACTGAGGGAAGCACTTCTGTTTCCGCTGTTGATACCGAAATGGATATTGTGGGAATGCACTCCGAAAACGGAAGCCAGAAAACCTATCAGGACCGCGATACCAATAATAATCATCAGTCCTCCGAAGAATTTTCCAATGACGGTTCCGAGCATCCTGAAAAATTCTTCCAGAAATTCACCTACACGGCTTGCTCCTCTCCTTACTTTGTCTTTGTTTTCTTTGGATCCCAGTCCGGAAGCTTCCGCTTTAAAATCCTTCATCCTTCTTTTAAGGTCTTCCATCTCATCGGTAAACGTTTTGTGGATGTTATTGATGTTGACGGCTTCCCCACGCATCTCCAGTTTATCTGCAGTGCTTTTAGCAATCGGAATAATGATCCAAAGCAGGAGGTAGATAAAAAAGCCAAAACCAAAAACAAAGAAACTGATAGCGAGTGCCAACCGGAGCCAGAGGGGTTCTATTCCGAAGTAATGGCCCAGACCGGAACAAACGCCTCCGAGAATCTTGTCATCCGGGTCACGAAAAACCCTTCTGCGTCCTCCCGGAGCAGCTTGATAGGTGGAGTCGTCGGATTGAGACTTGCTGTCTTCTTCCTGCCCGCCTGAGAATTCTTCCGGTTGACCCATGACGCTGATGACATGAGAAACATCATCCATCACGATTACTTGCTTCACAGGGCTAACCTGTTGTTGAAGTATTTCTGCAATACGTGCTTCGATGTCGGACACGATTTCATCACGACCTTCTGAATTTTTGAAATACCCTTTGATCGTGTTCAGGTATTTGCTGAGGGTGTCGTAGGCATCTTCCTCGATGTGAAAAATGATACCGCTTACATTGATGGTGAGTGTCTTATTCATGACTCGATTTGTTTGGATTCGGTTTGGTAACAGATTGAACGGCTTTCACTAATTCTTCCCAGGATGTTTCCAGTTCCCACAGAAACTGTATTCCCAGTTCGGTGAGCCGGTAATATTTCCGGGGTGGACCGGAAGTGGATTCTTCCCAGCGGTAGGTGAGGAGCCCCATGTTTTTAAGGCGCGTAAGGAGCGGATAGAGTGTTCCTTCCACCACTACCAGCCGGGCGTCTTTCATCCGGTCGATAATTTCGGTGGGATAGAGCTCCTTCCCTGAAAGGGCGGAGAGAATACAAAACTCCAATACCCCCTTGCGCATCTGGGCCTTGGTGTTTTCAATATTCATGTTTTTTCCCGTGTTTGTGTTCATTGCTTGCTATGGAGTTGAATGTGACTCTTGTTTGATTTCGGAAAGAACCTTTTTCGGTTGTTTCAGTTACCTACGATACAAAGATATGGTTATAGGATTGTATTATGCAATACATAGTACTAAAATAAATGTTAAGTGCTTGTATTGTAGCACAATAAAATTAATGAAGGGCATATATACCTTCAGAACAGTTTAATCGGTCAACTCGGTCGATTTAGCCTTTAATCTCATGAAAAACAGTGTGTTGTAACAAACGAGGATGGAAAAGGGTTTAGCAAGCTAGGTTCTACGCTTAATTGTTTGGAAATGGACAATTAGCGCCCGGCAAGTCCCATTAGCTTATTTCCGGGGGCGGGCGGGGACAGCATTAGTCCCCGCTTTTCATTCGGGTGAATCGGGAGGCGATCCTAATAATATGCCTTCCAAAATTTCCAAGCAAAGATAAAAAGCCAAGAAAGACATTCCTATGGATTTGCGTTCTTCTCTAAAGCGGTTAACGACTAAGGTGATAATTGTACTCAATACAACATTTACACATATCCGTATCCCCAACTCTCTCCAATCAAAATGTCCGTTTTTTATGCTCCATCGTTGTAAGAATGGCCATAGTTGAACCCCAACCACGAACACAATGCCTGTTATAATAAGTTCCTGAGATATTACCTTCGTTTCTTTTGACATGGGATTAATATCGTCCCGCGTGTCCCCGGCATGGGTGGTTGGAAAAAGTCAGCGTGGGACATTGTAACTATCCTGCCCGCGGCACCTGAGAGGAGGCCGACTACATAGAATAGAACAAGCCCACGCCTTGACGTAGGCGTTGAACTGTTTTCTATGCAGATTTATGGGGAAGTCTCTCAGGTTTCCGGGCTGCAAACAGCTAACGCTGAATACTAATAACACTCAAATTTAGTGCTTTTTTGGATTATTTCATTAATTTTGTCTCATGGGACGCAAGCCTAAAAAACACCCGAAAGAAGGGGAACAGAAATCAATGAAAAAATTGACTGAGGGCCACGATCAGTTAATGAAAGATCGCAATAAAGACAGAAAGGAAATGCGGGAAGA
>Ga0206918_1019_pt2 | contig 47009 bp, 51 predicted proteins | sample Alteio_BWOrgHeat_69_FD_152950 | JGI IMG/M metagenome (GOLD analysis project Ga0206918, IMG submission 152950) | Enriched cells from forest soil in Barre Woods Harvard Forest LTER site, Petersham, Massachusetts, United States -... | ecosystem: Environmental > Terrestrial > Soil > Temperate forest >... | reverse complement strand
CAAGCGATAAGTGCCGCCGTAGACATCGTCACTACAGATCACATGATCGCCGGACTTGAGCGTGTGAAACAAAGTATCGATCGTCGCAAGGCCTGAAGAGAAGGCGAGAGCATGCTTTCCGTTTTCCAGTGCGGCCACACATTCTTGGTAGGCGGTACGGGTGGGATTATCGGTTCGCGCGTATTCGTAGCCCGTGTGTTGTCCAGGTGATTTTTGTGCGTAGGTGCTGGTTTGGTAAATCGGAGTCATCACTGCGGCAGACTCTCCGTGAGGGGCTTGTCCGGAGTGAATGGCCTTGGTGCCAAAACCAAATTTTTTAGATTCGTGATTGTTCATATTTTCGCTCCAATTGCTTGCTTGATTTCCATGGCAGCGGCGAGCGCTGATAATTTTCCGACGACGCCGTAAACAGCCTCGAGGGTAGGAAAGTCTTCGGGGAATTCGGTAGTTTGCTTCACTTTAAGACTGTCGCTGAGGTCTTTAAAACAAAGCTTTTTGAAAAACATGCCCTGGCTGTTGAGATTGTCCATATCGCTTCGTTCGGAGTTCGCCCGGATAAAGCCGCCGATCAATTCTTCGGCCATCATGTAGATCACCGGTTCAGCGGTGTGCCCTTCGGTGGTCATGAGAGTCGGCACGCCTTCTTGAACGAGCACCTGATCGATGACGCTCTTGTTTTTCCCCGTACTCATTTTGTTCTTGGTTCGACGGTTCATGTGGCGAAGTTCATCAATCGATTCGATCACCATGATTCCCATGCCGTAGGTGCCGGCATCGTTTTTAATAAAGAGAGCGGGCTTTCTGGCGATTCCTCTTTGCTCATGTTCTTTTTGCAGGCGAGTGAGAATTTCTTCCGCGGTGGAAATCAAGCGGTCGAGTCCTACATCTTCATTGAAATTGATTTCGGGCACCGCTTTGCTTTCAATGGTGATGTGCCACGGATCAAGTTCGATCACTTTTGAGAACTCGAGGGCGAGCTGATTGTAAAATTCGAAATGGGTGCTCTTCTTGCGCGAATGCCACCCGAGTTTGTAAGTAGGAAAAATAGGCTGGACCACGCCATCCAGGCATTCAGGGTAACCTTGTGAGAAATCATTGTTGAGTAGCACCCAGTCGGGCACAAAACCTGTATAGGTTTGAAGGACACCGTCTACCTTTTTAAGGGTGTGTTCCACAATTTTCTTCTCACTGTGAGAGGTGAGTTCAAGAGTTTGTGGATTAGTTTCGCAATTGGTCTCATAGCGACCAAAGGCCGTATCGAATCCAGCTTCTTCCAGGATGCTTTTCAAATAGTATAGATTTTCGAGGTAGAATTTATTTTCGGTGTGGTTTTCCGGTACAATCAGAATTTTTTCTGGAACCTTGATTCCATGTAATTTTGCCATTTTTTCGATTTGCTTGCGAAAAATGGGAGGAGAAGCTTCAAGATCATATTCACAGATGTTGTTGAAACCGGCGGGGAACAAATTGCAATCTACTGGCGCAATCTTCTCACCGGAGTCGCGGATATCGATCGAGCAATAAAAAGACGCAGGATACTCTTTGAATTTTTCGTCGAACCACTTTTTAATTTGTTGACGGTGTTCAAATACGGCGGTCGCGATTTTACTTTTTACGATGGTACTCATTCGCACTTCCAGCTGGTCACCAGCGACTTCGTTTCATTCAATTCTTTTTGAAGTTTCTCGTGCGTGAATTTGTCGAGTTTTGCTTTTTGGAGTTCTGAATTGAACCCATCAAAACGATCGCACCAAACTTGCGCAGCTTCTTTCAATGATGAGCCGGCGCCCGCAACCGCTTCTTTGAAGCAAAGATTTTTTTCGTGAAAATAGTCGAGGGCCTCGACTCCAGCGCTGCGTTTTTGGGAGCTGCAGGCGCGGGCACGAATTTTAAGTCCTTCCCCGAGAGCGAGAATGCCGTAGTTTGAATCCGCTTTGATGTTAGCTGCATCCAAGGCGGCAAAGGCTTCCTTGTTTTTGCCCAGTTGGCTCAAGGCTTCTGCTTTCAGTAAGAGTGCTCGTGATTGAAATTCACCAGTCGGTTTTGCGCTGAGAAGTTCTTCGACAATCACTTTACTCTGGCCCGCTTTTCCGATGTTCAGTTGAGCCTCGGCTCTGAGGAGTTGAATTTTCGTGTAAAATTCGTGGTCAGGATGAAGATGGAGAGCTTCTTGCCCCAGTTTTAATTCGAGCTCATATTTTTTTTGAGAAAAATAGCATTCCATCAGATGTTGATAGGCTTCAAAAATCTTGGGAAACCGAGGATAGTTTTTGATGATTTTCTTATAGTCATCAATCGCGAGATCCACTTTCGTTTTGTCTTGGGCATCCGTTGCTTCCTTGAAAAGGAAATCCGCTTGTTCAGCTGATCTGGGGCCCGGGTGAGGGAGCTCGTCTTGGGCGAAACTGGAAGAAAAACTCATCACGCCCGACAAAATCAGAGGAATAAAAATGGCAGAAAGTTGCGTCATAGAATACTTTGGAGAATATCACGATGAATGAAGCACGGGTAATCATTTTCAGTACAGTTTGGCCAGAACCGAGTTCCTCGGCTGCCGGAGTGCGACAAATGCAATGGGTGCATTTGTTTCGTGGGCTTGGCTATCAGGTCACCTTGATTTCACCCTCAAAAGTGAAAAATGAGAATGATTGGGGTTCGCTCAAGGTGCCGGAGGGGGTCGATGTCCTGCCACTACCGCTCAATCAAGAATCGGTTCAAGATGAGTTGAAGCGCCTTGCTCCGGTGATCGTCATGTTTGATCGATTTATACTCGAGGAGCAATTCGGCCCACATGTGTATCTCGCGTGTCCCGATGCTTTGATTCTGATGGAAACCCAAGATCTTCATTTTGTCCGACGTGCCAGGGAAGAATTGAAAGAAAAATTTCTCGAGACCCAGGATTTTCCATCGAGCTTCTATCAAACCGAGACCGCCTTGCGTGAGACCGCTTCTATTCAGCGAGTCGATTTCAGTTTCGTGGTGTCGTCATACGAAGAGCAATTGCTGCGCGAAGAATTCCAAATCCCGAATACGAAAGTGAAGTGGCTCCCGTTCTTTTATGAGAAGCCAATCGAAGTGAAAGAGAATCGATTGCGCTTCGAACAGAAGAAAGATTTTTGTTGGATTGGTAATTTTCGACACGCACCCAACATCGATGGTTTGCGTTGGTTTCGAAATGAAATTTGGCCCTTGATTCGGGCACAGTTGCCAGAGGCTCGGGTAAAGATATTTGGTGCCTATCCGCCGGAAGAAGTCATGGCCTGGAACAATGTTAAGAACGGAATCGAAGTGAAGGGGAGTGCTAACACTTTACTTGAGGTTTTTTCTGCGGCGAGAGTGAATCTTGCTCCACTTCGCTTTGGTGCGGGAGTCAAAGGAAAGATCATGGAAGGTTTTCGCTTCGGTGTTCCTTGCGTGACCACGAAAGTGGGAGTGGAAGGACTCTTCGGACAATTTCCAGGTTTGGCGGCAGATCGGGCCCAGGATTTTGCGAATGCCTGTGTGAAGCTTCATGAAGACGAACGAGAGTGGAAGAAGTATTCGCTGATGGCGCTTGAGAAAATGATGGAAGTTTGTGCGGCATCCTCAAGGGTACCGGAGACCCAAAAGCTCATCGCCGAACTATTGGAAAAGAAGAAGTCCGGCATTTTACCGGATTGGACCTCCCGTATTTTGCGTTTTGAAGGCAATCAGTCTCGTTACTATTTCGGGAAGTGGATTGAAGAGAAAGAGAAGAGATAGGAGAGATAGGTGTCGGACACCTTTTTGATACTAGTTGCGTTAATCAAAATAATAAATGTATAGGGACTCCGTCACTTCCGGGGTCGTCTTTCGGTCATCTTGTGATGCCGGGGTACGAACGTGATGGTCATCCGAGTACACGGCGAGTCCTACCACTATTGCAGTGACTGCTCCCATGAATCCAAAAGTGATTTTTTCCCAGAGCTCGACCATCACCGAGCGTATCGGAATCTAATCTTAAATACTTGAGTAAATCAGTCAAGTATTGGTTATCATATCTAAATAGTATTTTAAATGATGCAGCTAGCATCAAAAAGGTGTGCTGCGCTCGCATCTTGCTCGCTCGGCCTGACGGCAGCCAATTTTAGCGTCCTGCTAAAATTGTCCGACACCTATTTGCGTTTCATTTTTATGGAGTAGATCGGAAGGCCGTCTTTAATGAAGAGGCGTTCGAAGAGCGTGACATCTGGAATGAGGAGTGACTTTGGATTGGGATGCTTCTCGTGGAGATTTCTCGTGAGTTCGAAAGTTTCGAAGGTGTCTTTGAGTTCTTCGAGATTTCCTAAGATGAAATCGAAGTAGTCTTGATGATCTGTTTTGATGTGGAAATATCCGTGATTGGACAAGAGGGGGGCCACCGTCTTCAGCCATTCTGTATTGGCTGTTCGGTTTTTTCGTTGGGCCTTTTTTTGCCAGGGATCTGGGAAGAACATATACAAGTAATCAATTTCCCCGGGCGCAAACATATACTGCAGTCTTTCGGCATTCGCGCGAAAGGCTAGTAGGTTTTCTAATTTAAATTTGGCGATTTTCTCGGCAAATTTGTGGACCATTTTGAATTTCCAATCGATCCCGATGTAGCGATCGTTGGTTTTTGCAGCTTGGCCTTGTTTGGCCCATTCCACACTGACGTGTCCTGCGTTGCATCCGATTTCTACGTGGAGGCGACTTTCGGGATCTGGTTTGGCTTTGAAGGCCTCTTTCCATTTCCCTTTATTCACTTCCGTTTTGTTATCGGCGTAGGCAAGACCCTCCAACTCAGGCGCAAGCTCATTAAGCTTGTCCCAGTAAATATTAAAGGAGCGTCCGTATTGGAAATCCGGTTTTGAAACAGAGCGAGACATTCTAGGTTCAGATAACTAACTCGAATGAGGTCGCTTGTCGATCTATTTGCTAGGTAATTTCTCGTGATTTCACCGTCGCAAAGGGGGCTATGAGTTCACTGGTTTTAATAATGAGCCACACACCCCCTTTTACGAGGCGTTGCGTATCATTGAGTCTTCATGACCCAAACCTTTGTTGAATTTTTACCCGCTCTGTTTCAATTAACCGAGCAATTTAAGAGCTAGCTGAGGGTTCTGGTTCGCTTGCGCGAGTACCGAGACACCAGCCTGAGAAAGAATATTATTCTTCGTCAACTCTGAAGTTTCTGTTGCCATGTCCGTGTCACGGATACGGGAACGAGCTGCTTCTAAGTTTTCGTGGTAGACGTTAATATTGTTGATCGTCGATTGGAGGCGATTTTGAGTCGCACCGAGGTTCGAACGGTTCGAGTTAACCGTAGAGAGTGCTTCATCCAACTTCATTAAGTTGTTTTGAGCATCTTCTTTGGTCAGGGTGCCGACATCTTCGATTCCGAGTGCCTTAGTGGTAACGTTTTGCTTACCAGCATCGAAAACGAGACGATCGTTGATCGGGTCGTTTTTGAGACCCACTTGAATGTCTAGTTTTTCAGAGGTTCCGTCGAGCAACTTAGTTCCGTTGAACTCTGTCGTTGTCGCGATTCGGTCTGTTTCTTCTTTGAGAGCCGAGATTTCTCTGTGGATGAATCCGCGTTCGCGGTCACCGATCGTGTCCGATGCTGCTTGGATGGAGAGTTCTCTCATCCGAACGAGCATGTTGGAAATTTCGTTCGTCGCGCCTTCCGCAACCTGCACGAGAGAGATCCCGTCGTTTGCGTTTCGTCCTGCTTGCGCGAGGGAGCGTGTGTTTGCCCGGATCTGTTCAGAGATCGCGAGTCCCGCAGCGTCGTCGCCGGCGCGGTTGATTCTATAACCCGAACTTAATCGTTCGAGCGATTGCTCTTGTGCTTGTCTATTTACACCCAAGCTTCGCTGAGCGGCGAGTGCTTGAATGTTTGTATTGATACGCAAACCCATGGGTCAGTCTCCTTCATTCATGGTGTTAGTTCCTCCTTGATTAAAATTTAAAGCTCCATGTCTGGTGAAATCCGATTCACCCGACAATTGCCTATCGTAGAGATGGCTTTCTGACTTGAGGGAAAAGTGACGTAAGTATCTGATTTTATATACAATTATTTTAGTCAGGTATTAAAATATTGAAAATTCCTTAATAATTTCAATTGAAAATATTAGTGTAAAACGCTCAGTTATTGCAATTTATTTTTAAATAATATATAAGGAGTAACGATGAAAACTCTATTGGTGATGACGCTTTGTTTGTTTTGCTCTATTTCTCATGCTGCTCCTTTGACAGGCTTCTCTACTTTAGAGCCAGAGAATGAATACAAAGTTTTGAATGCGCACAAAGAGGTCATCTTCAAAGCGACTGCGGATACGGTGAAGACAGTAGCCCTGCGGGACGGTCTCGCCGTGGTTCAGACTTCGACCGACAACGTATCGCTCATTCGCGAAGACAAGACCGTCGTCGTGGATGCGGTGTTTGGTTCAGAGTTTAAAGTCTCTCAGGGCTTGCTCGCCATCTATAATAAAGACGGCAACGGCTCGGTATACACGATTCAGGGTAAGAAAGTATATCCGGATGCAGATCATGCAAATCGCCCAGTGAATTATATCCTGATCTCCAACAATCGTTTTGCGGTTATGGATGCCTATACTCAAATTTTAACGGTGTATGACGCCGCTGGATCTGAACTCAAAAGTTTTTTAGACGTCAGTGCCGCGAAAATTTCCGATCATTTTTTAGCGGTGGTTTCCTCGCTGGGTTCAATGACCATTTATGGGGACGATTTGAATAGTTCAATGGAGACCAACTCTGACGTGACTCAATTGCAGATCTCCGATGAGTTCGCCGGATATGTAGACAGCTATGGAACCCTCCATTTATATTCCCACACCAGTGGCGAGTTTCCGATGGTGAATCAGGCGCAGAGTTATTCTCTGACCAACACCTTTGCGTTGGTTCACGATTCGTCGGGGATGACGATCTATGGAAAAGATAAGAGTATCTTGGAGAATCCGTCGGCGATTCGTAATTTTGCGGTGTCTCATCAGTTATTTGCCTACACTGGAAATACCGGAACTCTCTGGATTAAGAACGAGGAGACCGCGGATTCTTTTTCGGTAAACCAGGCCGATTTTTATGCGATGAGCGATGATTTGTTGGTAGTCAAAAATGGCGGCGATTTCGAGGTGTATTCACTGAGAAGTGGCTCATTTGGTCAGGAAGTCTATTCGACTTTGGACCAAACAATTGCCCTTTATCTCGTGGGTAATGGGGAAGTGAGCTTCCAGACCACGCTGGCAAGTTCCGCGTCCAATAGCGCAAAAGTACTCGTTTTTGGAGAACAGATGACCAAGAGTACGGTGGTTGACGAAGACCGTGTGAACAAGGTAGATCTTTCTGTAAACCGCGAAGAATGGAATTGGCAATGACCTCCGACGAATTAGCAGCAAGAATCATGAAACTTCATCCACAGACTACTGTGGACGTGAAGGATCTCACTGGTACCCAAGATCACTGGCAAGTGGTGGTCGTGAGTCCAGCGTTTGAAGGGAAGATGTCTTTCGAACAGCAGAAGATGGTGATGGCGCTTTTGAAGGAAGAAATTGCATCCAACGAAGTTCACGCATTGACGATGAAAACTTATTCACCGACACAATATCAAGGGATCCAAAAATAATATGTCACACCCACTAATTCCAGAAGTTAAAAAACTAGTCGATACCAACCCAGTCATGGTGTTCATGAAGGGGACTGCTGAATTTCCGATGTGCGGATTTTCTGCTAAGGCCTGCGCGGTATTGAAAGCTGCTGGAGTGGAAAAAATCGCTTCTTTTGATTTGCTCTCCGACGATGATATGTGGACGGCTCTGGAAGAACTCACGGAATGGCCAACCTCTCCACAGGTATTCATTAAAGGTCAATTCATCGGCGGCTGCGATATCGTGGGCGAGATGTTTGAGAACGGTGAGCTTCAACAGTTGTTAAAAAACTGAGGTTGAAAAACTAGTTTCCAAAAAAGATAAAAGAAAAGGCTCCACACGAATCGTGTGGAGCCTTTTTAAATTTGAAATCAGATGAACTAGTGACAGCCGCCGTTTTTCTTTACCGATGCGGTTGCTGGCGTGTTCAGATATTTGGATTCAAAGAAAAATGTTCCGAAAGGCACGCAGGACAGAATCCAAGCCATACGGAGTTTTTTCTTGTCCCAGTTTTGGGTGTCGGAAAGTGCAGCAGCAGCGAGGCAATATGCCAAAAACAAAGCACCGTGAGCGCTTCCGCCGTAACGAACCATCTCTGGTTTACCCATAATGTGTTTCATTGGTACTGCAACAAACATTAAAAACAAGAAGGACAAGCCTTCTAATCTACCTAAAAGAATGAATAGTTTTTCGTTCATGATGTCTTCCTTATTATTCCGTTCGCCAGTGGCTTGCAAGAGGAATCACTTCGTCGATGGTAACTGCCCCTAGGAGAAGCATGGCAAGGCGGTCTACGCCAATCGCGATCCCGCAAGTGGGCGGCATTTTTTCGATCGCGGTGAGTAATTCCTCGTCGATCGGGGATGTGGGATAGGTATCGCCATAGGTGTCTTTACGGATTCTTTGGTCTCGCTCAAAGTTTTCGCGTTGAATTTTTGCGTCCCTGAGTTCGTCAAAAGCGTTTCCTAATTCCATCCGGCCTACATAGATTTCAAAGCGATTTGCCCATTCAAAACCCTGCCCGTCTTTGACGCGATTGCAGAGTGAGGATTGGCTCACCGGATAGTGTGTAACAAAACAGGGGAGATCGGTGGGGAGTTTGGGTTCGATTAAGTTCAACCAGATTTTAAAGTAGAGGTCGTCCCAGGGTTCCTGGGGCTCAGCAAGGATCTGGTTTTTTTTACAGACGGCAGAGAGCGACTCTGGAGTAGAATGACGAAGATCGATGCCCGCATGTTTCTGAAATAATTCATTCACCGTGAAACGAGGCCAAGCCTTCGGAAAAGTTTTCCCCAGTTTTTCGCCCAGAAATGCAAACAAGTCTTCGACTCTGTTTTGAAATTTCTCGAGTGAAATATCGGTTTCGTAAAACTCGAGCATCGTGAATTCAGGCGAGTGTTCCGGAGAACGAGGCTCGTCTCGGAAGGAAGAACAAATTTGAAAGATGCGAGGGAGGCCGCGGGCGAGTAATTTCTTCATCGCGAATTCAGGCGAGGTGGGGAGAAAGACTCCTGGGAAAACCGCAATGGGACGGATGTGGGGCTCCATGCCTGGACTGGGCACGAGGAGCGGAGTGCGGGTTTCTTCGTAGTTCAGAGACCAGAAAAATTCCCGAACCCAACGTTCAAGTAATAGGCGTTTTCTCCAAATTGGCTCATTCATAGCTCATCGTTCCTTGTGCGGCTGCAACAGTCGCTTGCTGTATCTTGCAACACTTTTACTGGTAGTGGAAGCCCAGCCTCACTATAGAGAGTGTAGTGCATGGCATGGTCCCTGCTACTTCAATGGTAGTAGATCAGAAATTGTTTTGCTCTGCGTCGCCTTTAACAACTTCGTTAACGGCAATTTAAACTATATTGGAGACTATCATGAAAGTATTATCAATTCTTGCACTCGTTCTTTTCGTATCAACTCAATCTTTCGCAGCTGAAGCGACTGCTCCAGCAGCAGCAGGTAACACTGCAGCAGCTCCAGCAGCTGAGCAAGCAGCTCCTGCAAAAGCAGAAAAGAAAGCTAAAAAAGCAGCTAAGAAAAAGCACGCTAAAAAAGCAAAAGCTGAGTAATCAGTTTTCGGTTTGCTAAAAACTGTAAGAAGGCTGGGCACATTCGTGCCCGGCCTTTTTTTTTGTGCTAATCTTGAAATATCTTAATGATGCTACGTACCTTGATCTCACGCATTCGATCCTCTGATATTCAAGCCAAAATCTTTTTGATTTTGATCGCGGTGATTTTCCCAATATCGATCCTGATTGGACTCATTCAGTCCAAGGTGATGGAGCCGATCTTGAGCGATGAGATTCGCCAGTTGGGCGTTTCTTTTTCTCAGAACTTAGCAAACCAAATTCAGTCTCAGCGCTTACTCACCAAGCCTAATGCGAACGTCGTCATCGAGGATCTCATCCAGCGGATGATGTATACACAACCGAGCGTCTTACGCGTCGACGTGATCACGACGAGAAAAATCCCTAATCTTCCCGGTAAAATCCTCAACTCGTACCCGCCGAGTTTGTTTTTTATTGCGTCGAGTGTAGATGAACAGGAAAATGTGGAGCCGCCGATTTCAACCCTAAAGGAAACGATGGAAGGTGAGGTGGCCAAAGAGGAAAATATTCCAGTTTGGAACATCTATTATCCCGTCAAGCAAGGGAATGAAAAAGCCAATATTCACGTCCTGGTGTCGCTTCGTTTTGCCGACTCGGTGACTAGTACGTTTTTGCGGATCAACTTGATCGGCGCGCTCGTCAGCACTATTTTATTGATTCTGATTTTGAATTTCTTTTTGAGAAAAGTGCTCGTGAGTGAGAAGCAATTGAAAGTCGCCCAATTGAGTAACGAAGCCCTCTCCGAAAAGTTGCAAGAAATTCAGCAAGAGTTGATCCACAAGGAAAAGTTGGCCGTGATGGGACAATTGACGGCGAGTTTTGCGCATGAAATCGGGACACCGTTGAATGCGATTAGTGGACACGTGCAGCTCTTGAACATGGATCTGGGTAAAACGCATTCGGAGCGCATTGGAATTATTTCAGGTCAGCTGAAGAAAATTGAAGAGATCGTGAAGGGGTTCTTGCAAACGACCAAGAAACCGATTGTTCAACAAAAGATCGTGGTGACCACGCGAGAGTTGATTGAAAACGTGGTCGTGCTGGTGATGCCGACCCTACAGCGTCACCAAATTTCTTTTGGACAAGAGTTTAGGACAACCCAAGATCAGGTCGAGGTGGTGCCACTCGAAATTGAACAGGTGGTATTAAACCTCGTGAACAACGCGATCGACAGCATGAAGACGATTGGCGAAAAGAACGCATCCGATAAACCCCGTGCCTTGCATGCGCTGTGGATTCGAACCTACAATACAGCTGGCAACGTGGTGATTGAAGTGGAAGATACCGGAAGCGGTATTACCGAAAGTAACTTGAAACAGATTTTTAAACCATTTTTTACCACCAAGATGCTCGGCGAAGGTCACGGGTTGGGGCTGTCGATCTGTCAGCAGATCATTCGCGGATACGGTGGGGAAATTATTGTGGAATCTAAAGTGGATCGGGGAACGAAAATAAAAGTTCAGTTGCCTCTGGGAGTGAAGACATGAAAATCTTAGTCGTCGATGATGATCAGGTGAGCTTGAATATGCTCAAGGAATTTTTGGAAAAAAATCACTTTGAAGTTTTTCTCGCCCAAAGTGCTGATCAGGCCATGCAGCAAGTGCGGGCAAATCACATTCCGCTGGTGCTGAGTGATATCAAGATGGAGGAGTCTGACGGACTTTCTCTCTTAGGTGATCTGAAGGCAAAATATCCAAAAATCGTAATGATCATGATGACCGGATTCGGAAGCATGGAAGGCGCGATTGAGGCGATCCAAAAAGGCGCCTTCGATTACATCAGCAAGCCGTTTGATTTGATTCGTTTGCTTTCTCTCGTCAATAAGGCCGTGAAGCATGTGCATAGTCTGGGACAAGTGGAAGCACCCGCGGAGGAGGCACTTCTGGATGCGCCAAAGGCCTTGATCGGAAGTTCTCCAAAGATGGTGGAAGTGTACAAAACGATCGCCAGGGCGACGCTTTCAACCAGCACCGTATTGATCCGTGGAGAAAGCGGTACGGGAAAAGAATTGGTTTCCCGCGCGGTTCATCTCAACAGCGATCGGAAGAACAAAAAATTTGTGGCCGTGAACTGTGGTGCGTTGACGGAGACCTTGCTCGAAAGCGAGTTGTTTGGCCACGTGAAGGGGGCCTTTACTGGAGCTCAAACAGACAAAAAGGGCCTATTTGAAGAGGCCAATGGTGGAACCTTATTTTTGGACGAAATCGGTGATATCAGCACCGGCTTGCAGGTGAAGTTACTTCGCGTATTGCAAGAAGGAGAGATCAAGCCTGTTGGCTCTAATGCTCAGGTGAAGGTCAACGTTCGAATCGTCGCCGCGACCCATCGAAATTTAGATGAGATGGTAGACCAAGGTAAGTTTCGCGAGGATTTATTTTATCGATTGAAGGTGATCGAAGTGGAAATCCCTCCGCTTCGTGAGCGCAAGGAAGACATCGCGGAACTGGCGAACGTCTTTTTGAAAAAGTATTCATCGAAGTTACACAAAAAAGTGAGCGAAATTTCCAAAGAAGGTCTGCAGTCGTTGATGAACTATGCTTGGCCAGGAAACGTTCGGGAATTGGAACATCAGATCGAAAGAGCGGTGGCGCTCACGTCGTCTTCCGTTCTCACGGCCGATGATTTCAATTTTGTTCAAGGAGCCTCCGACCGAAGTAGCGGGCACGGCGACTCGAAGGTGGCAATATCGGGGACCGGCGAGCAACGATCACTGGAAGAAATGGAGAAGTCTCACATCCTTTCTGTATTGAAGCAGGTAGACTATAATAAATCCAAGGCCAGTGAGGTATTGGGCATCGATCGAGCGACCTTGTATCGCAAGGCTCAGAAGTATGGGATCACACTGAAAAATGAGTGAGCAGAAGTTTCGTGCTCGTAGCTCTGCTGCGGTATTGGTATTGATGCGAGGCCAGCCGGCGAGCCATTCGGAAGTGCTCTTAATCGAAAGGTCCGACACCGTCAAAACTCATAAAGGCCAAGTCGCCTTCCCAGGGGGAGGTGTCGAAGCCGAAGATGAGAACGATCCTGGGCGTACCGCGATTCGGGAATGTTTTGAGGAGGTGGGTGTACTTCCAGCTCAGGTGAAGTTACTCAAAACCTTGCCACCGCTTCCGACCCTCAGCAGTGATTTTTTTGTCGTTCCTGTTTTGGCCCAATTGGTGGGGGCGGATCCGGAATTGAAACTGGATCCAAACGAAGTGGCTTACGCGGAATGGGTGTCTGTGGAAGCGCTGCTCAAAACAAAAAAAACCGAAAATGGGTTTCCGGTTTTCGATTGGACGGGCGCGGACCAAAAACACCGCAAAGTGTGGGGATTGACGGCGATTATTTTAGATCTGATTTTTTCCCTATGATACACTTTGAACATGAAAATGTTTCTATTAGTGTTATGCATTTTAAGTTTTTCAGGTTTTACTTCTGCCCATGCCGCTGAGAATTGGAAGGGCCATACGGAGACCTCGCCTGTTGAAGTGGGTGTGGTCACTGGTTTGAGTTTATTTGGAACTCAAGCTGCTTGGGGATCTTTGATCACCGGCGCTTACTTGATCAAGCCCAATGGCTTGCTCGATGACGTCGACAATCGGGTATGGGTGGAAATGGAAGCGGGTCCCGCATTTTTCACTGCTCCGGCCGGTAGCACCGGGACGGCATTTCAATACAGTACCCACCTGCGCTGGGACTTCACCTACAACGAATATTGGACAGCATATGCTCTCGGCGGCTTTTCCGGTTACTCCTTGCCCGCGTATCTAGGAAAAACGTTTTCTTTTCATCCTCGCTTTGGAGTCGGTGTTGAGTACCAAACCAAGACACCACTGATGTTTCGCGGAGAAGTGAGTGCTGAATTTATGGGCGCAGGGATTGCTCTCAATTTCTAATGAAGCTTTTACCCTTTGCCCCATCATCTCAAAGTGCAGAAATCCAAATGGAAGCACAAATTGAAATGCAGCCTCAGGGTTTTTTGATCACGTTCGAACTCTCGGGTCCGGGCGTGGCATCGGTATTGTTAAGTCCGAAGAACGAGAAGCCATCGCGAAAAAATGATCTCTGGAAAGAAACCTGTTTCGAATGCTTCTTCGGTGTAGGGCATTCGAAGGAGTATTTCGAATTTAACGGTAGCCCCTCGGGTGACTGGGCCTTGTATGCTTTTCAGCAATATCGAGATGGGATGAAAGAAGTCGTCTTGAATCCGGTAGACTCTCCGATCTTATTGAAGTGCGAAAAGAGTGCGGATTATCTCTGTTGTGTTTGGCGAGTGCCTTATTTTTCAACGGCGATTTTACAAAATGCAAGTTTGACCGCGGTTTTGAAAACGGGACCGGGCGCTGCGGATGTTTCTTATTGGGCATCGAAACACGCCGGCGCAAAACCGGACTTTCATTTAAGAGAAAGCTTTATTCACCGATTATTTTAGTGAAGGGAATTTATGGGACAAAAATTCGGCGGGAAAACAGGGATTTCTTTCGGAATTGATCGTCTGATCAGTGAACCCGAGTTTCAAAAACAACTTCACGGAAAGAGGGTGGGCTTAGTTGCTCATCCGGCTTCTGTGACCGAAGACCTCACTCATTCGATTGATGCAATCGCGAGCTTGCCTGGAGTGAAGCTCACCTGCGCCTTTGGTCCCCAGCATGGAATGAAGGGTGATAAACAATACAACATGATTGAGTCTGATGATGAACTCGATCCGGTTCACCAAATTCCAATTTTTAGTTTATACGGAAAAACCCGTCGTCCTACCGCTGAACAGCTTTCTCATTGTGATGGTGTGTTGATTGATCTCCAAGATGTGGGTTGTAGAATTTACACCTATCTCACGACGATGTTCTACATGATGGAAGAATGCACCAAACTCGGAAAATTTGTTTGGGTACTCGATCGTCCAAATCCTGCGGGACGTTCGATGGAAGGAAGCATTCTCAAAAAAGGAAACGAAAGTTTTGTCGGTATGGGGCCGGTGCTCATGCGACACGGGATGACTTTGGGCGAGATGGCTCATTGGATTAAAGACACTTACAAAATGAATATCGATCTCAAAGTCATGGACATGCGCGGTTATTCGATTTCAAAAGCTCCCGGATATGGCTGGCCGCTCGAGCAACGTGCTTGGGTGAATCCGAGTCCTAATCTGCCGACACTTTCTGGAACTCGTTGTTATCCCGGTACAGTGATGCTGGAAGGAACCACTCTTTCCGAAGGTCGCGGTACCACGCGCCCTCTCGAAGGTTTCGGTGCACCGGACATCAATGGTGAAAAAATTCTGGTTGAGATGGAAAAGTTGGCAGAGCGGGAAAATATGGAATGGATGAAAGGATGTTTGTTGCGTCCTTTTTATTTTGAACCTACGTTTTACAAGCATCAGGGAAAACTTTGCAGTGGAATTCAATTCCATGTGGACCATGCGATGTATTGCCCCGATCATTTCAAGCCCTACCGATTGCAGGCTCTTGCGTTCAAGGCACTTCGCAATCTATATCCTGACTATGCACTCTGGCGTGATTTTCCATATGAGTATGTCACTGATCGGCTGGCGATTGATGTGATCACCGGCTGCGAGACGATGAGAAAATGGGTGGATGACCCGGCGGCAAAACTTTCCGATCTGGAAGCATTTCTCTCGAAAGATGAAAAAGTATGGAAGGAGCAAATGCGTGCGTATCAAATTTATCTCTAGTTCAATCGCCACCATTTTATTGCTGACCCCCACAGCATTTGCTGGGCTGGATGGTACTTTGAAAAAAATGGGCAAAAATGTTTCCGCACAGGTGTTCAATCTCACTCAAGGTAAGGCCTTGCTGAATGTAAATTCTGAATTACCGCTGAACCCTGCATCGAGTGTGAAACTTCTCACTGCGTATACTGCACTTACGAAACTCGGGATTAACTATTCTTTCAAAACTTCTTTTTACTACGCCTCGAAGAAGGGTGATTTTTGCGTGAAGGGTGGGGGAGATCCTTCGTTTGTGATGGAAGATCTATATCTGGTAGTAGAGGCCTTGAAGCGCAAAGGCGTGGAAGATTTTTCAGGTAAGATTGCAATCGATTCATCCGTATTTGATCAAGAGATGTATCCCGAAGATCGGAATAGCCAGGATTCGGAACGCGCGTACAATGCGCCAATTTCAGGATTAAATTTTAATTATAATACCATTTCCGTTTTTGTGAACCCGACGACGAAGGGCCGCGCGGCACGGATTGGTCTCGATTTTCCTTTCGATTTCGTGAAAGTCACCGGAAAGGTGATGACCGGCTCCGGAACCGACGTGAGTTGGGATAAAAAAGGGAAGGGTGATGAGGAAATTGTTTCTCTCGGTGGAAAAATTTCGGAAGATGCCGACGAATGGAGAAAACCATTTCGAATTCGTGATCCTGCTCATGCTTTCGGTGAAGCCTTTTTCAAAATGTTGAATCATGGAGGAGTCCCTACCAGGGGGGCGATGCAGGTTTCAAAAGGAACTTGTATTGGAGATCCAATTTTTACCTACAATAGCAAGCCACTCAGTTTTGTGGTCGGACTCATGGATAAATACTCAAATAATTTTATTGCCGATTCACTGGTGAAGACTCTCGCGTCTGAAGTCAATCATCAGCAAGGAACCTCCGATGCAGGACTCAAGCTCGTGCGTACAGAGATGAAAAAAATCGGGATCGACGTTTCATCCGATGGTCGTCATGTGGTTTCCGGATCTGGTTTGACCGATGGAAATGATTTGGCAGCGACCGATTTCGTGGCGCTGTTGAAGCATATCTACAAAGAGAAACTAGTTCTTCCAGAGATTCTGGCGTCGCTTCCGATCGCGGGTACGGATGGTACACTTAAAAAGAAATACATTGGGACGGACGTCCAGGGGCGCTTGCGAGGCAAGACAGGAACCTTGAATGGGGTGCAGTCTCTCGTGGGAATTTATCCCACTTCTAGTGGTGACTGGGTTGCGGTGGCGGTGATCGCGAATGGCGGACATTCGATTCCGGAGCGCGAGTTAGCGGATTATTTGGGTGGCTTGTAGCTCGCCCGCGGCTTACCAGGACACACTTTTTTAACCGTATCCTTTAGTTTTACCGACATTATTCCGACAAACTAGCGGAGAGGGGCGTGTTATGCGTTCAAACTTTACCGTGAAGACCTTGCTAATCTTTGGAATTTCATCATGTTTTATTTCCGGTGTGGCTAATGCACAGTTTGGAGATTTCAAGGGCGATGGCAGCGGCAATCGCCCCGGAGCGAACCCTTGTACGCTTTTCCTCCGAGTCGGAGGAGGTTTCTCGATCGAGGATGAAACGAAGGGGCGGGTCTGGAATGGCATGAGTAATCACGTGGCAAACGTTGCTACCCGTGATTTGGGCCCCTGGGTTGGTAGAGAGTTTTCAGCGAAAGAACAAAACCGGATCCTAGATGCGCTGACGGCTAAAGGTTATGATGTTCATGTGGTCAATGTAGAACAGGCTGTTAAAGAGCGATCCCATGCGGTCGCTGAAGGAATTATCGACGTCCATCAGGATCCACCGGCGGGCAAAAGAGCCGAACCTTTGATCAAAGGTGTAGTTCCGTTCAAGATTAAATATTTAAGAGTGAATATTTCGCTTTCTAAAGTTGACCCGAAAGCGACCAATAAGAAACTGATTGATGTGGATTATGCAGCGAAAGATTCGTTTGCCCCTTGGCCGGCAATCGCGGATGGAATTGTTGCTCAAATCAAGACCATACCGTCTTGTCCATTTGTTGAGAATGAAAAAGACAGGGTGATCAAGGTTAGGACTGATGTCCCGCCTCCGCCACGAGCTGCGACCCAACCGTACCAGCCAGTCGAAGAGAGTGCAGCTGGTTCGGTACCAGCTCAGTGATGTGTGAGGACTATTCCAACGCCCGAGTGGTGGATTCAATCGGCGCCAGCAATGGCGGTTCATTCATATTGCCACCGAGTTCACGGGCCTTTTCGATCGATTTTTGAATGCTTTGATTTCCGTTCCAGGATTTATCGATCGCTTCGTTCCAGGCGCGAGTCGCCGTGTCGAGCCCTCCTTGCACGCGTGACAAGCGCTTCACAAAAGTCTCCAGGCGATCACCCAATTGTTCCACGACTTGTGAAAGTTCTGATGCTTTTTCAGACAAACGGTATTGCTTCCACGCATGGCCAATGAGCATGATCAAGGGCAAGATCGTAGCAGGGGAGGCAAGAAATACTTTCTTCTCCATCGCCCATTGAAACATGTCTTGATCGCAATCAAAAGCCGCGCGGATCGCCGATTCAGAAGGTACGAATAAGATCACATACGGCAAAGAATCATTCACAAACTTCTGGTATTCCTTGCCCGACAATTCTTTCACCCGTTCACGGAGGCGTTTCGCAAAATCCAGATGGAGAGCCTTGCGAGACGCTTCGGTTTCGACGGTTTCACTCTCGAGATAGCTTTCAAAGATGGAGGCTTTAGAGTCGATCACGAGATGCTGACCGGAGTGCGGTAATTTCAATACGAAATCAGGCTTCAGAGCATTGCCATCACCGCCTGCGGTATTGAGTTGTTCCTCGAAATCGATTCCTGAAACGAGATCACTTTGCTGAAGAATATTGCGCAAAACTAATTCACCCCAACGACCGCGCACACTTTGAGAAGTAGTGAGAGCCGACTTCAGGCGTTCAGTCTCTTGAATGAGTTTTTGTTCCTGCTGAGAAATGGTTTGAATCTGTTTTTCAATTTTCGCGTATTGATCCGTGCGTTCTTTCTCGAAGAGACTGATTTTATCGCCGGTCAATTTCAGATGGCCCTTAATCTCGTCGAAGGACTGAGTGAACTCCTGTTTCTTTTTGTCGAGGTCGTTCGTGTTCTGATTCTGAAGGGCCTTCACTTGAGCATCGAGACTCTTGTTCAAGATGTCTTGAGCTAGCAGAGAAAATTGATCTTTGATTTTTTGTTCGCTCAACCCGGTCTGTTCAGCAATGGTTTTTTCGCGCATGAGCTCGGCACGGAAATATAAAAATGCGACGCCGGCGCCGGCAAGGAGACCTGATAAAAATATGACTATCGACATGACTACCTCTATATATACTCGAGCGGTTCCACAAACTGTAAGTCAGGCACGATCTTTTGACAATACGCAGATTGATAGGGGTCTTTTAGCCGTTTTTCAGCCTTTTCCTTAAGTTTTGGGTCGATGTCCATGGAGTGGGCCAAAAGTTGGTACTCCTCGGAAGCCAAATCATGCTGATTCAATAAATCCAGGCAGACGGCGAGGAAGTAGCGTGCCACTTGCTCGTGATGGAGGCTGGTCTTCTGTTTTAGGGCCCGGGTGTAGCAATCCAGAGCCGCCCGGTAGTGTCCCGAGGTTTTGGATAAAAAGAGCTCGAAGTAACCCCGTTGCATCAATAGGTGAGGATCGTCCGGCATCAGTTCCGTTGCGTCGATGAGGTACTCCAGTGCGACTTCGGCCGGATCGCAGGCTACGTGCCAGGAGCAGTAGGCCAGGTAATAGTAGTGAAGAGCATTTTCAAAGTTCCTTGAAAAAGGATGTTCAAGTGAAGTGAAGATCGGATGGGAAAGGGCAATGGGAATTTTTTTCCATTCAAAAGGAAGGCAGAGAAAAGGCCCGTGAGGAGTCGGTGTTTCGGAGCGAACCGAAAGATGGATCTCTTTTCGTCCGAGATCGATCGCCAAACTTTGAATCGTAGTGACGACACTGACCGAGTTACCAAAAATTCGAGGGATGCCGGTTTCATAATCTTCGTGACTGGCCAGGGCTCCCAAGGCTTCCTGTAAAGTGAGGACGCCCTCTTCTCGAGAAAGCGTTTCTTCCAACGCACTTTTGCGAGACTCGACATCTTCAAAAAATGAACCACTAAAATGAAGTTCCTGTTTTTTGAATTCTTCACACTGGAAGCCGTTAGAGTGGGCGTGGGCTGGATCGTCGGGCGACATTTCACGCACAAAGGTCTTGCCCATCGATAATTCGACGGTCACCGCCCGATTTTCACGAGCGCTGGCAAGATTGATTGCCCAGGAGCCGATCGTTTTAAAACTTTTGCAAATGAAGATGGCTTCATCGATCGATCGAGCACTTTCGAGGATTTCTTGGCCTAAGAAATAGATCGGAATTCCACGCAACGAAAACTTTTTAGAAAAATGTGCATGCAGTGAAAAACCAACTCCCGCCTCGTTCACACCAGTCACTCCGGCCAAATGAATTCCGAGAGAACTGACCGAGACATAATTTTGCAAATGAGTTTCGCTCGGTTCGTGGTAGCAGACGGTCTGCATTTTTTCCCAGTGTCCGGCGGCGGGATAATCCAAATTTCGGAGAAGAGTGAGTGATGGTTCCTCTGATCGGGTGTTGGTGGTGCGAACGACGGCGCTCGAGCAGCCAGGCATGCCCGAAAGAAATAGCGGTTTTGTTTTTTCGTGAGTGAGGGCCGCCAAGACCATCAAAAAATCGGCCTGATAGAGAGCAAACATGAGTTCTTTTGGATCGAGCCCGGAGTGTTCTGCAAACACGCTTAGTCGCTCGTGGTATTTTTCATCGAGGCCACGGGCGTGTCGAAGGATGCTTTCGTTATAAATTTTGAGGATTGCCTTCGTCGCCGCTTTTTTTGCGATGAGTGGAAGCAGCATATTGCTATGAATGGCGCGCTCGAGAAGGGCTTGATTTTTTCTCGCCAGTGGGTGAGTCGCGAGCAGTTTCTTTTCTTCTAAAGATAATTTTGTGATTTCGTCGGCCTGTTGTTTTGCGCGTTCGGCATCGGTACCGCAAAAGCGAAGAATCCTGACTCCTTCGATGCAATAGCTGTTCATTGACATGCTCCATTTTGTTGAGGCGCGGCAATGATCTTGATGGTGGTAGGACTCATGTCTAAGAGTATGGCAAAAAATCGATTGTCATTCCATGGGATTGCTTCAAAATAAGTGAGAATGGCATCGCATGGAGATCTCTCACCGGAATTAAGAAAATTACGCGCTAGTCATCACCATTTTTATCTATCGGTGTATACATCGACGGATGCGGTGGTGAACCAGTACGTGTGCGGTGGGGGGCTTGACCTTGGTCTCAACGATGAGGGAATTGATGATGCGCGGAAACTGGCTCGTCGCTTTCAAAAAAATCCGCTGAAGATTAAAAAAATTGTGGCTGGTCCGGAACTTCGAACGATTCAGCTCGCCGATTTATTTCACGACGAACTTCGCGGCAAGATGCTCTTGTTCCGTGAGTTTGCCGATCAGTTCATGGGCGATTTAGAAGGCAAGATCTTAGCTCCTGGATTTGATGAACGGAACCCTCCGCGCGGTGAGACCTTGTCGAATTTTTCATCGCGGGTTCACAATGGGTTGATTCGAGTTCTTCAGGAAAAGGATCTTTGTTTGATTGCGGCCCATCCACGGGTGGCCCGACAGATTTTTAAATGGATCGGACTCGAAGAAGAAAAAGTCCAGCCCGGTGTTCTTTACGCCATTGATCTACCAGCGGGTACGGGGAATGCACATTACCGTCAGGTATAGCAGCATAGCACCGCCAGGTGTGATCTAGAGGTGAAGTGTCGCCGTGAGCATGATCTTCAAGAAACTAGTTGGAACCGTCGCGACCGTGCTTGTTGAACCAGCAGTGCTGAGTGTTGCTGAATTCGTGTAATCGAATCGAATGTCTGGGCCCATTGAAAAACTAGGCGAAAAATAATAGTCGTAACCAACATCGCCACCGAAGGCGATTGCGTTGGCAGTGTAAGACACCGGAAGAGCAACCGTGGTCATGCTGATGAAATCCATTCCGACTTCACCACCGAAATAAAATCCGGTGCCGCCGACTTTGCGAAAAAGAATTTGAGCCATCACTTGGTTGTCGGTGTTGGAAGAATAAGCGCTGACGACACCAGTAGAGAGTAGAGAGGTATAAGTGTAGGTGAGTCCCAATGCTAATTTGGCGAAGTCGCTGATTTGAGCGACGTTCACTCCGGCGCGAGCACCAAAGGTAAAAAAGGAGGTGGTGGTGCCGGCAACGACTGGAGTCGTGGTCGAGGTCATGTTCATCGCCATCCCGAGTTGGGCGCCGACATAGGCTTCGGAAGTATTGCCGTTCATCTGTGAATCGGAGTTGGATGGAACATCTCTTTCCACTCGTTGAATCTCCGACTGTTCATAGCGCTTCTTGATCCCGTTAGTGAGTTCGATGTCTACATGCAGATTTGGTTCTTCAGCGAGAATCTTCCCTTCGACCACCGCTCCGTTTTTGAGGATTACTTGGTCGATCGCAAATGCATTCGAGCTGAGGATACAGAGAGAAATTAATGACGCGGCGCATAGTCTGTGTAGTTTCATATATGGTCAAAGATAGCGGGATGGTGGATTCAGCGCAAATAGTTTTTGAAGGACGACTAATGGGATGCTAGAACCTCGCCTAATGAAACGTCTCACGATTATCTTCTCTGTGGTCATTTTCGCTCTCTTCACCTCCATCGCTCATTCAGCGCCGCTGAAGTTTGATTCTGATGTTCAGCCTGATCTAAAGAAACAAATCCTCGCGGATTTTTCTTTTATCAACAGCATCAAATCGAGCACCGCGACGCCCTTACATCAAAAGATTTTTGGTGAGGTGAGTGGACCAACCTATATTGCCTGGTTCAGCAAACGCGTGTTTGCAGTAGGACTGGATGATTGCGGAAATCCGAACGCGGTTGCCTGTGTACAGCCACAGTATGCAAACAAAATTTGGATGACTCCGAATTACACTAAATTTGATCACCCGCAAATTGCTCGTCTGTCTGTTGTTTACCACGAGGCTCGCCACACTGAAGCGGACCACGACAACTGGGCACACGCGACTTGTCCGACCCCCTTTAAAAATGCTCAAGGTCAGGACATGCACAGTATTTGGACCGGTGCTCTTCTCCAGGGCGAACCAGCATGTGACATCACTGCTTTTGGATCGTATGGAAGTGCGACGATCTTTTTGAAAAACATCGCCAAGTATTGTTCTAACTGCGGCGACAAAGTCAGAGCGGATGCGGATCTCTATGCGAACGATCAACTCGGGCGCATTATCGACCCAGCATCTCGAAACGCGATGATCAACGACTTTAACGGTAACGGCATTTAGTTCGAGTGAAGCTCAGTCGTTTTTTCATTTCTCTTTTCATCTTCATCGCGCTGGTTGCCGGGTATTTTTTGGTTAAAGAAGAATCTCAGGAGATTGCGCCTAAAAAATCTGAATCGAAGACCACTGTTTTTGTGGATTCTTCGCAACCCGCTGCGGCTTTAGCAACACCGAGTCCTACTGTCGCTGCCACGCAGGTAGTGCTGACACCGCGTGAAAAAGAACAGCTACAGATTTTGGCTCAAATTTTCAAAAGTAAAAATGACAATGATCCGCGCATGGATCAGGATCTCAAAAATCTGAGCGAGCCTTTGAAGTCAGCACTTCGAAATCTCTATTCCGAAACGAAAATGGAAAACCGGAATGAGCGCGGGACGATTGCTTTTTTGATCGGGCGGGAGTTGAGTGAAGGACGAGGCTCAGCTTCGGATATCGATTTTCTAAAAAATGTATTGCTGGAAAAGCCGTGCATGAACTTGATGGATTGTTCAAAGCCTGCTGCTTCCGTAACCGCCGAGGAACAGCACTTGGAAGGCATTCATGAAACAACGGCACATTATCCACAGCTGATGGACCTTCGCTATTTGAAACAATCCTTGAACGGCGGGAACCTTTCATCCGAAAATCGTGCAGCGGTGATCGCCGCGCTGGAGGCTGCACGAAACTCACCGAATCCGCGCGTGGCCCAAGAGGCGCAGGCGATTCTCGATTCGATGTCGAAGTAGCGATCAGCAATGCCGGCGTAGTTTAGGCGTAGGATGCAGAAACAGCAGCGAGCGCGAGCCATAATATCGAGAGTAGTCTTAGCATGTACTTCTTATCGGTTTTCAACGAAAATGATTGAATTTTGACGCACAACAAAGACGTAATTCCGTATTTTTATTACACTTTTTTTGTTTAATAAAATTCAGTCAACTTGATGACACTTCATGATAAAATGCTCCTAAGGGGTTATTTTTTATGAGGATCATTGTGGCTTTCTTGGCTACAGCATTGTTAACGGTGGGGTGTACGAGTATCCGTGACGTTGGGGATCTTGAAGCCGAGCTTCTCGCTCCCGACCATTGTTTGGATACGATCGTGGTTGGTGATTTCCAGAGAGGCACGGGAGCTTCCGGTTCGCCCTATCTCATTTGTAATTTGGATCAGCTCAATCATTTTACTACGTTTTGCAATACCACTTCGCCGAGCTGTACTAGCATGTTCTTCCAATTAGGAGCCGACATTGATCTCGCTGCCGCCGGCAACAACGGAGCCTTTACTCCAATCAAAGTTTTTCAGGGAACCTTCGACGGAAATAATAAAACAATTTCGAATTGGCTCTACACTGCGGCCAATCTCGCGGACCCGAGTGGTACGATTGAGGCCGATATCGGACAAACGATCCAGCATCCTGATTTCAATCTCGGCTTTTTTAGAAAATTGGATGCGGGTGGAGTCGTGAAAAATTTAGCACTCGCGGATGTCGCTCTCCAAGGGCGTTTTTATACCGGTGCACTCGTCGGATATATGGTCGCGGGATCGAGTGTCCAGAATTGTTCGGCGAGTACAAACGGAAATGTCGCCGACGTTGGAGACCGTACGAAGTTTGCGGGCATGATCGTCGGATATAACAATTTAGTGACCGGTGGGGCGTCTGGGCACACTGGTGGACTCATTGGCGCAGCGGAAGCCGGTACGACAATCACGAGTTCAAGCTTCTCAGGAGTGGTCAGGGGAGCAATGTCGGTCGGTGGATTCGTGGGGCAGCTTCTAGGTTCCACGGTCAGCAATTGTCATTCTTCTGGAGCCGTATTTGGATCTGATGGAAATGAAGGCGGACTCATCGGAACAATCGATGATAACGGTGCCGGCGGAATCACTGCGGTTTCATTATCCTATAGCACCGCAAACGTGGTGACGACGTCGACTTCAATCGGTGGCTTGGTAGGTTCGATGGTCGATCGGAGTACGATCACCACTTCCTATTTCAACGGTGATGTGAGCGGTGGATCCATCATGGGTGGAATTGCCGGCAATATGACGGGCTCTACCACCAGTATCACGAAATCGTTTGCCGTCGGAACGGTAAATGGCGGAGCGGTATTGGGTGGCTTAGTCGGGTTGATGTACGACAGCGGTTCAGGCGGCGCCACGCTTTCTGATTCATTTGCAATGAATACGATTACCTTTACTGCGGGCAATATGTGGAATTTTTATGTCGGTGGAGCTGGCGGTGCCGTTGGTTGTATGCACGACGCCGGTACCGTGAATCGGGTTTATGCTGCAGGATCCATCGTCGATCATACGGGCGCGGTCTCCGTTAATTCTGGTGATTTGGTGGGAGGCTCTTCGACCACTGCAACTCCGGGTCCGGTCGGCACGCGGATCGTAACGGACTCCTTTGCGGATACGGCCGTGTCAGCCAATGGATTCGTCGGTTCCGGCGCGATTAATTTGCTCACGGTCTCGAATTCATCGTCGCTCACCACCGCGAATATGAAAATTTCCGGCAGTTATTTTGGTTGGGATTTCAATACGGTTTGGCAAATGTCTCAAGGCACTAACAACGGATATCCTACACTCAGATGAAGATCGCAGCTCTCACCGCGACTTTACTTTTGTTGTTCGTGAACGCTTCGGCGTTCGCAGCCGATCATATGGGCTGCTTGATGAAACAGATGATGATCACCGGTGCGAGCGTGAGTGCGGGCCAGGATGGTTATAGTTTTGGAGACCAGCTCGCCGTAAAATATCACTCTGAAAAAGAGTTGATTCGTAATACTCATCCGGGGAAATCGGGCGCGGAAGTGATCTCGCTGCCGAATTTTCGCGAGCAGGCGAAGAAGGCGAGCCTCGTGCTGGCTCTTGATTTTTTTTACTGGGATCAGTTTCACTGTGATGAAACGAAACTTTCGCTGACGATCGACACTCTTTTTCAAGACACGGCAAAACGAGGGATTCCTCTCGCGGTCGGAAACATCGTGCCCACCCAGGAGCCATTCAGTCGAATGAAGTATGATGAGAGTTGTGCAAAATTGATCAATCAGAAATTAAAAGCAGCGTGTGATCTTCATCCCAAAAAATGTTTGCTCGTGGACAATGAGGAAGTTGCCAAAGCGATCAATCGTCATTTTAGGTCTGAGCTGCAAGGATTGTCCGCAACCGACCGTTCAAAATACATTCAAGATCATATCACTCGCGATGGCCTTCATCCGCGCACGGATGCCTATCAAGTCATGACCGAATACCTAGACCATCTTCTTCAAAAATCCGCCTTGGAATGCCGCTAGGTCTATCGGCTACAACCTATTTTTGATCTGCTTCAGTTGTTGCCAGTGAATGCCTTGGTGCCCAGCCATGAGCCAATACCATTGGCGGGTGTTGAAAGGACCAAACCAGGGGTGGTGATGAGTGGTCTTACTGTCACGGTTCTTCATTCCGGCGTCGAGTCTCGCCATGAGTCCCGGCGCAAATGATTGGTACTGGGCGAGGATGTCCTGAGCGGAAGATTCTGAAGACGCCACTGTTGGTTTTACTTTAGCGATGTCCACTTTGCGCTCGGAGGTCTCTCCTCGGGAAAGCATCAATATCATCGCTTCCATCTGAGTGCCGACGATGATGAGGTGTTCAAGCACCATGTCGATCGACCAATAGCGGGATGAGTCTTCGAGTCCCACGATTGGATTGACGAGAATCTTGATCTTTCTGGCTTCAGCAGGGGTGCTCTCCGCGGCGGCGAGAATTTTAGCGGTCAGCTTTTCATAGCGCGCGCGAGACTCTTCCCAAGGTACGCTCTTCGATTGAAAGGGCCCGATGAACAATTTGAGGGCGATTCGTTGAATGAGGGGAAGTCCTGCTCCCGGAGGCTGGAGTTTTGGTTCTGATCTTGTGTTTTCCATGCATTTCATCATACACATAATTTTATTGACAGTTCGCGTCAAAAGCGAAAGTCTCACAGCTCGTAATTGAAGCGTTTACAGCCCATTTTACCCGGAAAGATACAGCCATTTGAGGTTCCAGTTGCGAGTCGTCATTCCTGCTGTTATTTCAGCCGCACATTAAATTATTGAATAAGGGGAGCTCGATGAACGCTATTTTTAAACAGGTGAGTCTTTGGTCTGTAGTCATGATTGTTTTGGTTTCTTCCGGCGCGAAGGCTGAACGTTGGGATGGATACAACGATCCAGGGATGATGGATGTAGCGAAAGACTATCAGTACAATTTTAATAAACTTCCTCTCGTTGGTCGTTTGGATACGATGCCGTGGTCTGAAACCTATTGGCCGACGATTAAGGGAAGCATCAACTACCGTTGGAATAGTCCGGTAAAAGATGGATTCAATTACACTCCGCCGAGCAAGGCAGAAGTGATGACGATGTCTCAAGATCAATTGGCACAACTTGCTCCAACTGAAAAATACGATATCTTCATGGGCCACTACGACTATCCACTTTGGGAAGAAGCACGCTCTTACGGAAATCCTCGCGCGAAAGACTGGAATGGAATGTGCGATGGTTGGTCTATTTCTGCACTTCAATATGCAGAACCATCTCCAGTGGTGATGACCAATCCTGACGGAGTAAAAGTTCCCTTCGGATCTTCTGATGTAAAAGGCTTGATGACTTTCACAGCGGCGGTTCATTTCGACGCTGAAACTAAACAAGTGGGTTCTAAATGTGAAGGCGGACTCAGACGGGGGAGTGCCGCTTGTGCCGACATCAATGCGGGCGCATTGCATGTCATTCTCGCGAACCAAATCGGAATTAAAAAACAAGGTTTCGTAACCGAGCGCGATCCAGGAAAAGAAATCTGGAATCAACCGACTTTCGGGTTCAATTTCACTGTTCTTGGTTCAGCACAGTCGAACGCTGGTGATCACGGCGTGAGAGTGCATGCTCAGCTTTGGTACACTGATGAGTTGGATAATTCTAGCTGGTCTCCGGTGGTTGGAACTCCGAATTTTAAATCAGATAAGATCGAGATGGATTACGTTTTGGATCTCGATCAAAACGACAATATTATCGGTGGCTCTTATTTGAGAGGCAGTGATCATCCTGATTTCGTATGGATGGCTGTGAATAAACTTACCTTCACCGATACCATGGCTGGAATCAATTTGATTTACAAACCAGCAAAACTTGCACCGTTGCCACACGGTGTATTGGCTAATTACTAGCCAGAACACACGAGCACGAACAACTAGTAATAACAACAGTGAGTGATGATGAGAGGCCGTTCACGGATTCGTGAACGGCCTTTTTTATTCGTGAGTACTTGGTAAACAGTGGCAAATATACCCAACTGTAATTGAAATTTACACGCCAATAGATGTCGTCTCGATTTTTTCTTTCTAAAAAAATGATGATTATCAATATGATAATCAAGCCCCTGACTTTATTCTGCGTGGCATATTTTCTGCTATGTGTCTTACATAAAAAAACAATATTCAGTAAGCGCCATGTCTCATCACGATAAACCAACACAGTCTCCAGTCGGTCAAGCAATTCTCATTTTGTTGCTTGGAGTGATCTATTTTGCCACCGCCAAAATGGGTTTGATTTTTGCCTTCGCCCACACGCACATCACGGCGCTTTGGCCTCCGTCGGGAATTGCTTTTGTCGCTTTTTTCCTAATGGGCAGGTGGGTATGGCCAGCCATCCTTCTCGGTGATTTTGTGGCGAATCTCAGCACCGGCACGCCGATGCTGTTATCGGCGGTCATCGGGGTGGGAAATACTTTAGGACCCTTAATTGGTGCCGAACTTCTTCGTCGCACGAGAAATTTTCGTCCCGATTTTTCTCGTACTTGGGATGTCGCGATTTTTGGTCTGTTCGGGATCGCTTTGTGCCCGATCATCAGCGCCAGTATTGGTGTTCTCGCACTTCATTTTTGGAAACTGATGCCGCTCGGAAAAACAGCGGAGGGCTGGCTGGCCTGGTGGTCTGGAGACGCGATGGGCGTTCTCGTCCTCGCCCCGATTTTTTTGCTTTTGAAATCAACAAAACTGGAAAAACCAACTTGGTCGAAGTTGATCGAGGCTATTTTCTTGATCGGAAGTTTTGTGATTTGCTCGATTTTTATTTTTACCGACAATGAATTGCTCACCTATCTGATTTATCCGTTTGGCCTCTGGGCCGTGATCCGGTTTCAACAATTGGGAATTGTCACGCTCGCCGCGATCATGGCATTCGTTTCGATCCCGATTGTGATTCTTAAAGTGGGACCAGAGCAGCATCTGAACCCGTCCACGATTCAATTTCTCGTGTATCGTCTTCAACTATTTATTTCTACTGCATGTATGAGCGGAATGATCTTGGCCGCGGCGAGAGCCGACGAGCGCCAACGCGCCGAAGACAGATTGAACGCGAGTGAATTGCGTTACCGGTATATTGTCGAAACGGCGGAAGAGGGTATTTGGGCGATCGACGCAGAGTCGAGGACCACCTTGGTCAATGCAAAAATGGCCCGAATGCTGGGTTACACTTGCGAGGAGATGATTGGGCTTTCGATGTACGATTTCATGGATGCTGAGGCAAAAAAGATTGCCGAATGCAATCTTGGGCGTCGAAAGCAAGGCGCTCACGAAGATCATGAGTTCCGACTCAAGCATAAAAACGGTGGTGATATTTGGACGACCATGGCGACCGGCCCTATTCTTGATGCCTCCGGAAAATATGATGGTGCCTTGGCAATTGTTCACGATATCACCGACCGCAAACAAGCCGAAGAAGAACGTAAAAAGGCGTTAGACTTACTCCAGAAAATAGCAAGTCGAGTTCCCGGAGTGGTTTACCAATATCTTTTGCGAGCGGATGGAAGTTCTGCGATGCCATTTGCAAGTGAGGCTACCCGCCAGATTTTTAGAGTGAGTCCTGAAGAAGTGCGAAACGATGCCACCAGGCTTTTTCAAATGATCCACCCAGACGACGTCGAAAAGACAAAAGAGTCGGTCCAGTTTTCGGCTACCCATCTCACCACGTGGTCGCACGAATATCGGGTGAAATTTGATGACGGCACTGTCCGTTGGTTATTTGGAAATTCCGTACCGGAGAAAACAGAGGATGGGGGAGTGCTTTGGCACGGATTTATTACCGACATCACCGAGAGAAAGAAGCTTGAGGAGTCCGTAGCCAACGCGAATCGGAACAAAGACTTGTTCCTGGCGACTTTGTCGCACGAATTGCGCACTCCTCTTGCCACCATCCTAACATGGGTTCAAATGCTTCAACGACGCAAGCTTGATCCCGAGCAGATCAAGCATGGATTGAATATGCTTGAACGTAGCGCTAATGCTCAAAGGCAGATCATCGATGATTTACTCGACGTATCCCGGATCCAAGCTGGAAAATTGAATTTGCAAATCGAAGAGGTCGATCCCGCAAAGGTGATTACGGAGGCAATTGATTCGACTCGTGATTTAGCCGTTGGTAAATCAATTCAATTTGAAACCTCGATCGACCCATCGGTCGGCGCGGTGATCGCCGATCCATTCCGTCTTCAGCAAATTCTGTGGAATCTCATTAACAATTCGATCAAGTTTTCGAATAAAGAAGCAAAAATTTTCATTGGAATGGACCGGGATGCCGGAGCGGAGGAAGATCGTGTTCGAATTCGAGTTCGGGATCACGGAAAGGGAATCAAACCTGAATTTTTACCGATCATTTTCGAACGATTCACTCAGGTCGACAGTTCGAGTACTCGTGTTTATGGCGGATTAGGATTAGGACTCGCCATCGTTCGAAGTTTGGTGGAAATGCACCAAGGATCGGTGGAAGTCGATAGCGACGGAGAAGATCAGGGAACGACCTTCACGATTTTCCTTCCGACGAAGCAATTGGTCAGGCCTCTTGCCGCAAAAGAAGTGATGTCGGCAGGAATGTCGGAGGCGAATATCAAAGGACTGAAGGTCTTGGTCGTTGAAGACGATGTGGACGCGAGAGAGGTTTTCGCATTTATGCTTCAGACTTTCGGGGTGGAAGTGAAGTCTGCGGAATCTGCGGCACGAGCCCTCGAAGTTTTTGAAACTTTCAAACCGGATGTTTTGGTGAGCGACATCGCGATGCCGAATGAAGACGGTTATAGTCTCATTCGAAAAATCAGAACCATGAAATCGAAACTCAATAATGTTCCTGCGATCGCCTTGACTGCTTACGCAGGTCAAGACGATGTGGATCGTGCACATCTCGTCGGATTCCAAGCTCACTTAGCCAAACCCGTGGAAGCAAATCGACTCGCCGGGGTGATCGCGAAGTTGGCGGGGAGATAAGCGTGGTCACGCTCAAATTCCGATCTTCCTACGTGAAGGGGAGAGCAGAGGTGTATTTCTTTCTACGCGTTCGATTCGTTCAAATACGATTTGAAAAAGCTCACTCGTTTCTTTTTTGAGTGCGTCGATTTTTACGTCGGAGTTTGCTTCTTCTTTCAAGAGATCGCGTAGCTTGAAAAACGTCCTCATGATCGAAATGTTGACTTGAATCGCCTGCTGGCTTCGGAGCACGCTCGAGAGCATCGCGATGCCGAGTTCGGTGAAGGCGTAGGGTTGGTATTTCGAGTGTTTTCCTCTTCCGGTGTCTAAGGTCACAAATTGTGACCTTAGAGATTCTGCTTCAATTTCAGTTAGTTGCAATAGAAAATCGTGAGGGAAACGCTCGATATTCCGCTTCACGGCTTGATTGAGGGCCTTTGTTTCCACCCCATAAAGCCTAGCTAGATCATGATCGAACATCACTCTTTGGCCACGGATGTTATAGATCAACGCTTCCACATTCAGATTCATTATTTCATTCATGCGAATCGCAGTGCAATTCGAGGGCCGGATCAGGTAGAATGTAATGTAGGGGCCGTCACGGTTTCGACGGGACTGTTGAATCCCTTCAGGCAGGTTGTGGTTGCTATCAGGCCACATTAAATAGATAGCAAATAGTAATTGCTAACAGCGACTACGCACTTGCAGCTTAATTAAGCCGCAACGAGTTTACGGTCTAAGTCCTCGGGACCGTACGCTCGCAATATAGAGGGCTGGTTTTGAACTGATCGCATGCGGGTTCAAGACGAGATAAAGTAGGCGGAGGCCAACGGTAGCCGGTTACGGGGCGCCCGATGGTTAAACTGAAAACTGTGACTAAACCTGTAGAATGGGGCGGAGGATCTTTTTCGGACGTGGGTTCAACTCCCACCGGCTCCACCAATAAATAAAAAAGCTCGCAATGAATGTTGCGGGCTTTTTTTTATTTGTTTTTGTGTGGATTACTCTACCTATGTAAAAGCTTTGCATCAGTAGAGTCTTAAAAATTATTTTCCACAGAGCCACTCGCCTGTAATGAAATCTGCTCTGGAAAAAAGCCAGAGAGAGGGTAAAGTGAATCATGGCAAAACCAACGTTTGAGCTCTACGATGCATTGGGAGAGTTTTTTTTACTTCAGTCGCGATCCGCTACTCTAGACGGCAGTATTCCACTCCGAGCGGCTCAGCATTGCATTCCTTATACGGAGGGGTGTTCCGCAGGTTTGCAGCTCGTTCCGCCATTCTTTGAATTAAAAATTAAAAAGAATCGGAAATTTGAAATCTCTACTCCAAACCCTCCCGATCCACAGTTCTATGAAGAAACGCTTCATTGGCTCAAATACAATCAGATCTTGAGTGACTATTGGTGGAGCATCTTAGAGAACGGGCCCGTATGGGACCAGGGCGACAAGGCGTATATTTGGACGGGATATGTGATTCGCCCGGTAGAGAATACCTGGATTTTAAACGGAGGCGCTTATAACCGCCGGGCCCAAGTAAAAACGATTGATTTGGTGTACGCGGATTCTCAAAATTTTCAACCGCTGTTTTGCGCGTTGGATTTGAGCGAAATGAAACCGGGAAGCTATCAGATTGCGGCCGAACTCGGTTGCCTCTTGGGGCTGCAGCCCGGAGTGGAAGTGAAGGTAGCTCCGGTAGAAGACTCGACCGCTGAGCTGAAAGCGGTTTGTGACTTTTTTGATGACCAATATTATGAGCAGAAAAAAACCGTGCCCGCCACGGGCAAATACCGCGCACTTGGTTCTTCGAGAAATAAACCGATTCAGGCATCTTCAAAAAAAGAAACGACTGAAGTCTTGCTGGTAAATATGTTCGATTCTCCTTACCAAATCGACACGTTCAAGAATTTTGTCACTTCTCTCGGGATCGGCCCCGATCGAAAACTCAGCGACACTTTTAAGTTCATTATCCTGAAATCCGCGTATTCCGCAAAATTGGATTGGGACGGAACCTATTGGAAAACGAAAGTGAAAGCGCACCCACTGACTCAAAAACTCATTGAGATCTGGACCAAAGTGGGTGGCGACGCTGGAGAGCGATTCGCGAATACGGTAGCTGATTTTGTTTGGTTACCCGCTGCAACCGAATCGTTTTTTAACGTGGCACCGTGGGTTCTCATGAAAACTCCGCCGGGTTGGTCTTCCGTTTATGACGGCGTCCATTTTGAAAACGCCGAGGGGCTGAGGGGAGTGGTGAGAACGGATCAGCTTTATCAGGTATCCGGGGTTTATCGCTTGATCAATGGCCCTACCCTAAACATAAAAAAGGGGAGTCCTTTAATGCGCATTCTTCCGATCCCGCGAAACCTGTTGAATCCCGAATATCAAATGAAGACCCATGAGGAGCTAACTCTGTAACCATGAGTTTCATCCACCCAAACCAAGCAGCACTCGTACTCGCGCCCATGGAGGGTGTGATGGATGCACCGATGCGGGCGTTGATTGCGGATCTTGGCGGATTTGATTATGGAGTGTCTGAATTTATCCGCGTTGGCCATGAGGTGGTTCGTGTAGAGCGGATCCTGCGCGAAATTCCGGATCTCAATGGGCCGGTTTTTGGCCACGCGAAACTACCGCTTCAGCTCCAACTCCTAGGCGACTCAGCCGAACTCATGGCCGCCAGTGCAATCGAAGCCTGCATTGCCGGCGCTCGTGCCATCGACATTAACTTTGGTTGCCCCGCTCCCACCATTCTCCGCCATTCGGGCGGGGCTGCACTTCTGAAAACACCCTGTGCGATTACGGAAATCGTCGATGCAGTTCGCAAGGCGCTTCCGTCAGTCATACCGGTCTCGGCGAAAATTCGGCTCGGCTGGGAAGATCCAAATGACGTAGATGCAATCGCCCGCGCAGTGGAAGACGGCGGTGCCAATTGGATTACGATTCATGCGCGAACCAAACTAGAGGGGTATAAGCCTGGAGTACACTGGGATGCAATTGCGCGAGTGAAATCACGCCTTTCGATTCCGGTAGTTGCAAACGGCGATCTCTTCACAGCTGAAGATGTCATCCGTTGCGAGGCACAGACTGGGTGTTCTCATTTCATGATCGGTCGAGGCATTCTTAAAAATCCATTTCTTGCACACGATATTCGAGCTTCACGCTTACTCCCCGCGCTTCGCTCTGACATTCCGGACTCGCTCTCCGATCGACTTCGATTGGCGATTCAGCGTTATGCAATCTTGAATCAAGATCAAGCGGCTAACTCGGGATTCATTCCCAACCGTGTAAAGCATTGGGTAGGAATGGTTCGCGATATTTCAGACACGGTTCCTCGCCAAATCCTCACGGCCGTGAAACATGCGCGAACCGCACCTGAGCTTTTGGAGATGATCCAAAATTAACGCCGAAAACTCTTCTTGATATCGGTCAGAAGCTCAGAGGCCTGGTCCACCAATTTTTCAGTATGTTTTCTAAGAATCTTTGTACCTTCACTTTTAAATCCAAACACAAACTTTGCCGTCAATTCTCTAAGTTCTCGGAGCTCGCCAACCAATCCGTGGACCTTTCCCAGCAGTCGTTGACTTCGTCCGCTCTCTTCCATGTCGCTGTCGTTCGTGATTTCCCCGAATTTCTGTTTAAGGAAACCAGCCGTTTCGTGTATTTTGCCACTGAGCTTGGCTGCCGAACTGGTTTCGGAAAACCTCTCTAGTGCCGACTTCTCGGTTTCAATTGGGGACGTAGGATCTGTTTTTTGGTCTTTTTCATTCATATTGTTCATCCGGTGGGATTCGACTCTAACAGGATCGGATCGCAACACCTAGTTAATAGAATTTAATCCTTAGAACATATAGATCCTATCGAATTGATGGGTTAGATTATGCCGTAGGAGATCCACTATATGCTAAAAGCCTACGCCTGCATCTGGTCCAACGAAAGCGCCGCCGAAATGGTGAAGTTCTACAAGTCTGTTTTTAAGGGCACGAAAGTCGATAAATTTTCTTACTGGGGAAAAAATCCCATGGGTGTGAAGGAAGGTTCAGTCCTCACTGCGCACCTCACGATCTTAGGGCAAAAGATCATGCTCCTGAATGGGTTCATGAAAATGCAATTCAATGAATCTGTTTCTTTTGTGGTTCCCTGCAAAACCCAGAAAGAGATCGACACCTATTGGAAAAAGTTAACCGCCGGTGGCGGTAAGCCTGTGCAATGCGGCTGGGTGATCGACAAGTTTGGCGTTCACTGGCAAGTAGTGCCTGCCCAATTCGACCAGTGGAACACCTCTAAGAACAAGGCGAAAAAAGAAGCGATGATGCAAGCGATGTGGCAGATGAAAAAACTCGACATCAAGAAACTAAAAGCGGCGTTTGATCAGGCTTGAGTGCGATATTTGCCAAAAAAAAGCCCCAGACACGGTCCGGGGCTTTTTCTTTCTGCCGACAGAGTTTATTCACTGACGGTGAGCTTCAGAATCAGATCGTTGCCGTCGTAGTGAGCGTCACCAATACCGATGTTTGGCGAACTCTTGGTGATTTTGTGTTTCCAGCTTTTACTCCACGTTGCCATGGTGTAATCCGGCATCGCGTAGGTGTATAGATCAAAGCCGTATTTATCGACACTGAGTGAGATCCGCTTGTCATCATAGGTACAGTTGCCGTGATTCATCGGTTCGCCCCAGTAACTGAAACTGGATCGAGGTGCGACCGTGAACGATGGCATATCAGCACAAGAAGTATCCGAACGGAATGTCACCGGCTGATTCGTATAGTTCACGACGTTGAATTGTATATCCGGGCGCCGATCGGTTGCATGAGCAAGCGTTGGTATTGCCAAGATGGAGAGTAGGGCTAACATTTTGAATTCTTGCATGAGTGTTTTCATATTATTTTCTCCTTTTCTTTCATTATTGGTTCACAGTCATTTCGATATAAAGATCACGGCTTGAGTAGTAATCGTGATTCACGCTGATCTTCCCGTCGCCTTTCACGCTATATTCCCACTCTTCGTTGAGGGTCGGTTTGAAGATCGGGTTAGACGCTTCGGCCGCGGCATCAATCAGGAAATTATAACCATCCGCCCGGAGTTGGATGTCTTTCGCCAAGAGAGCACAGGTTCCATGATCCATGGCCTCACCCCAGATGATGAATTTTTGCTGACGAGGTTGCACCTTGAACATCGGCGGAAAATCCGCGCAATCGGTTTGACCACGGAAGGTGATCACCTTGTTAGTATTGTTCGTGATCACGAAGGCCACGTCCGGTCGACGACTGGTTTGTAGGTTTGCACTCTCGTTCTGCGAGTCGTAATAGTTGTATTCTTGCGCTTGAGCCGCGAAGAGCGGCGTAGCGATCAGAACTGCGATGAATGCCAAGAGACCATTTGTTTTTTTGTTTAAGTGTTTCATACTTTTTTTATCCTTTTATTGTTTAAGCACCTGACCATCAGGCGCCCTTGCCTATGGATAAAGCAACAGCTGTGCCAGAGCTAAAACGGCACGAACTGAAGTATATTTGAGACTAGACAAAATGACTTGCCGAAATCTCGGCGTATTCTCCGGCATTGCCGAAATCTCGGCAATGGCTTTCCCTCGTAAATCTTCGAAATAATTCAAAAATGAACTTGGCACCTATCGTGCTTTATCTCTGAGTACGAACAATGAAGTTCGCAAAATTGAAAAGGAAAAATTTATGAAAACGACGATGAACACTATTAAAAGAAGTATGTCCGGATTTACACATGATTTACAAAAAGGAAATCTTCGCTTTCGAAAACATCAAAGGATTCATCCGAGGCAGTGTCAAGATAGAGTTCGCGAGTTATCGAAGGGACAATCGCCAAGCACGATTTTAGTTTCTTGCTCGGACTCGAGAATTGCACCGGAGATTGTGTTTGATCAAGGTCTTGGAGATTTGTTCTCGATTCGAACTGCCGGGCACGTACTGGATGCGGTCTCTGTTGCGAGTATTGAATATGCGGTAGGGCATTTGGGGGCCAAAGAAATTGTGGTCATGGGTCATACCTCTTGTGGTGCGATCAAAGCCGCGGTTGCTTCCGGTGAGACCCCTGACACCGGATCAAAGAATTTAGATGCATTGATTCTAGCGATCAAGCCTGGACTTAAAAAGGAATATCATTCTGATCATGCCCACGAAGAGGCTGCAGAAGACAACGTCGCGGCGAGTATTCGATTCTTGCTTTCAAAATCTCCATTGATCCGAGATGAGGTTCATCAAGGGAAGGTAAAAATCGTTTCCGCATTGTACGACTTGGAAACGGGCGAAGTCGAAATCTGGTAGTCGCCGAGTGGATGATGGGAGGATTTCTATTCCCACTTAAAAAGAATCGAGCCCAAGAGCAAAAAGATCAGCCCCATGCCCCCTAAGATTAGCATTGACGGAGCCAATGTCTGGTACGAAGCCCCTTCAATCATGATCTGGCGGGACCCCGAAACAATGTGGGTCAGTGGAAATAGAGATGCAAACGCTGTGACGCCTTTGCTGGCGCCATCGAGCGAAAACCAGATGCCCGATAAAAACATCATCGGCCAGGTGAGTAAGTTTAAGATCCCTTCTGCCAGCTCTTCACTGGCGATGCGAGACGCAACCGCTAGCCCGAGCGAGATCATGCAACCCGCACTGACGGCGATGTATAAAAACAAAAGAGCGTAAGAACCTTGCATCTTAAAGCCAACGATCGTGATTGCCCCGAAGAATACGATTGCCGAGGTCATCATGATCAGCAGCAATCGTGAAGCGAGTTGAGCGGCTAAAAATTGAAATGCCGTTACTGGTGTTGCTTTAAGACGTTTTAAAACCCCGTTTTTTCGGTAGCGCACAATCGCGTAACCCACACCAAAGAGAGAGCTAAACATCATGTTCATTGCTAGGATCCCTGGAATCAGCCATTCGACATAACGAACCGCACGCCCCGGTACAGACTCTTTTTCTAATAATTCTAGATGAGGGTTTCCGCCTAGGAGAAGTTTTTCGACTAAGCGCCCTTTGGGGCTTTCAGGATTCACCCAATATTTAAGAGTACGGCCTTCAGAAATCAAAAAGTCAATTTGGTGGAGTTGAACTTTTTTGACCGCGCTTACGGCATCAGTAAAATCGACAAATTGTGTGGTGTCTGAGCTTCTCAGTACTTGCTCACTTTCGGTTATTTGAGCACTGATGGTTGGAGTCGTATGGAGCACTCCAACTTTAAAGATGTGTTCGGAGTTTCCGTTATAACCAAAAGCGAAGCCCGCGATCACGATCAGCGGAAATAAGAAGGTCCAACCGAGGGTGACATGGTCTCGGTAAAACTCTTTATTGCGGGCGATCATTAAAGCAAAAAAAGTTTTCATTTCTTGTCTCCGGTCATACGTAAGAATAAATCATCTAAATTTCGTGAGCGCACTTGCACATGAGCCAATGAGATATTTTGGTCTAAGAGCGCTTTCATCGTTCCGTTCACATCGATGGTTTGAATCTCAATCGAATCTGGCAGGTCAAAGAGGGTGCCTGGAACCGTGCCGAGAGGCCCTTTCAAATCAGATTTTGGTATCCGGATCGCGAGACCCTGAAAATGTTCAGAGAGTAATTTGTCGGGAGAACCTTGGGCAATAATTTCTCCCTTTTCCATAATGCCGATCTCATCGCAGAGTTCGTAAGCTTCTTCCATGTAGTGGGTAGTGAGGACTACCGTTTTATTACGTGCTTTCACGGAACGTACGAGTTGCCAAAATAGTCGACGTGCCTGCGGATCTAGTCCAGTGGTGGGTTCATCTAAGAAAAGTAACTCAGGATCGTTGACTAGGCCCAAGGCTAAAAGTAAACGTTGGCGTTGACCGCCGGAGAGTTGGTTAGAGTCGCGATCCAAGATTTCCTCTAAGTCGCACCAACTAATGAGTTCGTCCATGTTCATGGATTTATCGTAAAAACTTTTAAAAAGGATGAGGACTTCTTTTACTTTTAATTTGTCGGGCAACGAGGTGTGCTGAAATTGAATCCCGATGTGATGATGATACCCTTTTCCAATCGGCTGCCCACGAAACAGAATTTCGCCTGAGGTGGGTTTCACGATGCTTTCAATCATTTCTAAAGTAGTAGTTTTGCCCGCACCGTTGGAGCCCAATAGTCCGAAACAAATGCCTTCTTTTATTTTTAAGTTTAAGCAATTGACTGCGGTGAGATCACCGTATTTTTTGACGAGGTTCTTGGTCTCTAAGATGGAGTCTGTGTTGCTATTCATCTGTTAAACATAACCCAAATTCATCTTTTTGTACCTGAAATGTAGATTTATTGAAAACCGGGGGTTATGCTTTGTGGAAATATGAAAACAAAAAAACGCTGTTTTTGGGTGGATGGTGCCGAAGAAAATATGATCGAGTACCACGATCAAGAGTGGGGCAAGCCCGTTCATCAAGATCGTCAGCACTTCGAGTTTCTAATTTTGGAAGCCGCCCAGGCAGGACTCAGCTGGCGCACGGTATTGAATAAGCGGGCTGGCTACCGGAAGGCATTTTGTAATTTCGATCCGAAAAAAGTGGCGAAGTTTACTCCGAGCGAGATTGAAAAACTGATGCTCAACCCCGAGATCATCCGCAATCGATTGAAGATCAATGCCGCCGTCACCAACGCAAAGTGTTTTCTAGAAGTGCAAAAAGAATTTGGAAGCTTCGACAAATATTGCTGGCAATTCGTTGGTGGAAAACCAATCGTCCGTAAAAATCGAACCCGGGCAGATTTCCGAGCAACCTCTCCCGAGTCCGATCTCTTCAGCAAGGATTTAAAGAAGCGTGGATTCAAATTCGTGGGCTCCACCGTGATTTACGCCCATATGCAGGCTGTGGGCATGGTGAATGATCACACCGTCGACTGCTTCCGTTACCGTCAGGTCTAGTCATTGCACTCGTAAAGCGCAGTGACCTCCACTTCCATAAATGAATAGTTCCAGATGTGCGTGTGAATACAGGTATTGGTCACTTCATAATCACTCACGCGCTTGGCGTTTCCATGGCACAGGGCCTCGGCATTTTCATCCGCTTTGAGGTAAGGCTCGCTGAGATTCACTTCCGTTCCGCATTCGTATTGAGGGTAAGTCGTGGTGGAGGTGCCGGTAACCTGGGTAGGGTCGGCCAGGGCCGAGGCGGCAAGAGACAGGGTTCCGACGAATAAAAGAGAGGCGATTCTCACAACTGGTAATTTCATAAATGCTCCTATTGATTAGTGTTTTAACTACTTTTGGAGCATAGGGAATAAAACCGTAAATTAATAATTAATAATAATCAGAGTTATGATAAGCATTTACTTATGATTGCGACCGACACCGAAATTGCCTATTTTATGGAAATGTTTGAGACCCGCCATTTCACCCAAGCTGCCGTGAAGTTGGGAGTGAGTCAGTCGGCACTCACTCAGAGCATTTCAAAATTGGAGAACAAGGTGGACGCGCAACTCTTCCATCGCACCAAGCGTGGTTGCTTGCCTACGGAAGCCGGGAAATTATTTTTTAAGGAAGCGCAACGCCTCCGCGAAGACTGGAATCAACTCACGGATGCAATCCAAAAAAACCAAAGGGAACTCAGCGGCAAATTTCGGGTGGGCTGCCATCCGAGTCTGGGGATTTATGCTCTTCCCGCACTCTTCAAATTATTGCATCAACGAGCCCCCGGAATCGAAATCCTTCTCGTGCATGATTATGCGAGGAACCTCACCGAGAAGGTGATTGCCTACGAACTGGACCTGGCCTTAGTGGTGAATCCGGTTCGGCAAGCGGATTTGGTATTGAAGAAAATTTTTGAGGATCGCATCGGGATTTGGCAGGCCAAGGGTAAGAAGAATTTGCCGGAGCAAATTTTTACCGACATGAAACGAATGCAGGTGGATGAACTTCTGGGAAAACGTGCTCTGGATTTTAGAAATTGGAAAATCACCCAAACCTCTAGTCTCGAGTTGGTGCACGCAATGGTAAAACAGGGAGCCGGAATCGGTATCTTACCGGAGCGGGTAGCTCGCGCAGAAGAAACAGGGCTGGAGTTTTACGACAAAACGCTTCCCACATCCCGAGATGAAATTCACGTGATTCATCGAAGCGATTGCCTAAAAACAAATGCAGGACGTCTGTTGCTCGAAGTAACCCGAGCTTGTTTTTAACCATCACTCCGAAGGCACCACTGAAAGGATGAGTCTCATCGTGACAAACTCACCAGCCTTCACCGGAGCGACATTCACGACCACGATCAGCCGGCCATTGTTAACATCTTCTGGTGAGGCTTCACATGTTACCCAATAAGCTTGATCACTAGTCTCGCCCGTGAGAGCACCTTGCGTATAAAGCTGATGCAAAAATGATGAAACATCATAGACGATGCTTGCTCGCAAGGCAGGTGTATCTTGTTCAAAGGCTGTCCATTGCAATCCCGTGCGCAGGCCTTGCTCGATGTAGAGAAACAAACGGCGGATGGAGATATAGTCCCAGTCCGTATCGGGATTGGCGGTGAGAGTACTAGCACGAGAGTTAACCTGAGCACTTTCGGCAAAAGCTGTGTCTGCTTGGGCAACAGCTGTGGAGAGAAGAAAAAGGATTATCAAAGAATGTTTGATTGTTTTCATATCATGGTTAGTAGCAACTCGCGTGCCGGGTTGGCGGAAATGTGATGATAGGGTTTTTTGTCGTAATGTCCGATGTATTGCCGATAATCCGACAGGATGAGCTATCGGATTACCGGCCTTGCCGAAAATACGTGAACTGAATTTGAAAAAATGTTTTTCACCAAGGCCACGAATAGTATCGATTTTTATATCGGTTGGTTCTTCGGAGTACCATAGGACCATTTATAGCTCTTCAGCAAATACTTTTTCTGTAATTTTCCAAAATTTGTCCTGTTTTCGTGCAATCACAAATGCGGGCAATCGAAACAGCTTTTGGGACTGAATCACATCCTGAGGGGTAGTGAATTCAATTGCGAGTTCCGGGCGTTTCAGATGGGAACGCAAAAAATTAATATTGAATTTCTTAATCGAGGACGGATTGCTAAAGAAGTGAGCTTCGCTGATATACTGAGCATCGAAATCGTAATATCGGATTTCCAGATAAGGATTGGAATTCTTATCTTTGCGTTCCTCGAAGGTGATGCGTTCCGGAGTGAGGACGTGGGCATTCTTAGATAGCTTCGCTTGTTTTAATTTTGCATCGGCATCGATGAGAACCGCAGCACACTTCTCGCAGGCCTTTGCGGTAATGTCGTTCTCACATCCGCAAGCATGACAAAGCTTAAGTCGAAAACGAAATCCACAGGGAATGACTTGTAAAGTCTTAGGATCCTGAGAGGCACCCCGGCATTTTCTGCCAAAGTGTTCGAGGATTTCTCCATCTGGATCCACATAGCCCCAAAAATCATTATCGTGGTGGCACGCAGGACAGGTGACGATCACTGGGACGGTATTCTTCGGACGCTTATCGCTAATTTCCGGTGCATAGATGTCGTGCCCCATTCCGGTATAATCTAGAACGTAGCAATCTTTTTTGTCGTCGGAAAGTCGCAGGCCGCGTCCGACAATTTGTTGATAGAGGCTGTTCGATTCCGTGGGGCGCAAAATTGCAATCACGTCCACATGGGGCGCATCAAAGCCCGTGGTGAGTACTGAAACATTCACGAGATATTTGAATTTCTTCTTTTTGAAGTCTTCCACGATTTCGTTTCGATCGCTCATGTTCGTGTCGCCCAACACGATCCTGGAATCGTTTGCTGGCAAGTAGGTCATGATTTCTTCAGCGTGTTTCACCGAACTGCTGAAGATCATCACACCCTTGCGGTGATAACGTTCGGTGATGTCGATAATATTTTTAATGATAAAGGGGGTGAGACGCTTCTGACTTTTGAGAATCTCTTCCACTTCCGCCGCGGTATACATCCGGTCTTTTTCACTCAGCTCAGAAAAATCGTAACAGGTCACCGGTATGTCTACTTTCACGGGAGTAGTGAGGTATTTGTTTTTGATCATGTAGGAGAGAGGCAGATCATAAACACACTGCTTAAAAAAACGGGGCTTATCGGTTTTGATTTCTCCGTTTTGAGAATATTCGTAGATCCAGCCTAGACCTAAGCGATAGGGAGTGGCAGTGAGGCCTAGAATACAAAGACTTGGATTTCGATCCTGGAGCTTTTTGATCACTTCCTGATACTGGGTTGCTCCTTCATCGGCAACGCGGTGGCATTCGTCGATCACCAGCAAGGAGAAGTCTTGAAAAAAATCGTCCGGAGCTCGCGCGATGGATTGCACACTTCCGAAAATCGCTTTTTGATCCCAATCTTTTTTTCCAAGACTCGCCGAAAATATTCCCGCAGAAAGACCATAGCTCCGGTATTTCTCGTAGTTTTGTTCGACGAGCTCTTTCACATGAGCAAGAACGAGTACTCTCCCTTTAGCAATGCGAGCGAGTTCCGCAATGACCAAGCTCTTACCGGCACCGGTAGGGAGCACGACCATTGCGGGCACTCGTTTTTTTCGAAAAAAACTAAGAACCTGATCGACGGCTTCTTGCTGGTAGTCTCGTAGTTGGTACACCGAGACCTATTATTGCATTATCTAGAAAAAAGATCGAATCCAATTTAGGTAAGGATCGACGCGTGTATAATACGACGTGCCGGCGCAATTACCATCACCGAGAACAGAATTGCCAATTCCCACCAATACGAACTCTCCATCTTTGGATATGAGTGCCGGGCCGCCTGAGTCTCCATGACAAATTCTGAGTTTTCCGGTTTGCTTGAACGAGAGCTTATCGTCGACGGACTCCAGGCGAAGGGATATTTTATTTAATTCATTCATCGCAGGAATTCCGTAACCCGCTAACGTGATTTTTCGCCTCCGATTTAGTCCCTTGGCATTTTCGGCGAGGGTAATTGGCGAATAACCAACGGGGAGACCTCCATCGAACTCGAGGATCGCTAGGTCATTGGTCATTTCAATTGGATCAAAGTGGGGATGAACATAATAGGCGGTGCTCTGCCGAATCGCTTCCGGCTTGGTCGCGTCGGGACCAAAATGAATGACGAAGTCTTCAAGTTTTCCGTCCATGCAATGAGCCGCGGTGAGCACCAGGTTGGGCGCAATGATTTCACCGGAGCAGTAAGTTCGACCTTCATGAAGACGATGTCCAACCGCTACGGTGAATCTGGAAATGGGGTCGTTGGTAAGCACAGGGGTGCCGCCGGCAATCAAGCTTCCAGCGTGGGCGTTTAGTCCAAGAAATATAAATAAAAAAAACATACGCTCGATCCTCTAAATGAGGAGTGAGTGTAGCATGTTGAATCGATTTCAGTAAGTCTTGTTTTATTTAATGAATCTAGTTGAATAAAACAAGACTTACTTTTTCATTTCCTTCAATGTCCAATCCCAGCCTTCGCGGATCGATTTCTGGGCCTTTTCCTGATCCAGTCCTTCATGAATGAGTTCTAACCACGATCCGCCGTCGTCCTCGTCGTCGAAGAGTAGGGTGACTTTTGTTTCATGGCCTTCTCCTGTGGTGTTCGATATCCAGGTGAAGGTAATTTTTTTATTGGGAACGATTTCAATGAAGTGACCTTTGACGCCACCGCATTCAGTAGGCGAACGGTATTGGCCTCCGACTTTGAAATCAAACTCACCTTGTTCTATCTGGGAGAAGATTCCGAAAAACGTCTTAGGATTCGCACATTTTTCGTAGAGTTTTTGAACCGGAATTTCAAACTTGCGAATGAGGCGCAGGGCTCCGTTGGCGATTTCGTTCGAAAGGTCGCCCAAACCACTGGTCCAGCCGCCTTCATGAGCGTCTCTGACTTCTTTATCTTTGAATCCTTCGTGGGTGAGGGTGAGGTGGGTCTTTCCATCCACATCTTTGAGATAGATGCTCACGGTGGTGTCTGGTTTTGCGCCGGGTTCATATTCCTGGCACCAGGTGAATACGATTTTTTGATTGGGTACGATGTCTAAAAACTCACCGTAGTTCGACTTCTCGTAGCTGGAGACCGTGATGTGGTATTTTCCACCGACTCTAAAATCGATTTTCAGGGTTTCGTTATCGACGCCACAATTGAGAAAAAGGCGACCTTCGCTAATCGCGCGAAATACATCACTCGGCGCTTTTTGAATTATTTTTTCAACTTTAAGATCGTATGTTTTCGTTTCATTTTTTACGGTTTGCATGAGGGTCCTCCAATTGTTCGACGAGTGAATCCAGTCTCTGATTCCAGAACTGGGTGTAGAATTTGATGCAATCCTCGGCTGTCTTCAAGGCCGTTGGATCAAGAGTGCAAGAATGGACTCGGCCCAAACGTTTACGCACGAGTAGTTTTGCTTCTTCTAAAATTTTAATGTGTTTGGAAACCGCAGCAAGCGACATGCGAAAAGGTTTCGCGAGTTCGCCGACCGTATGCGCTTTGTTACCAGCCATCACCAAAATCTGGCGACGGGTATGGTCTGAAAGTGCATAAAACAGCTGGTCTAATTGTCGTTCCTGAATGTTAACCATTTGGTTAAATGATATGGCAATCGAATTTAATTGTCAACCAAATGGTTGAATATATTTTTTGAGCCGAATTAAGCTGTAATTTCCAGCATTGACTTCATCTATATATTCATATATATGTATATACATGAATGCAGTTGTATTTCAAACCCTGGCCGATCCCACTCGTCTTCGTATCTTGGAAGCCCTGAAAGAGGGTGAAAAAACGGTGAGTAACATTGTGGACCTCGTTTCCATCAAGCAATCCGGTGTTTCCCGTCATCTCAGTATTCTTCATGATGCGGGTTTTGTACAAATGCGACCGGACGGGCAGCGAAGGCTTTATTCGATTCGAGCGGAACCTTTCCATGAGGTCTCGGATTGGGTCCATAGCTACGAGAAGTATTGGTCTAACAAATTGGACACCATCGAAAATTATTTTAAAGAGAAGAAACGGAAAAAATAGAAGTGAACTCAAAAATAAAAACAATCGAACTCAATCTTTCACGCACTGTTGATGCCACTCCCGTAGAAGTCTTTGATGCGTGGATTGATCCCGCAGGACCACTGAGCCCCTGGTCTGGCGTCACGAAAGCGATTGTAAATCCGCCCCAGGTGGACGGTCTTTTCTATAGTATGTATCAACTAGAGGGGCAAGAAATTGCCCACTACGGTCGCTTCGTCGCCTTAGAAAGGCCGAGAAAAATTCAATACACTTGGGTTTCAGAATCGACTCAAGGTCTCGAATCGATCGTAACCTTGAACTTGAAACCAGAAGGGGACCAGACGATCATTCAAGTGAATCATGCGAATGTTCCTGACGACGAGGCGGGACGACGACACCAACAGGCTTATGGTTACGTGATCGCAAGAATGGCTAAGTATTTTGCGGAAATTAAAAAAGGAAAAAACACATGAACATTTTACTCTGGACCCTTCAAATCTTATTGGCATTTTGGAATTTAACTGGCGGGATCTTTACGTTCTCCCATTACGAGGAACTGAGGTCGCCGGCGGCGAGTGATTTTCCTAAGGCTTTTTGGGTGGCCTTATGCGCACTTCAGGTTTTGTTTGCCATCGGTATGGTGGTTCCGAAACTGACGCCGATCGCCGCGGGTTACCTAGCCGTCAATGCGTTGTTGGGTTGTGTATGGGCGGCCAAATACGCAGGTTTTCCCGGGATGCTCTGGGGGGTGATTCCCGCAATCTTGTGTGTATTCGTGGTTTATGGAAGAATGGTTCTGAAACCGTTCTAGGAGGAAAAGCCATGAAGAAATTTTTAGCAGTTTTTATCGGATCCGAGACCAGCGCCAACGCAGCAAAATGGAATGCACTCGATGAGAAAGCCAGACACGAACGAGAAGCCCAAGGTGGAGCAGCCTGGATGAAATGGGCAATGGATCATCAAAAATCAATTGTGGAAATGGGCGCTCCTCTCGGCGAGACCAAGCAGGTGAACAAAGAAGGGATTTCCGACATCACCAATTCG
>Ga0206918_1018_pt1 | contig 48012 bp, 44 predicted proteins | sample Alteio_BWOrgHeat_69_FD_152950 | JGI IMG/M metagenome (GOLD analysis project Ga0206918, IMG submission 152950) | Enriched cells from forest soil in Barre Woods Harvard Forest LTER site, Petersham, Massachusetts, United States -... | ecosystem: Environmental > Terrestrial > Soil > Temperate forest >... | reverse complement strand
GAAAAAACCTACGCCGTTAAAGATAAACAGGATCTTTTGGCCATGTGTTGTCTCCAGTTTGCTACTCAATATCTGGAAACCGAAAATATCCACGTTTTAAATTCGGAATCGGTTTCAGAAAAGATTATCTCTCTGGACAAATTTATATCGGATCACCTGGATAAGGAAAAATAAGCTGAATAACCGGGGTTTTACCCCTTGTGATAGATATTCCCGTACAATCTCGTGGCCTGCCTGAGGGTAGGTGCTACACGAAACTGTACGGGATTTTTAGTTTAACCTTAAAACGATTCAATCTATGGATATGAGCACGATTCTTATCATTACGGTAATGGCCCTGGTAGGTATCGGCGTAGGCGTTCTGATAACTACTTCTTTCCTTCGGAAAGCAGTAGAAAAGAAAGCCATGCTGAAATTGCAGGAGGCAGAAGTGAAGGCAGAAGCCCTGAAAAATGAAAAAATGCTACAGGCAAAAGAGAAATTCCTGCAATTGAAGACAGAACATGAAAAGACAATAGGAGAAAAGAATCAGCAAATTTTATCAGCTGAAAACCGGATCAAACAAAAAGAACAAGGGTTGGCTCAGAAAACAGAGCAGGTACAACGCAAAGATGCGGAGCTGGATGCTGTACGTCAGAACATGACAAATCAGTTGGAAATCATTGAGAAGAAGAAAGAAGAGCTGGAGAAATCACATCGCCGTCAGGTTGAACAATTGGAAAAAATTTCTGGCCTTTCAGCCGAAGATGCCAAAGGGCAGCTGGTGGAGTCCCTGAAAGCCGAAGCCCGTACGGAAGCCATGGTACTTATCAAGGATGTGGTAGATGAAGCCAAACTGACTGCCAGCAAGGAAGCTAAACGAGTTGTCATTCAAACCATTCAGCGGGTAGCTACAGAGCATGCCATCGAAAACTCTGTATCCGTATTCCACATCGAAAGTGATGAAATGAAAGGACGGATTATTGGACGGGAAGGACGGAATATACGTGCGATAGAAGCGGCAACCGGAATTGAAATTATCGTAGATGACACCCCTGAAGCAATTATTCTTTCAGGTTTTGACCCGGTACGAAGAGAAATCGCCCGTCTTGCACTCCACCAACTGGTGACAGATGGACGTATTCACCCGGCACGTGTTGAAGAAGTTGTGGAAAAAGTAAAGAAACAACTGGAAGAGGAAATTATTGAGACCGGTAAGCGTACATGTATTGATTTGGGTATCCACGGACTGCATCCGGAACTGATTCGTATGGTGGGACGTATGAAATACCGTTCTTCTTATGGTCAGAACCTGCTTCAACACAGCCGGGAAGTTGCTAACCTTTGTGCCATCATGGCTACCGAATTGGGTTTGAACGTGAAGATGGCTAAACGGGCAGGACTGCTGCACGATATTGGGAAAGTACCTGACAACGAACCGGAACTGCCTCACGCAATTCTTGGAATGAAACTGGCTGAACAGTATAAGGAAAAACCTGAAGTATGTAACGCCATTGGTGCTCACCACGACGAAGTGGAAATGACCACCCTCATTGCTCCAATCATTCAGGTTTGTGACGCTATTTCTGGTGCCCGTCCTGGTGCTAGAAGGGAGATTGCGGAGCAATACATTAAACGACTCAAGGACCTTGAAAACTTGGCGCTTTCTTACCCTGGAGTGGAGAAGACCTATGCCATTCAGGCTGGACGTGAACTTCGGGTAATCGTGGGTAGTGAAAAAGTAACCGACAAGGATGCCGAAAAATTATCTTTCGACATTGCTCAGAAAATCCAGACAGAAATGACTTATCCAGGTCAAGTGAAAGTTACTGTTATCAGGGAAACAAGAGCAGTGAATTTTGCAAAATAAGTAATGTCATAATATTTAATCAGGTGGAGACCTTAGAGGTTTTCACCTGTTTTCACTTCCTGATACTTCTACCGGAAAATGAAACACCGCATTGTCATTGAACCTCATTCCGGTGTAGGTAATTACTGGAAAGACCTCTGGAGTTATCGGGGCCTTTTCTTTTTTCTTGCCTGGCGTGATGTGCTGGTGCGCTATAAACAAACCGTTATTGGCATTGCCTGGAGCGTGGTACGCCCCCTTCTGACCATATTTGCTTTCAGTTTTATTGGTTGGTTTTTTAATATCGGAGCTCCTGGACCTTCCCGTTTGCTACTCGTGGCTGCCGCTACACTTCCCTGGCAGTTTTTTTCCAGTGCTTTCAGTGATGCCAGCAATTCCCTGATTACTAATTCCAACCTTATTTCAAAGGTGTATTTTCCCCGATTAATTGTGCCTGTGAGTACAGTCATCGTTTGTCTGATTGATTTTCTCATTTCTTTTGTTATTTTGATTATCCTGATGCTCGTTTGTCACCAGATGCCAGACAAACACATCCTATTTCTTCCCTTATTTATGGGTATTGCTCTGCTCTCTGCTTTAGGCGCAGGCATGTATGTGGCAGCTCTGAATGTTAAGTACCGTGATTTTAAATACATCATTCCTTTTATTATTCAGATAGGTTATTACGTCTCTCCACTCATGTTCAGCAGTGAAACCATTTATCAAAGTACCCGCTTGCCGGAATATGTGAAAGTGATTTATTCCCTTAATCCTATGGTTGGTGTGATAGATGGTTTTCGCTGGAGTCTGATGGGCAATTCAATGCCCATGCACTGGGATTCATTTTTTATCTCTTCCGGCATCGGCCTGCTGTTTTTTGTCATAGGAATTATTTATTTCCGGAGGACAGAAAATAATTTTGCCGATGTCATTTGATACTCATTAACAAACTGTGCGCGTGGAACCGGTTATCAATGTAGAACATTTGTCTAAAAGTTATGTCCTTCGGCACAAAGACCAGGCAGGCTATTCCACTTTGCGAGAAACGTTGTCTTCGGGTGCACGTAATCTCTTTGGAAAAGGAGCACCTGCCGCAACCCGGGAAACTTTCTGGGCTCTGGACGATGTGAGCTTTCAGGTAAACGCAGGCGACCGTCTTGGCATTATCGGACGCAATGGAGCAGGAAAGTCTACCCTGCTGAAAGCCCTGAGCAGGATTATTGCACCAACCAAAGGACGTATTACATTAGAAGGCCGGGTCGCGAGTCTCCTCGAAGTAGGAACCGGCTTTCACCCTGAACTGTCCGGAAGAGAAAATGTATACCTCAATGGAGCAATTCTCGGAATGAGCCGGGAAGAAATAAAGAGCAAATTTGATGAGATTGTAGCCTTTGCTGAAGTGGAAAAATTTCTGGATACGCCGGTTAAAAGATATAGCAGCGGCATGTATGTCCGTCTGGCTTTCGCGGTTGCTGCCCACCTTGACCCCGAAATACTTATTGTTGATGAGGTGCTGGCCGTAGGCGATGCTGCATTTCAGAAAAAGTGCATGAGCCGGATGCGCGATGTGGCCGGGGAAGGGCGCACCATTTTGTTTGTCAGCCACAATATGGCCGCCATTCAAAATTTGTGCGACAAGTGTATTTACATGAAGAATGGCCAACTGATCACGCAGGGAGAAACCGAAAAAGTGATTAGTTCCTATCTGCGTTCGGGAGCGGAAGCACATCAGATTAGCCTGGAAGACCGTAAGGATCGGAGTGGTAACGGAGCAATCCGTTTCTCCTCAGTTCTCCTGAAGGACGGTCAAGGAAGAGCTATCCCAGCCTTTCAAAGCGGAATGGATGCCACTGTGGTAATCCGTTTTACCCGAAAAGAAAATAAAGACTTGAAAAATCTGCAGGTAGCGCTTGCCCTGGACGATGAAAACGGACAACGGGTAGCCCACCTCAACAATGAATTGACTAATGAGATTTTCGAATCAGTCGGAAAAGATTCGGACATGATTCAGATAAGCATACCTCGTTTTCCCTTTAAGCAAGGCATGTATACGATTACCCTCTACGCTTCTGTAAACGGAGAAACAGCCGACTGGGTGCAAGAAGCCGGGGTACTGGAAGTGGAGGATGGAGATTTTTTTCAAACAGGTAGAACCATACAGGAAGGGCAAAGTCCTTTTTTATTTCCATTTCATTTCAAACTGGAAAAATAAACATCGTGATCAGAACACTCATTCTTCGTATCCTTAGCCGGCTAAGCAGGTGGTTACACCCTCCTCTGACTCTTGAAATAGCCCCCACTGCGAAAGTAATTCAGGGGGCAGGAGTCCGGCTGAAAGGAACGATACGGGTGGGAGAAAATGCTGTGCTTATCATTGGAGAGCAGGTACAGTTTTCGGGAGACCTGAACATAGGCGAAGGGTGCAAAGTAACGATTGGAGACCGGTGCGAATTTTCAAATATATCCATCACATTACTGGACAAAAGTGAATGGGTCATGGGTGCGGATTGCATTTGTGATGCTCCGGCGGCCTTCCCTAATAAAATATGGCTGGAAAACGGGAGACTGGAGATGAACGATCATGTGCGAATTCAGGCTGAGATCCTTGTTCGTTTTGGTGGCGTACTGCGTATGGGAACATGGTCGTCTATCAATTATCTTTCAGAAATTCGGTGTGAAGAGCAGATTACAATCGGTGAGTATTGCCTCTTTTCTTATGAAGTTTGTATTTATGATACGAATACGCATTCGGTCAACTGGCAGGAACGACGGGAACGAATTCCTCTCCGGGGGGCAGAAATCAAGCGCCCTGGAACAAAACCAGTTTGGATAGGAGACGATGTATGGATTGGTAAGGGTGCTTCCATTTTAAAGGGAGCTACCATCGGTTCGAAATCAATTATTGGTATGCGGACAAGCGTTCCGGCAGGAGTATATCCGGAAGGAAGCCGTATCGTTTCCCCAAAACCTATTCTGTTAAACAATCCAAATTAAACTCCGTCAGGAGATCGCCCGATAAACAAAGCGAATCATGCCGAATGCACCCATTGTTTTGTTTGTTTACAACCGTCCAGAGCATGCCCGCAGAACGCTGGAAGCCTTAGAACGCAATACTCTGGCTACGAACTCGGAGCTATTTATATATGCGGACGGACCTAAGGCGGGGATCGCTACGGAAGGGATAGAAAATATAAAGGCCGTGCGTAATTTGATCCGTGAAAAAAAATGGTGCGGTAAGGTACATCTTATCGAATCGGAATCTAATAAAGGACTGGCAAATTCAATTCTTTCCGGAGCTAGTGAAATCATTCAATCTTTCGGAAAAGCTATTATTCTGGAGGATGACCATGTCACTTCCCCTTGGTTTCTGCAATACATGAATGATGCCTTAAACCTGTATGAACAAGAAGAGCAGGTGGTTTGTATTTCCGGTTATTTCTATCCTTTGGAGGGGCCTATGCCGGATAGTTTTTTTATTAAAGGAGCCGACTGTTGGGGATGGGCAACCTGGAAACGGGCATGGGACACATTTGAACGTGATGGAGCGATAAGCCTGAAACAGCTGGAAGAAAAAAAACTGGTTAAGGAATTTGAGTTTGAAGGAACCTTTCCTTATATCCAAATGCTGAAAGATCAGATAAACGGCAGGAACGATTCCTGGGCAATTCGTTGGTATGCTTCCGCATTTTTGAAAAACCAACTGACTTTATATCCGGGAAAATCGTTGCTTGCCAATATCGGTGCTGATGGAAGTGGAACTCATGGCGGAACCACTACCAGCTGGGATACCGCCGTTGCCGATCAGCGTCTGGTCCTAAAAAAAATATCCGCTCAGGAAAGTGGTGAGTTGAGAAAAAAAATGGCTCTATACTTTAAAGGGTTAAAGCTATATCCGCAAATACGATTGGTGGATAATGTAAAACGCATGATAATACGGACACTCCGAAAGGCAGGGCTATGATACAAAATTTTTGTACACTTTTTAATTCCGCATACCTAAGCCGGGGACTTGTCCTATACGAGTCGCTTCGTAAACATGCCACCGGTTTTCATTTGTATGTATTCGCCTTTGATGAAGAGGTTCTTCGTTATTTTAAAGAAGAAAAACTACCACAGCTAACGGTTATTTCTCTTTCTGAATTTGAAGATAACGAACTGTTAGCTGTAAAATCCAAGCGCTCTGCAACCGAATATTGCTGGACTTGTACTGCTTCCACTATACGGTATTGCCTGGATACATTTCAGTTAGAGGTCTGCACATACCTGGATGCGGATATGTGCTTTTATGCCAACCCGCAAATACTAATTCAGGAGATGGGGCCAGATGCAGTACAAATAACTTCTCACAGGTATTCAGCTCCTTATGATCAATCTGCTGTCAGTGGTAAATATTGTGTTCAGTTTGTGACCTTTCGGAATACGCCTGCTGGAAGAAAGATCTTAGAATCCTGGAGAAATGATTGTCTTGAATGGTGCTACGCAAGAGTAGAGGAAGGGCGCTTTGGTGATCAGAAGTATCTGGATACCTGGGGAGCCCGATTTGGATCTGTTAATGAGCTTCGGCATCTGGGAGGAGGGTTGGCTCCTTGGAACCTACAGCAATACTATTTCGAACATAAAAACGGAGCGCTGCTGGGGAAGGAAAAGCAAACAGGGAAAGAATTTGAAGTAATTTTTTTTCATTTTCACGGTCTCAAATTTTATTCGAACAATCTCGTTTCGTATACCGATACGCTTTATGAAGTATCCTCGGAAGTCAAACACCTGTTCTATAAGCCGTATGTACTTGAGTTGCTCGCAGAAGGAAGAAAGGTGAAAACGAAGCACCCAAATCTAGACCCACATGGAGCAAAGATCACCTCATCCGATAAACCTTTAAGTTTTGTAACTTTGACCGTACGTTACTTCTTTTACCTGATAAAGTATGGGGATATAAGTGGGAGGCGTGCCCGATTGTTCAGCGAACATCAACATCTCTACCGGATTAATTATTGACGAATGGCCAGACTGATTGACTTAAAAACATATACAGACACTAGGGGAAACCTTACAGTCATTGAAAAAGTTATTCCTTTTGAGATCAAACGTATCTTTTATATTTATGGAGTGGATGATTCCAAGCGAGGAGGACATCGACATCACCGAACATACCAGGCTGCAATCTGCATTCAAGGATCCTGTATTATATACAATAACGATGGAAATTCGGGAAAAGAGTATTTACTCGATGCCCCTTCCAAATGTCTGATACTGGAACCGGCTGACTGGCATACGATGTTTGCTTTCACTCCCGACGCTATCCTTATGGTACTTGCTTCCGAGAATTTTGATCAAGCCGATTATATCTTTGAACCCTATCCATGATTGAATATGAAAATCTGAAAAAGGTCAATTCTCCCTTTTTTGAGTCTTACAAGCAGAGTCTTTCTGTCACATTGGAAAGCGGCTGGTATATTCTGGGTAACCAGGTGAAAAACTTTGAGCAGGAATTTGCTGCTTATTGCAGGACATCACATTGTGTTGGATTAGCTAATGGTCTGGATGCACTTATCCTTGCACTTCGGGCATTTGAATTTGAGCCAGGGAGTGAAATATTGGTGCCTTCCAACACTTATATAGCTACCATTTTAGCAATCCTTCATAACGGTTTGAAACCAGTGCTGGTTGAACCCGATATCAGTACTTATAATATGGATCCAGATAGGGCAGAGGCTCTCGTCAGTACACGGACCAAAGCCCTTTTGCCTGTTCACTTATATGGCAAGATGTGTGAAATGGGTCGTCTCAATGCTATTGCTGAAAAACATGGATTGAAAGTGATCGAAGATTGTGCCCAGGCACATGGAGCTAAGTATAAAGGCATAGCTGCTGGTGCGTTTGGAGATTTTGGAGCCTTTAGTTTTTACCCTACCAAAAACCTTGGCGCCTTAGGAGATGCAGGAGGGATAACCACCAATAATAAACAACTAGCTGAAAGGGTACGTGTGCTCCGTAACTATGGTTCGCAGGTAAAATATTACAATCAGCTGGTGGGTTATAATTCCCGATTGGATGAAATGCAGGCTGGGTTTCTTTCTATCAAGCTGCGGCAACTCGAAGTCATTAACGCCCATAAACGGATGCTGGCAACATTGTATCTCGAAGGATTAAAGTCAGATTATATTAAACCAGTTGTCCATCCGGACTACCTCGATGTTTATCACATTTTTAACATCAGGCACCCTCGCCGGGATGAGCTCAAGGAATGGTTGTTAAAACAAGGTATCGGGACAGACATTCATTACCCTGTAGCCCCCAACAAGCAAGCGGCCATGAAAGGGATACTTGACAAAACGGAAACTCCAATTGCTGAGGAGATCCACCGAACCACATTAAGCTTGCCTATTTCTTATTTTCACACACCTTCTGATATCGAACAGGTGATTGCCGCACTGAACAAATTCTAAGATGCCCTTATTTTCGATCATTACGATTAACTACAACAATTGCACAGGTTTGAAGCAAACCATGGAAAGTGTTTTATCTCAAACTTGCCAGGATTACGAATATCTTGTGATTGATGGAGGATCCACGGATGGTAGCTTGGAACTCATTGAATCCGAAAAGGCAAAACTGGCTCATTGGGTAAGTGAGAAGGATAATGGCATTTACGCTGCTATGAATAAAGGCATTGCGGCTGCTTCTGGAATATATTGTCTGTTTTTGAATTCGGGAGACCGTCTCTCAGATCGAGGTGTGCTGCAACGCGTTGCAACACAGAATCCTCCTGAAAACATTTTATATGGAGAATTAATTTTTGACTACGGAAACGGGAAAACCCGCCATGCCGGAATTCCTGATAAGATTACGCTTCCTTATCTTTTTTCCGACAATATCTGGCACCCCTCAACCTTTATACAAAGGAGCCTTTTTGATTCCCTTGGCCGATACAAAGAAGAATACCGTATTGCCGCAGATTATGATTTTTTTTTCAATGCTTTTATATTAAAAAAAGTAACTTCCAGGAGATTACCATTCGTAGTCAGTATACACTTGGCTGACGGGGTGAGTTCCCAACCTGAAAACAGAGCCGTCGTTGAAGCAGAAAGAAACCGTATTCATCTAGCGTATCTGAGTCCGGATGTCATCGATTCCCTTTCTCAACTCGCCGAACTGAATAACTCAGGTGCTGTAAAGTTTGGCAAATGGCTAGATCGAAAACCGTATTTGAAAAGAGTGTTTTCTTTCCTTTCCAGGATATCGAGATAAGTAAGCAACATACCATATTTGATTCATTTTTTATTTTGCAGAAAACACCAGTTAAACTCACTTTTTTTACACAGTCTCTGCAACGCACTGGCTCAGAAATTGTATTGTTTAATTTATTGCAACACATTTCCGGAGCATGGGAAAAAAGATTGGTAAGTTACTATCAGGGAGAATTAGACAATAAGCTTCAGGAGGGGATTCCTAGAGAAATACTTTACAGGGTCAAGCCAACACAAAGGATGGCAAGCCGGATAATACATCTGCTGGAACGGAATATAGCCGTTCCCCGCAAACTTCGTCGCTTGCATGATTCCGTCTGGTATGTCAATACAATTGTACTTCCCGACCTGATCGAGTATGCAGAGAAACACCATATTGAAGTCATTCTTCACGTGCATGAACTGGAACAGATGTATAGACTTCTTAGCAAGGTGCAAATTGAACGTCTGATTGAATATCCGTCATGGATAATCGCCAATTCGGAGACATCGGCAGCAGTACTTCATAAACTGGGGAGGGTTTCGCGCATTTCTGTTTGTTACCCAGGAATTGACACAACCCATATTCAACGAGATAGCACCTCCTATACTAAATGCAGAACCGAATTGGGAATTGATTCCGGAAAATTTGTATGGTTGATGTGCGGGACACTTGACAAGAACAAGAATCCTTTTCTGTTTTTGGAAGCAGCTGCCCTGCTGGCTTCGCAGCAGAAGGACGCTCGTTTTCTTTGGCTTGGTGGCACATCGGATAAGGCTTTTGAGCAGGAGTGTAAGAAACGTACCTCATCACTTGGCCTTTCCAATCTAGTATACTGGCTTGGAAACAAAGGGACCGCTTACTCCTATTTTTTTAACAGTGCTGATGGCTTCTTGCTGACCTCTGAAAGGGAATCTTTTTCTCTCGTTACCCTCGAAGCCCTTTTGCTTGGCTTACCGGTGGTAAGTACTGACTGTGGTGGGGTTAAGGAAGTACTAGGAAACGACATAGGAAAGGTAATTGCTGGAACTTCCTCTGCTCAAGAACTGGCAAATGCTATGTTATCTTATATGGATAAAATCTTAGTCTTTGATGCTTTGAAGGAAAGGAAACGCGGGGAAATGTTCGATATTATACCAGTCTCCCAGCATTGGAACAGGATACTGGAACAGATACTAATTCACTCTCATCCATGAAAAGCCTTTGCCTTTTCAGCAGCTATTATGAGTCGGGAGAAATCCCCTATTATATACGTATCTACCTGCAGGAGCTGGTCAGGCATAACCAGCGAGTGGTCTTTATTTCCAACCAACAATCACTTCCTTCTGACTCAGTAGCTTTTCTTAAACGTTTTGAAATTCATTACCTGCCAGTGCAGGATGAGGGATATGACTTCGGAATGTGGAGCAAAGGCCTGGCCCGGTATCCGGCAGAAGAATATGATCGGTTAATGCTTGTAAATGATTCTTGTGTGCTTGTCCGTAAGTTGGATGAGGTACTAGCGACAATTGAATTGAATAAATGGGATTATGCAGGATTGATGAGTTCTTCTGAAGTGGGTTTTCACCTGCAATCCTACTTCTTGGTTTTCTCTGTTAAAGCTATCGCTAGTTTGAAGATTTACTTGAATACACATGGTATTCAAAAAAGCATGATTGATGTGATTCATACCTATGAAGTTGGTTTAGCAATATACATGCAGCAACAGGGATTGGATACAGGTACCGTTTTTAACGTGGAACATATGCGTTCCGGTTTTAATCCGATTTATACATTTATCCTTTCTTTACTGGACGCCGGGTTTCCGCTAATCAAGAAGAAGCAGCTTTTCAATACTTTTAACAGGAAGGAGCGGCTGACGCTCCTTAGGAATGGGGTAGAGGCCGGGACGGACCGGTATTTGAATATATTGGAAACCTCCTTTTCAGGTTTCATTGATATTAAAAAGTTAAAGGAAGACCGTCTGCGTTACGTAAATAAACCGACTTTATTCATGCTGAACAATTATATTGGGATGTATGGAGTGATAAGGAGGTTGCTGGGCAAGTCAACTCCTCAGCAGCTGACTGAAAAAGCAGATTAAACTACTTATGGAACCACTTGTCAGCATATGTATACCGGTATATAACGGAGCATCTTACCTGAATGCCTGCCTGGATTCCATCTTTGCTCAGACATTTACTAACTATGAATTGCTTATAGTAGATGATGGATCCTCAGACGAGTCCATAACACTTCTTTCTGAAGCCCAAAAGCGATTTCCGAAACTCCGAGTTCACCACAACGAGAAAAACCTGGGTTTGGTGGGTAACTGGAACCGCTGTCTAGAACTAGCACAGGGTACCTGGATCAAGTTTGTTTTTCAGGACGACCTACTTGCGCCCGATTGCCTGAGCCAGCTAATGATGGCAGCAGCTGACAGCCAGGCTTTGATAGTCTGCCAACGACATTTTCTGATAGAAGAAGATGCTCCGGAGGACCTGAGACAATACTTTACAAAAGAAGTACTTACTCTGGAAAAGATTTATAACGGACAAGTACCAGGCTTTATTCCGGCACGTCAGATTGCGCAATTGGCGGTGCGTTACATTACCCGAAATTTCATTGGTGAACCAACAACTGTTCTTTTTAAGAGGGCGCTTGTGAGCCGGCTGGGCAACTTCGATCCCAACCTGGCGCAGATATGCGACTTGGAATATTGGCTCCGGATTGCTACGCACTATGGTTTGAAATATGTGCCAGAGCCGCTTTGTACATTTCGGGTTCATGGTTCCTCCGCGACGACGTCAAACACCCGTGGCAAACAGTTTATTTCACTCTTTTCCGACCCAACCATTCTGGCATCAAGATTAATTAATGCAGAAGTATTTAATCCCTTCCGTCACGCGATCTCATACTTGCAAAGTCGCAAACTCCATACATATTTTGGGCTGAAGCGGTATGAGGCCGGAATGTTTTTAAAAGCCAATCCCGAAGAGGCTTCGAGCCGCGGAGCGTTGCTTCTTCAGAAAAATACAGCATTCAGGCCAGGAGAGACATCAAGTTTCTGGACGCAGCTTGTATTTCGCGTAGTTTACTGGAAAAGAAAGCGATCCAAAGGATAATGAAATTTATAAGAAAATAAATCTTACATATTGTTTAAAAGTAGGAGAGGGAATATGTGCTTTTTTATTCCAATTTTTCTATAATTGTAATAATAATCACACGGTTTACACACTAAAACAAATCCAATGAAAGCACCTTCCAAAAAAGTATCTTCTAGCTTATTGCTGGCTGCACTGGGATTGATCCTGATCGGCTTGAGCTTTGGGTCTTGCTCCGGGCCGCACCACGGATCAGGTAATCACAAAAATCACATGACAAACAGTATGGGAGGCTAAGATCCTAAAAAGTCTTTAAAAAGCAGTTTGCACGAAAGTGGCAAGCTGCTTTTTAGTTTATTTACTTTCCAGTAATTTTTGAAGTGCGAAAAGCTCATCCCTTAAGCGTGCAGCTTCCACAAAGTCTAGTTCTTTCGCTGCCGATTCCATCGCTTTCTTGGCACGGGTAATCGCTTTCTGGAGTTCTTCCCGGTTCATATACTGCACCACGGGATCCGCAGCTAAGCTAATCTGATCCTTCTCAATGTAAGGTTTCATTGGAGCTCTGCCCGGACTTACTTCCGAACTGCGCATGATTGATTCCTTACTCTTGATAATAGATACAGGTGAGATGCCATGTTCAAAGTTGTATTCAATCTGTTTATGACGTCGACGCAATGTTTCGTCTATTGTTTGTTGCATAGAAACGGTCATCTTGTCTGCATACATGATCACACGACCGTTCACATTTCTTGCTGCCCTTCCAACAGTTTGAACCATGGCGCGAGTTGACCGAAGGAATCCTTCCTTGTCTGCATCCAGAATGGCTACTAAAGATACTTCAGGAAGATCTAATCCTTCCCGGAGCAGATTAATTCCAATTAGCACATCAAATAACCCAAGACGCAGGTCTCTCAATATTTCCACACGTTCGAGTGTTTCAACATCACTGTGGATGTAACGACAACGTACACCCAGGTTCATGAAATACTTATGAAGCTCTTCGGCCATCCGCTTAGTGAGGGTGGTCACCAGAATTCGTTCTTCCCGGGCTACCACTTTATGAATTTCATCCAGCAAATCATCCACCTGATTGAGGCTGGGTCTTACTTCGATTAATGGATCCAGCAGTCCGGTAGGACGGATCACTTGCTCAACAACAATACCTTCAGATTCCTTTAACTCATAATCAGCAGGAGTGGCACTTACATAAATCACCTGGTTGACCATGCTGGTAAACTCTTCAAATTTCAAAGGGCGGTTATCCAGTGCAGCCGGAAGCCGGAAGCCGTATTCCACCAGATTGATTTTGCGTGAGCGGTCTCCTCCATACATTGCATGTACTTGTGGTATAGTCACGTGGCTCTCATCTACCACGAGCAGGTAATCGTCCGGAAAATAATCAAGTAGACAATATGGTCTGGATCCCGGACTCCGCTTGTCAAAATACCTGGAATAATTCTCAATGCCCGAACAGTACCCAAGCTCCCGCATCATCTCCATGTCATACGTTACCCTGTCTTCTAGTCTTTTGGCTTCAAGAGGCCGACCTGTCTCTTTGAAATATTCAGTCTGTGCCATCATATCATCTTGAATCATATGGATGGCTTGTTTCATGGAATCTGGAGAAGTAACGAAGATATTGGCCGGATAAATATTCACGCTATCAAAGACTTCTATTTTTTTCCCCGTAGATGCTTCTATACTTTCAATATTTTCGATTTCATCTCCCCAGAAATATACCCTTACGGCATAATCGGCATAGGCCAGGTAGATATCCACTGTGTCTCCTTTTACCCGGAAATTACCGCGGTGAAAATCAGCTTCTGTACGGGAATAAAGGCTGCCAACGAGGGAAAATAAAAATTTGTTTCGGCTGATTATGTCTCCTTTTTTGATATGGATAACGTTGCTTGCAAAATCTGACGGATTCCCCATGCCGTAAATACAAGAAACAGAGGATACCACGATGATGTCTCTTCTTCCTGAAAGGAGAGAGGATGTGGTGCTTAACCTGAGCTTTTCAATTTCTTCGTTGATACTCAGATCTTTCTCAATATAAGTGCCGGAAGAAACAATATAGGCTTCGGGTTGATAATAGTCATAATAGGAAACAAAGTATTCCACTGCATTTTTGGGAAAGAACTGGCGAAATTCACCATAAAGCTGAGCTGCCAAGGTTTTATTATGACTCAATATCAGTGTAGGCCTTTGAACTTCCTGAATGACATTGGCTACTGTAAATGTTTTACCTGATCCAGTCACTCCAAGTAAAGTCTGTGCATGAGAACCACCTCGAAGGGCTTCCGTAAGTTGCCTAATAGCTTCCGGTTGATCGCCTGTAGGGCTGAATTCAGATGTGATTTCAAAGTCCATATGCTGACTGATTTAATTTGTATTCCAGATTTCCCAAGCTTTCTCGGCCTGCTGCTGAAGCATGCTAAGTCCATTAAGTGTTAATGCTCCGCGCTTTTTTCCCTCGGCCAGGAAACGGGTTTCTTCAGGGTTATAGATCAGGTCGTACAAAAAATGGTCCGTAGTAATATAGTCATAGGGCAGTGGTGGGCAAGCTTCCGTATCGGGATGCATTCCAACCGGGGTGGTGTTTATGATCAATGGGAAATGCCGAATAACATACTCGTTGATTTCGGCATAGGTAAACGCTTTTTCCTGTCCGGTCATTTTTTTACGGGTAACGAAATAACAGTCAACCCCAATCTTCCTTAATACATAGGCCACCGCTTTGGAAGCGCCGCCGGTACCGAGTATCAGGGCACGCTCATGGTGAGATTCCAAAAAAGGTTTCAAACTCTGTTGAAACCCGTAGACATCGGTATTAAATCCCTTCAATAATGGTAGATCTCCGGCCTCTGCTCCTGGTTTGATGAGTAGCGTATTAACCGCTCCAACTTCCCTGGCGATAACATCGAGTTCCTGTAAAAAAGGAAGGATGGTTTCTTTGTATGGAATGGTAACATTCAGTCCACAGAGCCCGGTTGTGTTTATTAACAATTCCGGAAAGCTTGAAATATCCTGCAAAGGATAAAGTTCATAGGAGGCATCGGTTATCCCGAAAGTCTCGAACTTTTGGTTAAAATAGTGTTTAGAAAAGGAATGTGTAAGTGGGTATCCGATGAGACCGAAGTGACGCACAGGCTTAAGGTTTAATAAACCGAAATTCTGTTCTCCGGTTCTGGGCATGCTCTTCATCAAAGCAGTCTACCCCGTTCTTACACCGATTAATCAGCCTGGTTTCTCCATAGCCTTTGCCAACCAAACGAGCAGCAGGAACTCCTTTAGAAACGAGATAGGCAACGGCTGTTTGTGCTCTTTTTTCACTAAGTTTCATGTTGGAGGCATCATCTCCGTTGGAATCGGTATGTGAACCAACTTCTAGTTTGAGATTTGGGTTGTCCTTCATGATCTGAGCTATCTGATCGAACTTCAGCGAGGCTGCCGGAGAGATGTCCCATTTACCAACATCATAATAGATGTACTGAACAATGTTAATCTCCTTTTCGGTCGATTTGGAGAAGTTGTGCACCTTTAGTTCGGCATCGTCGTCCTCGTTCACCAAAGGCAGCGTACTCAGTTCCGGAGGAAGGAGTTTATATTGAAAGCTATTACCACTTTTTGAATATTCCAGCTTCTGGATGATGGTTCCGTTTTCTTTGGCCATGTATATCTGCGCATTTTCAGGTATATCATTAGTCTTCTGAAGCTCTACATTGTATTTATTATCTGGATTCAGCTTGTGAAAAGCAAACACACCTTCCTTATTGGTTTGGGTTTGTTGAATAACCTTGCCAGTCGTGTCCTTCAAGAAGACTTTTCCATTAGCTAACCCTTCGGGCTGAGTCTTATTTTTGGGAGTACACATTAATCGGGCAACATAATCAACTGATAAGCTCTTCTTGGTTTTCTTGTCTACTAGTCCTTTTGACTTGGGGCTGAATTCAATATCATAATGCTCCGGGGTGGTCGTTTCGGTGCTTTGCCCTTCGCTTACCTTTTTCATTTTAACAAAGAGAATGGCTTTGTCGTAGTCAGACTCATCTGTTACTTCACCAAAATTAAAATGGCTGCTTTCGAAATCATATACAATTTTAACGAAGCCGGATTTGGAAACAGTAATGGTATAATCGTATTTATTGAGTGGTAGCCTCAAAACCTGAGCATCTGCACCTTTGGCAATAATTGGCTTGAATTTTTTGTTGGAGCTAGAACTGGTTACTTCAACAAGTGCGTTTGAAAAGTCAGCATCTCTGCTACTTTCATCACCGACAATTGTCACATGGATAATCAGGATACGTTCTTTTGCAGTGGAAAGAATAGGAGTTAACAGCGCAAGGAAAAACAGAAAGTGTCCGATTTTTTTCATTGAAACAAAGATAATATATACAAATCACACAATGTTTTAGATCTCTTTCGGAGCTTTCTTGTTGCTTAAAAAGCCAATGAGCATAGGAAGTACTGAAAGAATAATAATTCCGATTGCGACCTTTTCAATATTATTCTGGATCCATACAATATGACCCAAGGCATAGCCCAGTGAAGTTAAACTGCCTATCCAGAGCGCTCCACCTAATAAATCAAACAAGAGAAAAGTGCGGTATTTCATTTCGGCAATGCCTGCCACAAATGGGGCAAAGGTGCGAACAATAGGTACAAACCGTGCCATGATAATCGCTTTTGCGCCATGTTTTTCATAAAAGGCATGGGTCTTCTCAAGATATTCTTGCTTAACAAGCGACCGTTCTCGAATCTTAAACTGAAGTATGCGCAAACCGATCGTTTTTCCTATGAAGTAATTGACATTGTCTCCAATTACGGCGGCTACAAAGAGCAACAAAATTAACGTCGTGATATCCATGAAGCCTAACTTGGCCATCAGTCCCGCAGTAAAGAGAAGAGAATCTCCTGGAAGGAAAGGCATAATTACCAATCCGGTTTCAATGAAAATGATAAGAAAAAGAATGGCATAAACATACATGCCATAATGGTCAAACATCCAGATGAAATTCGCTTGATTGGGAGGAAAAAGATGGTGGAAAATTTCGAACATAGCAAAAGATTAATATTTGGTAAGCGAATGATCAATTTGATCGGCATATGCAAGTATTCCGCCCTGAAGATTATACAGGTTTGTGAATCCGTGTTGAGTTTCCAGTGCCTGAATAACTGCTGCGGAGCGCTTCCCACTACGGCAATGGACCACTACTTTCTTGTCCTTTCGTACCTTATCTACATGGTTAAGCACGTCTGCCATGGGAATATGCTCCCCTCCAAGTGTGGCGATTTCTATTTCGTAATCTTCCCGTACATCGATCAGCTGAAAGTCTTCTTTGCTGTCGAACATGCGTTTCAATTCCTTAGCATCAATTTCTTTCATATAATTAAGCGTGTTGATTTTAATATGATTCCTTAGAAAATCAGCCCTATGCCAGGGAAAACATCCTAGTTTGGATGGTAAAAATACAAAAAACTGCGGCACTGGACTAACCCAGCCGTTCTGGAATAAAAAAAGACAATTGTAGTCTCTTTTTACGATTATTTCAATTAATTAGTTGTTGGATTGGATTGTGGCAGGTAGGAGAAAAATGTGTCCCCTCTTAACCCCAGTCTAAGAGTCTCCAGCGGAATGACATCGTCAGGAGAAATATTGCCTAGATTCGCATTCGCTCCAAGCAGTTTCAAAAACCAAACCTGTTGTGGCTTTTGGGGCGCTTCCCAAAGAATGTGTTCCTGCTTTACTTTTGCCAAAATTTTATTAATCAGCAGGGTATGTGCATGTCCATTCGGGCGATAAATTCCGACTGTCCCACTTTCCCGTGCTTCTGCGATGACTTTCCATGATCCGGCCTCCAGTTCCTTATTCATCATCGAAGTCCACTTCGCCGGGTGAATAATTATTCCTTCCTCTTTGGATCCAACTTCAGAAAGCACCGTTACACTCTTAGCAAGTGTGCGAATATATTCACATTTCTTATCATGAGCCATAACAATCGATCCATCAGACACCTCAGCGCAATCAAGCTTAAGCCGGTCGATCAATTTGCGGTAATCCTCAAACATGTCCCTGATAATGAAGGCTTCAAAAAGGGTTCCTCCCAAATAAACCCGGAAACCGGCTTCTTTATAAAGCTTGATCTTCTGTTCCAGATTTTTGGTGATCATAGAGGTCCCGAATCCAAGCTTTACAACATCTACGTAATCAGCCGAAGCTTCAATGAAGTTTTCTGCCTGTTTAAGTCCTAATCCTTTGTCCATTACCATCGTTACCCCGTTTTTTCGTGGTCTTGATGGTCTCTGGGGAAGGTGAGGTAATTCAAAGTTCATAAAAAATAGTTAGAATTAAGATTTTGGAATTAAGAATGGAGGTCTGTTATAAATAGAAAACATCAAGAAAAGGGAAAGTAAATTAGAAGGCAAGCATTCTTCTCTTTTGCCTCGTAAAATCCTGAATCTTTAATCCCAATTCCTAATCTATTTTCGGTATGATTCTATAAGGTCAACAATGGATGTATTTTCTTTCAGCTGAGGAAGATAGTCAAAGAGTTCGTTGTGCTTTTCATAATCGAGCACCAACGCATTTTGGAGATACCCCAGCGCTTCTTGTTTTTGCCCTGTCTCTAAAAGATAAGCGGACATACGGTAATTCAGTTCTGCATTTTGTGGATGGTACTTGATTCCTTCCGTAAGTAATTCCAATGCATCTGTTTTGCGTTCCATCTCAAATAACAGGGCTGAATAATCCAACCAGATCTCTGTTTCTTCTGGTGTGAGTTCAATCACTTTGCGGTAAGCCTTTTCCGCTTCTTCCAAAAATCCCATTTTATGCTGAATATCTCCGAATATGTATTGATATTCTGCATTCTGAGGATCTAACTCTAACGCTTTTTTGACATAGTGTATGCCTTCCACCAACCGGTTTTGTAATTCCAAAACTACTCCTACTCCCATCCAAGCATCAGCCATCTGAGGATCCAGTTTAATGGCTCGGTTATAATAGCCAAGTGCGGTCTCAAAATCTTCTTTCTTTTCATGACACTCCCCTAAATAGTAATAAGTTGTAGCGTCAGGCTCTTCGTAATTAAATGTTTCTTTATAGGTAGCAATGGCCTCATCGAGCTTTTCGAGATTTGCATACGAATTGGCCTTGTTGAAATAGGCCGAGGCAAAATCTTCCCGGATAGCCAGACAATAGTCATATGCGTCGATCGCTTCAGCAAATTTCCCCAATCTGTTGAGCGCTACACCGAGATTAAACCAAGCAGGGTAAGAGTAAGGACTTTCATCAATAAACGCTGAAAAGTAACGAGCACTTTCTTCGTGTTGTCCGTTTAATTCATAACAAAATGCCAACTCATAAATTGCTGATTCGTTTTCTGGATTATCTGAAAGTGCCTTTTTCAAAAAGAAAATGGCATCTGCGTATTTGCTCAAGTTTTCAAATTCAAAAGCAATATTCAGATAAACCTGATCTTTGTCTTCACTATAATCCAATGCTTTCTTGAAGTTTTGAATCGCTTTTTCCGATAAGCCCATCTGGCTATAAACTCCGCCTCGCGTCATAAATAGTTCAGGGTTCGACGGTTCTAGCCGTTCTGCTCCTTGCAGCTGCTCCAAAGCAGCCTGCGTTTCATTGAGGGCAGAAAGAAGCTGGGCTTTTCGGATTGGGAATACTGCAGAGAAGGGATGTTGACGAACTGCAAAGTCACCTACCTGATTGGCGGTAACGAGCTGATTTTTATCTATATAGAAATCAATTACAGTTTCAAACTCTTCCGCATCAAAAAAATATTCCGCATGCTTCCTTACCATCTCTTCGAATCGCGCGACCAGTAGGTTTTGTTCTAAATTGTCCTGGCTCATTCCTTTTCCCCCGTTTAATTAATTACTTATACGTAATTATTAAATTATGTTTCCAAAATTACTGACGGTAACCAACTTTATAGGTTCGGATGGTAGGCATCACTTTGACAGCTATTCCCACATCCTTTCTCTTGCCAGCAAACGAACTCTTGAGAATCCGGGTGCTGCATATATTTAGTAAAAGTACTAAATTAATATCTGGGCGGCTTATAGAAACAGGGGAATAGGACCAAAATATTAACTTTATTCCTGTGAATAAGTCCCCTTGTAATTTTAACTGATTTTCTATTCAAAAAAGTATCTTTGCAAGCTTGAAAACCTACAAATACGCACTCCTATTCCTTTATAAAGTCACATATCACCGTTATAATGAGGTGGTTAGTGGTATTTAGGAGTGGCCTGTTCTTCGATTAACAGGGTGCGGTCATGTCTGGTAAATGAAAATAAGCGATCATTCCTATTTTAACAAGTTTTTAAATTACTCCTGTGACTCTTATTAAATCTATTTCTGGAATACGTGGGACAATCGGTGGGAAACCCGGCGATGGTCTCAGTCCTGTTGATGTTGTAAAATTTACAGCTGCCTATGGCACCTGGATTATCAATAACAACAAGAGCGCCAAACGGATAAAGATTGTTGTTGGAAGAGATGCCCGCATTTCGGGATATATGGTCAGTCAGCTAGTAATTGGCACCCTGAATGGTTTGGGAATTGATGTCATCAATATTGGTCTGTCTACTACCCCTACGGTGGAAATTGCGGTGCCCCTTGAAAAAGCTCACGGAGGCATTATCATTACCGCAAGCCATAATCCTAAGCAATGGAATGCCCTGAAACTGCTAAATGAAAAGGGGGAATTCATCTCCGAACGCGATGGGGAATATGTTCTGCGTTTTGCCGAAGAAGAAAGTTATTCATTCGCAGAAGTAAATAAACTGGGAACGGTTATTGAAAACACCACTTATTTCGATAAGCACATTGAACAGATTGTAGCACTACCATTGGTTGATGTCGAAGCTATTCGTTCTCGTAAATTCAAGATTGTACTGGATGCAGTGAATTCTACTGGTGGGATTATAGTTCCAATGCTACTTAATGCACTTGGAGTAGAACACATCACCAAGATTAATTGTGAACCGGATGGGGATTTTCAACATAACCCGGAACCTCTTCCCGAAAACCTACGGGATTTGAGTAAAGCGGTAATCAAGAGCAATGCGGATTTGGGTATCGCAGTAGACCCGGATGTAGACAGGTTAGCACTGGTATGCGAGGACGGAGAAATGTTTGGTGAAGAATATACTCTTGTGACAGTTGCCGATTACATTCTAAAAAACACCAAAAAAGGCAGTACAGTCTCCAACTTGTCCTCTACTCGTGCTTTGCGTGATATTACTGAAAAGGCAGGGGGGACCTACGGTGCATCCGCCGTAGGAGAGGTTAATGTGGTAAATATGATGAAGGAAACCAAGGCTGTCATCGGAGGTGAAGGCAATGGAGGAATCATTTATCCGGAACTGCATTATGGGAGAGATGCCTTAGTAGGGATAGCGCTGTTTCTGACTCACTTGGCCAAATTCAAGAATACAATCAGTATGCTCCGGTCTACTTATCCAGATTATCATACTTCCAAAAATAAAATAGAACTAACACCTGACATCAGTGTGGATAAAATTCTGGAGGGTATACAGAAAAAATACAAGAAGCAACCGATCAATACCGTTGACGGTATTAAGATTGAATTCGACAAAGAATGGGTACATCTCCGGCGCTCCAATACTGAACCCATTATCCGAATCTATTCCGAAAGCGAATCAGAAACCACTGCTGATAACCTGGCAAAAAAAATCATGCTTGATATACGAGAGTTGATAAAGATGCAACAGATCGAAGCTTGAGAATGATTTAGGATTAAGATATTTTGCATTTTCATTATAAAAATGATTTCTGAAAGCTTAGTTTGGCGGAATTATGCGTTCAATTCAACTATTTCCTACGTTCAAAATCTTTATCTTTGAATTCCGTAATATAGGATGAAGGGCGATTGTTTAGGTGTTCTATATAAATCCTAAATCCAATAATCCTCAATCCTTAATTTTTTTTTACAATGAAAGTATACCTCGACAACGCTGCCACTACTCCATTAGACCCTGAAGTTCTAAAGTCAATGTTGCCGTTTATGGAAAACCATTATGGCAATCCGTCTTCCATTCATTCTTTTGGCAGGCAAACCAGGGCAGCGATCGAGACAGCACGTAAATCTGTTGCGAAATTATTAAACTGCTCTCCAGCAGAGTTGTTCTTTACTTCCGGAGGAACAGAAGCAGATAATCAGGCCATAAAATGCAGCATTTATGATCTGGGTATACGGCATGCAATTACAAGCCGTATTGAGCATCATGCAGTCCTTCATACTCTTGAAGCGCTTGAGCACAGCGGGGTAATTAAACTGAGCTTTGTTAACCTCACACCAACTGGTCACATAGATCTGACCCATTTGGAAGAATTGTTAAAGAAGAACGAGCGTACGTTTATCTCGCTGATGCATGCCAATAATGAAATTGGCAACCTGCTTCCGTTAAAGAAGGTTGGAGAGCTTGCTGAAAAATACAATGCTGTGTTTCATTCTGACACCGTTCAGACAATGGGACATTATGAGATTAATCTGAAGGACCTACACATTCATTTTCTCACCTGCGCCGCACACAAATTTCATGGGCCTAAAGGGATTGGTTTCCTATACATCAATTCCAACATCAAGGTTAATCCCTTCATATACGGCGGGGCTCAAGAACGGAATATGAGAGGAGGAACAGAGAATGTGTATGGAATCATTGGGCTGGCAAAGGCTCTCGAAATCGCGCATCAGGATATGAAGGCCCATCAGGATCATATCCAGGAAATTAAGAATTACATGATTAGTCAACTTCAGTTGCACATCCCTGGTGTGAAATTTAATGGAGCTGGAAATGAGAATTGCCTCTATACAGTGCTAAACGTTCAGTTTCCTCCAACAGAGAACGCAGAAATGCTTCTTTTTAATCTAGATATCAATGGAATAGCTGCATCCGGTGGAAGTGCTTGTTCATCTGGAAGTAACCAAGGATCACATGTATTAAGGGGCATTGGTTCCGACATGGAACGTCCTTCAATTCGGTTTTCTTTCAGTAAATATAATACGAAAGAAGAAATTGACTTTGTCGTGAAAAAACTGAAGACCTTTTTTCCGGTAAACGTTACCCAATAAATATTCCTCTCCAATTACTCTGGTGCTGATATATTTTCGTATTTGACAACAAGAGATGTTTTTGAAAAAGCAATTATTCTTGAATCTATAAAGCCAATATTTAAAACAAAAGCCCCTCCGGTATGGAAGGGCTTCATTGCTTAATTCAAGATGCTAGTTGTTCTTTTTAAATGCTGGGTTCTCCTTTAATTCCATGCCACAGCTGGGGCATTTGCCAGGTTTATCACCTTGACCGCACTGAGGTCCCATTGGGCATACATATGCCTGGACTTTGATGGTATCCTTGGGGGTAATTTCTTTTTTAATGGAATCGGCTTTCACTTCTGTCGATTTAACTGGTTCCTTGGAAGAAGTATTACAGGAGGTAACTACAAACAGTGTAATAATGAGGGCAGAAAATAGTTGTTTCATGAATAATTATAGGATTACTTTAATTTACCTTTTAGTTCGTGTTCGAGGGCTTGTATTATTAGCTCCTTTTTAGCAAGCTCAAATTTAACCTTTTCCAACTCTTTCTTTAGATTTTCCATTTCCACCCGGTGATTTATCTCACTTGGTGCCCAGATATGGGTGTTGTAATAAAGTTCCCCCTTGCCATAATAATCAGTATAGCCATGTTCCGGATCACGGAAGAAGCTGTAAAGAGGGATACGCAGTTCTTTGGATATCAATTCCAGCGTACGGATTTCAAGAGTATTCTCCGAAAAGGCCTTGTCAAGCTCTTCCATAGTGATTCCCAGATAGTTGACCAATGTGTCATAGGTCAGATTACGAGATTCCAAAATGGCAATAATTTTAGCCTTCAAATCCATATGCGGGGCGACCATGGTTTTCATAAGCAGGAGAATAGGAATGACTCAAAAGTACTTAAATTTCTTAAAAGCAATAAATGGCTCAGATAAGGGAGTTTCCTAACTCTTTCTACGGGAAGTCAATCAAAAGGTTATAATGGAATAGGAAGCAGGGGCGTTTATTTCGGTAGTTTATGCAAAATAGTCATTTCAAGCGTTTGAACAAGCTCCCCTAATTCATCCAGAAATTCATAGAACCAGGTAAGTGCAATTACTTTCTTTTCCGGATTTGGCTTAATGTCACAGATGGTCACGAAGGATTGAATGACTTTATCTGGATAGATGGGTTTCAGGAATTTCCAGCTTTTTACTTCAATACCGCAAATCACAGAATCTTTAAATAAAGGAATCCATTTTGTGCGGTGTACGTAGTTGAAAATATGAGGGCCGCTGGCGATAATTCCACCAAAATAGCTCTTTCGGGCGGCTTGAGGGTTGATGTGGAATTCCAGTGGATCGAATAGTGTTGCAAAGTCAATGATCTCCTTTTCAGTAAAAGAAGTCACCCCCAGGTCAATTCGTGAATTAATAGGAAAGCCGTTAAATTCAGATAGTGGGATGGAGTCGTTAGCGGATTCCATGCATCATCTTTTTAAGCCTAGGCGTGATCAGGAAGAGCAGGATGGCTGCAGCACCTGGTAAGATGACAAATACCATGAAAAATTCAAACAGGTTGTGAATGGTGAAACCGGCGAATGAAGGGTATTTGGCTGAAATTTTAAGCTGTTCCAATTTCGCGAGTTGATCCGCTGTAGCTACACTTGTGTTATTCAATATTGCCTGGAGGTCAATGCCGGCTTTAGTAGCTTTTTCGAACTTGTCACCAGTAGGGGGAAGGAGAGCTCCCAATGTTCCGGATAGTGCATATCCGGATGCGTTGGAAAGGAAGAATACTCCCATTAGCAACGAAGAGAAACGAACGGGTGCTAGTTTAGCAACGAGAGAGAGACCTATAGGGGAAAGGCATAATTCACCAAGGGTGTGCATCATATACATGAGCAAGAGCCATCCAACAGCCAGTTTGTCATTATTGCCAAATCCTTTTACCTGGAATGCCATGATCAAAAAGCCCAGAGAAAGTAACAATAAACCGATAGATTGTTTGACAGGGGAAATTGGTTCCCTGTTCTTTTTGGCAAGTGAAAGCCAAAGGAAGCTAAATGGCAAACCAAATATGAGAATGAATATGGCATTCGCATCCTGCACCAGCGTAGGCGGCATGTCCCAGCCCAGAATATGACGGTCAGTTTGCTTATCAGCGATAAAAGTGAGTGAGGATCCGGCCTGCTCAAAGCATGCCCAAAAGAATATAACGAAGAAGCCGATAATATAAATTACCCAGATTCGCTGGCGTTCTTCCTTCGTGAGAGCTTTGTCGCTCAATATTAAGCCCGCAAGCGCAATACCGCTACTGTAAATGATAGAATAAATAAGATTTTGACCAAGCACCATTTTAAAGACGCACACAAGTGCCACTGCAATAACACCCCAGAGGGTTACCGAAGCAGATGAAAACTTAGCTTGTTCGATGGCATCTTCATGTCCTGCTTTCAATGGTTTTTCCCCAATTGGCTTCCCTTCGGGGGTGTTGACATATTTGTTTTTCAGGAATAGGAATACCGCAACTCCTAAGAACATGGCGATAGAGGCAGCAAGAAAGCCCCACTTCAATGCGGCTACGACCCGGTTGCCGGAAGCATCGTGTACATCCCCTACTATAGAACAAACAAAGTTGCCGAGGAAAGCTCCGAGGTTAATCCCCATATAAAAGATGGTGAAGGCGGAGTCTAGGCGGTTATCCCCTTTCGGATACAATTGACCAACCATGGAGGAAATATTGGGTTTAAAAAAGCCATTTCCTAGAATAATCACCCCCAATGCAATCCAATTAATCGTTTGTGCAAGTGGCAGATCGGTCGCATACATGGATGCACTGACAAAAAGAAGCAACTGGCCAATACCCATTGTTAAACCGCCCAGCTGAATACAGTTCCGGTTGCCTAGAAAACGGTCGGAGACAAATCCTCCAAGCATAGGGGTAAGGTAGCATAGTCCCAAAAAGCCTCCATAGATTACTGCCGATTCAGATTCCTTAAAAGCCAGAGCACTAATCAGAAATGTGCTCAAGATGGCACGCATGCCATAAAAGTTGAAGCGTTCCCACATTTCAGTGGCAAACAGCAGATATAATCCTTTGGGGTGACCTTTTTTAACTTCAGTTGTCATGGTTCAGACTTTCAATTGTTGACGGCGAAGATAGTAAAATAGCTATTATAGGTTCTCATCCAGAAATTTGGTCATTTTGGTAAATAAATGAAGGCGGGTATAGCCACCTGCAATACCATGATTCTTATCCGGGTAGATGGCCATGTCAAAAGGTTTATTGGTCTTTACTAAGGCGGTGATCATTTCAATGGTGTTTTGAAAATGAACGTTGTCATCTGCGGTGCCATGTATGAGTAAATACTTGCCTTTTAGCTCCTTGGTATGGTTAATAGGAGAGTTGTCATCATAACCGCTTGCATTGTCCTGAGGTAAGCCCATAAAACGTTCGGTATAGATGGAATCATAAAACCTCCAGTTCGTTACAGGTGCCACTGCAATTGCGGCCTTGAAATAGTCAGCTCCTTTAGTGATACACAGGGAAGACATGTATCCACCATAGCTCCATCCCTGTATACCTATACGTGCTTTATCTACATAAGCTAAGCCTCCCAGGTATTTTGCTGCTTCTATCTGATCTTTCGACTCCAGATTCCCCAGCTGCCGATAGGTGCATTTCAGAAAATCCCTTCCACGGCCTCCAGTACCCCGGTTATCAACTGAAACAACAATATAGCCTTTTTCAGCAAGAAAGTGATGCCAGTACATATCCGGATTGGGGCTCCAGGCATCATTAACCGTATTAACCCCGGGTCCACCATAAACAGTCATGAATACCGGATATTTTTTGTTGGGGTCGAAATTCACAGGCTTCATCATCCATCCATTCAGGGATACCCCTTCGGAGGTTGTAAACTGGAAGAACTCTTTCGTACTCAGATTGAAGCTATCTAACTTTGTTCGAAGCAGGCGATTGTCTTCCAGAACACGCAGTTCGTTGCCATTCGCAGCGTTTAAGGTGATGTAAGCTGGGGTATTCGCATCGGAGTGCGAATTGATATAGTATTTCATCCCTTCGCTGAAATCAGGCATATTGGTGCCTTTGCGGGTGCTGAGCTTTTTCTTGCTGCTTCCGTCAAGATGAATGCTGTATAAGTCGCGTTCCATGGGAGAGGATTCGGTACTCAGGTAAAAAAGAGTATTGGTCTTTTCATCCACACCACATATTTTCATCACATCCCAGCTGCCTTTGGTAATCTGGCAAAGCTGTTTGCCATGCAGGTCATACAGGTAAACATGGTTAAACCCGTCGTCGTCGTTCCAGAGGAGAAATCTTTTGTTGTCGGGCAGAAATTGAAAGAAATTCCCTTCCCCTTCGTGGATATCCACATAAGTATTGCTGGTCTTGGTAAGTATCACTTGCGTCTTACCACTAGTAGCATCCCCTAGTAGCATCTCCATTTTATTCTGCAAACGGTTCATGCGAATGATACAGAGTTTGTTCGGATCCGCCGTCCAGCTGATGCGTGGAATGTATTGGTCTTTTTCGGCACCTACATCCATGTTCTTGGTCGCTTTGGAGGTTAAATCATACATCAGGATTTGAACGGTCGAATTTTTCTCTCCTGCTTTTGGGTATTTAAATCGGTATTCGGTAGGGTAAAGGGAGTCATGATATTCGTTCATGCTGAATTCTTTTACCTCGCTCTCGTCAAAGCGGTAAAAGGCCAACTTCTTACCATCAGGAGACCAGAAGAATGCTACATCGAAAGCAAATTCCTCTTCATAAACCCAATCGGTTCCTCCGTTGATAATCTGGTTTATTTTTCCATCTGTTGAAATCCGGTTCTCTTTCCCAGAACTAAGCTCCGTTATAAATATGTCATTATCCCGCATGAACGCAACTTTCGAACCGTCTGGAGAAAATGTTGCATAGCGTTGTTTACCACCTTTGGAAAGTTGAGTCAATCCATGTGTTTTCAAATCCAGCAAGTAATATTCTTCCCGGGTAGAATGCCGGTAAATATGTTCCGTTTCTGTAGCTACCAGCATCTTCGTTTCATCGGGATTGAAGGCATACGCATCAGGCCAGATCGCTTTGGACTTACCTTCAACCTTGAGCTGGCTGAAATGAAACAGTGTGTCTAGGGCTTTTCCTGTCGCAAATTCATATTTTACGAGACTTTCTTTTTTACGGGAATAATCAAAGGCTGTATAAGTCAGTCCGTCCTTCATGGAGGTGAGGCCATTGATGGCTTTAGCCCTGAAAGTTGGTTTTGCCCAAATATCTTCCAGGGTAATGTTCCTTTTAGGCCCTTGAGCTGAACCGATTAAGCTTAAAAATAGCAGACAGGTGCTAAAGACAAGGTAAGTAGCGAATTTTTTCATACTAAAGTTGTTAATTTATGCAGGTGAAAGTAGTAAAATATACGAGATTGCTTTAGGTTGATTGATGAACGGTAAATGACCGGGATGAGAAAGGAGTATCACTGGCTGTAGGTCGGTCCGGAGCCGGAATATTTGATTAATTTTGAATTCTTATTCCGATTTAAATGACTCCCTACAACCGAATAACACCAGCTATTCTCGACTCTTTTAAAAAAAATCTTGGTGATGCTAATGTCTTAAACGATCCGGACAGCATAAATAAATATGGGCACGACGAAACGGAAGATTTGAATTTCCCCCCTGAAGTGGTGCTCAAACCCGTATCACCGGAAGAGATTTCCGCTATCCTCCTTATCTGTAACCAGGAACGGATACCGGTTACTCCAAGGGGGGCCGGGACCGGACTTAGCGGAGCTGCCTTGCCCGTCTTTGGTGGAGTCATCCTTTCCATGGAACGCTTTAACAGGATTTTAGAGATCGATGAAAGAAACCTTCAGGCAACTGTAGAGCCAGGGGTAATCAATGAGGTGTTTCAACAAGCAGTTAAGGAGAAAGGTTTGTTTTACCCGCCTGATCCTGCTAGTAAAGGCAGTTGTTTTCTGGGTGGAAACATTGCTTTGTCTTCCGGTGGACCGAAAGCTGTAAAATACGGTACTACAAAAGAATATGTGCTCAACCTCCAGGTTGTTCTTCCTACCGGTGAAATTATCTGGACAGGAGCCAATGTGTTAAAAAATTCCACAGGCTTTAACCTCACCCAGCTGATGGTAGGCAGCGAAGGAATGTTAGGTGTAGTTACTAAAATCGTGTTCCGACTGATTCCTTTGCCTCAAAAAACACTGGTCATGTTAGTGCCTTTCCACTCAGCGGAAAAGGCCTGTGCCTCCGTGGCGGCTGTATTTAAAGCAGGTATTGTTCCCAGTGCCATGGAGTTCATGGAGCGTGATGCAATTGATTGGGCGCTGAAGTTTGTTTCGGGTATTAGTTTGCCTATAGGGGAAGATGTACAAGCCCACTTGCTGATTGAGCTGGACGGTAATGATAGCGATATAATGCTCGGGGATGCCGAAGTGATTGCCAAGCTCATGAACAGTTTTGAATGCGGAGAAATACTTTTTGCCGATACCGAAGAGCAAAAACAAAACCTCTGGAGAATGAGACGATGTGTTGGAGAAGCAGTCAAGTCTCATTCCGTTTATAAGGAAGAAGACACGGTTGTCATGCGGGCAGAGCTGCCTCGCTTGCTGAAAGGAGTGAAAGAGATTGGAAAGAAATATGGATTCCGGTCGGTTTGCTACGGGCATGCGGGAGATGGCAACCTGCATGTGAATATTATCAAGGGTGATATGAGTGAGGAAGAATGGAATATTGAACTGCCAAAAGGTATCCGCGAATTGTTCAACCTCTGTGTGGAACTGGGAGGAACTCTATCGGGAGAACATGGAATAGGATGGGTGCAAAAGGACTATATGGATATTGCATTTACTCCCAAATCCCTTCAACTCCAGAAAGCCATCCGCGATGTGTTCGATCCAAATGGGATTATGAATCCAGGAAAGATGTTTCTGTAGTTAAACCCCTTAAGGAATTAAACCTTTTTCGTTTAAAGCACTCTAATCCTCATATTCGTTACGTTGGTCGCCGAATGAAGAGGGTAGGTATATTTAATAATCGTAACTTGCTCTTTTTTAGCGACATTTAGTCAATAAAGCAGCACAGATTAACTCCATGAGGGTACGAGCACTGGTTATAGGTATGATGATATTGGGCTGGATCAATACGGGTTGGTCTCAGTCGTGTGCTGATACGGTAAAACCTAAGCCAAGGCATATCACCATTAAGCCAACCACCGATTTCGATCAACGCTTTTCATTCATCCGAAGCCAATCCGTTAATATATGGGGACAGCGTGGGGGGATTTTGTTGAATGACTGGTTAAAACTAGGAGTGGGGGGGTATTACATGGATGATACCCGTCTGAACAGCAACCGGCCAAGCAATGGAGCTGCAGAGACCCATTATTCTAAAACCAGTCTGATTTTCGGAACAGCCTATATCGAACCTTTTCTTTTACGCAGAAAATACTGGGAATTGAGTGTTCCGGTAGAAGCAGGTTATGGAAAAGCCGATTCGAAGGTATATGCAGAGACGGGAGACATCTCCCTCCGGGCCAGTTCCCGTAATTTTGTGCCAACCGGTGCAGGGCTCTCATTATCCTTGAAATTTCCTCCAATCGGACGTTTTCTTCCTACAAGTTGGGTTGGAATTAATTTCCTTGCCGGTTACCGCTATTGCCCTCTCGCCAGCATCTATAAAACCAATTACGACGGGGCTTTCTGGTCTATTAGTGGAGCGCTTTTCCTCGATCGTATCAGCGATGATTACAAAGCCTGGAAAGCAAGAAGATGTATCGCTCCTAAAGCTGACTAATAACCATTACATCATCGATGTTCCTGTTTCTTTCTGATTTTTGCATAACCGTTTTTTTAGCTTCGGATAGACGGTATACACCAGTTTCGTCGAAATCATCCCTATTCCAGCTCCTACCAATACATCCGACAGCCAATGACGGTTGTTCATCAAACGCATCATTCCGGTAGCGGAAGCTGCTCCATAGCCCAAAATCGGATAGAGTACCGAGCTGCTTCCATATTCCTGGTTCAGGAGCTCGGCACCAGTAAAGGCAGAGGTGGTATGACCCGAAGGAAAGGAGTTGTACGCACTATTGTCCGGACGTAAAATATGGGTGCTGTATTTCAACCCAGTTGCGATCCCTTCTGAAACAAGCATGGAACCTGCATACAGAATCAGCTGTTCTCCCAGCGTATGTTTTCCTTTTACTCCTCCAGCACTCAATCCGAATACTGCAGCGGCTGGCGCAAATTGCAGGTAGTTGTCAGCAGGACTGTAAAATCCGGGAAATGCTTTTTGAACATCAGCCTTGGCTTGAAAACGGTCATATATATGGGGATTGGGTCCAATGGCCATAATTCCGTATGTGACGAGTATTACTGGAGCAATATATGCACAGACCTGTTGCCGCTTTTCTTGAGTCTTGTTGCAATTACCGCAAAAAGAAATACTCCAATCACTCCTCAGGGTATCTGCCTTCTGAGGGATCCCTGTTTTTGCCTGGAATAGGAAGAAAATAAGCAGGAAAGTAATCGGTTGAACCTTCACAGTTTCAGTTTTGCTTTGGATACAGCTGCTTCCGCACAGTTTTGGCCATCGATGGCGGCGGAGACAATTCCTCCGGCATATCCCGCCCCTTCCGCGCATGGGTATAATCCACTCACTTCGACATGCTCAAGCGTATCCTTATCACGGGGAATCCGAACGGGTGAGGATGTCCGCGATTCTACCCCGTGCAAGACGGCTTCATTCGTATAATACCCTTTCATCTTTGTTCCGAACGCTTTTAAACCATCCTGCAGGCGTTTGCTAATTTCCGGTGGCAGTATGGTATGAAGTGGTGCAGAGACGATGCCTGGCTGATAGGAGGTCTTAGGCAAGTCTGTCGACAATTTTTCTTCGATGAAATCAACAAGCCGTTGAGCCGGAGCCCGCTGACTTTTACCGCCTGCCACATATGCCATTTTTTCCAAGGCTTGCTGGTAACGCAGACCGGCTAATGGTCCGTCGGCCGAATAATGGGCATAGTCTTCCGGTTCAATAGAAACTACAATGCCCGAATTGCTGAAAGGGTTGTTGCGTTTGCTCGGCGACCAGCCGTTAGTGACAACTTGCTCCGGGCCTGTGGCGCAGGGAGCGATAATCCCTCCAGGACACATGCAAAAAGAGTAAACTCCCCGGCCATTGCTCTGATGGACTTGACTGTAGGAGGCTGCAGGTAAATGCTCTCGCAGTTTTCCGACTTCTTCCGGCCTGCAATGGTATTGAATGGAATCAATCAAGACTTGAGGATGTTCTATACGAACTCCCATCGCAAATGGTTTTGCTTCCAATCGTATCTGCTGGCGATGTAGCATTTCAAATATATCCCGGGCAGAATGGCCTGTTGCAAGAATGACTTGCCCCGAAAGGAATGTTTTTTCACCATCCACTGCATCTGCGACTACTCCGTTAATTTTATTGTTGGTAACCAACAAGCTTTTCACGCGGCATTGAAAATGAATCTCAGCCCCAGCCTGAAGCAAGGATTCCCTTATGCTTATAATTATTTGAGGAAGTTTGTTAGTGCCGATATGAGGATGAGCATCAACTAAAATATCCTCGCTCGCTCCATGCGCTACAAAGGTTTCCAGCACGCTGTTTACATCTCCCCGTTTGGTAGAGCGGGTATAGAGCTTCCCGTCCGAATAGGTGCCTGCTCCTCCTTCTCCAAAACAATAATTGGAATCCGGATCAACCAGTTGATCTTTATTGATTGCTGCAAGATCAAAACGTCGGTTTCTGACATCTTTCCCCCGTTCCAGCAATACGGGTTTCCATCCAAGAGATGCGATTCGAAGTGCGGCAAAAAGGCCTGCTGGTCCTGCACCTACAATCAGGATCGGTTTTGCCGAAGAGACATCCGGCAATAGTTTTGTATGGATAACAGGGGTGGGTATTTCCCCCACATATACCCTTATACGAAGGTTCAGCCTCACGGTTTTGGCCCGCGCATCGACTGAGCGTTTCAGGATGCGAAGAAAGGTGATAGACTTTTTTTGGATGGAAAGTTTCTGGGAAGCAATAGTTTTTACAGCCTCTTCCGATTCTGCTTCTTCAGGGGAAACAAAGAGTTCCGTTTCGTAGATCATTTTCAGGTCAGCCTTCGAATGTTACGGAAAACAAAAACATCTTTGTCTGGAGTTTTTCGACGGAAGTAGAATAGATGAAATTATCGTGGACGATCATGTCATTAAATCCATAAGTGTATTTCAACTCCAGTCCTAGCTTGAAGTAAGGCAGGAAAAATTCTGCACCGGCACCCACATTTACACCATAATCGTATTTTTTAAGTTTCACAACAGCCTCCTGAGCGGTTTTATTGTCCACATTCTTCTGTGAAGCAAGGTCGATGCTATACTTGCCTCCTGCAAGGAAATAGGCAGCGAAATTATGAAGGCGTTCCGACCTTAATTTCAGGTCAACAGGAAATTCCACTAAGGTTGATTCCACCAGTTTGGGTAATACAACATAGCCTCTGCTCGTATCTTTCGGAGTGTCAAAAGTGTAATTGAGGGTTCGGGAACCGAAGCACAGATCAGGCACGAAACGTACCGCCAGATAACGCATAAAAGCATATTCACAAACGATACCGATATTAAACCCTGGACCGCTGTGGGAGGTAATCGATTTCAGAGAATCCTTCTGATAGACATCCTTCACGGGGTGAATAATGAAATTGGCGGTATTGAATCCGAGGGTGAACCCAAAATGCAAAGGATGGTTGTAATAGGTTGGCTGGTTGTCAGCACTGTTGGATTGTGAAAACAAGGCTGTTACCGGAAGAAGGGCGAGGAGCAGGAAGTAGACTTTCTGTTTGAATTTCACCATGTATATCGGATTAACGCCCGTAAAGGTAGTTTTATTTTTCCCCACTGTAAATTGTAGCGATTCCGAACGTCAAAGCATGCTTTTGGCAGTTCCTGAAGCCTGTTTTTTCCATTATTTTGAGGAAATCATTTCCATCAGGGAACGCTGCAACCGACTCGTTGAGATAGGTATAGGCCCGGTTATCTTTGGAAAACACCTTACCTACAAGCGGGCATACCTGTTTGAAATAAAAGGCATACAGGTTTTTGATCGGAAATACCGTTGGACGGGAGAACTCCAGTATAACAGCCATTCCATTTGGCTTCAATACCCGTAACATGGAGGAAAGTCCCAATTCCAGGTGCTCGAAGTTCCGAACCCCAAAACCTACGGTGATGGCATCGAAACTTTGATCAGAAAAAGGAAGATTTTCAGAATCCCCGGAACGTAAAGAGATCCGCTCATCCAAGTGCTTCTTTTTTAATTTGGCCCTGCCCATCTCAAGCATACCTTCAGAAATATCAACTCCGACCACCTTTTCCGGATTAAGCTGTAGGGATGCTATCGCAAGGTCGCCTGTACCAGTAGCGATATCAAGTATTGAACGTGGTTTTTTAGCAGCTAGGATCCGAATCGCTTTTTTTCTCCATCCTTTATGGATTCCAAGAGAAAGCAGTTGATTCAGGAAATCGTACCGGTGGGCAATGTTGTCAAACATTGCTGCCACTTGTTCAGATTTAGCTGTTTTGTCATTATAGGGGGTAACCCGTTCTGTCATTTCAGTGTCTTCTTAGTCGCCAGCGCGAGGGTCTCTTCCTGTAAGTGATCTTTGTCCACTGGAACGACACCTACCTCCTCACATACCAATCCTCCGGCCAGGTTGGAAATGATGGCGATCCATTCGGGTTTAAGCTTCAGTGCAAGGCATAAGGAGGCTACACTGGTAACTGTGTCTCCGGCTCCCGAAACATCGGCGATATTCCGTACATGCGCAGGTATAATTTTCTTGGTTTTCTTGCTGCTGATATAAATACCATGCTCAGAAAGGGTAATCAGCGCGGTATCTATTTTCATTTTCGATCGGAGCAACTCCACTGCTTTCTGAATTTCACGGATGTTGCTCTGATCAAAATCCATCTTCAGACCTTCTTTGAGTTCTTTCAGATTGGGTTTAAACAAGGTCACTCCTTTATAGTCGCTGAAGTGTTTTTTCTTGGGATCCACTACCGTTGGGATCTTACGTTTTTTTGCTTCAAGCACAACATGCTCTATGAGAGGGATGGTGATCAAGCCCTTATCGTAATCTTCGAATATAATTACATCAATGCGTTCATGCTTAATAAGATAAGTGATGAGATGGATAAATTGTTCCGTCTCTGCCTGAGTTATGTCATGCTCCACCTCTTCATCCACCCGTATCATCTGGTGGTTGTTTCCGATTACACGTGTCTTTATTGTTGTGATGCGGCTTCTGCTTTTGAGTATGCCCTTCATGCTGAGCTTTTGCTTTTGCATGAGTTCAAGGAAACGGCTGCCTTCTTTGTCTACTCCAATGACAGAACAAAGTATTGGGGTGGCTCCCATTGCTTGAACGTTCAGCGCAACGTTTGCAGCCCCTCCAAGTCGTCGTTCCTTCTTAACGATAGAGACGACAGGTACCGGAGCTTCGGGAGAAATGCGGTGTACTTTGCCCCAGAGGTATGAATCGATCATGACATCTCCTATAATCAACACCCGAAGGTCTTTGAAGGAGGTAAACATTTTATTTATTTCTCTTGCAGTCACGAGGTGTGGTTTTAGAAAGTTTTATTTCAGTTGGGCCAGAGCAGCAATTATCCTCCGCATGGCTTCAGCTAATTTTTCTTCCGACGTGGCGTAGGATATACGCAGGTAATGATCATCTCCAAAAGCGGCACCTGGAACAAGCGACACGTGGGCAACATCCAGCAGGTAAGCAGTCAGGTCGGTGGCATTGGTAATACGGTGGTTACCAGCAGACTTTCCGAAATATCCTGAAACTTCCGGATAAACGTAGAAAGCCCCGTCTGGTTGGTTCAACTTCAGTCCGGGCACATCCTTGAGAAGGCCCAATACAAGGTCTCTTCTTTTACGAAAGGTATCGCGCATGCCATGTGTAGCTTCCTGAGGAAGCTCCATCGCTTTCTGCATCGCTTTTTGAGTGATTGAACAGGTGGCCGAAGTAAACTGCCCCTGCATCTTGTCACATGCTTTTGCCAGCCACAGAGGCGCGGCCAAATAACCACCCCTCCATCCGGTCATGGCAAAACCTTTGGATACCCCATTTACAGTAATCACCCGTTCCTTGATGAAATCAAACTGGGCGATACTCTCGTGACGACCGATAAAGTTGATGTCTTCATAAATCTCGTCGGAAAGGATATAGAGCTCGGGGTATTGAATGAGTAACTCGGCAATGGCTTTCAACTCTTCCTTGGAATAAACAGATCCCGTTGGATTACAGGGTGAACTGAATACCAATAAACGAGTTTTAGGGGTGATAGCGGCTTTGAGCTGGGCGGGAGTGACCTTGAAATCGGCTTCAATTGTCGTTGGAATTACCACGGCTTTGCCTTCAGCAAGCTTTACGATCTCCAGGTAGCTCACCCAGTAGGGTGATGGGATCAGGACTTCCTCGCCTGGATTTATCAGGCACAATACCGTATTGGCGATGCACTGCTTGGCACCCGTGCTGACCACAATCTGCTCGGCGGTGTAATCCAGACCATTGTCTCTTTTTAGTTTGTTGGCCACGGCTTGTCTGAGCTCCAGATACCCGGAAACATGGGTATAATAGCTAAAATTATCATCGATGGCCTTCTTGGCCGCCTCCTTCACCAAATCGGGCGTAGGGAAATCCGGTTCGCCCAGACTCAGGCTGATAATGTCTACCCCTTGAGCAAGCAGCTCTCTGCTCTTTCGAGCCATGGCGATTGTCTGGGATTCTGACAGGGCATTGATTCTGTCCGATAAAATCATAGGGCAAAAATTGTAAGGCGCAAAGCTACGGATTTAGGGCGGAAGTGCAAATGACCCGTTAAGTTCCCTGATAGCGTGACTGCCAGGCATAACTTTGCATGTCATGGAGCAGACGAAAGGCATTTTCCCCGAAAAAATAATCATCCAGGCTATTCACTCCATAAGCCTGAAGCAGGCTCATTTGACCCATAGAAGGAACTGTGGCTTTGGTCCATCCAAGTGAATCGCTTCCACCATAAATTCCTGATTTGTACCTTAGTTTCCATAATGCATCCAAGGTATTGCAATAGAGTCGGGTCTTGTTAAAAACACTATCCCTGTAAAAACCACATTCTTCCACTTCGTACTTTACAAACAGGTTTTCACCTTTCGGATTGACATCTGTACGAACCAGTCCACTAGCAAGACGGATGAAATCACTACGGGTAATCGCTTGTATCGAGTTTCTGCCGTCAGGCAAGGGAGTAACAATAGCAAAGTTGACAACCCCGTTATTGGGCCCGGGCATCAGATTGAAACCCAGGAAAGAACCGTTTGTGGGTGCACCTGGAGCAAAACAGGCATAACTGCTTAGACCGATACCCGGTACCAGAAAAAAGAGCAACCAACAGATCTTTTTTTTCATGGCAATTATCCAATAGCGGAAAATTCGAGCCGACGAAATGCTTTCCGATAAAATCACGCATTCCCGGATACCCGTTTCCTTGCAGGTATTCCGTTTCAAAGAAAACGGTAAATTAGCCATCTAAAGATACAAAGATCCATGGAAATAACGATGAACACCTTTCTCAAAGGGGCGATGATGTTGATCCCTGCGGGGATTGTATTCCTGACAGCCTATTACCTGGTAAAAAGCTTTCTGGACAATGATGCCCGGAAACGGCTTACCGAAATCCGTCTTGCTAACCAGAGTCTGATCACTCCTACACGACTGCAGGCATATGAACGCATTGCCTTGTTTTTGGAGCGCATTTCACCTAATAGCCTGATTCCACGGGTAAACAAGCAGGGCATGAGCGCCAGACTGCTTCAAACCGAGTTGATTAAAGCAATCCGTATAGAGTTTGAACACAACCTAAGTCAACAGATCTATGTAAGCGGACATGCATGGGAAATGGTTAAAACAGCTAAAGAAGAAATCATCAAACTGATCAATATCTCGGCCACGAAAATTCCCGATACGGCTTCCAGCATGGATCTGAGTCAGATGATTATTAATATTGCCGCTCAGGTAGCCAAACTCCCAACGGAAGTGGCTTTGGAATATATTAAACGGGAAGTCGGTCAAAATTTTTAATACCTAAAGAAATGAAAGAACAGGAAAGGCAGGAGAAATTTACGACCGATTCGGGGCTGGAAATTGAAAGGGTATATCCTAAGAAAGCATTTCCGGAAGAACTGCCTGGAGAATTTCCTTTTACACGGGGTGTTCAGGAAACCATGTATAGGAGTAAGCTATGGACCATGCGCCAGTATGCCGGTTTTTCTACGGCTGAAGAAAGCAATAAGCGCTATCATTATCTCTTAAAAAACGGAACCACTGGTTTGTCAGTGGCTTTTGATCTTCCTACACAGATCGGGTACGATTCCGATCATGCATTCTCAGAAGGAGAAGTCGGTAAATCGGGCGTGGCAATCGATTCGTTAAAGGATATGGAAATTCTGTTTGATGGCATCAGCCTGCAGGAGGTGACCAGCTCAATGACCATCAATTCTACCGCCTCTATTTTACTTGCCATGTATATCGCACTTGCCAAGAAACAAGGGGCTGATCTGAGAAAAATTTCCGGAACGATTCAAAACGATTTATTGAAGGAATACGCAGCACGGGGAACTTATATCTACCCACCAAAACCCAGCATGCGTATCATCACCGATATTTTTGAGTATTGCAGCAAAGAGGTGCCGAAATGGAACACAATCTCCATTTCCGGTTACCACATAAGAGAAGCAGGTTCTACTGCAGTGCAGGAACTGGCTTTTACCCTTGCCAATGGCAAAGCCTATTTGAAAGCCGCATTGGAGAAAGGACTCGATATAAATGTATTTGCCAAGCGCTTATCCTTCTTTTTCAATGCACACAATAATTTCTTTGAAGAAGTCGCCAAGTTCCGTGCCGCACGGAGGATGTGGGCCAGCATTACCAAAGAATTGGGTGCAACCGATCCAAAGGCGCAGATGCTTCGTTTTCACACCCAAACCGGAGGATCGACATTGACAGCTCAACAGCCGCAAAACAACATCGTACGGGTTACCATGCAGGCCCTCTCGGCTGTACTCGGCGGTACGCAGAGTTTACACACCAATGGCTACGACGAAGCCATCGCATTACCAACCGAAGAAGCGGCACGCATCGCCCTGCGTACACAACAGATCATTGGTTTTGAAAGCGGTGTAACCGATACAGTGGATCCCCTTGCCGGTTCTTACTTTGTTGAGGAATTGACCAATCAGGTAGAATCACTTGCCTGGGAGTATATCCATACCATTGATGCGATGGGAGGGTCAGTAGAGGCGATTGAGCAAGGTTATATGCAAAAAGAAATCGCCCGCTCGGCCTATATTTACCAACAAGACATTCAGAGTGGCAAGAAAATCATTGTAGGCGTCAATAAGTTTGTAGTAAAGGAAGATCCTTTGAGTAATATATTGACTGTAGATGATTCCATCCGACAGTTGCAGATCGATAAGATTAACGCAGTGAAGGCTTCCCGCGACAATACCCGGGTGAAAGCAATACTCACTCAGTTGGAATCAGATGCGCGTGGTACAGCGAACCTAATGCCACGGATATTGGAAGCTTGCGAAGCCTACGCCACGCTGGGCGAAATAGCTGACGTGATGCGAAAGGTATTCGGAGAGTATTCCGGAAACTGATTGCTATGAATGGTGCTCAGTGATTCGCTGCACTTGTTGCTGAAGGAGCTGCATCCGCTGCTTTCTTTTCGGGAACAAGCACATAAATTACTTCGTTATCCTTTTTCATGAGGTAGTTCTCCCGTACGAATTTCTCCAGATTCCTGGGGTTTGTCTGAAGCTCCATGATATCTTTCTTGTTCTTGCGGATCTCGTCGGTAAAATATTTCTTTTCTTTTTTTAGCTTGGTAACCTGATTGTTCAGATCCATCTGGGAAAAAACATCGTTCTTGTCGAAAAAGAGCACCCACACCACCACACCCAGCGTAACCAGGAAGAACTTGTTTTTAAGTACAGGGAGGACCTTTTTCATCTTCTAATGCAAAAGTAGTCCAGGAAAAGGAGGTATTCCCTGAAGGTTACGGTGGATTAAGAACAGGTGCCTGTTGATAAGCCATCTGCATCAAGGCGATCCTGCTGGCATTGTTTTTGCTTTTCTTCTGTGAAATTCAGCGTTATGAAAAAAGCATCTTTTATCTTATCCGTTCTTCTTCTTTGCGGCTTTCATACACCTGACCCTGGTTTCCATGCAGGGCAGATGAAGGCACCCAAGGTGGCTTTGGCCTATCAGGAGAAATGGCCTGAAATTAAAGCGAGACTTAAGGAATTAAAGGTCGATCCCACCGGTTACCTGGTTTATATTCGGGTATTTAAAGCTGAAAAGATATTGGAGGTATGGGTAAGCAACGGGCGAAAAAAAACCTTCAGAAAGTTTGGATCATACGCCATCTGTGCTTCTTCCGGTCAGGCCGGGCCCAAAAGAAGCGAAGGAGATGGACAGGTTCCCGAAGGGTTTTATGATATCAGTGTCTTCAACCCATACAGCAACTATTACATCTCACTCGGTTTGAATTATCCGAATAAAAGCGATCGGATTTTAAGTTCTGCCAAATCACTAGGTGGAGCGATCATGATTCATGGCAATTGTGTCACCATAGGCTGTATTCCACTTACAGATGATAAAATCAAAGAAGTATATATCCTGGCAGAGCAGGCGAGGAGTGGGGGGCAGGAAGTCATTCCGGTGCATTTGTTCCCATCTCGCATGACAGCAACCAATATGCAGGCTCTTTCCGCTGAAACGCAAGCTGATAAGAGCATCCTGATATTCTGGAAAAATCTGAAGACAGGCTATGATTTTTTTGAAGCGGGTAACATACTTCCAGACGTGAGTGTTGCACCTGATGGCAGCTACCGGTTCCAATAAAAAAAACCGGCGGATAAATTGCGCCGGTTTTACAATCAAATCAATAAGGATTATTCCTTTTTCCTTTGGGAGGGCAGGTACTCCGAAAGCGTTTCTATCAGGTTCATGAGCTTTTTCAACAGATCGAAATAAAGTGCAAAGCCGAGTACCAGACACATGCTCCAGATCACATACATGTTGTACCAATAGGTGTCAATGGATCTGCCGAGGAACAATTTACGGGGAGCAAAAAAATGAGCCATGCCTAAATTGTTGGTTGGTTCCATAAAAACAGGATCAAGTCTTTGCACAAGTTCCCCATCCACTTCCAGTATTTTCTTGCTTAGGTCGGTCTTGTTCAATACAAGGTCAGCCAGGCTTTCATTGTAATAATCATTTTTCAGCTTCAGAAATTTGGTACGGGCTGCCGTATCCTTACTGGTATCATTCATTCGGGTAATGACCGCATTCCGCTTGTCATCTTCCTGGTTGTACCGACGTACATAATAGGTAGAGAGCTTATTCAGATAATCCCGCAGAGCCGAAGCTGTTTCGGATGAAAATTTGCCCGGAACAAGTTGATCCATCGAAGCAAACGATACATTTCTGTTGCGTCTCGTCTCTTTTCCGATTTCAAGATTCAACAAATACAGGTCTTTGGCGAGGCCTTTGGTATCACCGTTTTTCAAACATATTTCAGCATCGTCCACACGTGGGCGTATATCCGGGAGCCAGTAATCTTTTTTGTAAGTCGCCGTGCTCTGAGCCCTTTCGTAATTGTAGAAATTACGTTCGTACAGGTTGTTTTTAAACTGATCCACTGCAAGGGCCTCAAATGCCCAACGGGAAGTCATAATATTACCCGAAAGTGGTACAATGCTCTGAGAGGTCATGACCGGATTCAGCTTGTTGAATTTCACGATAACACCGCTCAACAGAAGTTGGGGAATGATCAGGAAAGGAATGAGGATATAAATGGTCACTGCATTGTTAAAGGCAGAAGAGATGTTTAAACCAAGCATATTAGCAAAACAAGAGGTGGTAAAGAGCGCAAACCAATAACCCATCCACATCCCATGGATACCCAGAATGGAGTTACCAACCAATAGAAAGGTGATGCTCTGGATAGCAGAAAGGACGAACATGATGGTTATCTTGGAGAAGAGGTAACTGCCGCGACTCAAGTTCAGGAACTTCTCCCGCTTCTGAATCTTCCTGTCTTTGATGATTTCTTCTGCAGCTACGGTCAGTCCCAGGAACAAGGACACCACCACCGACATAAAAAGGTATACAGGAATGTTCTCGTTGTCACGGTAGGTATATCCCAGCGTATTGGACGCATCAGTACTGTAAAAACGAATGAGGAAAGAAAGGATAAATGCCAGCACCGGGGCTTCCAGCAAGTTGATGCTCAGATATTGTTTATCTGTAAGTTTAGCCAGCACATCCCGGGTAATGAATACCTTAAACTGCTTCAGTTTATTCGGGATATTAAAAGTGCTTTCCGGAATTTCGGTGGAAGGAGGCAGGAACTCGGTTTTTACTTCAATATGTTCCTTGTAAAGTTTGTTCCACTCACCGGGAGATACTTTACGGATGCGAGTCAGCTCTCCATACTCATCCACCACCTTCGACTCGATAATATTAAATATTTGTTCCGGGTTTACATTACCGCAGGCAGGGCATTCGCTCTCGTTACAGTTTACATGGTTCACCCGTGTCTTGAAATAGATGACCGCATCAACCGGATTGCCGTAATAGATCGGATATCCACCCACATCGAGGATCATCAGCTTATCAAACATTTTAAAGATGTCGGATGATGGCTGGTGTATTACCACAAAGATGAGTTTGCCTTTCAGGGACAACTCTTTTAACAAGTCCATGATATTTTCCGAGTCTCTCGACGAAAGACCGGAGGTAGGCTCATCCACAAACATCACAAGGGGCTCCCGGATCAGTTCCAGGGAAATATTCAAACGTTTACGCTGACCACCGGAAATTGTTTTTTCCAGAGGACTGCCTACTTTTAGATCTTTGGCTTCAAACAAACCGATGTCGGTCAGTACCGAATCAACCCGTTTCACCAGATCTTCATCACTCAGGTTGCCAAAACACAGCTTGCCGTTGTAAAACAAGTTTTGGAATACAGTCAATTCTTCAATCAGCAGGTCATCCTGGGAGACGTGTCCGATGACGCCTTCTATTTTCGATTTCTGAGTGTGGATATTGATACCATTGATCAGTACTTCGCCACCAGAGGGTGTTTCATTACCATTGAGAACCGTAAGTAGGGTTGATTTACCCGCCCCCGAACCGCCCATAATACCAATCAGCTTGCCGCTTTCTTCCGACATGTTTATATCACGCAAGCCGAGTTTTCCGCCTTTGAACTTAAATTCGAGGTTCTTGGCCGTGAAAGACACTCTTTTCTTGGTTTTGTCGGCCAGGAAAGAGCTGATGATATCACTGTAATAGATCGGCTGTACTTTGGAGCTTCGGATGGAAGATCCAGGGTTCAGGATGTAGATTTTGTCTTTTGCAATGATCTGTCCGTTCAGGTACAGCTCTGCATCTCCGAAATATTGGAGTAGGTAAATGGCAACGCTGTCGATAGAAAGTACACGAATCTGTCCTTGTACAGATTCATTGTAAACGTGCCTGGTTTTATCAAAAGGATGGTCGGTCTTGCTGTTGATAATCAGAAACTGGTTCGAATCGGGCACCTGATCTTCCGAATTCTGAACAAATGCCATCATTTGTTTGAACTCTTCCGGATCGATGTTAAACGTTTCGGCTACCGTCTGTACAAACTCCAGTTCCTGGTCGGAAATTTCGTAGCTGGAATGAATGAATTCAATCAGGCGGGCAAGTACTACTACTTTCTGACGTTGGGTCAGCTCCGAATTGATTTGAGTACAGATTTTTAATACTTTGACGGAGTTCAGAGAAGTCCGTTTGGCTGAGCCGTCTTTTTTCTTGGTTACCTGGTGATGGGCATCCATGAATTCATCAAACAGCTTGAGGTATTGATCAACCAGGTCCGAACTGAGCTGTTGCTTCAGAAAGGTCTGAACGATCGTTCTACCGTCATTTGTCACACCATCGACCTTTGCGATGATGGCAAATAACTGCATTAATGCCTTGAGTATCCGTTCACTCATATGTAGATGCTATACGCTGATTTGACGAAAAAAGCATTAATACGACAGTGTAATAATGCTTTCTTCGAAGTAGTATGGTATACTTTATTGCTTGAATCCAATCAAAATCACTGCACAACCCGAAGAATTTCCGGATGCAGGATTCAACTTGGCTTCGATAATACAGTCGAGTGTAGAGGATACTTTAAAGTCCCAATATGGAGCGTTTTTTTGGCTTGCATTGGTAAAGAGCACATTCCGGTCTTTATCGAATAAGGTAAAAATCAGGTTCCCGTCACTCAGTCCGCTGCAACCTGCCAGTCGGTAGGTGGCTCCTCCGTAAAAGGTAGTCTGAAACTCCGCGGCCTGGTCATTCAACAAGAGTGAACGGTATGATTGTCCGTCAGAAACAAACGGAAGTTTTACATGCTTGTTACAGATTTTAGCAATGGTATCGCACTGAGCAAAAGCCGATTTACCGGAGGAAAAGCTGAGGAAAAGGATGAATACAAGTGTGACGAAGGATACGGATTTGCGCATAGCTTTTTTTCTTGACTGAGTGTGGATAATTGACCGGTTACTGAACAATTGATTTGCGTATGGCTGCTATCTTGTCTGAAATAGCTTGTACTTGTTCCGGAGTAATTTTCACTTCGGTTTTACTGTTAATGATGGTCAGTTGCTTATCCACCTGAGTAGTCGGCTCCACAAATGTATATTTCATTTCAATATTGTCAAACAAACCGCTCAGCTCTTTAAACTGCTGGATAAGAGATGCGTATTCCGGTTTATTGAAAGAAGAAAGCAGTTTAACAATGCTGCTTACAGACGATTTTTGCTCTCCAATACGATTTTGGACATCCTGGCTAGGTTTGGTTTTCAGAATAGCAGTTGCAAAATGCATGCTTTCGATCCAGCCTCCAGCCAGAATGAGGGCACCAACTTCACTTCGCTTGCTGTCCTTCAGATAAGCATCGCTTGCCCTGTAAGCATCCGAAACCAGTGAAATGATCGAATCTTTCTTACCGATGTTGGCTTCAAACCGTTTCATCAGTTTTTCATCAAATGAGCTGGCAATACCTAATTCATCTCCTATTTTCTTAACCGAAGCAAAAAAAGCCAGGGCCTGGTTGTTTTCGCTGTAGATTGTCAGGTAACCCAGGTCGGCACCATAAATTCCCAGATTCAATGCCCTGTCGTAGGTAGATTGATAATTCGACGCTTTAGACGGTTCGTTAAGCAATTCTTTGGAAAAAGAAGCCCCGCTTTGTTGGATAAGCATAGCTGTCTGAACAGGAGAAGGAATGCTGAATATTTGTCCGTTGATATTAACGATTGGCGTAGCAGTACTGTCTTTGGGTTCTTCCCCGTGTTCATTTCCTTCATGCTTCGATGGACCACAGCCGGCAACGACAATAGAAGCGAAGGCGAGGTAGCACACAGATCGAGTTAAGGGAAGGAGTTTAAAAGCCATATCCGGAAAGGGGTTAGTGTTAAAAACGATGCAAGTAATAAAAAAATAACGAGTTTTCAAAAATAATACTTTTTTGACTACGGCATCCATTGAAAATGAGGTTTACAGCAGATTATCGAATAATACTTCCTCAAATGGAGGAATCAGCTGTTTTCTGTCCGCTCAAACAGTTTGGATAATTAACAATACCTTTGACTCATCTATGGAACTTGGAAATGAGAATTACCTGATGACGGCTAAAACCCAGTATGGGTTAGAAGATCTGTTGGTGGAAGAACTGAAAAAACTGGGTGCAGGATCTGTTGAAAAACACAACCGTGCAGTCAGTTTTGTTGGCGACAAGGGCTTTATGTATAAGGCGAATCTTTGCCTGCGTACTGCCCTCCGGATACTTAAACCCATCAAAACATTCAATATTGTTAATGAAGAAGGCCTTTACCGGGAAATCGGAAAGATAAACTGGGAAGATTACATGAAGGTTGACGATACTTTGGCCATTGACTGTGCCTTGAATTCGGATTTCTTCACCCATTCCCAGTTTATGGCTCAAAAGGCCAAAGATGCCATCGTGGACCAATTCCGTGACAGGCATGGAAAGCGCCCTTCGGTTGACTTGGAGAGTCCCACCTTACGGATCAATCTGCATATTTTCAAAAACGCCTGTACCGTTTCCCTTGACAGTTCGGGAGAGTCGCTTCACAAACGGGGGTACCGAAATCAGACCAATATTGCCCCTATCAATGAAGTGCTGGCTGCAGGTATGATCATGCTCAGCGGATGGGACAAACGGAGTCCCCTGATAGACCCCATGTGTGGCTCTGGAACACTGCTTATAGAAGCTGCAATGATTGCTAATAATATTCCTGCAGGCTATTTCCGTAAACGGTTTGGATTTGAGGCGTGGAACGATTTTGACAGTGCCCTGTGGGATACGATTTTTAACGCCGCTATCGATAAGATTTCGGAAGAAAGTCTCCAGATTACTGGGGTAGAACTGCTTGCTGAAACAGCTGAAATGGCGAAACAGAATGTATTGAATGCTAAAGTGGAAGACACGGTACAGGTATTCAATACCTCCTTTATGGATTTTGAACCCTGGGAGCACATTAAGAAAACGGTAGGAAAGCCTATTCTTATCATGAACCCACCGTATGGTGAGCGGCTGGAGTCAGACGATCTTCAGGCCTTGTATAAAAGCATAGGTGATACGTTGAAGAAAAAGTATGCCGGTTGCGAAGCCTGGATCATCACATCCAATATTGATGCAATGAAAAGCATTGGCCTCCACCATACCCGAAAAATCAGTCTTTACAACGGACCACTTGAATGCAAGTTCCTCAAGTTTTCCATGTATGAGGGTACTAAGAAGATTCACAAAATAAAGAATGATTAAATGATTTAGGATTTTAGGATTTGGGATTGGGAAATCACAGTGCTTTTTTAAAATCCAATAATCCGAAAATTCAAAAATCCTGAGATCCTCAATTCTTCTTCCTGGGATCCATTGCATCCGTCAATCCTTCTCCGAGCAAATTATAGGTTGTCACTGTCAGAAAAATGGCAAACCCAGGAAACAGCGCCAGCCACCAGGCTGAAGGTGTTTCACGAGCCATGGAGAGCATAGAGCCCCAGGTAATCGTTTCGGCAGGAACTCCGATACCCAAAAATGATAAAAGTGATTCGGTAAGGATGGCTCCGGCAACACCGAAGGCAAAAGCAATGAGTACCGGGGTGAGCGCATTGGGCAATGCATGCCGCAACAGGATACGTAACTCCCGGAATCCGAGCGAGCGGGCTGCCTCTATATATTCCAGGTGACGGATACGCAACAGCTCGGCCCTCACCAGTCTTGCAATTCCTGTCCAGCCCGTCAGTCCGATCAGCACCATCACAATCAGCAAGCTTGGCTTGGTGACGATAGCCGAGACGGAGATAATCAGAAAAAGAATTGGAATAGAGACCATAATTTCAATGAGTCGGGAGATAAGGAGGTCAATTGGCACCCGTACTTTTTTATTTAGTATAGGAATCCGTTTGAAGAGTACAGCAAGGCTATTCCCGATTACCCCGAATCCGATAAATATCCCCAGGCTTATGAAAAGCTGATAGAGAAAAGAAGTCACTGAATCGGCCAAGGCATCTTGCAAGGCATATCCCCTGCTTCCGAAGGCATAAAATAAGGCCGGGAAGGAGGAGAGGACATTCAGGAGCAGAC